>Ga0137394_10001474_pt1 | contig 17202 bp, 21 predicted proteins | sample czobulk116metaG_FD_108278 | JGI IMG/M metagenome (GOLD analysis project Ga0137394, IMG submission 108278) | Vadose zone soil microbial communities from Angelo Coast Range Reserve, California, USA - czobulk1.16 metaG | ecosystem: Environmental > Terrestrial > Soil > Vadose zone | place: USA...
AAGGACATTCCGCAGCTCGTCCAGCACTTCCTCCGGATGTACGGCGGCGCGACCGGAAGTTCGGTCCGCAGCGTGGACGCGAAGATCCTCGACATCCTCCAGAGACACTCCTGGCCTGGGAACATCCGGGAGCTGCAGAACGTCATCCAACGGTGGGCGATCGGCTGCGATGCCGAGGATCTCCCGGTCCACGCGGCCACGACCGCCGCCAGCCCCGTCGATCCGGTCGAGGCCGGTGCCGAGCCGAGCGCGCACGGGACGCCGAATTTCCGCGCCCACGTCGAGGCGCTGGAGCGCAGGCTCATTCAGCAGGCACTGATGGCCGTCGGCGGCAACCAGTCCGAGGCGGCGCGACGGCTGGGGCTGCACCGCGGATCGTTCGTCAAGTTGCTGAAGAAGTATCGGCCGCTGGCGGGTTGAGTCTTTCGGCCGATCAGCTGGAAGGCCGACCCGCTGTGAGGTGTGACCGATGAGCCACGGAGATCCATTCGGGATCGCGTCTGACGGATCTTCCTCTTCAGCCTGCCAGCGTATCGAACTTGAAGTAAGTCATCCCGCCGAGATCGAGCAACACGCGCTGTCGCGTACTGACCAGACGCAGGATCACGCGCTCGCAATTGCAGCACCGGGCCACGATGCCGGGACCGTTCATGTACAGATGCGCTTCGGCGAAGCGCCGGACTGCTCCGCAGGTGCCACACTGCACCTCGGCGGCGGTCACGTCGATGGCAAAGACCCTGCTCAATTCGCCTGCGGCCGCGTTGCCGTCCAGATGAGCGTTCTGGGAGCTCATGTCCGTCCTCCAGTGGGTCCAAAACGTTCCGTCCGGATCCTCCCCCGATCGTTCCCCGAGGCAATCAGGAGGTCCGCCATCTCTTCCACGAACGAAGTAGGACCGCAGACGTAGCAGGTCGGGGCGACCGCCGCGGGCCAGGTGGCGCGCGCGATCAGGCCCGCATCGATGCGGCCAGGGTCTAGAGGCCAGTCCTCCGGAACGATGCGCGTAAACGCATAGGTCACCGTCACGGACTGGTCTCCAAGAGACAGCGCCCGCAGCTCGTCCCGATAGAACACCGCCTCCGGTGCGCGCACCGAATACAGGAGCCGGAACGGCGCTCTGCTGCCCGCCGAGCCCCGCGCCCGGATCATCGCCATGAGCGGAACGATGCCCGAACCTCCCGCGACGAGCTGGATGGCCTCGACTTGCTGGGTGCGCCACACGAACCAGGCCCCGATCGGGCCACGCAATTCCAGACGCTCGCCGACCGCCAGCGTCCGAGTGAGGTACGGCGACACTTCGCCGTCCAGGAGTCGTTCGACCGTGATTTGAACCTGCTTGCCTCCGCCCGGCGCGGATGCGATCGAATAGGACCGGACCGCGGAGTAGCCATCCTCGGCCGTCAACTTCAGATCCAGGTGCTGACCCGCGACATGGCCGGGCCAGTCCGGAACGTCCAGGGTGATGGTCCGGGCCCTCGCCGTCTCGTCGTGAAGGGCAACCACGGTTGCCACGCGCCAGATCACTCGTCGCTCGAGTAGCGCTGCTCGCGCCAGGGATCTCCGTAGATGTGGTATCCGAGGCGTTCCCAGAATCCGGGCTTGTCCTCGGGCATGAGCGTGATGCTCCGCGCCCATTTGGCGCTCTTCCACAGGTAGAGATGCGGGACCAGCAGCCGCGCAGGCCCGCCGTGTTCGGGCTCGAGATCCTTCCCGTCGAATCGGAACGCGATCCACGCCTGGTTGCCGAGGAGATCCTTCAACGGAACGTTCGTAGAGTAGTCGCCATACGAGCGAGCCAGCGCGTAGGGGAGGTCGGTTCGCAGGCCTGCAAGAAGGGTGTCGAGCGAAACCCCTTCCCAGGACGTGCCGAGCTTCGACCACCGGGTCACGCAGTGCAGATCGACAGTCACCGTCTCGCTGGGCAACTCGCGGAACGACTTCCAGTCCCATCGCCGCAGGACGGTCGTCCCGTCGCCGATCGCGAGCTCCCATCGGTCCAGCGGGACGTGCGGAGTCGGGCCGGCGGACAAGACCGGAAAATCAGTCGTGAGGTACTGGCCTGGCGGCAGCTTCTTATCCGTCGCTGTGCGCCGACCGGAAAAGCCTCGAGAGATGATGGCCATCCGCATTCCTCCTCGCTAGAACGCATCTCATTGCCCGGCGGGCTTGGTCATGGACTCAGAAGTAGTCGCTAAGCCGCTCGGCGGCCGCGACCAATCCGCCGTTGTCGACGATGAACGTCGCGATCTGCTCCAAGCCCTTGCCGCTCTTCAGATTCGTGAACACGAAAGGACGCTTGCCACGCATCCTCAGCGCGTCCGCTTCCATCACCGCGAGATCCGCGCCCACCAGAGGAGCGAGATCGATCTTGTTGATCACCAGCAGATCGGACCGGGTGATTCCCGGGCCGCCTTTCCTGGGGATCTTTTCGCCTTCCGCGACGTCGATGACGTAGATCGTCAAGTCCGCCAGCTCCGGGCTGAACGTCGCCGCGAGATTGTCGCCGCCCGATTCGATGAAGCAGAGATCGGCTCGTGGGAACTTGAGGCTCATCTCGTCGAGCGCGGCGAGGTTCATGGAAGCGTCTTCCCGGATTGCGGTATGCGGGCAACCGCCAGTCTCCACGCCCATGATGCGCTCCGCCGGCAGCGCCTCGGCGCGCGTGAGGATGAGCTGGTCTTCCTTCGTGTAGATGTCGTTGGTGATCACGTAGATGTCGTACTCGTCGCGGAGTCTCTTGCAGAGGGCTTCGATCAGGGCGGTCTTGCCCGATCCGACGGGACCGCCGATCCCGATCCGCAAAGGATGAGCCGGCAATTGCGCGGGGAGAAAGAAGGTCATGACCGGAACAACCTCGTGTATTGGGTTTCGTGCTTCATCGACGCGAGGTCCAACATGAACGCGGCGGATCCGAGATCGTCGATCGTCGTCAGCATCGCTTGCTCCGTCGCGTCGAGAACCGCGCGCTCGAGGGCCGCGATCGCACGCTGACCATCCGTCTGGCCGAGGGGGATCAGCCGAACTCCGGCAGTCACCAGATTGGCGACCTGAGCCTGTAGAAATGCGGCCAGCGCGACATCCGCTGGAATCCCTTCCCTCGCCGACGCGACTCCCTGAACGACGGACAGAGCAGGCGGAGAATGCAACGCGCTCAGCGCCTGCGAGAGCAGGTCCAGGAGATCGTCAGGCCACACCCGCCGAAGCGTCGCGAGACAACCCGCCGCCTGCTGCGACGACTCGAGAGCCAGCTCCGCGGTTCCGCGAAAGGCACCGGCCAACTGGGCCACTTCGAGCAGCTTCGCGGGAACGCCGCGCGCGGTCGAGCGCCACGCCTCGATGAAGAAGATCGCCTCGTTTCTTCCTGATCCATGGAGGAGATCCGCCTCCAGCCAGCCGACGAGGTCTTCGCGGTCGCAGATGTCTCTTGCCTCGATCGCCCACTCGAGGCCATGGGAATAGCTGTAGGAACCGGAGGGAAACGCCGGCGATAGCCAGGTTTGCAAGCGCAAGAGCGCCAACGCCGGGACGCGGTCAGTCATGATGGCCCCCGTCGTCGTCGTGTTGGTGACCGTGGTCGCCATAAGCGCCGCCTTCGGGCTGGAAAGAAGCCTGCATCTTCCTGAGCTCCGCTCCGAAACCGCGAAGCATGTGCTCGATCACATGGTCGGGCCGGATCCGGAGGGAGTGGTCATGGATCTCCGTCGGCAGATGCCGGTTCCCCAGATGCCAGGCCAGGCGCACGAGCTGGTTCGGATCCTCGTGCCTGATCTCGACGACCTGCTCCGCAGCGGCGTGAACCATCAGCCACCGCCCGTCTTCGAGCTGCAGACCGTCTCCCGCCGCCATGGCGACCGCCTTGGGTAGATTGAGCAGGAACTCCTCGCCTTCATCCGCGGTCAGGCGGATGCGGCGGCGATGGCGAGCCTCGAAATCGAGAGTGAGCGTGCCTGCGGCATCATTCTTCGGCCAATGTCCGGCGGGGCGATGGATGGAAGCGGAAAGCATGGTCCTCTCAGTACAGGAAGTAACGTTGAGCCAGCGAAAGCACCCTGGCCGGCTCGCAGGTCAGCAGGCGGCCGTCGGCGCGCACTTCATAGGTCTCCGGGTCGACCTCCATGCGAGGGGTCGCGCCGTTCAACATCATCGAGCGCTTGCTGATGTTCCGGGTGTTGGCGACGGGGACGAGCTTCTTTGCGACTCCAACCCCCGCACCGTTTGCTGCCAGGGCCTGGCTGACGAAGGTGACGGAGCTCTCCGTCCTGCAGCGGCCGAACGCGGCGAACATCGGGCGGTAGTACTCTGGCTGCGGATTGGGAATGGATCCGTTCGGGTCGCCCATGATCGCGGCAGCGATGACGCCGCTCTTCAGCACCAGCGCCGGCTTCACGCCGAAGAAGCCCGGGTCCCAGATACAGAGATCGGCGAGCTTGCCGGGCTCGATGGAACCGACGTGGCTGGAAATGCCTTGGGCGATGGCGGGATTGATCGTGTATTTCGCGACGTAGCGCCGGGCCCTGAAGTTGTCGTTCTCGCCCGTCTCTTCCGGCAGGCGCCCGAACTGCCGCTTCATCTTGTCGGCCGTCTGCCAGGTCCGGATGATCACTTCGCCTACGCGGCCCATCGCCTGGCTGTCGGACGAGACGATCGAGATCGCGCCCAGGTCCTGCAGGATGTCCTCCGCGGCGATCGTTTCCTTGCGAATGCGGCTCTCGGCAAATGCGAGGTCCTCGGGTATGCGGCGATCGAGGTGATGGGTCACCATCACCATGTCGAGTGCCTCTTCGAGCGTGTTCACGGTGTAGGGTCGCGTCGGGGTCGTCGATGACGGGATGACGTTCAGCTCGCCGCACACCTTGATGATGTCCGGCGCGTGCCCGCCTCCGGCCCCTTCGCTGTGGAAGGTATGGATGGTCCTCCCCTTGAACGCCTGGATGGTGCTCTCGACGAAGCCGCTCTCGTTCAGGGTGTCGGTGTGGATGAGGACCTGGACGTCCATCTCGTCCGCCACCGAAAGGCAGCAATCGATTGCGGCGGGAGTGGCACCCCAATCCTCGTGAAGCTTCAGGCCGCAGGCTCCGGCCTCGATCTGTTCGACGAGACCTGCGGGCAAGCTCGCATTGCCCTTTCCGAAAAAGCCGAGATTGACGGGAAACGCGTCCGCCGCCTGAAGCATCCGCTGGATGTGCCAGGCTCCCGGGGTACACGTCGTGGCGTTGCTTCCTGAGGCTGGCCCCGTGCCGCCGCCCATCAGCGTCGTGAGGCCGGAATAGAGCGCCTCCTCGATCTGCTGCGGGCAGATGTAGTGGACGTGAACGTCGACGCCGCCCGCAGTGACGATCTTGCCTTCCCCGGCGATGACCTCGGTTCCCGGTCCGATGACGATGGAGACGCCGCCTTGCACGTCGGGATTGCCGGCCTTGCCGATGGCGGCGATCCTGCCGTCCCTGATGCCGATGTCTGCCTTGACGACTCCCCAGTGATCGAGGATGAGCGCGTTGGTGATCACCGTGTCCATCGCGCCCTCGCTGCGCGAACGCTGCGACTGGCCCATGCCGTCGCGAATGACCTTCCCGCCTCCGAATTTCACTTCTTCGCCATAGATGGTGAAATCCTTCTCCACCTCGATGACCAGGTCGGTGTCGGCGAGGCGCACGCGGTCGCCGACCGTCGGACCGAACATCTGCGCATACGCGGCGCGATTCATTCTGTGGGGCATGGCAACGCTCCCATGACCGCCTGGCTGAAGCCGTAGACCGTGCGCGTCCCCCCGTAGGGGACCAGCTCCACCTCGCGGGCCTGCCCGGGCTCGAACCTCACGGCCGTTCCCGCCGGGATGTCCAGGCGATACCCAAGGGCAGCCTTCCGGTCGAAATCGAGCGCTGCGTTCGTCTCGGCGAAGTGGTAGTGGCTGCCGACCTGGATGGGTCTGTCGCCCGTGTTCGAGACAGTGAGGGAAATCGGCGATTTGTCCTCGTTCAGGACGATCTCGCCAGACGCCGGGAAAATCTCGCCTGGTATCATTTCGCTTCTCCCGAACGGATCGGATTGTGAATGCTCACGAGCTTCGTGTTGTCGGGGAACGTCGCCTCGACCTGGACTTCCTGGATCATCTCGGAGATGCCTTCCATCACCTGATCGCGCTTGAGGAGCCTGCCGGCCCCGGACATGAGCTCCGGAACGGATCGACCCTCTCGCGCGCCCTCGAGCACGAAATCGGTAATCAGGGCGATGCTCTCGGGATAGTTCAGCCTCACGCCTCTTGCGAGGCGGGCGCGCGCGACCAGCGCTGCGAGCGCGACCATGAGCTTGTCCTTTTCGCGTGGCGTGAGGTTCATCGGGAGTCCCTGGTTGCGCGCATCAGCAGGACCACATCTTCGGGACCCGGAAGGGACCGGGTCCGACCTCGTGGCTGAATTGCTCGAGGAAGCGCCGCAATGCGAGCTTGAGGTCGCGTGCCGTCGCCGCGGCGAAGCGGGCGATGATGAGCCCGCCGACCGACGTCGCCGCGCAATGGCACTGCGGAAACGGAGCAAGGTTGCGCACGAACTCCAGCCGCCGCTCGAGAGAGGGACCGAAGTAGATCAACGTCGCCAGCGCCTTGGAATCGGCGAGCAGGGCTCTCGCGCGAAGGCGTGGAAACGCTCCGTCGCCGATGCGGAAACCGTCGGCCCAGATCAGGCGGTCGTCCTTCCTGACCCGCCAACCGTCGCTGATGTATCCATCGACGACCTGCTCCCCGTGCGCTGCGCGGCCGAGAACGAGCCACTCGAGAGCGAGCAGCTCCGCGCCGGACGAAAGCTCGACTTCCGTCGCTCGGCGGATCCTCGCCGAATTGAACACGATCGTTTCCTGTGGCAGCCAGGCGAGCCTGGCGCCGGCGTGCGCCGTCAGCCTGGTCACCACGTGTGCAGGCCGGTCGAGGGCCCGATAGACCCGTTCAGCAGTCTGCGACGTCACCGCGATGGAAGCATTGGCCAGCGCCGTCACCGTGCATTCGAGCCAGTCCCCACCCGCGATACCGCCGGTGGTATTGATCAGGACAGCCTCTTCCAGCGGGGCCCCCGTCACCGCGGGAAACGCGATGCGGATTGGAGCCCGCTGGAAGACGTCCGTGAGGCAGGTGCCCTTTTCGGAGCAGCTCACGACGATCCGTCCGCAGCCGTCTGCGCGTTGCAAATCGGTGTCGGACGGATTCGTCACGAACGTGCTTTCGGCGACTGCATCTGGACACCTGCTCATCGTGCGCGCCTCACCATGGGACCGCACACCTTGCAGCAGCCGCGCCAAACATCCGCGCGCCATGCACGAGAGTGCGTTCTGCCGTCGTGGCCGAGGCGATCTCAGGAGTCCGCGGTGCGCCGGCGGGCGGCAAGCTCCATCGGCGATTCGTCCCCGGCAGGGACAACCCTGTCCCTGCCTGGGACAGCGGCAAAGAGGCGGGCGAAGTCTGCTCAATTCTTTTCTTCACTCGCAGCCGGGCGTCGCGCTCTGCCAGCCCGGGCGCACGATCAGTTTGAGGCCGTTCGTGCGCAGTGGGTCATATCGCGGTTGCCGTCGACCCCGAAATCGCCGCTTCAACTTGGACGTACACCCGTGAGCGCCGCGTGTCAGACCCTGCTGCTCTCCAGGAGAGAATCAGCACGCGGCCGATCAGATGTACGGACCCGAATTCATGGACAAGGCGCGCGCACGCGATGACCGCCCACTTGCCCAGGGCCTCTCCGCAACGGGTTACCGCGAGCGCGGTGAGGAGGACCGTCACCCCTCGTTGTGCAGGTGCGCCTCGACCATCCACAGCCATTTGTCGGTCCCGCGCGAGATCTCGATGAAGATGTCGTTGGTGTCCTGGTCGCCGAGCCGCGCGGTCTCCTCGATGGCGCTGCGCGCGAGCTTGCCGAACGCAGCCAGCGCCGATGACAAGGCGTCGACATGCTGCCGGCCGTCTCCGCCCTTGACCGGATACTCGGGGAGCGTGGATCGGTTCGCCACGGAGCGAGCCGTGCCGTCGACGACGCCGCCGAGTTGGACGGAGCGCTCGGCGATCAGATCGACGTAGTCCTCGACGTCCTCGTTCACCTTGTCGAAGAGCTCGTGCAAGGCGATGAAATGCGGGCCCTTCACGTTCCAGTGAGCCTGCTTGGTCTGGGTCTGCAGGTCGATGGCGTCGGCGAGCCGCGCATTGCACAGCTCGATGATCTGTCGCCTCGTCTTCTCGGGAAGGTCGTTTTTGGTCGTGTACATGGGCTGGCGGTGGTGCAGCCGTCGTGCCACGGGTCCCCAGAGGGAAGCCACAGATCGCGTTGTGCAGGGTTTGGACAACTGTGGTCGCTATGCCGACGCCGAGAGCACCGGGACCGGAGCGACATCGCGAATCAGGGCAAGAAGCCGCTCCTGGTCGAGCGGTGCGCTGAAACATGCAATGCAGCCTGCCTCGACGGCCGCCTGCTCCATTTCCGGCGTCGTCGCTCCGATGGCGATCACCGGCACGCCCTGGTAGTCCGGATGGGCCTTGATCAACCGGGTCAGGAACGGGCCATCGAAGCCGGGCAGGTCGACGTCGGTGATGACGACATCCGGGACCTTGCCCTCCAGCACCTCGATCGCCTCGCCGGCGTCCCACACCCACTCGACTTGATAGCCCCACTCTTCGAGAAAGCTCTTCAGCTCCAGGCCGATTTTGGTCTTGCCCTCGATCGCCAGAATCCGCGTGCGCTCCATGCCTGCTTTCCCTTGCAAGAGCTAAACCAAACGGGCCGCGACACTCCAGATTGGCGCGCTACTGGACCCCTATACGAACGTATGCGGATCCGGCGCGCCACGGGTGATTAGGTTGAGGAGAGCCGTGCTGACCGGGCAGACAATTTCCGTCGTGGACGACGACGAATCGCTGCGATGGGCGCTCCAGGGCCTGCTGAAGTCCGCGGGATTCCAGTCCGAGGCGTTTGCCTCCGCCGAGGAGTTCCTCGATTCGGGGCGCTTGCATGACACGGCATGCCTCGTCCTGGATGTTCGCATGGCAGGAATCACCGGCCTGGAGTTGCAGAAGCAGTTGCTCGCTGCCGGCTGGACCACGCCGATCATCTTCATCACCGCGAATTCCGGCGAGGAGGCTCGAGCGCACGCCCTCCGGCGCGGCGCGATCGATTTCTTGCCGAAGCCGTTCAGCGCCGAGGCTCTGCTGAGCGCCATCGCCACGGCCATTGGCATCCCGCCCGGTTGATCGGCGCTTCCGCGGCCGCTCACACGGTCAGCGGTCCGTACCTCTTCAGCCGCTCGATCAGCGAGCCGCGGCTCATGCCGAGCCGCCTCGCCGCTTCGGATTGATTGCCGCCGACCGCGGCCATCGTCCGGCCGATCAGGGTCCGCTCGAGCACCTCGACGTGCTCGCGGAGATTGACCGAATCGTCGGAAGCGGCCTCGGGGACGAGTTGGGCCGCCGCCGGCGCGAGGTCGCGGGGCAGCCAACTCTCGTCCATGGAGATGTGCTCGCTGTCGCAGATGACTGCCCAGCGCTCGAGCACGTTCTGCAGCTCCCGGATGTTCCCGGGCCAGGAGTAGCGCTTCAGCATCTCCATCGTCTTGTCGTCCACGCCGCGGATCTGTCTTCCCGACTTCGCGGCCAGAAGACCGAGGAAATGCTCGACGAGCAGGGGGATGTCGTCCTTGCGCTCGCGCAGCGCCGGAACATGGATGGGAAACACGTTCAGGCGATAGAAGAGGTCGCTGCGGAAGCTGCCGCCGCTCATGGCCGCACCCAGGTTCCGGTTGGTGGCGGCGATCACCCGCACGTCCACCCGGATCGACCGGCTCCCGCCCACGCGCTCGAACTCGCGCTCCTGCAGAACGCGCAGGAGCGCGACCTGGGTCTCGGCCGGCAGCTCGCCGATTTCGTCGAGAAAGATCGTCCCGCCGTCGGCAAGCTCGAAGCGGCCCGCGCGCTGCTGCACCGCTCCGGTGAAGGATCCCTTCTCGTGGCCGAACAGCTCGGAGGCGATCAGCGAAGGCTGGATGGCGCCACAATTCATACTCACCAGCGGCCGCGAGGACCGCGCCGAGCGCGCGTGGATCGAGCGGGCCACCAGCTCCTTTCCCGTGCCGGTCTCGCCGAGGATCAGCACGCTCGCGTCGGTGCGCGCCACCAGCGCGATCCGGTCCATCAGCGCCTTGAAGCCGGAGCTCTCGCCGACCATCTGATCTTCGGGGATCCGCGCTCCCTTCTTCTGTGGAGCGCCGCGCGAGCGGGCGATGGCCTGCCGCACCGCCGCGAGCAGCGACTCGTCGTCGAAGGGCTTGGTGAAGAATTCCAAGGCGCCCGACTTGATCGCCCGCACCGAGCTGGGGATGTCACCGTATCCGGTGAGGAAGATGATGGGGATCTGCACGTCCGCCTTGGCGAGCTCCTGCTGCAGGTCGAGTCCGCTCAGGCCGGGGAGCTTCACGTCGAGGACCAGGCATCCGGGCAGCTTGCTGCGGGACCTGGCGAGGAACTCGTTCGCCGAGGCAAAGGTCTCGACCTCCAACCCGGCCGACCGGAACAGGCTCGCTACAGACTCACGCATCGACAGGTCGTCGTCGACGACATAGACAGGCGCTTGCGTCTCGCTCATGGAGCCTCCCGCGCGGTCGCGTCCAATCTGCACGGTCAGTCTTGCGCCGCCAGCGGGCAGTTACATTACACCTAGGTATAGGTCTACACCTAGGTATAGGTCGGCCTCGCCCTCAGGATTTTCCTCCCGGGCCGACACCGAGTCGCTCTCCCATCCGGACCAGGTCGGCCAACGAGCCGGCGAGCATCTTGTGCATCACCTGCCCGCGGTGGACCTTGATGGTGATCTCGCTGGTTCCGAGCTCGGCGGCGATCTGCTTGTTCAGCATTCCCGCGACCACCAGCGCCATCACTTCCCGTTCACGCTTGGTCAGCGACTGGTACCGCGCGTTCAGCTGGTCCATCTCCGCCCGCTGGCGCCGCATGTCCCTGTGCCGCTCAATGGCCTTGGCGATGGCATCGAGCAGATCCTCGTCGCGGAACGGCTTGATGAGGTATTCCAGGGCGCCTGCTTTCATCGCCTTTACGGAGGTCGGAACATCGCCGCGGCCGGTGATGAAGACGATGGGGATCTGCAGCTCGTGCTCCGCCATCACCGACTGGAGGTCGAGGCCGCTCAGCCCCGGCAGACCGACGTCGAGCACCAGGCAGCTGGGAACGTCCGGCGGCGGACGCGCGAGGAATTCCTGCGCCGAGGCGAACGTCAGCACCTTCAGCCCGGCCGAACGGACCAGCGCCGCGACGGCTTCCCGCATCGAAGCGTCGTCGTCCACCACGAAGACCGTTGCGCCGGGCTCGGCCATCGCGCCCCTTGCCATGCGGCCGATGTTGTGGGCGCGCAGGCGGCTGCGAGTCAAGCGAAGACCATCCGTCCGCTGCACCGATCACCGCCGCTGGGGCTGCGCCGGCTGCTCGTCGGGGGTTCCGCTGTCGTCGGACTCCCAGTCGGCATTCAAGTTCGGAATGGGTACGGGGACGGTAAGTTCCTTGTAGCCGATGTCTTCCGGGTTCCCCTGCTCAGCGGCCTCGATCTCCGCGCCCGTGGGCGAGTGCTCGTCGATCTCTGCGTTGGTCGAATCGTGTGCGGCGCTCTTGAGCGAGTTGGCCCCATCGGACGTGGCGCAGGCGATTCCTGCGCCGAGAGCGAACGCGGTGATGGTCAGAGTGAGTCTGGCGATCATGGTCTCATTCTTGGGTTGCGCTCCACAAGGCAGGAACCGGGCCAGCGATCTCAGGGCGCCTGATCGGAATCGGCGGGCACGTCGGAGGACGGATTGCTTTCTTCGATCGACGCGTGGGAAGGCGGCTCGGCCCACGGCGAGATCGCCGGAGCGTCTTGCTGCTCCGTCCGGACAGCAGCCGGGGGTTCCGCACCAAGCGCGTGCGCGCATGCTGCGAGAGCCAGCACGAGCGCGGCGAGCATCACTCTCATGTCCAGACCTCCTTGGTGGCGTTCGGACACGTTCCGCAGGTGCAATGATCGCGCCAGCGCCGTGGCAAGCCGCTGCCGTGCGGAAGCAACCTGGGGCGCATGATCGACGTCTTCATGACCGGACTCCGCCGTTATCGGCGGTGCTCGTGGATCTCGCGGTGCACCAGCGGATGCGTCTTCACGACTGCTCCTCTCGGTTCGTCTCTGTTTGCGGGGTACGATGGCCGGGGGCGCGGCATCGATCCGCGTCGAAACGGAATGGAAATCCCGCCCTGTACGGTGATGCCAGATTGATCAGGTCGCCTGACGATCTGTCGGTTTGGAAGTCAGATTGCTGTCGGCACCACTGGGAACTCGGAGGGAGCGGCGCTGGCACGGACACTGCAGCCGCGTACGCGGATGGTCATCTACGACGACGGAGACGTGATCAGCAACGAGACCGCTTGGGGGCCGCTGACTCTTTCGGAAGCCCACCTGCTCCTGAAGAGGTTGAGCGCAGCGAATGACGATCAGGAAACGACGCCTGAGCCACCCAAAGAAATGCGACGAGAGTCTCGGCTGGAGCCTACTGCGTCGCGATGACGGTGCTGGGCGCAGGTGGCACGCCAGCATACAGCCTTCAGTCCGACGTCTCAATCGTGCGCTCGCGCTGCTGGCGCTGCAGGCCTAGCCGGAATCTTGTGACGTTCATGGGACCTCCGGTGCCGGGCTCTCGCACCGGGCAAGCTTTCGGTTACGGAATCGGCCAATCCACCAGTCCATCGAGAGCGCCCCCCGTAACCGAATCGCTGTCTCCGCCGCATACAGGAGCGTGGAAGTTGACCAGCAGCTTTCCGGGTTGATGTGCCTGGCGCAGGACGGCGACGCTCGCGCATACGAGACGCTCCTCCTCGAGGTCACGGCCCTGGTCCGGAGATTCGCCCGGACGCGCGTGAGACAGCCGGAGTGGGTGGAGGACATCGTCCAGGAGACGCTGTTCTCGATCCACCGCGACCGCCACACCTACGATCCTTCACGGCCGTTCCTTCCCTGGATGTACGCGATCGCCCGGCACCGCCTGCTCGACTTCGTCGTGAAGCAGCGGCGCCTCGAAGAGAAGGAGATCCCCGCAGCCTCCGGGGGAGAAGAGCGTGTCTGGGAGGATCCACCCCGCGAGCCGATCCGTCTCTTGCGCCGTGCGCTCGCTCTGCTCTCCTTCAACCAGCGCGAGGTGATCCGCTTGCTCAAGCTCGAAGGCTTCTCGGTCCTGGAGATCTCGCGGCGCATGGGGTTGTCCGAATCGTCCGTGAAGGTCACCGCACACCGCGGCTACAAGAAGCTGCGCGCCTTATTGACGGAGCCAAGCGATGGAGACTGAGCAATTCGTCCGCTCGCTTGCTGCCACGCTGAGGCCGGTGCGCAGGCTCCGCCCTGCGCGATGGCGCGCCGTTCTCTGGGCCGTTCCCGCCGTCCTCTGCGTGTCGATCGGCACCGTGTTGCTCGGGCCGCGATCCGATCTGCTCTCGAGAGCGGCCAATCCGCAGTTCTGGCTGCAGAGCGCCCTGTTGCTGATCGTCTTCGCTGCCTCCTCCGCCATCGCCTTCCGGACCAGCGTGCCGGGGAGCGAGGTGGCCGGCCATGTCCGCGCCCTTCCGCTCTGGGGATTGCTCGTCTGGGGTTTCGTGCTTGCCGCAGGAGCCTGGGCCTGGGAATCCCGCGGAGAAGCTGCGGCGGGAGGTTCCGGCTGGATCTGCGTGTCGAGGATCGCTTTGCTCGGCGTGGTCCCGGCCGTCTCCGCGCTGCTGATGCTGCGCAGGGCGGCAGCGCTGCGCCCGGGTTGGACGGGCTCGATCGCGCTCCTCTCCGCTGCGTCGCTGGCCGTCGTCGGGACGCAGATGGTCTGCGCCAGAGACGATCCGTGGCACATCTTCGTCTGGCACTTCCTTCCGGCGGCAGCTTGCGGCCTCGCCGGCGTCCTTCTGGGCAGACGGTTCCTCGTCACTTCGCGATCGGGCCTGTAACCGCGGCCGGGCTGCGCTCTGATTCGTTGGGGCTCAAACATCTTCTCCCCTGGACGGGAGCGCACCCGCGCCTTGAAGCTTGCCGGGAATGAAGCGGCCAGGTCCCTGTTCGAGCCCCATGGCCCATACGCTCGTGGTCAACGGCCGCAGGGTCCGACTGGACTTGCCGGGCGATACCCCCCTGCTCTGGGCCCTGCGCGAAGGCGTGGGATTGACGGGAACGAAGTTCGGCTGCGGCCGCGGCTTGTGCGGCGCCTGCACGGTGCACGTCAACGGCGAGCCCGTGCGGAGCTGCAGCGTCGCCCTGGAGAGCGTCGCTGGCGCGAAGATCACCACCATCGAGGGCCTGGGTGCCGCCGGAGACCGGCTGCAGGAGGCGTGGATCGCCGAGCAGGTGCCGCAGTGCGGCTATTGCCAGTCGGGCATGCTGATGTCGGCGGCGGCGTTGCTCGCGGGCAATTCCAGACCCAGCGACGACGACATCAACAACGCGATGACCAACCTCTGTCGCTGCGGGACCTACGCGCGCGTCCGCCGCGCCATCCTGCGCGTCGTGGAGGCCGGATGAGCACGCGGCGCGAGTTCCTGCAGGGCGCCGCCGCGGGCGGCCTCTTGCTGGCGGTCGAGTGGCCCGTCGAGGCGGGCGGGAAGCAGCCGTTGCTGGCGAGCTGGATCCGCATCGCGCCTGACGGCACGGTCACCATCCTCTCCAACACCAGCGAGATCGGGCAGGGCACCGGCACGGGCATCGCGCAGCTGATCGCCGACGAGCTGGACGTCGAGTGGCGGCAGATCCGCCTCGAGATGGCGCCCATCGAGAAGACCTGGTTCAACGCCGGCTGGGGTGAGTACGCGACGTACGGCAGCGGAGGAATCTCGCAGCAGGAACAGCCGTTGCGCCTGGCCGGCGCGCGTGCGCGGGCGATGCTGATCGAGGCGGCCGCGCGGCGCTGGAAGGTGCCCGCGGCCGAGTGCCGGACGATGGCCGGCTTCGTGCTCGGGCCCTGGGGGCGCAAGCTCGGATACGGCGCCCTGGCTGCAGCCGCCGCCGCGATTCCTCCGCCGGAAAAGCCGCCGCTCAAGGCGCGCACGGAATGGAAGTTCATCGGCAAGCCGATGCAGCGCCTCGATCTGCCGGCGAAAGTGAACGGCACGGCGGTCTACGGCGTGGACGTGAAGCTGCCGGGCCTCCTGGTCGCGACGATCGCGCAGTGTCCGGCCTTCGGAGGACGGCTTGCGTCGGTCGACCCGGCGCCGGCGCTCGCGATCGCGGGCGTCAAGCGCGTGGTCGAGCTGGAAAACGCCGTCGCGGTGGTCGCCACCGGCTACTGGCCCGCGCACAATGGCGTGCTCGCTCTCCAGCCGAAGTGGGACCTGTCGAAGGCGAGCCAGGCCAGCTCGACCTCCTATGGGGAGCAGCTCCGGAAGGCGGCCGCCGGCGAAGGACTGCCGTACGCGCCGCAAGGAACCACCGTCGCGGCCCTCGCCGAGGCGCACGCGGCCGCCATGGCCAAGGCGGCGCGGAGCGTGGAGGCGGTCTACGAGGTGCCATTCGTCGCGCACGCGACCATGGAGCCGATGAACGCCACCGCGCGTCCGCGCGCGGGCGGCATGGAGCTCTGGATCCCGACCCAGAACCAGTCGGCCACGCGCGATCACGTGGCTAGGCGGCTGGGCATCAAGCCCGAAAAGGTGACCCTCCACACCACGCTCGCGGGCGGCGGATTCGGCCGCCGCATCGAGGTGGACTTCGCGATCCAAGCGGCCCAGATCGCCCGAGCCGTAGGCGGTCCGGTGAAGCTGATCTGGAGCCGCGAGGAGGACCTGCAGCACGACTACTATCGTCCCGCCGCCGCGGTGCGCATGACGGCCGGGCTCGACGCCAAAGGCGCACCCGTGGCGTACCAGGTGGAGACGGCGTGCGAATCGCTGGCCGAATGGTCGCTCTTCGGCGCCTACAAGAAGCCCGAGGTCACGGTCGACACGGCCTCGCTGATGGGAGTGGTCCGGCCCGCTTACGCGCTCGGCGCGTCCCGCTCTGGATGGAGCCGTATCGACGCCGGCGTGCCCGTCGCCTTCTGGCGCTCGGTGGGCGCGTCCCAGAACATCTTCGCGCTGGAGAGTTTCGTCGACGAGCTCGCCGTGGCGGCAGGGGCCGAGCCGCTGGCGTATCGCTTGCGCCTGCTCGAGCGCGGCTCGCGCGGGCGAAAAGTGTTGGAGGCCGCGGCGGAGGCGGCTGGCTGGTCGAAGCCCGCGCCTGGGAGGTACCGCGGCATCGGGCTGGCGCCGGCCAATGGGTCGGTGGTGGCGCAGGTCGCGGAGGTGTCCGTCGAGTCCAACCAGGTCAAGGTCCATCGGGTCACCTGCGCCGTCGATTGCGGCCTTGCCGTCAACCCGGACTGCGTCGCCGCGCAGATGGAGGGCGGCATCGCCTTCGGGCTGAGCACGGCTTTCTTTGGTCAGATCACCATTGCCGAGGGCCGCGTGGAGCAGTCGAACTTCGACGGCTTCCCTCTCATCACGCTCGCCCAGATGCCCGAGATCAAGGTCGTGCTGGTCGACACCGGCGAGAAGGCAGGCGGTACCGGCGAGGAGGCAGTCGCACCGCTCGCTCCCGCCCTGGCCAACGCGATCTTCGCGGCGACAGGCCGCCGACTGCGCAGCCTCCCGCTCGTGCAGCACGGGCTGTCCCTCGTTTAGGCCGACGTTCGCTCCCGTCGAAGCTGCCCGTGCGAGCGGGCGCGTGCACGTCTCTTTACGTCCTCGCATGCCGTGCTCATCTGCTCGCGATGGCAAATCCACTCGACAGGGAAATCGAGGCTGCGCTCCGCAAGGGCCGAGAGCCGGAATCGTGGAAGCGCCGGGGAACGAAGCGCGAGAACGTCGTAGACCAGGGCGACGTCACCGGCCAGGGTCCGACCGGTGGGTCAGGCAAGCCGCCGCAAGGCACGGGCATGAACCGACCCGGCCACCCGCGCTAGCCAGTGACTGTCCAGAGTACCCCTGTGAGCTGACTTCAGGCGGAGCCGGCGAGTCGGCCTGCGTTTTCCGCAGTTAAGCGACAGACGTTGACGCTGTCGTCCTCCGTTGTCGTGATCGTGGACGGCGACGGCGACGGCGACGTGGCCGTGGACGACTGCTCGGCATGTCAGATGCAGCTGCTCCCTGAATCCCCATGCTCAGCTTTCAGAAGCTCGACGTGTACCGCTGTGCGATCGAGTTCC
>Ga0137394_10001476_pt1 | contig 17200 bp, 21 predicted proteins | sample czobulk116metaG_FD_108278 | JGI IMG/M metagenome (GOLD analysis project Ga0137394, IMG submission 108278) | Vadose zone soil microbial communities from Angelo Coast Range Reserve, California, USA - czobulk1.16 metaG | ecosystem: Environmental > Terrestrial > Soil > Vadose zone | place: USA...
CTGCGCGAGCTGCGCCATCTGCCTGACCACCTCCGCCGCGACCATCGGCACCTCCATCAGCAGAGGTGCACCGCTCCTGACCAGTCGATCCATGAACTGCCTCCGTGAACTGCGCGGAGGGGGGTCAGAAGTACTGTCGCAAGGGGGTCAATAGCTGTGTCGCCCTACACACGGCGCCTTGACAATGACGTTCAATCGGTTCAATGAGACCTGCGAGGCTTCTAGCACCACTCCTATTGGCCTTGCTTGAAGGAGCGGTGCCGTCGTCTCGTCGGTCGGGGGTAATTGCCTATGCGGTGTTGTATCTGCGCTCGTACACATGGTTCGCGGATCTTCCCTGGAGCAGGCGCGCTTCTGATCGTCGCTCTAACCGCCTGCTCGGCACAGATACATTCGTTCACCGGCTCGCCGAGACGTATCTGCTCACAGACGAACGCAGTCAACCTGGTGTGGTCGGTTGACGGGAACGCATCGCTCTCCGCGGACACGGCGCTTAAAGGGATGGGCGTTGTCCCCTCTTGTGGACGGGTGTCTGTCGAGGCGAGGCCAGCAACCATCACGCTCACCGCGTCGAAGTTGTTCGGGCATATTGCCCGAAACCAGCAAGTTGTGTCGCTCGTTGAGGAAGGGAAAGCAGAGACGATGGGCCCGAATACCCAGGATATCACCTGCGACGATGCCCACCGAGAGCTAGTCGCAAGCGTTGCCTTCGAACCCGAGGAGTATGACCCGGCTGTTCTCGTCAAACGACTCGACAATCCAGGGGGCCGCGAGGTCCTCGTCGTGCACCGGGGTGGTGCCTGGACCGTGCCTTCGGGCGGCTACATTGACTTGCCCTTCGAACGGTCCAACTCAGATGCCAGCGTAAGTACTGCGGGTACTTGGATCTTGCGAGTCGTGCTCCGGCCTCAAGAGCGCTGCGGAACGCCATCCGCGCTCCCCGCACTCAGGAGCCTCCTCCTGAACGCGACGCTCGGCTGTCGCGAGAATGCACCATGAGCGTACTCGATCAGATCGATACCGTAGTGGCGGTGATAATGGAGAACCGATCATTCGATCATCTTCTGGGCTGGATGAGTCTGGCCGAGTACGGAGGGCGCCAGGACATCGAGGGCTTGAAGGGAGGAGTGGATCCCGCTTCCCGCGAGCTTGTAGACCCCTCATATGACAACTATGCCCTTGGTCATCGTTGGCGTCCGTTTGTGGTCGACCGAGACATCCCTCTGATCACTGACGTGCCACACGGAAGGGCATCGGTTGCTACGCAATTGGATTACTCGCAGGTCATCGGCGGCTTCACGATGGCCGGTTTCGCAAGGGCCTATTTCGATGCGAACCAGGGTAACCGGGGCTCGCGTCCCGAAGCACTCATGATGTTCCCGCCCCCGCTCGTGCCGACAACGTCGTTTCTAGCCCAGAACTTCTGCGTATGCGACCGCTGGTTCACTCCCATTCCGACCGACACCCAGCCGAATCGTTTCATCGCTTTAGGAGGAGAAACGCAAGTCGACGAGACGTCCGATCATCCACCCGATCACGACGTAATTTTGGACTGGTGTACTCGTAACGGGGTCAGATGGCGGGTCTACCATGAAGGTTTCTCCTTCATGACCTTGTTCCGGCGTTCCGTCCTTCTAAACCCCAATTTCCGATGGTTTGGACAGCTCGCCAGCGACTTCCAGCTTGAAGCCGACTCTACATTTCCTCAAGTGATTCTAGTCGAGCCCGCCTACGACGACGACCCACTGGCTTTGCACCCAGACGACAACCATCCACCACTTCCGATGGGACCCGGGGAGGTCTTTCTTTCGCGCGTCTACAAGGCAGTCACGAGCAATCCGAGTCGTTGGGCCCGGACCGTCCTCATCATCTACTACGACGAGCACGGTGGATTCTTTGACCACGTGCAACCGCTGCAGATTCGGACTGCGGCACCGAACAAGGAGTATCCTCCCTTTGACACGACCGGTCCACGGGTCCCCGCGCTGGTCGTTTCGCCGTTTGTCCGGTCAGGATCGGTCTGTTCCGAGAACCTTGATCATACCTCCGTCCTCCGCTTTCTGGCCGAAAGGTTCACGCCCGGAAAGGCTTACTCCGCTGCCGTGGCCAACCGCCACGGAGATGGGACGTTGAAGAGCGTTTTCCTTGCTTTGAATGTAGCCGTTCCAAGACCTGCCAAGCCGCCAAACGCACCAGCCCTCGGCCTCGTGCCGTCGATCACACGCGCCGATCTCGAACCTTCCACTGCGAACCAGCGAGCGTTCGCGAACGCTCAAGCTGACGCTCACGCTTCGCATCCTGACGCGATCGTTGAGCGCCATCCGGAGATGCTCTTCGATGTGCCCCATCCGGATGTAGCCGCTGGGACGCCCGTCCGGAAAGCTGTCACACCGACATCCTCGCGAGGAAGGAAGAAGCCGAAATGACTAACGGCGCAGACCACGATGGATTCAGCGGTTCCTCCACGCCCTTCAGCCCGGGTGACTCACGTCCAGCGCTCGCCCGGTACCAGCGTTGCTAACGGGGGGACGAAGATGAAAGGTGAGCGCGCGATTCTGGCGGCTACAGCAGACCGCAGTCGAGGAGTTGATTTCATGGTGACGTTAAAACTGCTCGCTGCCGGCGCTCTGCTCAGCGGCATCATCTCGTGTGTCCATGTTCCCAAAGAGGCCCCTGAACTCTCTGGCGAGTTGGCGGGCAGAATGCAAACGGTGAAGGCCGCGCACCTTCAAGCAGTCAGGCTGTACATGGCCGGCAAGCGCGCAGATGTCGACCGCTTCATCGAGCAGGAGTGGCTTCCCGTCTTCGCCAAGAATGCTCTGGAATCGCAGGGGATCCAGCGCGCGGTTCAGCAAATGTGCAAGGGCGATAACGCTGCCGAGCGAGTCGAGTTGTTGGTGGGCTTGGGAACGCGTCTGCAAGCTCAGCTGAACCGTAAGCGAACCGAGTTGATGCGGCCACTCGACGAGTTCGAACGAGGCCTAGTCCAGGAGCTTGAGGTCACTTACAACGAGATGACCGCGATGAACGCGACGTTAACCGGGCTCCTTCAAGCCCACGCGGACACGACCAAGACCCAAACAGAGATTTTGCAGAAGCTGCACGTCACAGATCACATTGCTTCAACGCTTGACGACGCGGATAAGATAGTTGGCCTGTTAACCAGCGGCCGCGATGCCTTCGAAAGAAATCGAGACAAGATCGATGAGATTCTTAAGTCAGTCACGCCCAAGTAGGAGCGCACAACATGCCTATTGATTGGTCAGACGTCGACGAGGAGCTGAAGACGGCGGCGCAGAAGACTGATGACGCTCTTGCCTCGAAAATCTCCTCTCTCACGAAGTTTACCGACGCGGAAATCAAAAAGCTCTTCCCAAAACCAGCCGATGTCGAGCGACTATCCCAGCTCATGCAAATCGTCCAAGCGTCCACAACGGAGCAGCAGAAGCTCAATCGGCTGACGCAGAACATAGAGAGCCTGGGCGGGACGGTATTGAAGTTGTTGAAGGCGCTCACTTGATCCGACCATGGCGGGGGAAGCTTCGGCCGAGACAACCATGAAGGCGATTTCTTGGCTCGTGGCGGCTTCAGCATCTATCACGATCGAGGCATATGCACAGGACGCGACGGAGGTCTGCGGCGGTTCTGACCGATGGGCCATTAAAGACCGCCGCCGACACGTCAACGTCCAACCTGGCCGCTGTGGCGACACAAAGCCCAAAGACCGTCGACGACATCTTGCGACAAGCTCGGCCCGACTGGATCCCTCCGAAGTTTAGGTACAGAACCAGCGAATCACCGGTCCGGAGGGCACGATGCTGCGTGTGCGTGGATGGATCTACCGAATCGGACACGACGGCAACGACAGCGACTATCACCTGCAGTTGGTCGCGAATCTGAACGGCTGCCAGGGGCAAAGCGTACTGGTCGAGGTGCCGGACGATCGTTGCGTGGTCGGAGGGAATCTCGTACCGTTCGTTCGGACGGCTCGGAACGAGTTGGACGTGCTACTGGGCCATCAGCCGACGCTCCACGGAGGCGAGGCCCCTCCAACGCCAACTGAGGTCATTGTCACTGGGCAACTCTTCTATGATCTCCACCACGAGAAGCGTGACGGCACACCAGGGGTACGTGGACACGGCAACTGTAAGGCAGGTACTCTTTGGGAGATCCATCCTGTTCTGGCAGTTGAAGTGCCGGCGGTCGGAGTGAACTCGTCGACGGTTTCCGTGACGGCGTCACAGCGAAGACGCAGGCGGGCGCTCGGCTCCGTCAATGTGCGCGCGGTGAAGCATCGTTCGTCAAGGAATGCGCCGGAATAAGTCGGAGGGCGGCGCAGAGTTCAGAGGTACAACACCGCTGGGTTTCGGGTCGATATCCGACGCAAAGATATCGACGTAGGAGTAGTCGTGCCGGCGGCTTCGGCTGGCTTCTGTCTAGGCGACCCCTTCTGTCGATCATGAATACGTGCCTGTCGCTAACGAGGAATCGGGTGCTACTCAGACCGCCCACAGAAGTCTACCTTCGACACGCCCTATTGTATACGGACAACGTCGACCAAGAACGAGACGGCTTGTCCCATTCGAATAATGGGGGGCCTGCCTTGATCGCCGAAGGCCGTGTCGGGCGGACATGCGATCCGGGCCTTCGTCCCCACGCGCAGGACGGTCAGTCCGGAACGCAAACAGGGGATCGATTCCGCCAAGTTCACCTCCGCCGGACGTCCTCGCTTAAAGGTGCTGTCGATGAGGTGTTCATCCGAGTTGCGCAGCTCATAGTGAAGTCGAACAGTATCAGCCTGACCAACCGAAGGCCCATCGCCGGCCTCGAGAATTATTATTACTGGTCCGTCCGGCAAATGCGAAGCTCCCGGCTTTTGAGCCTCGTTAGAGATGAACTGAGAAGCATTGACGATCTCATCCTCGGGGCGTCGCACCCTAACAATCGTAAAATCAGTAACCAGCGCCCAGGGCCCCGACGCTCCTAGAGGAGCATTACCGATGCGATCGAGTGTGCATACAGATCGAGCAGAGCTGCCCTCAGCCATGCCCAGCAATGCTTGTGACCAGCATACATTTTCATCAGTGACCACGACATCCAAAGGTTGCCCAGACGGGTAAGATGAACTAAAACCCGTGCCATCAGCAAAGTGACTTTCGCATTCAACCATGACTGTATCGGTGGCCTGCACAACGCGCCCCTGACCGGAGCGGATTTGTCTAACATATAGGTTGGGGGTAGCTCTAGTGAATCCGTGCCCCGGAAGACGTTCAATGAGCTCCACTGAGGCCCTTCGCAGATACCTGAAATCTACCTCATCTGGCAGCAGAATATTAGATAGTGCGCTGTGGAGTCGAGCAAGATCGACGCTGGTGTTTCGCTGAACGAGCAACTGGCGCCTATTGTACATAATCACTAGTTGCGGGAGGACGGTATTTCGCCACATCATATCGAGCATTTCGACTGTGTCCCGTACGCGTTGACGACTCTCAGCCGGCATCGGTAACGCCTTTGCAGAAGTTTCTCGCAGCACTTGGATCCGAAAGGACGCCGGCGGATGACTCGTTACACCTTCCGCCATTTTATCCAATCCCGAGGCACACGACGGTAATTGGAGAGCCATGGCGGAGCACTTTGTGTAAGCGTCGAACATTCGCCGCTCGCCTTCGGTTAACAGGGAGACTTCAGCACCGGAGTTTGCTACTCGATGCGATCGGTCGATGTGATCTAAGAGCACCATCAACATATCGATGCTCAGGGCGACCATATAGTTCATGCCTAGGGCGGTCGCTTGGCTAACAGATAGCAGCCGTGCGCCATCAGCCATAACCTGGCTAGTAGCCAATAATGCAATGCGGTCTGCTGCGAACTCCTGCGACCAACCGGACAACACACGCAGGCCGTCACTATTTCCTTCATAAGGTCGGTGATTCAATACAGCATGAGCATACTCATGTGCTACGGCGAACAGAGACATCACGTTCGCACAGGCTGCTTGGAAAAGGAGCTGCGCGCTATTGACGTCAAACTCTTCCCCATCGGCCCAACCAACGTGCCAGGCGTATACTTCGCCCAGGTGAACCGCAAATTCGAGAGTCGGTCCCTCCTTGGCTTGGCTGGCCGGATCGAATGCGGCAAATGCTTTGCAGAAACGACTAGTGGTCTCAAACAATCCAGTGTTAACGAGAATAGCTCGCTCCCCATTTGCTCCGTGTGCCGTCTGGGCACTAACTGCCCACGCCGGTGTCGTGCCGAAGGCCAGTTCCGGCGTAGGAAGTCCCAGCTTCTTAACAGCACCACGGACCGGAAGAGCTAACGTGTAAACCATCATATACGACGCTGGATGCTCGTATCTTGTTGGCGGTTGCTGCTTAAGCACGTCTTCCATGAGTTCTTTCGCGGAAGCATAGTATTGTTCAAAGGAGACGCCCGCGAAGCGGCCGATTTTATTGTATATGTCTCGTTGAAACGCTTCTGTCGTGAATTTGCTAACTTGTTCCTCGTAAATGGGTAAGCGCAGTTCTTCCTGCTCGTATGCGATTCTCTGGTGTAACTCGAGAAGGGCATAGTTTGGATCTTGATCGGACAAGTAGGTGCGCGTTCGGACCTTTGTCGGATTGTCCGCCGCAATCTGTGCTCTAGTGCCCTGAGCACAACCAAGTAGCGCACAGAGCGCGCCCATCGACGCGAGACAGCCAAAGCAATTCAGGCCCCGCCCAGGGTTAGGGGAGATCATGCACGAGCGCTCCAGCGGCTGGGTGCAAGAGGCCCGGCCGAGCTAGGATTGCGCGAAGACGCTCTTGCTCGTCGGGTTCGGCCAGATTAAGTGAGCCAAGTGATGATCTTAGGACGTCCAAATCAATACAATCGACGGACACCTTAAAGTCGGTGGAATAGCCAGCGCGACTGCTGTAGACATGCCCATCAGCCTGAAATGAATCACCGTAAGCAATCTTCCCATCCTTGTCGATCTGCGTGAACACCTTGTAGTTTATTGCTGCGATTCTAGCTCCCTGGACAAAGCACCTGAGCGTTCCAGGAATCGGAGCGGAGGCCGCAACTTTGGCAAGCCTCTGCTGGTCTACTTGGTCGGATGGCAAACTCACCGTGGCGACGTCCTGAATGAGAATCTCAAGCATGTCCTGCGAGCTTAGGTCTACAGATATGGTCGCAAGAAAGGAACTCTTTGCTGAACCCTTGAAAGATCGATCGATCTTCGAATAATACAGCTTCCCACTAGCAGGATCGACCGGCGAGACTGGGGGCTTGGCGTTCGCTAGGACAAAGCGGTCGAGGAGTTTGGTTGCACGGCCATCTGCAGTATTGATGTGTATGATGTGTCCGACGAAGTCGCTGAGGTTGGCTCGGACTGCTGCTGAATCGGCGTAGACTACTCGGTTCGTGAAATCGTCGGGCAGCTTGTCATTATACTTAATGTCCTGGAAGGCGTAGCCACAGGACCACATGATTGACGCCATGGCAATCAGGCGTAGTCGACTCATCCCGTGCCTCCTTTTCAGATTGGCCGTCCGAGTCTGCGACAGCTTCCTGCCAAGCGGTATCGGGGTCAAGCCTCAAGGCTTCGGGGCCCGTAAGGGTCTCATGGATTACGTCCTACTTCGCGGCCGGACGGGGCGCTAGCGAGCTCCACCGATTGGGCTGAGATCGGGCTCTCGCCACCCGCAGCCGCCGATCCCGGTCACGGCAGTGGGCCCGCTCTTCATGGACAAGGTCCACGGGCAAAAGGGCGTCGCGCGGAACGGCGCCGAGATCCATCCGGTCCTGCGACTCAAGCCGCGGGCGGCCAACTGCCGCTGATCCCGAGCGGAAGCATCTTGCCGGGCGGCACAATGGTTGCCTTCGCCGCATCGCAGATCTCGCCTACGGCCTCTAGTGCTCTGACCGTAGCGCTCTGATCCTCCGCGCCGCTTGCAAGGTGGATCGGTTTCTGATCTACAGCTTGAGATGCCGACTCGACCTCGGTTCACGGGACTCAAGCTGAACGAGAGTGACCGCGCTCGCCTCAAGCAGATGGAGACCGGCGGCGCGCGCATGACCTCGCCATCGGTCAGCACGATGGCCTCGCGCATTGAGGTGGTTCCCTTGACCTCCACCGTCCACCTCTCCGAGGTTCGGGTGAGTTCGAGATCATAGGGAGCGCCGACCTTCTTCACTGTCCATCCGTTCGCAGCGTAATACGCCTCCGCCACCTTGATCGCGTGCTGCTCGATCAATTCGCGCTCTTCCTTGCTCTGCCGGAAGCCTGCGCCGCGCACCGGGCGCTTCTTGCCAGCCGCATCGTCGGCCGTCTCCTCAACGACGACCAGCTCGGGGATCTCGTAGGGGAGCGGTTCCTGCAGCTGGTCCCATAGCTCCCGTCTTCAAGCTTTCGCCACCCGAAACCGTCGATCCCTATCACGGTGGTGGGCCCGCTCTTCATGGACAAGGTCCACGGCAGGGCGTCGCGCCGAACGGGGCGGAGATTCACCCAGTGCTGCGGTTCAAGCCGCGGGCGGCGAGCTGCCGCTAAGGCTGTCGGCGGCGAGAGAAGCTCAGTGCCGCGGGCTCGAGTTCTGCCTGCGGGCATTCCAATCCGCAAATTGCTTGGCGGGCGGGTCCCGGTCTTCCTGCGGCTGCTGCCGTGTCTACAGAGGAGATCCGCCACCCGGAAAGCGGGCAGTGCGCGCTTCAACTCTCGCTGCGCTCCCCGAACGGCTGCGCGACGCGACACACGCGGCCGCATTTAGCGTAGTGGCGGGTCCACCCTGTGCGCTTCGAACCCAGCGGCAGATGTACTCGACTGGATGAACCGGTGTGACGCAGCCCGCGGCTATTGCGGACTTTTGTCGCATGTGCTGTTATTGTCACGGATACCACGCTTGATGCGATCGTGTAGGAGACCGAGCGCGAAGGGCAAGTGATGCGGGGAACCCTTCACGGTGACGATCTTCGTCGAGGAAGCCTTCTCCGCTGGGAGGAGGGCTCCCCAACGCACAGCGCATCGAAGTTAGACGGGGGCCGCCAATGCCAAGCTGCCTCGCTTGCACGTAGCCGTTCAATTGGCACAGGTGATCACCCTCGTTCAGACCCACCGGACGCTTGAGAACAAGGAAGGACAGCAGCCACGTTAGAGGGGTAACATGCCGGACTATCCACGAGGAACCCCGATCTGGGGATTGAACCAATATCGATCAGATGCCTTGTCCGCTCTTCTCGACGACTTGGTAGAACTTACTCATGTCGGACTCACGTCTGAGGAATGCTCGCGGGTTCAGAGAACGCTTGAGCGGTGTCAAAACCATCTCGGGGGCCTTCCTGCTCAAGGGTTCTGGAGTGCCACCATCAACGCTGATTTCGAGCGATTCAAGAACGCGTACGTGAACTGGAACAATAACACTGGAACCGACGAGGCGACAGCGAAGAAGCGAACCGATGCTCTCAAGAGATTGCGAACTCGGAGACGCAAACTCGCCAGTCGCATATCACATAATCAATACGAGCTATCGAACGCGTTGGATCGGCGGATGGTAGATTCCGCATATGAAGCCCTGACGGAACTTATCACGGCGGCCCCAAGCTCGTTCCGTAATTTGGCTAAGGCCGTTGCTCGGTACCATCATAAGACTTAAAACAGTTATTGTGCAGACAGGGATAACGGGGGCAATCATGAGCGAGTTCATTGTCGAACTGGAGAACGTAACCGAAGCACAGGGCAACAAGCTTGCCCAGAATTTGGCGCAGCAGTTAAAGAGCGCGTCCCCTAATGTGGAAGCACAACCGCGACGCACTAGCCCGAACGCTCAGGACTTCGGTGCCAGCTTGATCATAGTACTCGGAACGCCGGCGGTCGTCGCGGTTGCCACCGCCATCGGTACTTGGATTGCACGGACGGGAACGTCCGTGACCATCAAAGATGAATCGGGCCAGGTCCTCGTCAAGAACGTTAAGAGTGGGGACGTACCCAAGGTCGTGGAAGCGCTTAAACGAAACCGTGGCTGAACATGGAACTGGATGCGCCGAAGCCAAGTACCACCCTGGTTCTTATCCTCGGCGCCAGCGAGTGGCCCAAGCATCCTGATCTCGACGCATCTCCCGCGTACCTCAAATCGGCACGTAAGATGCGCGACTATTTTCTTCGTTCTGAGGGATTTGGGCTCCCTCTCGAGAATCTGCTCGACTGCTTCGACGCCGACGTGGCCGTCTCAGACTTGGATGGACAAATATCAGACTTCTTAACTGCGCGCCGAAATGCCTTGGCAGCCGAGAATCTTACGCCAAGAGACCTCATTCTCTACTACGTCGGACACGGCGGGTTTGCAGATGACGATTACTTTTTGGCAGTGCGACGTACACGAAAGGGTGGAGAGGGTGGGTCTAGCCTTCGGATGGCAGATTTAGCCAAAACGCTCAGGGGCGTCTTACCCTTTGTGCGGCGATACTTGATTCTGGATGCTTGCTTTTCGGCTGCCGCACTTAAGTACCTTCAAAGCGCAGCACCGCTGGAGGCGGCTGTCCGCAAAACTGAGGCTGTGCTTCCACCCGTGCAACAGGACGTGCCTGCCGGGCGTTCTGCCGCAGGGACAGTGCTTCTCGCCGCTGCTAGCTCGCAGGATTTCGCTTACTCGGATGGAGGAGACTACACAAGGTTCAGTGGCGCGTTGCTTGAAGTGCTAGAGAACGGCGTTGGCCTTCCGTCATCCCTCCTTTCAATGAAACAGGTGGGAGACACGATCACCGCGCTGTTTAGGGAGAAATATAGCGGTGCAAAACGACCAGAAGTACATTCGCCGGATCAACGATACGGCAACTTGGCGGAGATTGCGCTTTTTCCCAATCCGCCGCTGCGTACGCAAACCATGCTTAAACGACTCGAGTTGATTTCGGCTCGACTCGATAATGTCGAGCGAAGTTCGCATTCTCCAGACGTCGTGGGTGTGGCTGAAGTTGTTCGGAAGTCGCTAGACGAGCGGCTCGGCGCGTTCGAGCAACGACTGGCGCAATTGGAGTTGTTACCCGTTCATGAGTCGGTCGCTTCCGACACTGCGACTGAAAGCGAACGTCGAGAGACTCGTGCCGATCGGTTTGGATTAACAATGAACGAATGGGACTCGATCCCGACTTGCAAACGCGAGGAGCTTTTTCATTGGCGTAGTGCGCGTAGAATTGGGCTGATTTCGTGCGTACTCGCGGCATTGCTCTGTGGAATCTCAGGTGTGTCACTCCTTTGGAATCCTCGGGGGGCTGTATCAGCCGTTGCGTTCGGGACGGCTGTGTGTGGGGTCGTGATATTTCTGACGAGCCTAATCCGATCATCCCGGTTCGGTTACGGAGGTGTCGCTGCGGACGAAGAGCCGGCAGACTGGCGAGGGCTGATTCCAATTTTGACGCTGCACTCAAGCGGGATCAGGCGGTTGTTCGGTAATCTGGAGGTGGCGACCCCGTGGTTCGAACTTGCAACAGCTCTTTTCATCGTTGCAGCGTTGATCTCGTCGCTCTCTGTTTTCCCCTTTTCGTTTTTGCATCTCATACGGTGATCAGCGAAATTTAGGTGCGGCTAACCCTTCCACGTTGTTCTGTACCGCGTCTGCGAGGGCGACGGTGGCATTTGCAGTGCGAAGCGCTACGTGCTGGCTCGCGGCCACTAATTGCCTTTTAACGACGTGATCGGACCGCGGCAGCTAGACGATAATTGGTCGTCAAGAACGCTGATCTTGAAGCAGACGATGGAGCAGGGTTCCTGCGACAACACACGCCGCCTCACGGTCGCGAAAGTTTATCGCACAAACGTCGCGATGGCCGCCGCCATCTAACGCCGTTGCCATGCTTCCGATGTCCGGTCCTGGCTTCTTACGCCAAGGACTGCGACTAAGGGTTACCTTCCAACCATCGCGCTGTTGCTGATTAAGCAACATGTAGTCGGCGTCCGGGAAGACCAGGTATGCGCCGTATCGAGGCACTACGTACGGAGTTGGTCCACCCTGTTCGCACTCGATCATCGCCACGGATTCACGGAGGTGCGCCTGCTTCCGGACATGCATCATCCCGGCATCGAGCAAGCGCTTCGCGGTACTTGGGCGCGCGACAACGACCTTGTCGTTCGCAGCTGCTTCCAAGCCGTTTTCCAGAAGACGTTCGATAAGGTGCACGGCAAAAGATTCGAACTCTGGTCCCAGTAGAGAGATGTAGATGCGGACTGCGGGAACGTCGTCATCGAGCGTTTCTTCCGGCGAGTCCCATTGTCCGCTGTCGATTTTGTATGCCCAGCGAGCCAAATCGCGCCAGCGGCCTTCCAGGGAGAAGTGGCGCGCGATAACTCCCGCACATGAGGGGGCGTTCGGATCCCACACGTGCATCGGCCCGGATCGCGCGGTGCCGTCCACAAACGGCGCGTTGTGATGATCAAACCAGATCGCCGCCTCAGGATGGTAGAGAGAATCAACGACAGCCGTGCGCGGAGACAGCGGCACGTGTAGCCACGACGCCCGGTCGTGCGAGTAGGATACTGATTTGCGGTCCGCTGGTAGCCCTGATCGAGAGCGGCAAGCAGCAAGGCGGAACTCGCGATGCCGTCGAAATCGTCGTGAAACCGGAGGGCGTTAAGCCTACCTGATGCGTTCATGGTTGTGCCTCCGGCGCAACGCTCGATGTTCCGTCGGCTTTATATTTAACGAGCAGCTGGCCGAAAACGACCTTTGCCGAAATGCTGAAATAGCGAGGTTGGCGAAAGCATTAAGATGGACGCGATTCCGATCAGTGTTGCCACTATCGCGGAGTGGTGGTGGTCTTGACGAAAGGACTCGATGATGGCCTCGCACACCGCGACAACTGGAACGCGAGGGCCACTGCACTAGACCGCAGACACCACACTGTTGATGTGCGTGGGCAGCTCCCGGCCCTCAACCAAGGCGTGCAGCTCCTGCTCCGAAAGGCAGAGGTCGTCAGCGAGCGTCAAGGGCTGGCCCGATACCGCTCGAAGTGCTGACGGGAGGAGGTTGGGGGGCTCCGGAGCAGGCTCATCGGGCTCGCCATGGGTCCGGTAGCCGAACAACCTTGATGTCCTCCAGCTCGGGGATACACGGCCCGTCCCCAGCGCAACTCCGCCGGGTGATTTTTCACCCTCGTGGGGACTTCGGCGGGCGTGGTGACGGCCCGCAACAAGGATGACGCTTCAAATGCCCGACTCGCTTCAGCCCGGCGTCAGCGTGAGCGTGGTCTGGATTCGCGCGACCAGGTGGTTCCTGGCAGACTCGATCGGAAGCTGGTCCTTCCAGTTCGCCGGCTGTGCCACCCGATCGTAGTCACTGTTCCCTGGCACAGGTCTGGCGCAGCAAGCACGCAGTGGTCGCGTCCCGCTTCGTGTGGAATTTGAAATGGCCGCAGCTTCCGGCTGATTTCGATTCTTCGTATAGCATGCCAGCCTGACATCAGGCCGCGCGCCTCATCTGCTCGCTGATCACCCCCGCCAGTTTCTTGTAGCCGTCGATCTTGCGCAGCTTGATCTGCCCCGTCGCGATCAGGCCGAAGAGCAGCAGCAGTGCGGCGTCCTCGCTCGGCAGCGAGCCCTGCGTCTTCACCCGCCGGCGGAATTCGCCGTTGAGCCGCTCGATGACGTTGGTGGTGCGGATGTTCTTCCAGTGCTGCTTCGGGAAGCGGTACATCGTGAAGAGCTCGTCGCCAGCTTCTTCGAGGCTTTTCACGACGCTCGGGCAGCGCGACTTCCACTTGCTCACGAAGGCTGTGTGCGCCTTGCGTGCCGCCGCGTCACTCTCGGCGTAGACCATCCCGTGGAAGTCCGCCTTCATCTCGGCCAGTGCGTGCTTGGGCGCCTTGCGCTCGAGATTGCGCAGCTTGTGGACCGCGCACCGTTGCACCGGCGTCTTGCTCCAGACCATCGAGAGCGCCCGCCGCAGCCCCGCGTTGCCGTCGACGATGCAGAGCACTGGCGCGCGCAGCCCGCGATCGACCAGGCCATCGAGAAATCCCTTCCACGCCTCGTGCGACTCGCTCCCGCACATCTCCATCGCGACGATCTGCTTCTGCCCGTCGGCGAGCACCGCGAGCGCGACCAGCACCGGCACGCTCGTCACGCGCTTGTCCAACCGCACCCGCAGCGCGATCGCGTCGAGGTAGAGAAACGCTACATCGAGGTCCGCCAAGGACCGCTTCTCCCACACCGCCAGCTCGCCCTTGAGCGTCCCGACGACGCGCGAGACCGCGCTCTTCGAGAGCGGCGCGGCCTTGAGCAGCGGCCGCAGCGCGCCGGCGATGCACCGCGTGTTGGCACCCGAGAGGTACGCCGCCAGGACCGACTCGTTGACCTCGCGGACGCGCCGCTGGTAGCGCGGCACCAGCTTGGAGGCCCACTCCTCCGAGCCGCCTGGCGTGAAGAGCCGCGCTCGCGGCAGCGTCAGCTCCAGCGGCCCGGTCGGCCCGGTGGGCGTCCGGATCTTCGTCCCGTTGCGCTCCCCGCGGCGCGCCTCGCTGCGCTCGTACAGTTCGACTCCCAGCACCTCTGCCAACTCCTCCTGCACCGCCTGCTCGACGGCAGCGCGGACCTGCTGGTGGATCAGGACTCCGAGGGAGAACTTCTCTTCATGCACCAGCTTCAGCTTCTTGATAGCCTTGCCCACGGCGTGTTCCTCCGGTCGTCGCCTTGCCGGGCGACGGGTTGGTGGTTTCCCAACCGGAAGAATGCGCCATTTTCATTTTCCACATCACCCGGGACGCGACCCACGCAGTGTGCTCTGGGCTGTCGTAACCACAAGCGGATGTTGGTGCCCAGGGGCGGAATCGAATCACCGACACGGGGATTTTCAGTCCCCAAGTCGGGTGGACGTGTTCCGAAGGCGTAGCAGCGGCAGTCAAGAGTAGCACGCTTTTTCCGACGCGCTCTCAAGTCTATTCGCTTGCCAGTCGAGGAGGGGAAGCCAGACAGCTAGTTCGCCGGGGGAGGGGCGGGGCCGGCAGGTAGGGCGCGCCGGTGTCCCGCGAAGCGACGGCAGCTCTCGAGTCGCATCATCGCGTGGCGATCGTCGGGCCCGTCGGTGTCGTCAAGATGTTTCTCGGTCACGCGCTCGGCTACGTCGCCTGCCGACGCGAGCACTCGGTGCTCGCGCTGAGCGCCGACCACCTTCTCAAGACGCTCAAGCACGCACGCCTCGACAACTCGCATGAGGTAGAACTGCGCAAGCTCATCGCCCCTGAGCAGCTTCAATATCTAGTGACTCGGCACTCTTGTCCGCGGGGCACTAGCCGTCTGCGAGGTTCGCCGCAGTCGGGGCATATGCCCTCAGGCTCGGCACTGAGCGAGAGGCCGCAAGCGCAATAGCACCCGATTAATTTCATCTCGGGCGCGTCTTCCCCAAGTCTCGCAGGTCGTGACCCGACCTCGCCCCTGCCGGGGGCGACCTGCAGTTCAGCGCCGGGCAATTGCTCCAGTGCAGCAGTTGATGGACCGTCACGATCGCGGATTGGAGGGTTTGCATCCGTGCCGCTGGACGGGTTTTCGGTCCCGGGCGCGGCTGACGCCGTTGGAATCGTGGGAATGCCGGGCGCTGCGCTGGCAGCGCTCCCGATGTGCTGCGTTCCTCGAGATGGTGGAAGAGGACACTCGAAGCCTTCGCTGCGCGCGAAGGCAACGTAATGACGCCAAGCCGCCCGGAAGTTCTCTCGCATCTTGAGAGACAGCGTCGCATCGTACGCGGCTATCGACCCCGCCGAGAAGGTCATCGACTCGGCCCTTCCAACGTCGACTTCACGAAGGGCGCGGCGCGCCTGCTTGACGTAGTGCTCCGCCGAGCTCGCGGACAACCTCTTGAGTAAGTAAGCCCGAAACAGGATCAGTGGATAATCGGACGTGCCCGACTTTTGTCTTCCGCTCATCGCGCCCTCGCCCCTACCCTACCCGCCCTACCCTACCTTCCTAACAGGGGCAGATGTGCTTCGCACATCTCTAGGTCGACGGCTCAGCCTGCCAACCAGGTAGGGTACGTGCGGCGACTGCCGGCCGGCACGGCCCCCCTTGACCCGCCAGGCCCGACCCCTTACGGTCCGGGTGAGGGCGTGATGGGGAACGAGGGTGTGAAGGGTTCCAAGGGTCCGTCGGATCGTCACGTACGCTATGAGCCCTTCCCGTTCATCCTGCCCGCGACTTGCGAACGGGCAGAAGGACTCGGGGCGATGCCATGGCGCAACCTCCCGCGCGACGCGCAAGGTCCAGATCCAGGTCCCGGGTCGCCCGACAATCGTCCGCAGCCGCGGGCCCACGCCCTGCCCTGTCCGGTGCCAGCGCCAACTCCCGCAAAGGCATCGCCGGTACGACCGCGGGCCGGCGGGGTTCTCCCATCACGCTTTTCGTGGGCGTGCGAGATCTACCGCGCGTACTCGGCTGCGCGCGCAGTGGCCTTGAGGATTGACGATGAACCTTCCTGATCCCGAAACTATTGGGTGGTGCCCGACGTGCCGCCTGCGCGCGCAGCGGCGGCTCACCTATGACAAGCCGGGCTGGCCGGTCGCTGAGGCAGACCCGATCTGCGAGCGGTGCGGGGAGACCGCGGAGTTGATCACACCCGTCGCTCTGTACGAACGCGACCTGCGCGAGCAGGCGAAGGCGATCGCAGCGGCTAGGTCCGCCGACCAGGGGAGCACTCTCCAAGAGGCGCAGCGAGCTCGTCCGCGGCGCCCGATCGATCTATCGAAGCAGCTGCTCAGCAAGGCGGAGGCGGCACGTTGTCTCGGCGTGGATCGAAAGAAAACGCTACGGTACCTCATCGCGGATGGCCTTCTGAAGACTGTCCCCGCTCCACGTGGCCCGCGCATTCCTCGCGCCGAGGTCGAGAGACTTCTGCGCGAAGGTATCCCTGAGCCCGGTACCAAGGCGCGGCGTACGCGCCAGAGCAAGCGGTCTCGGCCCTCACCGGCCGGTGACGTGGGCGCGGCCATCCGTGGGATCCGCGTTGAATAGGAGCCTCGGTCGCTCGAATCCATCCCCCACTTTTCCCCCACTTTGACCCCCGAAGTCCCCTGCCCCCTCGCATTCCTCGAGAGGGAGACGCGGCGCGTCGACAGGGCCGTTTGCGACTGTTAATCCGTTGGTCGCTGGGACCAGGGGGTGGCGAAGGCCGTACCGAAGGAGTCCTTGCGGGAGCCAGCTTCGTCCCGCTCAGGTGCGTCGAACGTCCGGCTTCACGGTAACGCCGAA
>Ga0137394_10001477_pt1 | contig 17196 bp, 15 predicted proteins | sample czobulk116metaG_FD_108278 | JGI IMG/M metagenome (GOLD analysis project Ga0137394, IMG submission 108278) | Vadose zone soil microbial communities from Angelo Coast Range Reserve, California, USA - czobulk1.16 metaG | ecosystem: Environmental > Terrestrial > Soil > Vadose zone | place: USA...
AAAATCCGACGTTGGTGACTTCTTCTGCTTCATCGAAAGCAGTGCGGCAAGCGCATCGGTGTTAAGTTTGTTTGGATCCAACTTTTTCGGATTCTCCTGATTCTGGACTCGTAGATTTAGTGCCTATATCGCGCCGCATCCTCTTCGACAGCAGACCTATCGGTGGTACTCGCTGCTCCCGTGGTGGTGTCCACGGCTTCCATCCTGGATGCGCGCATATTAAGACGATGTTCCAAAAAATAGGTCTTCAGGTTCCGAGACAACTCCTCCGCTAGGAAAATCTACGAGTCGGTGCTCAGGAGAATGCGCGACAGGCATCTCTAAAAATACCGGTCGAACAAAATGCATGGTTCAGGAAGTTGTGTTGCAGATCCTGGCGCATGCTGAGTCGTCACTTGCGGGCACTCGCGCCGATTCTCTTGGGCGGTTTGCTTACGATCGTTCCGGCGCTTCACTCACAAGACGCCTGGTCTGTGAAAACCGACTACGAGTTCAATGATGAGCACTTTCATCTGACCAATTACATCCAGGAAGGCACGCCGATCCGGGAATTCCTGAAGATCATGGGAAACACTACCGGGAGATCGGTTTTATTCGGCATACCGCTGCAGCAGCAGTGGTCCTATCGCATCAGTGGAGATGATGCACCGACGTACTATCTCCACACCGACGCGCCGCTCTACTACTACTCCTTCACCGATGCAGACATCGCGACTGCTTATCTGTCCCTGTCCCCACGGGAACGGGCGCGTTTCGATCCGTTGATCACCGGGTTCAATCCGACGGACATGTACGCGGCCGATCACATTCGCCGTGTCCTGCGAACATTTCCTGGGGTGTTCTGCGGCATCGGCGAGTTCTCGATTCACAAGGAATTCGTCTCCAGCAAGGTTGCCGGTGGCGTTGCCAGTCTTTTCGATCCGGCGCTCGACCGCATCTTCGATCTGGCCGAAGAAGCCGGTCTGGTCGTCCTGGTTCATAACGACGTCGATATACCGTTTGCCAGCCCTGGAAAGCCGCCTTCTTATCTGGATGGGATGAAAGCGCTGCTCCAGCGCCATCCGCGGACCACGATCATCTGGGCACATATGGGGGTGGGCCGCGTGGTGCGTCCCATCCGCAACCATGCCCGGATGATCGAAGACATACTGAGAGACCCTGAAATGGGTCACGTGATGTTCGATATCTCGTGGGACGAAGTCGCGAAATATCTGGTCGCTACGCCGGAGTCGCTGAAGATTGCGTCGGATCTAATCAACCGTTATCCGGACCGTATCCTTTTCGGCACTGATTCTGTAGCGCCGAAGGACCAACAGGAATACCTCAAGACGTATCGCCTCTACGATCCGCTATGGGCTTTGCTGACGAAAGACGCCCGCGTCAAGGTCCGCAAAACCAATTACGAACGAATCTTCGATGAAGCCCGGAAAAGGGTCCCCGCCTGGGAGGCCCGCCAACTTCCAGGCTCGATCCCAGTCTTACCGATAACCCGATAAGGAGTGCCATGCTACCCAAGGACATTCTTCATTTGCTGTTTGCAAGTTTCTTCTTGTTGATGGTTGTTTCCGGCGCCGCCGCTCAAGCGACAACCGCGCCGGCTCAAACTCCGGCAGCTCCACGTTTGGATATTTACGGTTTCCTGATGACCGATTTCGGTTACGACTTCAGGTCGAATGACCCCAACTGGTTTGATGTCAACCGGCCCTCCAAGCTGCCATCGTTCCAGAACGAGTTCGGTCGCAATGGCAAAACCTTCGTCGGCGTCCGGCAGACTCGATTCGGAGTGAAGGGATCCGAGCCTACGCCATTGGGCGAATTGAAAACCCAATTCGAGTTCGACATGTTCGGCGTCGGACCGGACGCCGGCCAAACCACCATCCGGCCACGTCACTACTACGCCGAATTGGGCGCCTTTGGCGTAGGCCAAACGCACAGCCCGTTTATGGACATCGACATTTTTCCCAACATTCTTGATTACTGGGGCCCGAACGGGATGGTGTTCTTCCGCAATGTCCAGGTGCGCTGGATGCCGATTCGCGGAGATACGCGGCTGACGGTGGCCCTGGAAAGGCCGGGATCGACCCAGGATCCGGGAATCCTGGCCAACCGCATCGAAATTCAGAACGTCCGGGCGCGATATCCAGTTCCCGATCTCTCGGGCGAGTTCCGGTATGGCTGGAAAGGAGGCTATGTCAAGGCATCCGGGATCGTCCGGAAAATCAAGTTGGATGATCTGGGGACAAACAGTGCGATCAACCTCGACGACAGCGTCCTGGCCTGGGGCGCCGATTTGAGTTCGAATCTGAAGTTTGGGAAGGACGTTCTCCGCCTTCAGTACGTGTACGGCGACGGAATCGAGAACTATATGAACGATGCCCCTGTGGACGTCGCCGCCAAGCCCAATTTCGGAAATCCAGCGCGGCCGGTCCGGGGCAGGGCTCTTCCGATGCAAAGCTTGGTAGCCTTCCTGGATCACGGTTGGACGAACAAGTGGACGACGTCGGCCGGCTATTCGCAACTCGCAATCTCCAACACGATTCTTCAAACACCAAACGCGTTCCACCGGGGCCAGTACGCGATCGCCAATCTGCTGTATTCACCGGTGGAACACGTTATGTATGGCGTCGAAGGCCAATGGGCGCGCCGCACGAATTTTGCCGACGGCTTTCACGCGAACGACTATCGAATTCAGTTCTCCTTTAAATACAACTTTTCCGCGCAAATCGGAGGTGTGAAATGAAGCGCAGATCTTTTCTCGGAATTTTTATTGCTGCTTTCGCGGCGGCAGTTCTTGCCGCGTCGGGGCTATCTCCCAGCGAGATTCAGGGCGCCCTGGACGCCGCATTTGCCAAATACAAGGACCTTAACGAAGGAAAGAACGCCGACTACATTCCTGCGCTGGCGAGGGTGGATTCGAACCTGTTCGGAATAGCCCTGGTAACTGTGGATGGCAAGACATACACGGCGGGGGACATCAAATCGGAGGTGTCCATTCAGTCGATCTCCAAGGTGTTTACGCTGGCGAACGTCATGCAGGAATCGGGAGAGGCCGCCGTGCGCGACAATATCGGCGTCGACGCGACCGGTCAGGTTTTCAACTCGATTGAGGCGATCGAGCAGCACAAGGGTAAGGAGATGAACCCCTTCGTGAATCCAGGCGCCATCGCTACGACCAGCATGGTGAAGGGAGCCAATGCGGACGAGATATGGTCGAAGATCATCGGGACTTACAGCGATTTCGCCGGCCGCACTTTGAAAGTCGATCAGGAAGTCTACAAGTCCGAGTCGGAGACGAACCAGCGCAACCAGGCTATCGCCGCCTTGATGTTTGCCTATGGCCGCATCAAGAACAATCCGCAGCGGGCAACAGATCTGTACACGAGGCAGTGCGCCGTAAGCGTGAATGCGAAGGACCTGGCGACGATGGCTGCAACACTCGCCAACAACGGTAAGAATCCGATCACGCACAAGCAACTCTTAAGCCCCGAGCATGTTCCCGAGGTACTGGCCGTGATGGCGACAGCGGGTTTGTACGACGATTCGGGCAAGTGGCTTTTTGCAACCGGACTGCCGGCCAAAAGCGGTGTTGGCGGTGGAATCATCGCCGTATCACCCGGAAAGTTCGGCATCGCGGTCATCTCGCCGCCGCTCGATGCCGCGGGCAATAGTGTCCGCGCGCAAAAGGCCATCACGGATATATCCAACGCCATACACGGAAATCCGTACGTTCCGGAAACCACACCACCGAAAGCCAACTGACGAAGGGAGCGATTCGTGAAGGCATCCCGGTGGCGCGCGGATGATGCCGAAGGCTCAGATGATGACTGTTCTATCTCTTTTGATCATATGTGGATTGATTGCGGGAGTACTGCTCTCGATTGAAGTTGGTCACCGGATAGGACTTCGCAAGCGGCGACATCACCCAGCGACGCTTCAAGTGGTGCATCCGACGATTGAGGCTTCCGTCTTCGGGCTGATGGGCATCCTTATCGGTTTCACTTTTTACGGCGCGGCTTCCCGGTTTGACATCCGGCGAAATTTGACCGTTAGGGAAGCCAACGCGATCGGGACGGCGTATCTCCGGCTCGATCTACTGCCGCCGGAGACGCAGCCGCCGCTGCGGGAGGATTTTCGAGAATATCTCCGTTCGAGGCTAGCCGTGTACCGATTGATAGTTGACTTCAAAGCGGTGAAGGTTGCGCTCGATCAGTCCAAGGCTTTGCAAGTGAAAGTATGGAAGAAAGCCGTGGAAGCCGCGAAAGAAAGCGGTCCCGCGGAAAAGTCGTTAGTCCTGGCATCCCTGAACGAGATGATCGATATCACGACCGACAGGACTGTTGCGCTTACGACACACCCGCCCGTCGCGGTCTTCGCAATGCTGGCTCTCACGGTGATCACTTCTTCCGCCCTTGCCGGATACACGATGTCTCCTTCTCCATTCCGTGACTGGGCGTCCACGATTACGCTCGCGCTGGTTTTAGGCATCACTCTTTATGTGATTCTCGATTACGAATTTCCGCGGATCGGCCTCATCCGCATTGATCATGTGGACGAGGTGCTGGTGGAAACCTTGAAACAAATGAAATGACAGTGACACCAAAACGGGAGGCGCAGGCAAGAGGTATGTGTGGAAGCGTGATTTCCAGAACAGTCGTTTGGACGGCAGCTATTGGCGCCATTCTGTTGATCGCGCCCTCCAGTTTGCTGCTCGCGCAGGCAACGACAGTAACTTGCTCATCGAAAGAAGGCGAGCGGCAGAACTGCCCCGCTGATACGTCCGCCGGTGTAGCCCTTCAGCAATCGCTGGGGCCCGGCGAATGTCTGCTCGGCAAAACATGGGGTTACGACGGGAACAGCATTTGGGTGAGCGACGGCTGCTCCGGAGACTTTGTGTTGGGACAGGCGGCACCGGCGTCTGCGGCACAGGCGCCACAGACGCAACAGCCCATCGAAACGTGGGGAGCGGTTGAGGCGGGCAAAGGATTCGTCGTGGGAAGAACGGAGTTCGGGGAACTGAGCATCAGTGCCTATGCGCTGACGAGATATCTCAACCAGCTACCCGCTCATCAGACGTTTACCGATCACCTGGGAGTGCCGCACGACGTCCATACTCGCAATGACATCTATTCACACAGAATCATGGTCTTCCTGAAAGGGTGGATCGGCAAACCAAAGCTTGTCTATACCATCATCCTGTGGACGGTGAACACGACGGATCAAAAAGCCATTTTTGGCGTGCTTGGTTACCAGTTTTCCAGAAAGTTCAGCCTGTATGGAGGCCTGAACGGTTTACCCGGCACTCGGTCACTTCAAGGTTCTCACCCCTACTGGCTCGGCCACGACCGTGTGATGGCAGATGAGTTCTTCCGGCCCTTTTTCACGAACGGCGTCTGGGCCAGTGGAGAAGTCGCTCCGGGCCTTTGGTACCTCGGAATGGTCGGGAACAACCTCAGCGCCCTCGGCATTACCGCGACCCAATTGACGCGCAGTCTGGCGACGGGCGGTTCGATGTGGTGGATGCCCACCACGAAAGAATTTGGTCCACAAGGCGCATACGGAGATTGGGAAAACCACGATCGGTTGGCTACCCGGTTTGGCGTCTCCACGATACGAAGCCGCGAGGATCGCTTTAGCAACAATGTTTCGGGTTCTCCGGACAACACGACCATTCGACTGGCGGATAGCTTGAATGTGTTCGACCCGGGTTCCCTGGCGCCCGGTGTCACAGTCAAGCAAGTAAACTATAGAATCCTTTCACTCGATGCCGGAATGAAGTACCGCGGTGTCTTCCTTCAGTCCGAGGTTTACCACCGGTGGCTCGATCACTTTGGAGCGGACGGCCCGCTGCCGGTCGCCTCGATCCTGGACAAGGGCTTTTATGTACAGGCAGCGTTCTATCCCGTGCCGCGGAAGCTCGAACTCTACGGCGCCACCTCTCAGATTTTCGGCGACAAGGCCGCGGGATTCCGCAATAGCAACGAGTACCTCGCCGGCATGAATTATTATGTCGCCAACTCGCGCAATCACAGAATCAACGTCCAGGTCATCCATGTGAACCGGTCACCCGTCAGCAGCACGTTCGGTTACTATGTCGGCGGACAGAGGGGCACGACCGTGGCTGCGGCGTTTTCGATATTTTTCTGAAGGCGCCAGGGCGGTTATGGCGGTATTAAAGTCCGGTACGCTTCCCTATGCCGCATTCCGCGTGCGCTTAACATCACCAGCCAGAGGGAGAGTGAACGAGAATGAACTGCCCTTACCCGATTCACTTTCGACCCAGATTCTGCCGGCATGAGCCTCGACGATGCCCTTGGCGATGGACAACCCCAGGCCGCTTCCCATGTGCTTGGTTCCTTGCGCCTGCCAGAACCAGTCAAAGACTTTTGACAGATGCTCGACTGGAATGCCCGCTCCCGTATCGGCAACGGATACGATAACTTCATTGCCCTGCTGCTGAGCCGAAACTCGGATCCTTCCACCTTCAGGCGTGAACTTGATCGCGTTTCCCAGTAAGTTGGATATCACTTGACCTATACGATGAGCATCAACTGCCACCTCTGGCAGCCCGACTGGTAAGTCCAACTCAAGTGTTTGCCGCTTGTCCTCCGCCAGAAGCCTGAAGCCCTCGATCACGGGCATCGCCAGGCGAATCACACTCTCAGCGCGCGTTTCAATAGCGAAGGTCCCACTTTGAATTTTGTCAAAGTCGAGCAGATCCCCAATGAGAACCTGCATCTTATCGACCGCACGTTGAATGGTGTCAACGAGCTTGACGACTTGAGCGGCATCATTACAGCCGAATTGGCGAAACATGTGCGCCACGAGCCGGATTGCTGCTACGGGATTTTTGAGATCGTGAGACACAATCTTAAGCACGTCTTCGCGGGACTTGACCGCGCGTCGCGCTTTCGCAAAGAGCCGCGCGTTCTCAATCGAGAACGCTGCCCGCTGGGCAAGCTCTTCGACCAGACGAACGTCCGACGGCCGGTACGCCCGATGCGCGGACGAGGACAGGAGCGCAATAACGCCGACGAGCTTTCCGCGGACCAGGAGTGGCGCGGCGATGAGACATTCGAAGGCGGCGGCGCGAAGCGCTCGAAGGTCCTGCTCGCTCGCTGAAAATGCGGAGGTCATTTCCGATGATAAACGGTTCACGAGAATCGGCTGCTTCTTTTCGATAACCAAACTGAAGTAAGGATGGATTCGATCAAGGGGAACCTGCATGAACCCATCGCAGATCCACGCCTTTGAGGGATCCCGGCTCATGACCTTGAGTCCCCTCATGCTGCCATCCTCTTCGATGACATCCACCCTGCAAAAATCGGCGAGATCACGCACAGCCAGTCGCACGATATTACTCAGGGTGTCCTGGTAATCCAGCGTCGAGGCCAGCACTGCCCCAACTTCGGCCAGGAAGGTCTGCTCGCTCTCGATGCGCTTCTGCTCAGTGATATCGCGAAGTGCTACGGTCATGATTCGTTTGCCACCGACTTCGAGCTTCGAAATGGCCGCATCCGCGGGAAACTCCTCTCCGTTCTTGCGCCGGCCGAAGATCGTCGCCCCCCGTTCACCCATTCTCCGCGCGCATTCCGGAGCCGCTATGAATTTGTTGAGATGCTCGCGGTGGACCGGCCGAAGACGCTCCGGAATCAGAATGTCAAGCGAAATTCCCATCACTTCCGCCTTCGAGTAACCAAAGATCTTTTCGGCGCCTTCGTTGAACAACGTGATTCGCTGGTTGTCGTCGATAGAGATTATCGCGTCCGCCGAGATGGAGACGATACCCGAGGATTTCGCTTCTAAGAATTGCAGCTGCTCGTCGAAGATCCGGTGTTCATCAAGGACCCTTTTCAGCTCTTCGTTCGCAACCCGGGACTCATTGAGCGCGGCCCTGGCCAGAAGTTCATCCCTCTCGGACAGGCGGGCCGCCCGCCATGTCGTTCGAAGGACAAGACCGACTATCACCACAACAAACAATGACACTTGAACACTCACGTCATACCAGTGTGCGAGCACTCCGACTCGAGTTAACATTCCAACCAGGGGCGGAGCCAGACCGCCGGTCAACAGTATCTTTCTTGCTATGCCGCCGCTGCGCGTATCGCTGCTGACAAGCGACATCATGCCCTCGGTTGGGCGGCTGCAGAGTAGTGCCAGAGCCAGTAGAATGAGACTCACAGCCGTGTTTGTAGCCATTCCGATATCGGACCACAATGATGGAAGTGCGTAAAACTGGCTGGTGTTGAAGATGTACCCGGTCACCGCAACAACAGCGTTGGCCCCCGCTATTAAAGCGCCCGCCTGGCCTACGCGAATTGGGAAACAGCGCAAATTGTAGACAAGCACGCCGGCTCCGAGAACAGCGAGACTGGCGGATGTTTGTAGTGAAGGACGTCCGGGATAGTTAAGTGCGTGCATAGGCCCGCCTGCCAGCAGCATGCGGTCGATTCCCAGGTCCAAACCAAGTGTGTATTCGCTCAAAGGGAGTAGCCCAATGAGCGAAACGAGGGCCGCACTGACGGAGGCTACAAGAGATGGTTTGCGAGACTGCAGATTATCGCTCGTCAAAAGAATGGCGATCGCACCAAGGATCAATCCGAAGGCAGTATTGGGCCGCATTGCAGGAAGCGCAGTGTGAACTTTATCGGGCAAATCGAAATCGAAGATCCAACCCGCGGCCGCCAGAACTGGAAATGCAGAGGCAAGGACACAGAGACACTTTGAAAACGCACGGATGCGTCTTGTCAGGCGATCTCTTGTCTGGTTACGCGCTGGCTCGTGCACAATAGCATCGAATCGTGCAGTCGAGTTGCCAACCAGCCTGCGGATACTACCGGTATTGCGCGAAAAAACAGCGTGCCGGCTTCGAGAAGGGCATGGCAACCATCCGATACCCGCGTCCTCCGAAGAAACTCAACGACGCCTACGCAAATCTGCTGATGGTTGAAATCTCGAGGGCCGGATAGATTGAGAGTCACGCGCAGGTATGTGCGATAAGGAGTTTTAATGATACACAATAACCACAAAGGGCTCTTGCCGCAGAGCGATACGGAACTTGGCCGGAAGCTTTCGTCGATCCGTCTTCGAGCGGGGTTGACTCAGGCTGATGTTGCAGGAAAAGTCGCAGTAAGCCGGCAACACATCTCGAATATCGAAACAGGAAGCACGAGCCCTACAGTTCGCGTACTGCAAAGTTATCTGCAAGTCTGCGGTATGGACCTGGCCGAGTTTTTTTACGGGCCTCTTCCTGTCAGGCAAACAGTGCGGCAGCGGGAGTACCACGGCAAGCTTCAGGCTCTGCTGGAAAACGATACGACATCTCCGGTGGTTACAAAGGTTCTCGATTCTTTCATGACATCCATGCAGTCGTCATCGACATCGGTCATCCAACCGATTCGCGTGCAAGTGCGGCAGACACGAGCACGACGTAAGAGTGACTCAGCTGGTTAAAGTGGAATCCTCGCCGGGGTTGCTCCACCCGCGCCATTTCGCTCTAAGTAAATCTACCGATAAAAACCACAAACCTTACGTGCCGGTGTTTCTGGGGCGATTGTCGGCCCAATGGGAGAGCCGATTGCACCTGGCAATACAGAACTGCGGATGCCGATTTCGCGGCACATAATTTCGGCAGGGGCCAAACGGGAGATCTTTCTGGATGACAAATCTGAGCCGGTTCGAGCGTGGTCGGTATGTTCGCATGATGTTTCAGCAATTGCCGGGCGCAGTGTGGACGACGGACCGCGATCTAGGTCTGACGTACGTGGCGGGCCGGCTGGCAAACAACATGAGTCCTCGCGCCAAAGCGGGGATGTCAGTGTATGACGTCATTGGCACGCGCGACCCGGCCAATCGGGTCATTGCATCTCATCTCGCTGCAATCTCCGGAGAACCGCAGTCGTTCGAATCCGAGGGCGGGGGGCGGTGGTATCGAGTATTCATCGAGCAGTTAACGATCGAGACGGGAGAGGTTGCCGGGTGCATCGGGGCGGCGTTCGACATCACGGAGCAACGTGCGACCCAGGAACGTCTGGTAAAAAGCGAGGCGCTGCTGGCGCAGGCGCAACGTGTGGCGCACATCGGCAGTTTCGAGTGGGAGCTGGCATCCAATGTCTTGACCTGGTCCGACGAGCTCCAGCGTATTTATGGGCTCGAGCCCGGCCATTTCAGCGGAACGTATGAGGCATTCCTCGAGCGTGTACATCCGGACGATGTCGAAAGGACAAAGAGCTCGCTCTTCGATGCGTTACGCACGGGCTCGCCATTCGTTTATGAACACCGGATCGTTCGAAAGGACGGCAGTGTAGGCGTCCTTCACATTCGAGGCGAGGTCGTTGCAGACGGCGGCGGGCAGCCAATCCGGCTGGCAGGTTGCTGCTGGGATGTCACAGAACTGAGAGAAACCATGGACCACCTGGAGGGGGCCCGGTCCTTGCTCGAAGCTGCTATCGAATCCACGGCGGATGGTCTTCTTGTCGTGGACATCAATGGCAGGGTGACCGCGTATAACCAGCGGGTTCTTTCGATGTGGCACATTCCGCAGGATCTTGCCAAGCAGCAGGATAACGAAAAGTTGCTGGCATACGTACGCGATCAGATCGAGGATCCCGAACAATTCTTACATAGCACGCGCACGCTGTACGATCAGCCGGAACGAGAGACCTTCGACGTTCAGCATTTCAAGGACGGCCGTGTGTTTGAACGCTACTCCACGCCGCAGCGAATCGGCGGTCAGGTCGTCGGACGAGTATGGAGTTTCCGTGACGTGACTGAGCGTGAGAGGCTTCTGCGGCGAGCGCTGTTTCTGGCAGACGCAACACGGTTGCTCGGTTCGCTCAATATCGAACCTGCCCTGGAGAGCGTGGCACACCTTGCGGTCCCATTCATGGGCGAGGGATGCGCGATCGATCTGCTCGGAAACGGTCACCCCCGCCGCATAGTTTTCGTTTCCACAGAAGGCGCAGGCTCCTTCACTCCGGAACTCCATAGCGGGGTCATGGCGGGACATTCATTAATCTATTCGAAGGGCACACGTGCATGCATGGCTGTGCCACTCCTGGTGAAGGACACCGTTGCAGGAGCCATTACTTTTATAGGCCCACCTTTGGGCCGTTATCGCACACCGGACCTGGAATTCGCCGAAACACTCGCCCGCAGAACTGCTCTGTCAGTCGAGAACGCGCGTCTCTACCGCAAAGCCCAGGAAGCGTTGCGGGCTCGCGACGACTTCCTGACCATCGCTGCCCATGAGATTCGCGGACCGATCACTTCTGTCCATTTGGCAGTTCAGGGACTGCAGAAGGGCCGGACTCCCGCATCAGCCACACCAAAGCTGCTGGAAATTATCGAGCGCGAGGACCGCCGGCTGGCGCAATTTGTGAACGAGTTGCTGGATCTTGGGAGGATTCAGAGCGGCCAGATGTACTTCAACTTCGAGGAAGTGGACCTTGGCGACATCGTCCGCGAGGCGGCAAGCAATCTTGGCGCTGAGCTCGCCCGGAACGGCTCCGCGCTTTCGATCAGTACCGAGGGCCATCCCGTTGGGCATTGGGACAAGCACGGCCTCAGTCAAGTTGCAATGAACCTCTTATCAAATGCCATGAAATTCGGTGCTGGAAACCGCATTGCCGTCACTGTACGGGAACATCAAGGGCAGACAAAGCTCGAGGTCAAGGATCACGGCATCGGAATCCAGCATGAAATGCTGGACCGCATCTTCAAGCCATTTGAGCGCGGGGTTTCCGTCCGCAATTATGGCGGCCTCGGTCTCGGCCTGTTCATTGTGCGCACCATCGTTGAAGGCCTGGGTGGAACCGTACGGGTACAAAGTAAGCCGGGCGAGGGATCGATGTTTACGGTCGAGTTGAACAATGCGAGGACACCATTATGACGAATACAACGACTGTGCTGATTGTTGATGACGACGCGGATATTCGGGAGGTGATCAAAATCTTTCTCGAAGCGGATGGCTACCGCGTGAGCATCGCTGCCGATGGACTCGATGCACTCGAACAGCTCCGCGCCGGTTTGCGGCCCGGGCTTATCCTTTTGGATCTGATGATGCCGCGGCTGGACGGCGAGCAGTTCCTGATACAATTCCGCGCAGGCCGTTTCGCGGACACAGCGGTAGTCATCATGTCCGGTCACAGCGCGGCGGAAAAGAAGGCAGACGAGCTCAAGGCGGACTCCTGCCTGAGGAAGCCAGTTGAGGCGGAGGAACTCCTGAAAACCGTACGGCGGTTCGCGCTCTCTGCTTCGAAGATCGATGTGGCCTGAGAGCAATTTGCGAATTGCCGGAGTCGCGGGACTATAACGCTTTATGCGGCCGATTCGCCTTCCATCGTGCTGGCACGAAGCGGGTGGTCCACAAGGCCCCCGCGCCGATGGCGAATCCGCGGACCAGGTCGCGCGCAAACCAGCTGAGCACGCGGGGATTGTTTCGCGCCTGATTCAGAAGATAGGGGAGCCAGGCTTTGCCTTGCGGGACGTAGATTCGGATCGGCACGTCAAGATGCCGCGCCATGTGAATCGCTGCCCGTCGTGGCAATCCGTGTAGAAGCTCCAGTTCGCACGGCGTCCCGGCGTCCAGGAGCCGGTATAGCGCTTGCCGTGCGAGCGGAATGTCATGGGTGGCCACGGCGACACACACTGCACGGCCAAGGAGTTCATCGATCACCCTTAAGAATCCCCGCCGCATGTTCATGTTGGGATGCCGCGGATCGGGCCATTGACCTTTCACCACACGCACACGGAGTCCCAACCGGCAAGCCAGGTTGGCATCCTCGACGCTGCGTAACCACCGGCCAGGTATGGTGCACCCAAGGTTGCGATTGTGTTTCAACGCACTCTCGATCGTGGCGAGCATCCGGTCGGCATGTTCCGGACCATGTGAGTCAAAGTGGACTAGCCGCGGCATGCGCGCGGCCGCGCGCAAAATGGCCGTGACGGCTACTTTATCAAACCGTATGGCCGGCAATTTCAGCGAGAGATAGGCGTGAGAATCCAGATACCGCAGCAGATCGAGAAGCCGCAAGCATGAGCGCGTAATGTCTGCGACGGTGTCCAGGTCGTCGTTCCAGAAACATACCGACGTTCCGAATCCGCCGTCTCGCAAAGAAAGGCAAATCTGGCGTGCGCGTTCGACAGTCGGAGCGGTGTAAGCCTGTGCGGCGCGGCCGATCAACTCATGCGCCGCTTCGTTCAAGATCCACATAGTGCCAATCTTGTCGCACTCCGAAGGCCCGGGATGCTCTAGCAATCCCGGTCTTGGTGAGGGTGATTACGTGTCAGGAAGGTTTTATTTGCGGGCGATATGGTCGCCCGCTTCGATGATCACGTGTGCATCGATAATCGCGACCATCCATAAAATTACGCGAAATGGGGGAGCTTATTCGGGAGTGCGCCGTGGATTCATTGAGACCCGACATGGTTCGAGCAATACAGTCGCCCGGCCAGAACATCCTGGATGGCGGGAATCAGGTCTGTGAAAGCGCGAAGCTTCACGACGTAACCTGAAGCGCCGGCCTCGAAGGCCGCCTCCACAAGGGCGGGGTCATCATAGCCCGACAGCATCACCACTTTCACATTGCTGCATGTCTGCTTGATCTGCCTGGCGGCCTCAATCCCATTCATTTCCGGCATCGCGAGGTCCGCCACAACGACCGCCGGTGTGAGCCGCTTGACTATCTCCAGCAGCTCACGCCCGTTGCGGGCCCGCCCGACCACGTCGAAGCGGGTTTCTAGAAGAGTGGCTATCGGATCGAGAATGATCGGGTCATCATCCGCTATCACAACGCGGATGCGTTCTTCCCCTGCCGGCCTCCGGTCGCCACCGGCTGCCGTCACCTGTTTGGTTGATGTGGAATCGGCTTCAGAATCCATTCTTTTCCTCTATGTTCCAGTCTCTTTTCCGAATGAGACTGGAACTCCCGCAATGGATGGTGTGAAGAAATCTTATGATATTGACAATGCCACAAAGATAAATATTTCCCTCCATCGGTCATTAAAAGGAGAGGCTCGTCCGACGCAGTTGGATTGTCGCCATTACCTCAGCAACACAATATACGGAGTACAAAGGGAAGAACCCTGCAAGTTGTTGTGCTAGTAACCAAAATGGTGCAATATGAAGTACTAATTTGTGCACATTCTGGTACACGTCCAACTCCGGACGCGGAGAGCCTGCGATATGAGCCGCCGAAAGAAGCACGGTTCCCAACAGCCCCCGTCCTCCCGCAAACGAACTGAGAAGATCGCGCAGACGCCGCCCATCGACATTACGAAAATGAAGTATGTGGACATGCAGCGTTTGGTCTGCGAATTAGGAACGCACCAAATCGAATTGCAACTCCAAAACCAGGAACTTCGTAGTGCCCAGGTCGAACTGGCCGAATCGCGCGACCGGTACTCCAATTTGTACGAGTTTGCTCCCATCGGTTACGTGACTCTGGACGAAGACGGCAGAATCCTCGAAAGCAACCTGACGGGAGCAACCATGCTTGGCGTCGAACGGGAAGCTCTGTTGGGTGCGAACTTCTCGAAATTCGTAAGCCGCGAATCTTGTGGCGCCTTCTATTTGTATTGCCGAGCTGCATTCTCGGACAGGACAAAACGAGTCTGCGAAATCGACATGCGCCGGGCTGATGCCGGGCGTTTAGCGGCGCGCCTGGAGGGCATCGTGTTCGGGCCCGAAGACGATCGGCGATGCCGGGCGGCGCTCATCGACATCACCGAACGGAAGGACGCTGAAGAAGCCCTGGCCGAACTTAACAGAACGTTGGAACAGCGCGTCGGAGAGCAGACGGCGCAAATCCGGGAAAGTGAGCAGGATCAATACAGGAAGGATCTGAGAACCCTGGCATCGGAGGTGATGCTGGCCGAGGAGCGAGAGCGGCAGCGGCTGGCTGAGGATCTGCACGACGGCCTCGGTCAAACACTATTTCGTGCCCGCATGAAGCTCGAACAGTTGTCGCTTGCCGAGACGGGCGCCGGGGAAGTCGCCACGATCCTGGAAGAGATGGGCAGGATGGTGAATACAATGACGTTTGAACTGAGCCATCCTGTGTTGCGGAAACTCGGGTTTCGGGCCGCCCTCAAATCGCTGGCGAGAGATATACAGCAGCGGTACGGTCTGTCTGTTCAGATTGACGACGATGGACAGGACATTCCACTCGACGAGCGTGTGGCGTTGATTCTATTCCGCTCCGTGCGGGAGCTTTTGATCAACGCTGCCAAGCACGCGCAGACGAATCGGGCGAGTCTGTCGCTAAGGCGACGCGATCACAGCCTGCACATCGAAATCGAAGACCGGGGCAAAGGATTCGATCTGGCTGAACAATCCCATCACGTCGAGTCAGGACACTTCGGGCTGTTCAGTATCCATGAACGCATGGAATACATCGGAGGAGGTTTTAAGATCCGGTCCGCTCCAGGTCATGGCGCCACAGTGACTGTGACGGCGCCTCTTGCAACCGCGAATGCGGCCCCCAGCGCGTAGTCACGCCACAGGCCATTTCTCCCTTCTTCATCTGCGGAGATGTTCGGATAGACCTCACTGTAAGTTCCCTCGAGGTAGGCGTTGGCGACCAAACCTGGGGCACCATGCCCGGGACCGGCGATGTAGATCATATTCAGGTCGTACTTCTTAATGACTCGGTTCAACTGGACGTAGAGGAAGTTCAGTCCTGGCGTTGTGCCCCAGTGACCTAGAAGCCGCCGTTTGACTTGCTCCTTGTGGAGAGGCTTTTGTAACAGAGGGTTGTCATCTAGATAAATCTGTCCGACAGACAAGTAATTGGCCGCACGCCAGTAGGCGTTGATAGACTCTAACTCATGTTCAGGAAGAACATCTGTCATAATCTGTCATACATACCTCCTTACTCAATTCCTCCCAGCCGCAACCAGAGCCGGAGCGTAGTAACCGGAGCGCGCGCGGACAGAGTAGTGATGGTCCGTAACGGCAATTTGGATCCTCCTGTAAGTGCCGTCCCTTTTTCGATTGGTCGATCGATAGGCAATCGTGTATTGGGATCGCAGTTCTTTACTGATCGCCTTGAAGTGCGCGGAAAGGTCCTTCAGTCCTTTCGGGAAAAAAGCTTTCCCGCCCGTCTCCGTTCCAAGCATCTCCAGAGTGACGTCGCTCCGATCCGAATCGTCAAAACGGATACCGATGGAATTCACACTGACGGCGTAAATTGCCACGTTATTGCGCTGGGCGGCTTCCACGACCTCCCTGGGGGAACTCCTGCTGGAATTATCGTCGCCGTCGGTGAGCAGAATAATTACCCGCCGCCCTCCACGACTGGCGAGTGTTCCATTCAGGAGAAACGACAGCGCGTCATACAGGCGCGTTCCACCGCCGGATCGAGTGCGTCTCACTGCAGTCGCAAGCAATTGACGTTCGTTGGTGTAGTCCTGACGCAGGTCAATGCTGCTATCGAAGGTTACTACTGTTGCCTGGTCCATGCCGTGGCGCAACGTCGAATTCAGGAACTCGATTGCAGCCTCCTGTTCGAAACCTAGTTTGTATCGGACGCTGCCGCTTGTATCAATCAGCAGGGCAATCGTGAGGGGCAGGTCCGTCTCACGGCTGAAGTTCGTAATAACCTGCGGGTTGTCATCTTCATAGACGGCGAACCTTTCGCGGGCAAGATCCGCGATGAGCCGGCCTCGCTTGTTGCAGACAGTGAAATAAATATTCACGAGATCCACATTGACCGTAATCAACTGTTCTTCTCCGGCTTGTGCCGCCGCAAGCGCAACCACGAGAAGCATGGAGCATAGAACACGGATCATCTAGTTGCTGCCGTGCCTGCCGGATCGGCGGAAAAGAAAACCACCCCGCGCGGCGGGATCACGACGTTTGTAAGACTGTTTGTCTCGAGACCGTCCGAGCGGAAAAAATCGACCCGGACACTCTGTAATCCGGCCGAAGTGTTACCGATCGCGATTTCAGTCGACCAATCGCCGCCGGTCGCTACCTGTGGAAAAACCAGTGAGGCGAGTCCACCGATCGTGGGGCGCGTCGATACAGGCGAATTGCTCACCGTCGCCGGGATAGAAAATGTCGGTATGGGCGCCATCGGCAATCCCAGGCCAAAGCCGGGGACAGTGACACTGGGGGGTGCCGGTGTCAAAGGCTGAACGGCAACGGGTGTCGGTGTTGAAAGACTAGTCAGTGGAATCGATGTAAAGTCGTGGGAT
>Ga0137394_10001478_pt1 | contig 17176 bp, 13 predicted proteins | sample czobulk116metaG_FD_108278 | JGI IMG/M metagenome (GOLD analysis project Ga0137394, IMG submission 108278) | Vadose zone soil microbial communities from Angelo Coast Range Reserve, California, USA - czobulk1.16 metaG | ecosystem: Environmental > Terrestrial > Soil > Vadose zone | place: USA...
TGACCATCTCGGAGAATCATCGTGACGCGGGCTGTCGGTGGGTCGCCGTAAGTTGCCGGCGTCCGCCTCCGTCGTGTAGATGTCGGAATTGTCACCAGGGTTATTCGTAAAGGCGATCTTGCCGTTACGACCCGGCATAGTCTTCGGCGTCAACGCGCGCTGCTGCTCGTCGGATGTTTTCGTTTGCGCCTTTGGCGACAGAGCAAGAGAGCCGCAGATTAAAGCGCATAACAACGTGAAAAGGACGACTGTCCTATTGTGATTGCGATCGCCGGAATGTGATTTTTGAGAGTATTCCATGATCTTTCTCCTCTAAGCAGTCGACGCGCTCCGGCCATTGCCTAGCTTACAGCGCACAATCGTTGTTGCGGCGCGTCACGATGTTGCTGAAACGCAGTTGATATTCCGTCGCGGGCAGAGGGTTCCAACTCATCAAGCCGACTAATGTGAGTGTCAGTCCGAAGAGCTGTTATGCGCTCGCTGCGAAGCTATTTCAGGAAGCGGTCGCCAAAGGCGCTAGGGATCGCGTCACCCTCTACAACACTATGGCTCCAACTTAAACCGCGTTCCGACAGAGTTGGAACAGCCGGGCGCTCCGGGAATTCCGTCAACGCTGTAAACGATCGAATAGCCGTCGGTCATAAACTCGTCGCCGCTCTCGCTCAGTACCAGGGTCCCGCCGCCTTCCTGTTTTCCGGCAAATAATCCGGTCGTGAGATTACGGCGGAGGTGAACGAACTTGAAGGAGTAATCGCTCCAACCGCGGTCGCGCCTCCAGAGACCGTGAGCTGCCGTACGCTCAAGCACAAGGCTGTTGTTTCGGAACGAGACGAGCATTGTTCCGTCTCTATGAAATGTATATAGAGATTCAAACGCCGCTGTAGGTATAGGATCGCCTGTAGTGCAATTGCGCGGTGTGATCGTCACCAACCACACGCCCTCGAGACTGCGAGCACCGACAAGAGGATGGCCGCCGGCCGTGTACCGCGAAGGGCCGCCGTGGCCTCCGCGTTCCGGCGCTTCGTCTTGTGCTGTAACTGATTGTGCTGTAACTGGAACTACCGAGATCATCAATATGACGACTGTCATGATGATCTCGCACTTCATATTTCTAAGCGTTGTCCTTTTCATTGCTCTTTTCTCCTTCATTGGTGAGTCAATCTATTTGGTCTTCAGGCCTCTGTTTGTGCTACCCAAAGAGTTATCCATCAGGTAGAGCGAGGCCAAATGCCTTTTACTTTTTGGGTCGCTGCACTAGAATGCGTTTGATCATTTTTGACCTTAGCGCGTCTATCGCCTCCCGCTCACACCGACAGTACGGAGAAAATGGCGGACTGTCTTCGAAGTTAACCTTAATTGTTTCTAAGTTTATTCTTAGGATGGATATCGCGACTGAACACAAGGTTTACGAGTTCGACGACTTTCGAATCGATGTCGCCCATCTGATGCTTTATCACCGTGGGGCTGAGATTCCGCTGGTCCCGAAGGCAGTTGAAACGCTACTCGCACTTATCGAACGCCGTGGCAAAATCGTCAGCAAGGATGAACTACTCGAAGCCGTATGGCCCGATACGGTTGTAGAGGAATCGAACCTGTTTCTCTATCTTTCCCATTTAAGAAAAACTCTGGGAACGCACAAAGACGGGGGCCCGTACGTAGAAACACTTCGCCGCCGGGGGTACAGGTTTAATGGAGAGGTGCATTTGGTAGAGGAGTCAGTCGAAGATAAAAACTATGAACTTAGAGTCGATGAGTTCGAACAAAGTCGAGCCAACATACAAAGCCAATCCGCCCGATTACACGTCGTAAAGAATTGGAACCGGAATACAACGGAATCCGAGAAAATCAGTTCCGCGTCGTCCGCACTTCCAGCTCTAATACCTTTCGAATCTTCACACGACCCCACGCCTTCAAAGAACGAATTGGCGCCTGACGAACTATCAACAGATCTAGAAGTCAGTGAGGGGACATTGAAACAAGCCACTCGCTTAGTGAGTGATACCGGGGAGTCGAGGCGTTCGAAGCTAAGATACGTGCTGCCGATTTCGCTTGGTGTAATTCTTCTAGCCGGAGTTGTTGCGGGCTCATTCTATTGGCGCAGCCGACGAGTCGCGACCACGAACGTTGATAAACCAAAAATCATTGCCATTCTGCCATTCAGACCGCTCCTCAACCAGAATCGTGATGAAGCTTTGGAACTCGGAATGGCTGATACGCTTATCACACGGCTCGGTAATAACAGCGCGATCACAGTCCGCCCGTTGAGTTCCGTACGTAACTTCCAAGGCCCCAATCGAGATGCAATCAATGCTGGGAAAGCGCTCGGTGTTGAAGCGGTATTGGACCCAAGCATACAACGTTCTGGCGATCGAATCCGCGTGAATGTGACGTTGATAAAGGTCGCTGACGGAGCAACGCTTTGGGCAGACACTTTTGATAAAAATTTTACGGACATATTCGTGGTCCAGGATTCGATCGCCACGAGCATTGTCAATGCTCTTGCTCTCAACTTAAACAGTGAAGAGAGGACGCGACTGGTAAAGCGGTATACAAGTAATCCTGACGCGCTCGACTACTACAATCGCGGTCGTGTTAATGAGTTTAAGATAACAAAAGAAGGTCTGCTCAAAGCAATCGACTTTTTCGACCAGGCAATAAAAGCTGATCCGAATTATGCACTTGCCTATGCTCATAAGGCTGATGCTTACCGAGTACTGGGAATTGCAGGGTTTGCGAACTACAACGATGTCTTGCCTAAAGTACTTGAGCTCGCACAAAGAGCTTTGGAAATTGATGGTTCACTTGCCGAAGCGCATCTCCAAGTTGCCTGGTACGAATACGTTTATTTGAGGAACTTGACCGTCGCGGAAACCAAGTTCAAGCGGGTTATAGAGATGAGCCCAAGCGATTTCCAGGCGCATCTCGCCTATGCATTGCTTTTGTCGTTCACTAATAGACATCAGGAAGCCGTTGCCGAGGCTCGACGAGCAAGAGAGCTGAGCCCAATGACGCCTCTCATGTTTGCACTGGAAAGTCAGATCCTGCTTCGTGCCGGGCATGAAGAGGAGGCGATTATCCAGGCGAAAAAGGCATTAGATTTTGAGCCAAATTTCTGGGTCGCGCACGTTCATCTCGGCTCGGCCTACGCGAGTCAAAACCACTACGACCAAGCGACTGCAGAATATGAGAAGGCAATACAGCTCGCTCCGGAAAGCTTTGTTCCCAAGACCGCTTTGGCCAGATTATTCGTGCGCACAGGCGATCACAAAAAGGCTTACGAGATTGTGCGTGAATTGGAGAGTCGACGCAGCGAGCGGTTCGTTCCATTGAGTGACTTGGCGGCGATCTACAACGGATTAGGTAATAAAGACAGAGCCTTAGATCTGCTCGAAAAAGCCGTAGAAGAGCGTGAACTTCCTCGTCTCAACTTGCAGGAACAGCCTCTCTTCGACAACCTGCGTTCTGAACCGCGATTCCAGAACATATTGAAGCGAATGAACGTTGATAAATAGCCGGGGTTTCCCTTCGCCCTTAGCCGAACGTTAGCATTCCTCTGGGCCAACTATGATCAGGCTCCTCAGAACAATTTGTGCCGTTGCTATGCTTGTTCTTTTTGCAGGCGCGTCGCACGCACAATCTTCAACCGGTTCGATCTCCGGCGTCGTTACTGATCAAAACCAGGCCGTTATTACTGCCGCAACAATCACCATTCGGAACACCGCTACCGGATTCACCAGATTGACTATTACAAACTCAGAAGGTCGTTACAGTTTTACAGACTTGCCTCTGGGCGCGTACGAAGTAATTGTCGAGCCGTCAACTTTTTCTAAGTACATTCAAACTGGTATCCGGTTGCTTGTGAATCAGAATGCTATCGTCAGTCCGAGTCTCACACCGGCAGTCGTTAACGAGGTTGTAAACGTCAACTCGGACGCCTCACTGCTGAACAGAACCACACCAGAGGTCGCAACGCGGTTCGACGAACGTCGGCTTTCAGAGCTGCCGATTGCCGCGAACCGCAGCGTGTTCAATGTCCTGCTTTCGGTTCCGGGCGTTAGCCAACTCGGCAGCGGCCAAACTGCTTTCGCGATCGGCATCAGTTTTTCAACGAATGGTGGGCGACTTAGGTCAAACAGCTTCCTGCTTGATGGTCAGGATATGAACGACCCTGCCCTTACTGGAATGCAGATGCCATTAAATAACCCCGATGCGATACAGGAAGTTCGTATTGTCACTAATCAGTTCTTGCCGGAATACGGACATAACGCAAGTTCAGTCGTAAATTTTGTCGGCAAATCTGGAACCAACGATTTTCATGGTTCTGTTTTTTGGTTCCACAACGATCAGTATCTGAATGCATGCAGTAACCTGGATAAAGCTGCGGGATTCTGTCAATCAAACGCACCAGACAAAAAGAAGCGAAATGCACCTTTTCGGCTGGAGAACCAGATAGGGTTCACAGTTGGAGGGCCGGTTATTTTTCCCCGGTTTGGTGAGGGAGGACCTCACCTTTACACCGCTAAGAACAAGACGTTTTTCTTCGTTGATTTTCAGCGCTGGACCGATCGTCAATTGAACTCGGGCGTTACACTGAACGGTGCTCCGACGGCTGCCGGCCGTGCGGCATTGCAGACCTACGCTGGTCAACGTCCGCAAGTGCAAGCTCTTCTTCGATTCGTGCCGGCCGGAACTCCGAGTGGGCAAAGACGGACCGTGACGATCGACGGTGGCCCTGACGTCGAACTTGGCGATCTCACTGGCTCGTCAGCATTCAGATTCGACAGTCGTCAGGGATCTGTTCGCATAGATCATAGTCTTAATAAGAACAATTTCATTTACGGGCGATACAGATCCAGTAAAGAGTCATCCGCGGGCTCAGAGCAGGTTACACCCCCAGGACTGGGCACATTAGATGACCGCAAAACGAAGGCTGCAACTATTGTTTGGTCATCTTTGCTGTCATCTAGTGTAACCAATGAAGCAAGAATTGCCTGGACGAGGTTTGACATCGAAAGAGATGGCGAAGATCCGCAATCCAAAACGATTCCGTCCATCCAAATCAACGACCTCGGCATGACGAGTGATGGTGGCGGTCTAGCGACCAGAACCGCTTTCGGCCTCGCAACGATTCTGCCGCAGGGCAAAATTAATGACACTTATCAATTAACGGATGCAATCTCGATTCTCAACGGAAACCACTCATTCAAATTCGGCCTTGAGTTGCGGCGAACGGATGTAAAGAGCTTTTTCTTTCCATCGAGTCGCGGCAGTTTGGTGTACACAACATTAAGTAATTTCGTTAACGACGTTGCTCAGATAGCGTCCAAGGCACTGCCTCTGCGCGGAGGAGATAGGATCACCTTTAACCGTTGGCACGAGGTTTATTTTTACGGTCAGGACCAGTGGAGGATACGACCGAATCTTACGCTCTCCTATGGTGTCAGATATGAGTATCCCGGAGATTCATTCCAATATCTTCGTGACCTGAATCAGCGAATTCTCGCTGCGAACAACAATAACCCCGCATTCAAGTTCGAACCCGCCCCAGGAAAGGACACGAACAACTGGATGCCCAGGATTGGTTTTAATTGGAATCCACAAGCGAGCGATAAAGGCGTAATAGGTTTTGTGACCGGCGGCAATAAGCTGGTTTTGCGAGGCGGGTACGCTCGTGCATATGACGCAAGTTTTACCAATATAAATACGGGTATCTTCCAGTCCTTCCCGTTCGTGGCCACGCAAACCATATTGCCGCCGCATTCCTTCGCGACTCTGATCAATACCACTGTTCCGAACATTTCAAATCCCGAACAACTCAGTCGCACGATAGTCTCAGAAGACTTTCGCGCACCCGCAGGCGATCAAATCTCGCTCGACGTTCAGCGGGAATTAAGCACCGACCTTATCTTTAAGGTAGGTTATGTTCGAACGCGAGGCACCGGACTTTTCCAGACTGTTGATGGGAACCCGCGCCTTCCGTGTCCCTTTGGAACTGGGCCAGGAACGTGCAATACAACTGGAATAGATAGAAACACCGGAGCTCCCCTTCCGTCGGCTGCACCAATCCTGGCCCCAAGAGTTGATCCGAGCAGAGGGATGATCATGTTAAGAACCAACTCGGCCTCGTCAACCTACGACGCTTTACAGGCAAGCCTGGAAAAAAGGCTTAGCCGTGGGGTCAGCTTTGGTGTGCATTACACCTGGAGTTCGTTTATTGACACGGCCTCGGACATTTTTGTTCCATCCGCTGCAGAAAGCGCTGTCTCGCAAGATCCTTTTGATAGGAATTCGGACAGGGCGCGTTCAAGTTATGATAGGCCTAATAGACTTTCCGGGAATGTCGTTTACGAACTGCCATTCTTCACAAAGCAGAGTGGCTTCGTTGGTAAGCTGCTCGGCGGCTGGCAGGTTAATTCTTTTTTTAGCTTCCAGAGCGGTGCTCCGTTTAGCGCGCTCAACGGATCTGATCCTGCCGGTGCAAACACTTCAGCCACTGCGATACGTCCGAACGTATTCACAAACCTCGACGTTTCCGGAATGACTGTCGCGCAGTTATATCTGATTAACCAACAACAGAGAGAACTAGCCATTGCCCAAGCGCAGCAAATCTCCAGGGCCTTGCCTACAGGTCCCTGCGTTCCTGGATGGCTTCCTGGCCCATCGCTTCCTTTTACACTGTTCTCTGCACCAAGAGGAAGGATCACCTGCAATGCTCAAGGAGCAAGGACCCTTGTTGTTGATTTCAACGGAGTTCCTGAAGGACAGCGGGTCGGTAACGCCGGACGAAACATAATGCGCGCGGATCCCATCAGGAATGTCGATATCGGAATCATAAAGAACACCCAGGTTGCCGAAAATGTACGAGCCCAACTTTGGGTAGACTGTTTTCACGTATTCAATTCGCGAAATTTTGGTATTCCTTCTGGCGTGGCAAGTAGTCCCGGCTTCCTAAACCAATGGGCCACTGATGGAGGCAACCGCAGAATTCGATTTGGCGCACGCCTCGTATTCTGAGAGATAACTTTTGTTCCTTCTCCTCAGAACCAATTCTAATTAACCTTCAACATGATTAGGAAAGTTTCTGGCGACTTTCGACTCGGCCCTTCATCAACCGAGGATGGAGGTAGATGTGAACGGCAACCCGGCTTGCTTGGACCAGCGACATAGTGTTACTGACTCAGAAATAATTGCGCCGGGTAGGACTATTCTCCTTTGATCTCCTGCAGCAGCACATCCCTAAAATAACCGGCTGGAATCGTGCCCTGCTTCATGAAAAGCAGGTGAAAAGTTTTGGCCGAGAAGCGATCGCCGAGGATGTTGGCAGCTTCCTTCCGCAACGCAAAGATCTCCTCTTTGCCGAGACGATAGGTAATCGCCTGCGTGGGCCATTTGGAATAACGAAAGATCGCGCGTTCGGCCGAGCCGCAGCTTGCTTTTTTTGCCTCGGCCCATCCGACCGGCATTATGGCCTGCTTCGTCGTAGTATCGCTGCACTTGCCGGGCAGAAAATCGACGATCTCGGAAAAGAGATCCACTGCCTCAGCGTAGGTCATGCGATTGGTGTGGATGCCGGTATCGATGCGCACCCGCAGGTCGCGATAGAGCTTGCCCTGGAGTTGATAGAGATGCTCTTCAGGTGTGTAGAACCCTTCAGGCGCGCCCGGCTGCGGTTCGGCCATCAACGCTTCCGCGTAAAGCCCCCAACCTTCAGCCGCCATCGAGTCTTCCCACATCGAGGAAGAATCTTCCACCGCGCCTGGCGTCAACCATCGAACACCGGCGATGTTGTCGCGATATTGAGTCATCACTTTGTAATGCCAGTCGTGTCCCGGAAAACCCTCATGGGCGGCAAGGTCAGCCAGCGCAGCGCGGTTGTTTGATTTCAAATCGGCAATATTGTTGTCGGTGGGAGTGACGTAGAAACGACCGACACCGCTATTCTTAAATGGCGGGGCGGGATAGTAAGCCGCGCCATCGATCGACGCGCGCAGCGGCGGAGGTGTTTCCACAACTTCAAGCTTGTAGTCAGCAGGCACATCAAAGATGCCGGTCTTTCTCGCATACTCAACCAGGCGAAACGCCGTGTCCTTGTACCACTGGACCATCTCCGCATCAGACTTCGGATAGTCCTTTGAGAGTTCATCGAACACCGCGCGAACGGCAGCAGGACCCTCTCTAGGAAGTGTGAGGCCGCGCTTCTCGCCAATCTTGCGGGCGAGGTCAAACATCTCCTTCTGCGTGGCCGCAACGATCGGCATTGCCTCTTCGTAAAGTTGTGGCGCCGCCTTATTGACGCGCAGATTGTTGTTTAGCGCCCAGTCGTATTCGTCCTCTCCCATTGCATATCGGTCCGCGCGAAACTGCTGCTTAATACCGGAGACGTCCTTCTTGGTAGCATCATCAAAGAATGTGGTGGCCACGAAATCCCGCAAACCGCGATACGCGGTCGCCGCCTGTTTACACGCATCCCGAAGCTGCGTCAGCGACTGTTCACGTTGCGGCCCAGACACTCGCTCCTCGGCAAGCTTAGGGAGCGTCTCTTCAAAATACTTAGCATCTGCTTCGGAGGTGTCGATGCCGTTGCGGATCAGCATGCGCCAGTCTGGCGTGTTATTGGATTTTATGCCGGCGTTGATTTGATCCTGCGCAACTTTAAGAAATGCCGGAATCGCTGCGACGCGTTTGGCCACCAGTGTCCATTCGTCAGGGGTGCCGTAAGTCTTGTCTCCAGTTTGTGACATGCCCTGCAATTGCCAGTCGACGGCGCGAAATGGCTCATCGGTATAAGTGTCCAACGCACGTTCCTGATAACGGCGAACCTGATGCTGGTGCAACAGAAAACTTATCTGGGCCAAAGCCACGTCGCGATTGATTCGCTGCGCCGGCGATAACGTGCCTGGGGCTATCGCATCCAGCGATTGTTTTGAGTTTGCCAGCCAGCGGTCTTCCTCTATCAACGCGATAGCAGAATGATCGCGAAGCGCACCATCGACCTCTCGAAGTCTTGGATCGAGGCCTGCGCCACCGAGATAAGTGTTAACCGTCGGATTGCGGCGCAGAAACTCCACCACATATTCATCATGGGCTTTCTTGAAAGACGCCTCGCTATTTTGTGGGCTGGAGGACGTGCTCGGCTGTTGTATGCATCCGGTCAGGAAAAGCGAAGAGATTGCGGCAAGTCGCAAAAAAGTCTTCATGTTCAAGTACCTTTCGATTTGGTGTGAAAGGAGACGGTTAAAGATAAACGCGGCATACTTAAATGAGCAACACGCGCGAGGTGCTACGAGCTTAATTGCGCGCCTAACGGAGTGAGCCCTTCAATGAACCCGCGGTAGCGGGTGGCAGCGTAAAGCCTGGGGTGAAGCGCAGCGGAACCCCAGGAAATCGGAAAAGAACTAGAGCCCGCGGAGGCGGGCGACAGCCCTGAATCGCGAAGGCTGTCACCCGCTCCGCGGGTTGAAAGATCTTTGGGGGACCATTAACCTGTGGTTCCGCAGCGCTTCACCCCAGGCTTTACGCTGTCGCCCGCTCCGCAGGCTAGAACTCGGTATCCTCATTTGGAAATTTTCTCGCAGGAGCAAACTCGACTTTTTGCCAAACGCCATTTTATCTTTCAAAACCGACCCAAGTTTATCGACTCACAAACGAATTGCCCTTAATCCAAAAGCGCCAGGGTTTGTCGACCCACTCCCCGGCGTAATCAATTCCGACGCGCGGCCCCGAGATGATTCGTGAACGAGGAATCCGGGCAGCATCCTCGATCCAGACTTTGTTGCCTAACAAATCAGCGACATCCAGTCGACGATCAATTCCCAGCGCGATACAAAGCTTCCCTGGTCCATTGGTGAGATTGTGATCGGGCTGGCCGTGACGACGCTGGCGCATCAGCTCGATTCCTTCGACCGGTTCAAGCGCACGAATCAACACTGCATGTGGAGCGTCTGCAACGTTAGTGACCACATTGAACTGGTTGTACATCCCGTAAACAAAAAAGACGTACGCGGTGCCACCGATGCCATACATGGTTTCGGTGCGCTTTGTTCGGCGTCCACCGAATGAATGCGCAGCGCGATCCAGAGGACCACGGTAAGCTTCTGTTTCAACGATAATGCCTGAGACTCGTTTCCCATTTTTGTTTGGAACGACCAGAAGCTTCCCGAGCAGATCGCGGGCGACAGTCACTACGTTTGATCTTGTGTAAAACTCGCGCGGCAGTTTGGACGTAAAGGGCACTCGTCTTGTCATACTCGGGGTTTACGCTTTGGCTCAAGCTACGCCGCAGGCACAGATCGATGGCCAGAATGCTTATTGCCAGACGCGCCACAACATAACAAACGTAATCACCAGTCCAATCAAAACTATTGCTCGACGAATGGTGGTCTTGCCAACTCTGACGGCCATCTTGGCGCCGAAATAACCACCAAGCGTGGCGGCGACCGCCATGATCAAAGCGTCAGGCCAGACCACCAGGCCCTTGAGAGAAAAGCTAAGCACGGCAATGCTATTGATGCAGATGCCGAGAAAATTCTTTATCCCGTTTGCACGGTTAATGTTGTGCACTCCGAGAATACCCATCGCCGCCAGCATCAGAATTCCATTGCCCGCGCCAAAGTATCCGCCATACATGGCCGAGAAGAATTGGAAAATGATCGCGCCGATCCACCACCAGGCTTTCGGTTCGGGATTGATTGGTTGCAGACGCAGGCGGCGAGTGATTGTGCCCTGTGCCATAAATAGAAGTGTTGCGAACAGAATCAGAAAGGGAACCAGACGAGCAAACGTTGGGGATGGCGTCCAAATCAAGAGCCAGGCGCCAACCGCGCCACCGATCACGCTCGTCGCCCCCAGGCGCAAAAGAATGGCCGAGCTGTTCTCCAGTTCACGTCTATAACCGAATAGTCCTCCAAACAGTCCTGGCCAAAGTGCGACAGTGCTGGTTGCGTTGGCAACTTTCGCATCAAGGCCGAGCCAGATGAGAATTGGAAATGTGATTAGCGTGCCGCCACCGGCAATGGCATTGATGACGCCCGCAGCGAAAGCCGCGACAACCATAATCACGTTAGGGAAGAGTTGAGAATCCAAGCTTGAGTCTGCCAGTGGGCAGAGGCTGCATCAGAGTCGACTTCTGAACTTGTAGTTACCAAGTGCATGTTAGATTGCCACGGTCTCTGGCACCAGCAAAACTTTGCGAACAGAGGGACGGCCAGAGTATTTTGTGTACGTGAAAATTTGCTCAGCTCACTTGTGCCGGTGCGGGGTACTGGTCCAGCTTGAATCAGAGGAAGTCTTAGGTCCGAAGGACAGGCAGTTAGTAGCCCTGCCCGTGAGGGCGGGGAAATCGATCATGAGAATTCTTTAGGCCCGAAGGGCCGACATAAATCGTGTCGCACCTTCGGCGCTCAAGCAATTCCCTCGCATCTACCCCGCCCTGACGGACGGGGCTACTAACTGCCGGTCCTTCGGACCTGAGAATTCAAACTGAACCAGTACCCGGTGCGCGGCAAATTTCTGACTTGCCGAAAAGCCTGGCTATTATTCACGGTCTTTGACCGTCGATAGGACGGAGACAGTCGGAGACCTAAGAATATTCGGGCATTGCCGGCAAGTCAGAGACTTGCCGCGCACCGGAACGACTAAGCCGGTTTGCCGCGGTGTGAAGGGGTCGGACGGTTGGAGTGTGAGGCAGTTTTACAGAACCGAGCGCGGTAGCGCCGGATCCTAAGATCAACTTCACAATATTCATCCGAACTTAACTCCAGGATCCGGCGCTACCGCGCTCGGTTCTGTAATGACCCACGATCCGTCGTCTATCAAACTGAGCCCACTACCGCACGGTGCTCAATTGCTTTGCACGCGGTGTCGGCATGTTAGACTGAATTGCAGAGAATGAAATAAGCCGATCTTAAGGGGAGGCAGGAATGTCTGAAGTAACTATTCGTTTGTCGAAAAATGGACCGTACATTGTCGAAGGTCCGGTAGAGCTCTTCGATACCGAAGGAAACAAAATAACAGTTGATAAGCCGAAGATTGCCTTGTGTCGGTGTGGTGCTTCATCTAATAAACCATTTTGTGATGGCACTCATAGCCAGATCGGATTCCAAGCTGCAGCGGCGATTAATCCTGAAAGCGCGGAATAGGGTTACTCTGGCAGGAAAGTGCGCTCGGTACCAGGAGACCAGAGCAATTTACACCACTTTTCTTGAGTGAGTTTGACGCATGCTGCGAAGGGGAGTCGAAACCTTAGGCTTTTGATAGTTTCCGGTCATCTCCTCAAACGGCATCCCTCTTGTTGTGCGACGAATGTTGCGCGAACGCACCTCACAACCTTTTAATAACATTAAGACAATTTTCTTATCACGGAACCGACACGTCTTGGGCAGAGGATATCCCGCGTTTTAGCAACAGCCGCGTGTGTCTGACGAGCCTTCGCCGGTATTGTTTCGAGGCATGCCAACTATCTCCTTCGCGGCCAAAGCCAATAAGTCACTCTCGGTTTATTCCCAGTAGAGTGCGGCGCTTCTAATTCCAAGCCGTAAAACTGACTCTACCTTGCTTAAGCAGCTCTCTCCGTTGCCTGTAAAACGGCGATCGGAATTCAGTCCAGGGCTCAATACAGTTGAGGAGATCAAGTATGCCCCGACAACATCCTGCGCGCGTTGCAAATCTTCGAAAAGCCTCCGGAGCCAAACAGCAAACCACCACTAATGAAAAGACAACCTCAGAAAGGCTCAGATACTTATCGCATTACGATGCGTTAACCACATTACCGAACCGCTGGTTCTTCAGAAACAAGCTTGGAAAAGCATTGCGGACGGCGGGAGAACACAATCACATTGTGGCTGTTCTTTTCCTATCAATCGACCCTTACGCCAGGATCAACGACACACTGGGTCCGGCAATGGGAGATCGCCTGGTCAGGTGCGTGGCCAGACGGATCAAGGAACTCATGGCAGGGAGCGATGTCGTAGGGTACTGGGGAAGCGATAAGTTTGTTTTGCTGCTGGACCATCCGGGTGATGAGGCGCAGGTCGTAAAGATCGTACAGGCGATCAAGAAGAGAATTGAACGTAGGTTCTTTTCCTTCAAACAAGAGTTCTTCCTTACATCGAGCATCGGAATCGGGCTGTTTCCGTTACACGGGTCTACAGTGGAGACGCTGCTGAAAAATGCTGGAGCTGCCCTGTTTGAAGCACAAGAATGCGGTGGAAATGGTTACCAGTTTTACACTGCTGATCTGAATGCCAGGTCGCTCAAGCGATTCGCTTTAGAGAACAGTCTGGGTCGAGCTCTACAAAGACGCCAGTTTACTCTTCACTATCAGCCTCAGGTCCAAACCAGAAGTTGGCAGATTACCGGCGCAGAGGCTTTGATTCGTTGGAAACACCCGGACCTCGGGTCGATCCCACCAGCAGACTTCATTCCCTTCGCCGAAAAAAGTGGCTTGATCATTCCCATCGGCGAGTGGGTTTTGAGGGCAGCGTGCCTACAGTTTAGGAAGTGGCAGAATAGTGGCTTCCCAAAGTTGAACCTCGCAATCAACGTGTCAGCTCGTCAATTTCAAGATCCAGCGTCTATCGACAAGCTAGTGGAAATCCTCCAGGAGACTGGACTCGATCCTGGATACCTGGAACTGGAACTAACCGAGGGTTTGTTCATGACTGATGCTGAGCATGTAATTAAGTCGCTGGGCAAACTAAGAGACATAGGAGTTAGGCTCGCAATAGACGATTTTGGCACCGGCTTTTCCTCATTTGAGTACCTGAGACGGCTGCCGCTGGATACATTAAAGATAGACCAGTCGTTTGTCCGAGACACTTCAAACCTCGACGGCGCTGCACTGGTATCGTCAATCGTGGCCCTTGCTCAGAAATTACGACTCCGGGTCGTAGCCGAAGGTGTGGAAACCCAGGAGCAGTTGACATTTCTGCAACGGCTTGGTTGCGACAACATGCAAGGCTATCTATTCAGCAGGCCGCTGCCAGGTGAACAATTCAGAACAATGCTGGCTTACCCCGATTACCAACTCACAGAAAGAAATGATTTTGTTCCGGCGCTAGCGGCCTCGTGACTAAGTTGGGTATGTAGACCAGCAGAGGCCAGGCCACCGCAGGGCGGCTGCCGCTCCGGGGACCACGAAGGTAGTCAAAATTTCCGATCCCAGATCTGCATAACGGGAGGGAACATGTCTCATAAATCGCTCAAGATCTTATTAGTACACGACGCGAGCGGAAGCCGGCTCAAAATTCACGACCTTCTATCTAAGACTGGTTTCGCTCAATTCGAGTTGGACTCTGTGTCGACAGAATTTGCCTTTCGTGGTTTTCGACTCAACTACTACGATGTGTGCCTGATCGATTCAGCGGTGAAAGGAATCTGGCTCCTCAAAGAGTCACGACGAGTTGGTTTTGGCACGCCGATCATCGCGCTCACATCCAACTCGGCCTACAAAGTTCTGAGCGCAATGCGTCACGGCGCGGCCGACTGTCTGGTTCGAGAGGCGTTAACTGCTGGGGCGTTGGAGGAGTCGATCTGCGTCGTCATTGAACGCGCTCGGTATAAAGAATATAGGTCGGAATGCGCCAGACGGTATATGGGGCTGGTAGAAAACTCCATTGAAAACATCTACACACACGACCTGCTGGGAAACTCAACCGTTTCTAGCAGAGCCTTCGAGCAGTTGATCGGTTACTCCCATGACGAGATCTGCAATACTAGTTTCTCCAAGATACTGTCTCCCGAATGTATTGAGTTTGTCTGGCGATGCACTCTGCGCATGTTGGCGAACAGGAGGCCATCTAGTTATCAGGCTGTGATCGTGACTAAAGACGGGCTGAGAATTCCCGTCGGTGTTAACATGCATCTGGTCTATAAAAAGGGAAAACCCATCGAAGTACAAGGCATCGTCCGCGACCTTAGCTCGCATATTCGCCCAACGTCGCCGCTGACGGCGTCCGATCAGTTGTCCCGAGTTATTCTCGAGTTATGAATGATTTCGCTTGTGAACCGTCGCTAACCGAGGTCGCGGGTCTTTGGTCTTTGCTCTTTGAACTTTTCTCGCTCCCTGACTTAAAACAACACGAACGAACAAAGACCAAAGACCAAAGGCCAAAGGCCAAAGGCCTAAGACCCATTTCTCGATCGCGCTTTATGGTTTGCAACAAATGATTCATAGTCGGCTCAAAGCAGCTTTCTTTAGTATTCTCCTCTTAACTGCCGTCATCTCGGGAGCCGGTGCAAGACGATCAACTACAACAGTCTCGAGTGCGAAGAAAACTCTCCGGGTCATGACTTACAACATCCCCGTAGGGGTTGGCATGGACAAGAAGCTTGATCTTCAACGCATCGCTGACGTGATCAATAACGAGCATCCTGATTTCGTTGGTTTACAGGAAGTCGATAGAGGCGTGAAGCGAACCGAAGGCAAGGATGAAGTTGCGGAACTGTCAAAAATGACGAGTATGAACTACGCCTTTGCCCATAATCTCGACTACCAGGGTGGTCAATACGGCGTGGCCATTCTATCTCGCTTCCCGATAGCCAGGATCGATCATCGCAAGTATGAAAACCTGCGAGAAGCAGAGCGCAGAGGCATGATTCGGATTGAGGCAGACATCGGCGGCAAAACAATCAATTTCGTAACCACGCATCTTGATTACCAACACGATGACGGGCGGCTGTTTGAAGCCGAGCAGATGAAGAAGTTTCTGCAGGACGTTAAAGGTCCTCTGATAGTCGTTGGAGACTTCAACGACGATCCTTCCGGAGCCGCTTACAAGTTAATGCTAACTGGTTTTGAAGATGCCTGGCTGCAAAGTCGCGCGAAAGAGTTGGGGCTAAGTTATCCGGCTGATAAACCCACAAAGCGCATTGACTATATATTCACTCGCCGGACAGATAGCGTGCGAGCGAAGAGAGCATGGGTTGTGAACACACTGGCTTCGGATCACATACCGGTCGTGGCTGAGTTTGAGATTCGATAATCTGGAGACCGAGGCAATCCCAATGATTGGCGTTTGAGCAGTGCTCCGGTGGGACGATCCACGAATCGACACCAACCAACACGAATGGTTATTTCATGTGATTTAGCGTCGAGAGCGGTTCTTTATCGCTCCCCGAGTATTAAGAAATGCGAGACATAGTTGTAGAGAAACCAGCGCGTAGGCGTGGTCGTGCCATCCCCAGACAATCCACAGCACGTTGCTCAAAAGAAAAAGCCAGAATGCCCAATTCCTTTTGAACTTTCGCTGCGAAGCTATTAACCATGCGGCCACGACAGTAACCACCATCGCCGGCCATTGAATTCCATTGATCAAACCCATCTACTTCCAGTGTAACTCGCGCGGTTAGTTTGCGCTCCCTTGTATCGAGGTATCGAGCGTCAGCGGTGACAATCGAATGGCCGAGCGTCACCTCGCAATAGAATCTGGGTTATCTGAATCGTGATGGACCTCGTTGTCAGGAGTTCACTGCGTGGTATCCGCCAAATTCGATTTGTACTTCGTATTAGTCTGGCGATCGTTGAGTTCGATGTAGACATAGCTGGGCGGAATAACACCCTGTTCCAGAGCGAACCAAATCTGGTTAAGGTCGCTGGGTTTGCTGAACGCACAGAACTCATAGAGTCTCTTTCCAGTCGAGTCGTAGAAATCTACCCAGGTGCGAGAGGCCTTGGTGTTTGAACCACATGGTGGAAGATTTGGCGCGGCTGCGAAAAGCTCCTTGGGAAACGAGGCGAAGTTTTCGACAAAATAGTGGTAACGGATCCACTTTTTGCGGTTTACAGTGAACGGCACCTGTCGACTAAGAACGAGGACTGGATTTGGAATAATTACCGGGGCAGTAGTGGTTCTAACCGCAGCGCCCACAGTAAACACCAATCCGGCTAAAAGCATGGGAATTGTTTTCCTTAGGTTCATGAGGGGCATCCTTTCTAATGGAATAGAGGATTAACTACAACGGGTTTTAGCGAGAAGTGGCTGAAACAGTCGCTTCTTATTCCAAATTGGAGGTGGATGTCAATCTTTTATGTGCGAGGGTCGACGAGGGGTAGGATGCGGGTAATATCGCGGTGGTCCTTTAAGGTAATACTGCGACCTGGGGCTTTCCCGCCAGCAAGGCGGAGTAAGGTCCTTTCATAGAAGACGGCAGGCTGACAGTGAGGGCGGGATACGGTCCA
>Ga0137394_10001479_pt1 | contig 17162 bp, 14 predicted proteins | sample czobulk116metaG_FD_108278 | JGI IMG/M metagenome (GOLD analysis project Ga0137394, IMG submission 108278) | Vadose zone soil microbial communities from Angelo Coast Range Reserve, California, USA - czobulk1.16 metaG | ecosystem: Environmental > Terrestrial > Soil > Vadose zone | place: USA...
CGGCACAGCTTCCGGGGCCAGATAGATGCTTGTGGCCGGACCTAATTCGAGCTTCGGCGGCAGCGCGATCCAGAGCTGGAAGCCGCGCGTCCGGCCCGCGTTAATCCCGCCGCCGTGCCACATGCCGCGTCCAGCCTGCATCCATTCGACGCCGCCTGCCGCTACTGTTCCCTCGACGTTGTCCGGGTCGATATAACTCACAGAGCCTTCGAGGATGTAGCTCAGGGTGGCGATACCCGAGTGAGGGTGGAGACCAGCGGTGAAAGGCTCGCCTTCATGGTCGAAAAAGTCGAGAAACACGAACGGCTTCAGGATCTCGCCGAAATCGGACGGACTCATCAGACGTGTAGCGGAGCCCTGCGTTCGGCCACGTGTACGCTGCATGATCGCCCGCGCCAGGCTCGGCAGTGGTGAACTAGCTGAGATAGGGGTCATTGGGGTTCCTCCTTTGAATCACTCTCAACTAACTGTGTGCCGTCGACGCGGAGCATAACGTCGATGTTGCCCCGCGTGGCGTTCGAGTAAGGGCAAAGCTCGTGCGCTCGTCGCATGAGATCCTCGGCTTCAACACGCGAAAGGCTCGGCGCATGTAAGTCGAGCGCAACTTCCAGACCAAAACCGCCGTGACCGGTGGGACCGATTCCCACCTGGGAAGTGATTGTCGAATTGGAAGCATCGAGTTTCCGACCCTGGGCCACGGCCAGCAGTCCTGATTGGAAGCAGGCGGCATAGCCGATCGCGAAAAGCTCCTCTGGATTAGTGCCGGGTCCACCTTCGCCGCCCAATTCTTTTGGAACGGACAGCTGGACGGCGAGCCGGCCGTCCGCGGTTCGGCCGTGACCTGCTCGCCCTCCTTCGACGACTGCCTCGGTTGTGTACAGAATCTTCATATCTGCTCCTTTACTTAAATCGCACCTGTAGGCTGAAGTCTCCGCATGATGACTTCTGCGAACCTCTGGGCCACCGGAATGGGACGCATGTAGATGATGATTTGATCGATCCTGCCATCATTGTTGAAGTGCACCTGAACGATCGCCTGAAGTTTCTCGCCCTCAAGCTGGCCTTCAAAGCCAAGTAAGTGCCAATCATTTCCTGCATCAGCCGTAAAAATGCACTTTATTCCCGGAGCAGTTTTGGCCACTTGACTCAGGATAAAAGCTGCTGTGTTCACTGGATAATCGGCGTTGGGTCCAGCCGGGACCTCGACGCGGACACGAGGTGCAAAAACCTGTTTCAATAAATTTTCGTCCGAATTCTCAACAGCCCTTTTGTAATTTTCGATGACTTTCATTTGCTCGCCTCCGATCAGTAGAAGCACCTTGGATCACAGCCTCATCTGTGCGGCTCAGGCCACGCTCATCTGGGCGCGCTCATGCTGCGGCACTGGGCCGAGTAGAAGGCCGCCGTCGGCGATGAACTCGGAGCCGGTCGAGAAGCTGGCCTGGTCAGAGGCGACGAACAGCACCATCTGCGTGATCTCTTCAGGTTCGGCGATGCGCGGAATTGCGGATAACCCCACGCCTGCCCCCTCCATCGTCGCTGCCATCGCCGCGGCGTCCGGCGCATCATGGGCGAGGATAGGTGTGCGAATAGCACCGGGGTGAATAGAATTGACGCGAATGTTGTCGTGTCCAAGCTCTAGCGCCGCCGTCTTGGTCAGTCCCCGAACTCCCCACTTGCTGGCTACGTACGCAGCGAGCCCGAACGTGGCGGTGAACCCGGCACCCGAAGAGACATTGACGATCGCGCCGCCGCCTGCCTTGCGCATCGAGGACACCACTGCGCGGATCCCCAGATAACCGCCTGTCAGATTGATTTCGAGCACCTTGCGCCAAACTGCCGGCTCGGTCTCTTCGATCTGGCCGAAGCGCACAATGCCCGCGTTGTTGACCAATACCGAGACTGGGCCGAATGCCTCCTCAGCGGCTGCGACGGTCGCCGCCCAATCGACGTCGTTCGTGACGTCGAGGTGCGAGAAGATCGCGTGATCACCAAGTTCATCGGCGAGTGCCCGCCCTTCCTGTTCGAGTATGTCTGCGATCACGACGTTTGCGCCCTCGGCGACGAAACCGCGCGCGTGGCTGGCACCCATTCCACGGGCACCGCCTGTGATGATCACTGTCCGATTTTCAAAGCGCTTCATGATTTCTTCTCCTCTCATCGTTTCCTCTTCAGGTGGCGAGGTGGTTACCGCGATCCGCGCGCTGGCGAACGGACCACGGCACCTCCCTTACCACTCGATGCGATGTCAACCAGCGACCTGCTTCGTATGTGCGGGGCTGATAAAGCTTGGTGACGACACGACACCGGCTGCGATTTGGTCGAGCGCGTAGTCGGTAAGAAAGTTCGTGCCGCCGCCTCCATACTTCGTGTAGATGGGGGTCATCAGTGCTCGTTCCTTCGAAGTGTAGTCTGGGGCCCACTGGCCGGACGCGTTCATCCAGGTGATCGGACGGGCTCCTGCCTGCGTCATGAGGGCCTTGGCGTCCTCGTGCGCCTCTGTCGTTACATCGCCTGAGCAATCGCTGACGAAGTAGACCTCGAACCCGTCCTTGACGGCCGCTAGTACCGACTGCGAGAGACAGGTTCCGGTTACGATGCCGGCCATGATCAGTTTCTTGCGGCCCGTCGCGTCGATCGCAGCCCGGAACTTCGGATCTGTCCAGGCATGCGTCGTTGTGCGATCGATCGGCGTGATTTCGGGAAAGATGGCTTGGATTTCCTTGAAGATGGGATCGACGAGAACGCTCCCCTTCGCGCCGATCGTGCTCAGCACTGTCGGCACGCCCAAAGCCTTCGCCGCCGCTGAGAGACCACTGACATTGTTGACCAGCACAGTCCTGTCAATAGAATTCACGGCCAAGCCTACCGCCGGCTGGTGATCGATGAGCACCACAGCCGAGTTCTCAATTGTTAGTTCGTTCGGATTGTTCATCATGTTCTCCTTTTCAAATTGGTCGAAGTGGCAAACGCCTGTTCGCAGGCGTTTGAGTCAAATACTAGATGAACACGAAGTTCACCGAGACCCGGCCGGAACAGGATCCGCCAGGATTCCTGGCAGCTTCACGACACCGGCAGTGACTTGGGCCATGATCCAGTCGGTCACCACCGCAGCGCTGGTGCCGCCGCGCTGTGAATCGATCTGGCTGACCAGGGCTCGTTCCGGCGACGCCCAGTATGGCGCCCACTCACCGGTCAGGGCATACCAGTTGATCGGCTTGGCTCCGGCCATCGTCATGCGAACCTTGGCGTCGTCGTGTGCCTCTTTCGTCACGCCGCCCGAGCAGTCGCTGATGAAGTAGACGTCGTACCCGTCCTTGCGAGCTGCAAGGACCGACTGGGCGAGGCACACCTCGGTCACGAGGCCGGCCATGACCAGCTTTTTGCGGCCCGTCGCCTCGACGGCAGCCCGCACGTCCGGGTGTGACCAGGCGTGCGACGAGGGGCGATCAATTGGCGTGATGTCGGGGAAGGCCTCGGTGATCTCCTTGAAGAGTGGATCGACGAGAACGCTGCCCGCCGCGCCGACCGTGGTCAGCACCGTCGGTACACCGAATGCCTTCGCCACCTGTGCGAGAGCAGCGACGTTGTTGACCAGTAGGCCGAGATCGATGGAATGCACGTTAATGGCGACCGCAGGTTGGTGGTCGATGAGCACGAGCACCGAGTTCTCGATTGTTAGTTCGTTCGGATTGTTCATGATGATTCTGTTCTCCTTTTCAATTGGTCGAAGTGGCACGTGCCTCTTCGCTGTTGTTTAAGTAAACGGTCGCCAGCATGGCCGACCTCGATCGCTTGTAGAGCGGTCTTACGCCCTCCCCTGAGGCGGAAACTTCTCGAACATCTTCTTCATCACCTCATCGATTGCTTTCGCATTCTTTTCAGGTTTGCTGCTGATCGTCCGGGTGGCAGTCCCGCGCCAGATGTATTTCCTGGTAGCCGAGTCGCCGATATCGACGATGAGAGTCCCCACAGGAACTTGCTCCACTTGAGTGATCGTTGTTCCGCCGCCTCCCCAGCGTCTCCAGCCCGGTCCCCAACCCCAACCTGGTCCCCAGCCCCAGCCGTCCAGGCTCGCAGTGTTGACCTGGGTTCGTTCAGTAACGGAGCAGTGGAAGACCACGGTTAAGTCAGCATTGCTTTCAACTCTCGTCAGGCCTTTAGCGGCAAGCTGAGTCTCGATGGCTCTTTCGATTCGTTGGTTAGTTAGAGTGACGGGCGTCGGCGTGCCTTCCGTAAACGCGTAGGTCTTGTACTTTGAGAAATCGATCTCCTTATCGAAGTCCACACTTACTTTCTGTGCGACCGATTGGCCGGCAGCGAGCAATAAGAACAGAACGACCTGCATACCGATTATGATGTGCCGTGTTGATGTGATTGCTTTCATTCCAAGTCACTACCTTTCTTCGTGTCGCGGTCCAGGTCGGACCCTTGATGTTTCTCGTATTTCATTTTCGCCGTTGCGGTATTCACGTGCTGTGCCAGCAACGCAAGAGCGCAATTTGTTCAGGCAAAAAAGAGAATCCGGGGTTTTGAGGTGAAGTGGGTGGGTGACGATTTTCCGTTGGGGTTACAAATTCTCGTAACGCCGCTTACGACTTCTCGTCATGCTGTGGGAAACGTATTACAATCCGCGCACGAGTCAGTCGAAGGTCATTGTCTTCGTTATCGATGACGATGTGGGCCGTGAGGAGAGATGTTCGTGATCGAACAATTTGATCTCGATACAGTCATCAAACTCTCACAAGCGGTCTCAGGCGAGATCGTCCGGGAGAAAGTGATCGACGCTCTCATGCGGACAGCGGTCGAACACGCGGGTGCTCAGCGAGTTCTCTTGATTCTCACGCCAGGTGTTGACCAGCGCATCGAGGCGGAAGCCAAGGCTGGAAAGTCGCCCGGCAGCGAGTCGGTCACCGTCGATCTCCGACAGAGGAGCGTCACTGCCGCGGATCTACCAGGGTCCCTCTTCCACCACGTCGTCAGAACTCAGGAGAGCGTGAGTCTGGGCGATGCCTCAGCCCAAAATCCGTTTTCCTCCGATGACTACATCCGTCAGAATCACGCGCGTTCTGTTCTCTGCCTACCGCTAGTTAAGCAGGCCATCCTGATCGGTGTGCTGTACCTCGAAAATAATCGGATTCCACACGTCTTCACACCTGCTCGGGTAGGCGTGCTGAAACTGCTCGTCTCTCAGGCGGCGATCGCACTGGAGAACGCCAAACTTTTTTCTGATCTCCAACGCAGTGAAGCTGCCATTCGCGCGAGCGAAAAGAGTCTTCGTCTAATGGTCGACACCATTCCCGGGTTTGTATGTACCTTGAGTCCGGAAGGCGAAGTCGAACTTCTTAACCGCCAGGTCTTGGACTATTTCGGCAAGACGCTTGAGGACTTGAAGAATTGGAGCACCAGCGACGCCGTCCATCCGGATGACCTTCCTCGTGTGATCGAGGGGTGGAGGCGCTCGGTCGAAACCGGGCAGCCGCATGACCTTGAACTCCGCCAGCGACGTGCCGATGGTGTGTACCGCTGGTTCCACTCTCGCGCCCTGCCCGCGCGAGACAAGGAAGGTCGTATCACCGGCTGGTACATGTTGTTGACTGACATTGACGACCGCAAAAAAGCCGAAGAGGAGTTGCGCCGCAGTAGAGCCTACCTGACCGAAGCACAGCGACTGAGTCGGACCGGCAGTTTCGGCTGCAAATTCTCTTCGGGCGAGATGTTCTGGTCAGAAGAGACCTTTGGAATCTTTGGATACGACCGAGCCACCAAACCTGCAATGGAAGCAATCCTTGAACGTGTTCATCCGGAAGATAAGTCCAGGGTTCAGGAGCACATGCACCGTGCAGCGAGCGAGGGTAGGGGGTGCGATCTGGAATATCGCCTGTTAATGCCCGACGATTCAGTTAAGCATGTCCACGTCGTGGCTCATGCATCGAAAGATGAACCTGGCCGATTCGAGTTTGTCGGAGCGGTGATGGAGGTCACCGCGGCCAAGGAGGCGGAAGAACGGATCCGGCAAGACGAAAGGGAACTTCGCCTGATTGTCGAAACAATTCCGGCCATCGTCTCGAGTGCCCTACCTGATGGTTCAATTGATTTCATCAGTCAAAAGTGGCTGGATTACGTAGGCCGCTCCAGGGAAGAGATAGTAGGCGGGGCGTGGAAGTCAACAATCCATCCCGAAGACCTTGAGAGTGTGCTGAACAATTGGCAGGCGGCCTTGGCGACTGGGGAACCTTTCGAGATGGAAACACGCTATCAGCGGGCGGACGGGAAATATCGATGGTTCCTGGTCCGCGCCGTACCGCTGCGCGACGACCAGCGAAACATCTTGAAGTGGTATGCGACGGTCTTCGACATCGAGGACCGCAAGCGGGCGGAACAGAAGCTGCGGCGGAGTGAGGCCTACTTAGCGGAAGCGCAGCGGCTGACCCATACCGGCAGTTGGGTACAGAACGTCGCCACCGGAGAGCGCACCCACTCGTCTGAGGAATTCTGCCGCTTGTATGGCTTCGATCCGGAAAAAGGTATACCGCCAGACCGCGAATTTCGCCAGAGGATTCATCGGGAGGATGTAGACGGAGTCGTCGAAATGTACGAGAGAGCAGTCCGCGAACGCACGGACTTCGAGATGGATTACCGAATCGTTCTGCCGGACGGCACGATCAAATACCTCCACGCCATAGGCCATCCCGTTTTCAACTCAGCCGGCGATCTCGTTGAATACATCGGGATCAATCTTGATGTGACTGAACGCAAGCAGGCCGAAGAGGCTTTGCGGCGGAGCGAGGCGTACTTAGCGGAGGCGCAGCGGCTGACCCATACCGGCAGTTGGGCACTGAACGCCGCCACCGGAGAGCCCACGCACTCATCCGAGGAACATCTCCGCTTGTTGGGCTTCGATCCGGAGAGGGATGCACCTTCCGAGGCAGAGTTTCGCCAGAGGGTCCATCCACAGGATCGAGACAGCGTCGTCGAAATGATGGCCAGAGCAATCAGTGAACGGACAGACTTCGAGACGGACTTCCGGGTTCTTCTTCCGGACGGCACGATCAAGTATCTCCACGCCATAGGCCATCCCGTTATCAACGCAGCCGGCGATCTCCTTGAATACATGGGGACCAGCTGGGACGTGACCGAACGCAAGCGGGCGGAGGAGGCCTTGCTTAAAGCGCAGTCGGAGTTGGCGCACGTGACTCGGGTGGCGACGCTGGGTGAGATGACGGCGTCGATCAGTCATGAAATCAATCAACCGCTCGGCGCGATGGTCAATAACGCCAATGCCTGCTTGCGCTGGCTTGCCGCTTCGAAGCTGGAGGAAGCCCGTCAGTCTGCCATGCTGATCGCTGCAGACGGATATCGAGCCGGCGAAATCGTCGCCCGGATTCGCGCGCTGGCCCGGAAGGCGCCGCCGCGGAAAAACTGGCTCGACATCAACAAAACGATCCAAGAGGTCATCGCGCTGACCCGCAGCGAGGTACAAGGTAATCACGTTTCACTAAAGACTCGACTGGGCCGTAACGTGCCGCTCATTTTGGGAGATCGAATTCAATTGCAACAAGTGTTGCTCAATCTGATGATGAATGCCATCGAAGCCATGCGAGGGGTCGATGAGGGGCTCCCGCGAGAACTGTGGGTTGATTCGGAGGAAGTGGAATCCACAAATGTATTGGTGGCCGTGAGAGATTCGGGCCCGGGTCTGGACGCGGAGAGCCTGGACCGGCTTTTCGAGACCTTCTATACGACTAAGCCAGAAGGCCTGGGTATGGGGTTGGCGATCAGCCGTTCGATTATCGAAGCTCACGGAGGACGGCTGTGGGCGACGGCGAATGCGCCACACGGCGGCGCGGTCTTTCAGTTCACTTTGCCAATTGGTAGCGAGAGGGCGTTGTGACGGAGGCAGAAAAAACGGTATTCGTCGTGGATGATGATATAGCGATGCGCCGCTCGCTCGAGAACCTCATTCGTTCCGTCGGGCTACGGGTTGAGGCCTTCGCCTCCGCTCAGGAGTTCATGGACAGCAAGCGCGAAGATGTGCCCGGCTGCCTGGTGCTCGATGTGCGGCTCCCGGGCCTCAGTGGGCTTGATCTGCAGAAGCGCATGGCCGAGGCCGACATCGAGATTCCCATCATCTTCATCACCGGCCACGGCGATATCCCGATGACGGTGCAAGCAATGAAAGCAGGAGCAGTGGAGTTTTTGTCCAAGCCATTCCGCGATCAGGAACTGCTCGACGCTATTCAGCAGGCGTTGGAACGCGACCGCAAGTCTCGCGAGCAGCGGGCGGAGGTTGAAGTGCTCCGCAGCCGGTTTGAGTTACTCACCCCGCGGGAGAGGGAAGTAATGCCGCTGCTGGTAGCGGGATTGCTGAACAAGCAGATAGCCGCAGAGTTAGGCTCGAGCGAGACCACAATTAAGATCCACAAACATCACGTGATGGAAAAAATGCGAGCCGGTTCGCTGGCCGAGCTGGTTAGGATCGCCGATCGGATCGGAATTCCCACCCCAAAGTCGTAGCCACCTTTACCAAAGTGCTATAGAAGTTCTGTACCCCGCCCATTATATTCCTTGTTATCGAACGATTATGTTTGAAGCAGGAAGCGTTAACTTGATCGACTCTTGCGCCCAGAAAGGTAAAGCCCGGAGAGGAGATTCTGGATGACCGGAGTTCCGCTTATTTCGATTGTCGACGATGACGATTCTCTTAGGAATTCGCTGGACAATCTGATCCGATCTGTTGGCTTCCGCGCACAAGGTTTCCCCTCGGCGGAAGCGTTACTGAGTTCGAATCAACTGCACGATACGGCTTGCCTGATTCTCGATGTGCGACTGCCCGGCATGAACGGACTCGAGCTGCAACGTCGGATAGTTGCGGCCAACTGGCGAATCCCGATTATCTTCATTACGTCACACGCCGACGGCGATGCGCGAGCGAAGGCCCTTGATGGCGGCGCCGTGGACTATTTGTATAAACCATTCCGCGAGGAAGAACTACTCAATGCGATAGATGCGGCCCTCAAGCATTCGTGAGACCAACAGTCTGACTTTCAGCTTTTGATAAGGTCGGACGTACTCCCTGGGAGGTTAAGCCATGCATGACCAGAATTCATCAGTCTTTGTCGTTGACGACGACAGGTCAATCCGCGAGAGTCTGCAAAATCTTATCCAATCCATGGGGCTGCGCGTACAGACATTTGTCTCGGCACAAGAGTTCTTGACAAGCAAGCGTGCGGATGCTCCCAGCTGCCTGGTGCTTGATGTGGAGCTACCGGGACTAAGTGGTCTCGATCTGCAGCAGGAACTGGCCAAGGCCGATGTTCAGATTCCAATTATTTTCATCACCGGTCACGGCGACATCCCGATGTCTGTGCGCGCAATGAAGGCAGGGGCATTGGAATTCTTCACCAAACCGTTCGATCCAGAGTCACTTGTACAGGCAGTCCAAAGGGCACTGGCAGAAAATCAGATCCGACAGCAAGCGCCCAATCAGACGTATCACCACGGCATAGTCGGTAATAGCTCAGCGCTCCAGAAAGTCCTGCGACAAATCGACCTGGTTTCAGGTACAGACGCAACTGTGCTGATCACAGGCGAGAGTGGGACCGGCAAAGAATTGGTTGCTCGGGCGATTCACGAAGCCAGTCTTCGAAAAGCGAGGTCATTAGTGACGATCAACTGCGGTGCGATTCCTGAGACACTGTTTGAGAGCGAGTTCTTCGGTCATGTCAAAGGCGCATTCACGGGCGCCCAGCGTGACAAAGCGGGCCGTTTCGAATTGGCGAACGAGGGTACGTTGTTTTTGGATGAGATTTCTGAAATACCGCTGGGGATGCAGTCGAAATTATTACGTGTCTTGCAGGAACAAGAAGTAGAACGACTTGGCGATACACGTTCGCGCAAACTGAACGTCAGAATCATCGCGGCTACAAATCGCAATCTTGATGAGGAAATCGCGGCAGGCCGATTTCGAAGTGACCTTTACTACCGTCTTGGTGTTTTCATTATCGAGACTCCACCACTGCGCGAGCGTCGCGAAGACATCCCATTACTCGCCGACTACTTCCTCCGAACGTCCGCGGATCGACTGAAGCGGCCGATGCCAAAACTGACCGAGACATCTGTTAACACTCTCCTCCGGTATGACTGGCCCGGCAATATCCGCGAGCTACAAAACGCCGTTGAGCGCGCAACCATTCTTTCTGATGGTGGACCGCTGGATTTTAGTCAGGTACTTGGCGCCCAGCCCACGCACCAGCGCCAGGTCACTGAGGAAATAACAACGCTGCTTACGCGCGACGAACTAAGACTGCGTGAGCGAGAAAGCATTGTTGCCGCTTTAGACCAAGCGGGCGGGAAGGTTTCTGGCTCAGACGGTGCTGCGACCTTGCTCGGTATGAAACCGACTACTCTCTATTCGAGAATCCTGGCCCTCGGCTTACGGGCAAAGGCATCAGCCAATACAAATGCGAGAGTTGCTTGAGGCGTCCTTCTAACGGCCGCTGGCATTTTCACTCGATACCGAAGACAATAATTCTACGACCGTCAATTTAAGAATGCGATGGTTCGATACCAAAAATTTGATTACTTTGTTCGTTGGGGCTCATCCCGGACAAAATCGTCCTGGCTCCAAAGTTCGGATCACACAATTCTGACTTAAGAGGTTAGCTTGACCACGACCACCGCCCAAGTCGCCGCCAAAGGCTTGAAGCCTGAGCAATACCTGACCTTGCTTGAGCTATCGAAAGCAATCGCGTCACATCGCGACTTAACGAGGCTGTTTCATGATCTCGCTTGTCGACTGCAGATGCTTTTCAAGTTTCGCAGCCTCGCGGTGATGTTTCACGATAGTTCGCAGAACATCATGCGGTGCCACTTTCTGGAAACGTGCGCGCCGACAAAGTGGCAAGCGCCAAAAGAAGTCCCGATGGAGGGTTCGATAGCTGGCTGGGTCTGGGAGCACCAGGAGCCGGTAGTCGTTCACGATATCGCGTTGGAAGATCGCTTTCCGTTTGCGAAGACGATACCAGATCATCCGATCAAGGCAATCTGCAGCTTTCCATTAACGACCGCCAATCACCGACTGGGAGTCCTTAATTTCTGGAGTGACGAAGCCGGCATCTACGATCAGCTTGATATTGAATTCACTGGACTGCTGGCAGGGCAGATCGCAGTGGCCATCGAAGCGCAGTGTCATCAACAAAAGCTGGCGCGCGAGCGTGACCGCTCGCGAATGCTTCTGGAAATCAACAACACGCTCGTCTCAAATCTCAATTTGCGCGAACTATTTTCGGCTATCTCCAGTTGTGTCAGGCGAGTGATGCCGCATGACGTTGCCGGTCTCGCGCTTCACGATCAACGAATCGACAAGCTGCGAATTACAGCGTTGGAATTCCCCGAGCACGAGGATGTGTTTATTGAGGATGAGATCGTTGATCTGGAGGGAACTCCCGGGGGACGCGCCTTCACTACTCGTCAACCTGTCGTGAGTGGCGGGGAAATCTCAACTGATCCCCTCGGGAAACGTACTGGAGTTAAGTCAGCCTGCGCAGTTCCGCTGATCTCGCATGACCGCGTGCTCGGTGTTCTTAGCGTCGGGAGGCTTGACGAGAACGCCTTTACTCAAGACGATGCAGAGTTGCTCACCGAAGTGGGCAAGCAGGTCGCGATTGCGGTTGAGAACGCCCTCGCCTACCGCGAGATCGATGTACTCAAAAACAAACTACAAGAAGAAAAACTCTATCTCCAGGAAGAGATCCGCACGGAATACAACTTCGAAGAGATCATTGGCTCAAGCGCTACTCTGAAGCGCGCTTTGCAGGACGTCGAGACAGTGGCGCCTACCGACTCAACCGTGCTGATTTTTGGGGAGACTGGGACTGGGAAGGAGCTGATCGCGCGCGCCCTTCACAATCTGAGTGGCCGAGCGGAACATACGTTGGTCAAGGTGAACTGCGCCGCGATTCCGACCGGACTGCTCGAAAGTGAGATGTTTGGTCACGAGCGAGGCGCGTTTACCGGCGCCGTGGAACAACGGAAGGGCCGGTTTGAACTCGCGCACCATGGAACAATATTTCTCGACGAGGTTGAGGAGATTCCGCTTGAGTTGCAACCGAAATTACTGCGCGTGCTCCAGGAGCATGAGTTCGAGCGATTAGGCAGCGGTAAAACGATCCGCGTAGATGTGCGCGTGCTGGCTGCAACGAATGCCGACCTCGCTCAGATGGTGGCTGAGAAAAAGTTTCGCAGCGATCTTTACTATCGGCTAAACGTCTTTCCGGTCTCTTTGCCGGCGCTGCGGGAGCGACCTGAAGATATCCCAATGCTGCTTCACTTCTTCGCACAGAAGTTTGCACAGCAGATGAAGAAACCAATCAAAACGATTCCGACCGACACGATTACACGCCTCACTTCGTACAACTGGCCCGGTAATATTCGCGAACTTCAGAATCTAATCGAACGGGCGGTAATCCTTTCGCGCGGCTCGGTGCTGGAGGTTCCACTCGCAGAGTTGAAGCAACCGGGAAATGGCAGTCTGGTTAATCAACTGCAGAGTCCAACGAGCCTCGAGGCAGTCGAACGCGAGCACATCATGAAGGTCCTGCGTGAGACAGGCTGGGTTATTGGTGGTCCTGCGGGTGCCGCCACCCGGCTGGGCCTCAATCGAACCACCCTGAACAACCGAATGCGTAAGTTAGGTATTACCCGGCCTCGCCCGGCGTAGCGCACAGGCCATTTTCACACTTGAAATCAAACAACTGAGCACCAACAGGCGTGGTAGGCAAGCGCTCGTTGAACTCCCAGAATCCTGGCACTTCCTAATGGTCTGTCACGCTATTTCCTTATTGGAGCCATCTTCATTGAATCCAATTTGCGATGAATTGTACTCATCCGTCGCCTGCTACCTTAAACCTGCCCCTATTCCCGGATCGCCTCATCGTCTTACGAAAGTTCGTAACGCAAACGAGAACTCGCCATCCTGCCGGTAGTAATGAGCAAAATAGGACTTGAGCCAAGGCCACTTGAATGGCGGCCCGCTTATGACCATAGCTCGTCATCTGACTCAATATGGTCGCCTGAAGGCGCTCTTCATCTACTAGTCAGACTTCCTAAACTAATTGAATACAAGAGGAGAATTCCGTTAACAAGCCGAAGACTCGTCTTTGGCAAGGCTGTTGCCTTGCGAGAGCGGGCGGAGGCAAAGGTGCTGCTGTAAAAGAGTATTGCAATCGGGATGGGCCAGCCCATGAATTCTTCAATCGGACACATCCTTTATGTAGAAGACGATGAAGATACTCGCGAACTGCTGACGTATGTGCTGTCCAAGAGCAATTATGACGTCGTTGCAGCGCCGAACTACGAGGATGCATTGCTACTGGCGCGAACTAACCACTTCGATTTGTACCTGATCGACAACTGGATGTCGGGAGGATCAGGAATTGACTTGTGTAAGAAGCTTCGAGAATTCGATACCTGGACACCGATTCTATTCTATTCCGGCGCGGCGTACGAAAGCGACAAGCTGCAAGCGTTTGCTGCCGGTGCGCAGGGATATTTGGTCAAACCCGCTGGCCCCGATGAGTTGATTGCTGAAGTTCTTCGAATCGTCTCAGTAGCCAGTAGATCCGAAGCAGCCGCGAGCCTATAGAGCGGGCTGACGTTGAAAGAGAGAGCTGAATCTATTGCAGATCATAAGGTGAGTAAATTGAGATTCCGATCGGTATTCTTAATGGCCCTGTTAATGGTCTCCGCGGGCTGGACGCAAAGCTACGGTCAACAGCTTCGCGACGCATTTCGCAAAGTCAAACAGGCGGTTGTGATTGTTAGGACGCAGCAGAAAGAATTGGCGCCCTTCCCTCAGCCAGGAATGGTTAGCTTGAATGGCTTGGGATCGGGGGTGCTCATTTCCAATGACGGTAAAGTCTTAACTGCGGCTCATCTGGTTCAGGCAGCAGATAAGACAGAGGTTGAGTTTTCGGATGGCGAATTGATTCCGGCGCGAGTCATTGGCTCTGTTATCAGCGCCGATGTCGCATTGCTGCAGCTCGATCGCGCACCCATGAGTATCGCGCCTGCGCCACTAGGTGATTCAGACAGAGTGGAAGTTGGAGATCAAATATTTGTAATTGGCGCTCCCTACGGGCTCAATCAAACTCTTACTGCCGGGCATGTGAGTGGGCGTCACCAACTTAGCAAAGAAACTGAAAGCCCTTCGGCAGTTGAATTCTTACAGACTGATGCCGCAATCAATGGCGGCAACTCTGGTAGTCCGATGTTTACCCTCGACGGCGAGGTAATAGGCATCATTAGCAACATCATGAGCCGGTCCGGCGGTTCAGAGGGCTTAGCCTTTGCCGTGACCTCAAATACGGCGAAACGCTTATTGTTAGAGCGAAAGCCGTTCTGGTCCGGCATTGAAGGCATTCTCGTCGAAGGGAATTTGGCGAAGGCCCTTAACCTTCCGCAGACAGCAGGCATTCTGGTTCAGCGCGTTGCCGAAGGATCGATCGCATGGCGCCTGGGAATCCACCCAGGAACATTGCGAGCGAACGTGGAAGGCGCAGACCTGCTTCTCGGAGGAGACCTTATCCTAAGCGTAAACGAAATCCAGGTAGCCGGCAGCAGCAGTTATGATCCGATATATATTAGCGTCGCAGCACTCAAACCCGGAAACAGTCTCGTCATTACGATTTTTCGTCAGGGCGAGATCATAAAGCTATCCATTCCCGTTGAACCGTAAGAAACTGCTCTGACCGGGTAAGGTCAGGTGACTCCATCCGGTCACGTCTTTTCACGAGCGCCCTCAATACTTCAACACGTACAGGTCCCTTTCCCATCGTCACAGCGGGTATTTTGACGATCGCTCAAAACGGTTGGCCGGAATGTTGCATAGCTTCTTGGTGCTCGTGCAGGACATTCGATAGATGAGAGGACGTTATGAGTTCTGGAGTAAGAGTTCTAAAGCGCGGAAGAGACGACAAGTTGACGACCTTGGCGATTGACTCTCCTGAAAAGAACGATCGGCAAAGCAATCGCGAGATTGTCAGCACGGTTAAGAGCTGGATAGCTGAACTAGAGCTACGAAGGCTGTCCCGGCGAACGGAGGCGGTCCGTGTGCTCAAATCATGAATCGGCAAGCAGGATAAGCGTATGCCGAATCGACTTCTAAATTTGGATAAGCATGGTTGAATTGATGGTGGTTATGCCTGTAGCACTAAAGAACATTTTGTCGAAACCGAAGCTACTAGTTCCGACAATAATTGTTGCCATCGGAATGATTCTAGGTGTTGTGATCCTTGCGGTTCGATCAGACAAACCGGCGCAGGCGGCACCGCGACCGCTCGATGTTGAAGTGGTCCGAGTCGAGCAAAAGGACGTTCCGGTTTACAGCGAGTGGATCGGCACAACTGAGGGAATGGTCAACGCCGACATTAAAGCGGAAGTTACCGGTTATCTACTCAAACAGGACTACAAAGAGGGGTCATTCGTAAAGAAGGGCCAGTTGTTGTTTGAGCTCGATGCCAGGCCGTTTCAAGCTGCCGTGGATCAAGCCAACGGTCAGGTCGCCCAGTTTCAGGGTCAACTCGAGCAGGCGATCTCGCAAGTTGCACAGGCAGAGGCGCAGGTGGCGCAAGCCAACAGTCAACTCTTGCAAGCGCAGGCGCAACTCGCTCAGGCGCAGGCGAATCAGGTCAAGACTCAACTCGACGTGAACAAGTACGCACCACTCGCTGAGCAAAAGGCAGTCACGCAACAGGATCTGGACAACGCGGTGCAGGGTAACGTCGTTGCCAAGGCGCAAGTCGAAGCGGCCAGGGCCGGAGTCGAGACCGCACGCGCGCAACTCCGCGCGGCGACGGCTCAGATTGGGACGGCGAAGGCCGCGATAAATACTGCAAAGGGACAGGTTGAAAACGCCCAAGCGGCGGTGAGGACGGCGCAACTCAATTTGGGTTTCACTCGCATCATCTCGCCCATCGATGGAATTGCCGGCATCGCTCAGGCACAGGTCGGAAACTTGATTAGCACGACGAGTGCTCCGCTAACGACGGTTTCAACCGTCGATCCAATCAAGGTCTATTTCACTCTCAGCGAGCAGCAGTACCTGAACTTTACTAAGCGGAATCTCATTGAAGCGCGGCGAGGTGCGAGTGTCGTCCAGATCGAACTCGAATTGATCCTCTCCGACGGAACCGCCTATCCAGAAAAAGGAAGCTTCTTCTTTGCGGACCGCCAGGTTGATCAAAAGACCGGCGCGATCCGAATGGCAGGAATATTCCCTAATCCGGGAAATGTTCTGCGGCCGGGACAATACGGTCGCGTCCGTGCGGTAACGGCAACCAGGACCGACGCCTTGCTCGTTCCGCAGCGCGCCGTCAGTGAACTGCAGGGCAGTTATCAGGTCGCTATAGTCGGTGGCGACAATAAGATTGAAATGCGCACGGTCAAAGTTGGCGAGCGCAGCGGGTCGGAGTGGATCATCGAAGAGGGATTGAAAGCCGGTGACACCGTCGTCGTAGAAGGGACACAAAAGATCAAACCGGGGGCAGTAATAAATCCGAAGACGTACACAAAGACTAACTGAATTCTGTCGGTCTAGAGGCGACCTAAACAATGATTTCGAAGCTCTTCATTAACCGGCCGATTGTTGCGATGGTGATCGCCATTGTCACGGTCATCGGTGGACTTGTGGCAATGGCGGGGCTGCCGGTGGCCCAGTTTCCGGAAATCGTACCGCCACAGATCATCGTCAACACGACCTACACTGGCGCCGATGCTGTGACGATCGAGCAATCAGTAGCAACGCCGCTTGAACAGCAGATGAGCGGCGTCGACAACATGCTGTACATGCAATCGACAAATGCGAACGACGGAACGATGACGCTTACCGTTACCTTCGACATCGACACGAATCCCAATATCGATCAGGTCAACGTACAGAACCGTGTGGCGCAGGCGCAGCCAAACCTTCCGGCTGACGTCAACCAGTTCGGTTTGAACATGCGCAAGTCAACGGGAATACCTACCCTGGCATTTGCAATCTATTCGCCGCATCAAACTCACGACTCACTCTTTCTTGCGAACTACGCGAACATAAACATCAACGATGCACTCTATCGTGTTCCTGGCGTGGGCGAGGTTCGCCTTTTCGGCGCCAGCGATTA
>Ga0137394_10001480_pt1 | contig 17161 bp, 16 predicted proteins | sample czobulk116metaG_FD_108278 | JGI IMG/M metagenome (GOLD analysis project Ga0137394, IMG submission 108278) | Vadose zone soil microbial communities from Angelo Coast Range Reserve, California, USA - czobulk1.16 metaG | ecosystem: Environmental > Terrestrial > Soil > Vadose zone | place: USA...
TAAGGATTTGTTCTACCGCCTGAACGTGTTCCCCGTCCATCTGCCGGCGCTTCGTGAGCGAAGCGGCGACATCCCGCTGCTGGTTGAGTATCTCGTGGCGCGGTATGCGCAGAAGGCCGGCAAGAGGATTCAGAGGATCGGGAACGAAACAATGGAGCTGTTCAAACGCTATAGCTGGCCGGGGAACGTACGCGAGTTGCAAAACGTGATCGAGCGGGCGGTCATCCTGTGCGACGGAGAGACGTTTTCCGTCGACCCAAGCTGGTTTGCGGCGGAGAGGTCGAAGTCACCGGTCCGAGCCATGAGATTGGCCTCTGATCTCGCCGCCCGCGAGAAGACGATGATCGAAAACGCATTGCGACAAGCGTCGGGACGAGTCTCTGGCGCAGACGGGGCCGCCGCAATACTCGGGATGCCGAGGCAGACCCTGGAGTCGAAGCTGCGGAGGCTCGGAATCAAGCCATATCATTTCAGAACGTCCTGATCGCTCCAACCGACGAAATTGGCCGGTAGGAGAACGGCGCGCTTAGCACGCCGGGCCGCTCGGCCGGCGGCCCCCACCGCTCTGCCCATCTCCTGAGTGGTGGGCGCAGCTGGTGGGCGCACTTTGAGTTCACCCGCATAAACATTGAGCTGACGATCCTCCGCAAAAAGATGGAGGATTTGCGCGAGCTGCGAGCGTTGATGTCGATCGTCAGCTGAGAATCCTGCGGCGTAATTGATTAGATTAGCGGGTTCCCTCGCCAAAACTGATGGGAGTGCCGACAACAAGCTTGCTGCGAACGGCTAGCCAGATCCGAGCGACCCATCACGCCACGGTGATGACGACTTTCCCTCGCGCGTGACCTTGTTCGAGATAACGAATCGCATCGGGCACTTCGTCGAGCCGATAGCCGCGGTCGATCACGGGCGTCACGGCTCCGGTCTTCATCAGATCGGCGATTAACGCGAGGTCGTCATGCTTCGGCTTCGCCATCATCATCGTCAGTGTCCGTCTCACGAACGGTGCCAGCGCGAACGCCTTCACGGCCGCGCGCAGCGGACCGATCAGTCCGCGGCCCGGCGCGCCGACGATGATGTAGCTGCCGGTAGGAGCAAGGATGCCGGCGCACGCGAGCAGCGAACGGCTTGCGTGGCAGTCAAGGACGATGTCGTACCGGTCGGATCCTGTCGTGAAGTCCTCCCGCGTGTAATCCATGACGCGATCGGCGCCGAGCGAGTGCACCAGCTCGAGATTGCGCGTGCTGCACACGCCGGTCACGCGCGCGCCGAACGACTTCGCGATCTGCACCGCGAACGTGCCGACACCGCCGGACGCGCCGTTGACGAGCACGTTGTGCCCGCGCTGAATCCTGCCTTGGTCCCGCAGCCCCTGCAGGGCCGTGTATCCGGCGACGGCAACGGTCGCCGCCTGCTCGAACGTCACGTTCGCCGGTTTCAAGACGATCGACGTGTCGGCCGCGCATGCGTACTCCGCGAACGCGCCGCGGCACCCTCCGAACACCGCGTCTCCAGGTTTGAACCGCGTGACCTTGCTCCCGACCGTCTCGACGACGCCGGCGACGTCGACGCCAACCCGGATGTCCTTCGGTCGGGTCAGCCCGGAGAGCATGCGCATGATGTACGGCGAGCCGCGCATAAAGTGCCAGTCGTACGGATTGACCGACGCCGCGCGGACCCGGATCAGCACCTGATCGTCGGTGGGCATCGGCGTGGCGGTTTCCTCGACGTGCAGGACGTTCGGCGGGCCATAGGTCCGGTAGACGATGGCTTTCATGAGGCTGCGATCGTAATCAGTAGTCTACTGCGGCGCGAGGGTCACCGCGGTCGACACGATCGGTCGACGCGCGCGAAGGAGGTCGACCAGTACGTCGCGCACATCGAGGCCACGAAGACGTGCAGGGTGGACCACGCTGGCGAGAATCTGTGCGGCCTTCGTGCTCATGCGGCTGCTGGCGTCGATGCTCTTTGGCGTTGACGGCTCACGACCGATGGTATTCGCCGCCGCGCCGCTCGCGTTGATAGCGGTCGCCCTCGTTGCGTGTGCGCTGCCAGCGTGGGCGCGCGACGAGAGTTGATCCGGTAACGACCCTGCATTCTGCGTAGCCGGAGATCGCGAATGCCTCTTGTCAGTCCCGCGTCGTGAAGAATTGCTGCCGACCTGCCACCCTATGGCGTGCCTCGATGGTGGGCGCACCTGGTGGGCGCACATCGAGTTCACCCAATAAACGCGACGCCAACTATCCTCCGCAAAAAAGATCGAGGATTTGCGTCAGCTGGGCGCGTTCATGGTCCGCACGGGCGGGGCTGGTAAACTCTACGCCGTGAATCAGGACTTATCCGTCCGGCACGCCCGTCCCGCCGATATAATTCACAGCAATTTGGCTCTCACTCCCGGCACTCGACTCGGCGTCTACGACGTCATCGCGCCGATCGGTGAAGGCGGCATGGGGCAGGTGTATCGGGCGACGGACACGACACTCGGCCGCCAGGTCGCGATCAAGATCCTGCCGGACGCGTTCGCCTCGGATCCCGACCGCATGGCGCGGTTCGAGCGCGAAGCGAAAACGCTCGGTTCACTGAATCATCCGCACATCGCCGCGATCTACGGGTTCGAGAAATCGGCCGCGATGCACGCGCTGGTGATGGAACTCGTCGAGGGCGAGGATCTGGCCCAGCGCATCGCGCGCGGAGCCATCCCGCTCGACGAGGCGCTGCCGGTCGCGAAGCAAATCGCCGACGCGCTCGAAGCGGCGCACGAGAAGGGGATCATTCACCGCGATCTGAAGCCCACCAACATCAAGATCCGCCCAGACGGGACGGTAAAAGTTCTCGACTTCGGCCTGGCGAAGGCGGTGGACCCGGCCGGCACGTCGAGCGTCGACGCGATGCACTCCCCGACGCTCACGGCGCGCGCCACACAGATGGGCATGATCATCGGTACCGCGGCGTACATGGCGCCCGAGCAGGCGAAGGGCAAGAGCGTCGACCAGCGCGCGGACATCTGGGCATTTGGCGTCGTGCTCTACGAAATGCTCACGGGCCGCCGCGCGTTCCAAGGCGACGACATCTCGGAGGTCCTCGCGTCGGTGCTGAAGACCGATCCTGATTTGAGCGTGGTTCCCGCCGACGTGTCGCCGTCGGTGCACCGGTTGCTGCGCCGATGTCTCGAGAAAGATCCACGTAGGCGGTTGAGCGCGATTGGCGATGCGCGGCTCGAGCTTGACGAGATCGAGCCGGCGGCTCCTGCGGTGCGCGCGACAGCAGCGCCGGGCGCACCGTTCGATCGTCGCCAGGGTCTGGCCCGCCGTCGCCGGCATCGTCATCACGGCTGCGGTCGCCGCGTGGCTGTGGCCGTCGTCGCGGCAGACGACGGACACCGGCGTCACGCGCCTGTCGGTGGTGGCTCCATCCAGCGTCGACATCTATCCGGATTCCGCCGAAGTGGCGATCTCGCCGGACGGCCGCATGGTCGCGTTCGTCGTCGGCAATTCGGTGACGTTGAGCACGTCTCAGCTCTGGATCCGTTCGCTCGATGCCATCGCGGCGCGGCGGTTTGGAGGCTGGCGACGGCGCCCATCTGCCGTTCTGGTCGCCCGACAGCCGCCGCCTGGGCTTCGGCGCCGACGGCAAGATCAAAACGCTGTCGGTGACGGGCGGCCGCGCCGACGTGATCTGCAACGCGACGAACTTTCGCGGCGGCGCGTGGAATGCCGGCGGCATCATCGTCTTCGCCCCAGACGCCAGCGGGCCGCTGTATCGTGTGCCGGCCAGCGGCGAGCCGACGCCAGTGACCAGGCTCGACGCCGCGCGCAAGGAATCCGCACACCGCTTTCCGATCTTTCTGCCTGACGGCGACCACTTTCTGTTCGCCGCGCTGCCGGCAGGCCGGGACGGCGCGTTCAACATCTTCGCGGGATCGCTCCACGGCGGCGCCGCCACGCTGGTCGCCTCCATGGACGGCGCGCCGGTCTATGCCGAACCGGGGTGGTTGCTGTTTTCCCGGCGCGGCGTGCTGGCCGCGCAGAGGTTCGACGCGCGCACGCTCAAGGTGACGGGCGACGCCCTGCCGCTCGCAGATGAACCCACCACCGCGCTCGATATCGCGACCCAGTGGACGGCCGGACGCGGGACGTCGGTGTCGTCGACGGGGGCACTCGCATATTTCTCCGCTTCATCCGCCTTGACCAAGGCGGTGTGGCTGGACGCGGCCGGAAAACCTGTTGGCGCCGTCGATCTTCAACCCGGCCATTATTCGGATGTCCGTGTGTCGCCAGACGGGACGCGCGCCGTGTTCGTTCGTAATAACTCACCGACGGAATCACGACTCTGGCTGGTGGACCTTCAGCGAGGTCAGACCTCGCCGCTTTCGACGGGACGCGGGCTCAACGCGTCTCCGGCCTGGTCGCCGGACAGCACGCGCGTCGTCTTTGCCAGCAACCGGGACGGGCCCGAGGACCTGTTCATGAGGGATGTCGGCGATGCGACACCGGAGCGGCTCGTCTATCACTCGAGCGTGCTGTTCAAGTTCCCGAACGGCTGGTCGCCCGACGGGAAGGGAATCGTCTTTCACCAAATAGACCCCGACACGCTCGAGAACCTCTACGTGCTGCCGACTTCGGGTGAGATCACGCCAAAGGTGTATGTGGCCGGGCCCGGGGCAGATTTGAACGGTTCGATCTCGGCAGATGGCAAATGGATGGCGTACGTGTCCGACGACTCCGGCAGGTTAGAAGTCTACGTGCAGTCGTTTCCGGCGCCGGGCCGCAGAGTACGGATTTCAACGGCCGGAGGCGGGTTGTCGTGGTGGACCCGCGACGGACGACACATCGTGTACCTCGATGCGAAGAAGACGTCGCTGATGATCGCCGACGTCGAGCCCGGCGAGACGCTGAAGGTTGGGACGCCGCGAGTCATGGCGTCCTTGCCGCCGGGCATTATTGCGATCGACGCGATGTCCGATCGGCAGAAATGGCTTGCGCTCGTTCCGGAGAATGCCGGGGCCGGCACCGTGACGGTCGTGCAGAACTGGATGGCGGGGCTGAAGAAGTGATGACGTCCGAGCTGCATGCCGGAGTCAGCCGTTGGCATTGATATGGCCACGCGCCCTGATGCGTATTGAGGTCAGCAGGACGCGCGAGACACTCCGCATGACCGAGGGCGCCGGTCGGCAGGCGAGTTCGAGGATTACTCCTGCCTTGTCGCGATGTGGCGACCTGCTCAGGGGCGTCGACGCGGATCGTCACCCAAGAGATCCCAGCGGTTTCCTTCCAGGTCCAAAAACACCGCCACCTTCCCGTACGGCTCGTCGCGAGGCGGCGAGACGAATCGCACGCCCGCTGCAACCATGCGCCGATATGCGGTCTCGAAGTCGTCCACGCGGAGGAACAGGCCGACGCGGCCAGCGAACTGTTGGCCGACGATGCTGCCTTGGTGATCGCCGTCAGCGCAGGCAAGGAGGATACCCGTTTGGCCTCCACTGGGCCGCCCGACGACCCAGCGTTTTGGGCGGCCATCGTTGGTCAGCGACGGTGTGTCCTCCACTAACTCGAAGTGAAGCACGTTAACGAAGAAGTGGATCGCGGCGTCGTAGTCCTGTACCACGAGGGCGACGAGTTCAAGATTCGACATCGACTCTCAGATTACTCCTGAGTGGTCGCGAAGTGTTTACCAACAGCTGAGTGCTACTCCTTAATCCGCCAGAATCTGGCCCGGTGGTGGGCGCACCTGGTGGGCGCGCTTGCAGTTCACCCGCATGAACATTACGCCAACTTTCCTCCGCAAAAAGTTCGAGGATTTGCCAGACGCGCGCACGTGATGTCGATCGTGTGCTCAACCTTCCACGATCGCGAACGTTCGGTTCACTGACGGGGAAATCGGTTGACCGTGTCGCCGCCCCCTGCTCACCACTGCGGCGTTTGCCGCTCACTACTCATGCTGCAAGGCAATCATTGGATTGACGCGCGACGCGCGATGCGCGGGAACAAGACACGCAAGCGCTGCCACGGCCAGGAGAATGAGGGACACGATCGCAACAGTGGGGATGTAGTCGGGGCTGAAGCCGTAGAACAGCGTGGTCATCAAGCGAGCGGCGACGACCGCCAGGATCACACCAATAGAGAGCCCAGCGAGCGTCAACGCTAAGCCCCGTCTGCTGAAGGACATCAGTATGTTGCCGGATGTCGCGCCCAACGCCATGCGCACGCCGATTTCGTTGGTCCGCCGAGTCACCGCATAGGAAAGCACGCCGTACAATCCGATCGAAGCGAGCAGCAACGCGAGGAGGGCGAACGCACTCGAGAGCACCATGTTTTGCGACGGCACAGACAACTGGCGGGCCACGATGTCTTCCACGGTTTGCACGCGCGTGACCGGCTGGTTCCTGTCGATGAACCAGATAGCCTGCCGAATCGCCGGAATAATCGACGCCGGCTCCATCGCCGTGCGGACCACGATGCCGCTCGGTTGATCTCCGCTCTGATCCGCTTGTTCATGTACGCGATAAACGGCAGGCCGCAATTCTTCCGCCACGCCACGATCCCGAATCTCCCTCACGACGCCGACGACTGTGTACCAGTAGCCCTTCTCCCCGAGCCGTCCGAATTTGAACCGGGCGCCGAGCGCCGAGCGTCCGGAGAAATTGCGAGCGGCGAACGATTCGTTCACGATCGCCGCAGGCGATTGCGAGTGCCGGTCGGAGGTGTCGAAGAAGCGGCCTTCGCGCAGGCGCGCGCCGACCGTGGTGAAGTAATCACGAGTCACGACGCGCGAGAGCGCGACCTGGTCGGTGGCCTCGCCGTTGGACTGCCCCGCGAGAAGATAAAACGTCGACTGGTCGTTGACCGTCAGGGGAATGCGCGAGATCGCGGCAGCGCTGACGACGCCAGGAATGGCGCGGAGTGTATCCAGCTCCGTGCCAACAAACGCGACCCGCCGGTCGAAATCGCGATAGCGGAAGAGCGGAGTCACAAAAGTCAGGAGTTGTTCGCTGCGGATCCCGAGATTCAGCTGCCGCAGATGTTGAAACGTCTGCAGCAGCAATCCACCGGTCGTCAGCAGGACGACGGCGAGTGCCGTCTCGACGACGATCAGCGAATGCTGGAACCGGTAGCTGCGGCCTCCGGCGCTGCCGCGGCCGCCGTCGCGCAGGCCATCTTGCAGCGCGCGCCGCGACCCGCCCATCGCAGGCGCCAGTCCAAACGTCACTGCCGCGCCGATGGCGGCGCCTGCCGCAAAGGTGAGCACGCGCCAGTCGAGCGTCAGCCGTACGGCGGCCATGGTTTCGGGCACCAGCGATTCCAGAAACCGCATGAACGGAATCGCGAGCGCGAGCCCTGCGAAGGCGCCGAGCGCGGCGAGCAGGAGGCTCTCGATCATGAACTGCGTGAGCAACCGGCCGCGTCCTGCGCCGAGCGCGACCCGCACGGCCACTTCGCGGCGGCGCACGGCCGCGCGCGACATCAGCAGGTTCGCCAGATTGACGCACGCGATCAGCAGGATGGCCGCCGATGCGCCGAGCAGCACGAGCAGCGACGTGGACGTCTTGCCCGCCAACTCTTCGCGCAAGGGCGTCACCGCCGCCGAACGAGGCCGCGGCAGATGTGGCGCCGATATGCGCAAGCTCAATGCCGCCATTTCTGCTCGGGCTTGATCGAGCGTGACGCCGGGCTTGAGCCTCGCGACGCAGTGCACGTCGTGCCACCCCCAGTTGCTCAACATCGCGGGAGAGAAGGTCGTCGGCATCCAGACGTCGATATCGCGCGCGGGCATGAAGTAGAACGCACGCGGCATGACGCCAATCACTTCGTACGGACTGTCGTTCAGCGTGAGGGTGCGGCCCACTACGTCGGGCGAGGCGCCGAAGCGCCGCCGCCACAGTCCATGGCTGATGACGACGACCCGCGCGCCTCGAACGTCTTCGTCCGCGGTGAAGACCCGTCCGAGCAACGGTGGCGTGCCAAGCACGCTCCAGAAATTAGCGGTGACTTTGCGGGCGGCCAGCTCTTCGGGTTCGCCGTCGTTGGAGAGCGCCGCGTCTCCAGGCTGACTGGCAGCGATATCCGTGAACACCGTGTTGTGGCGCCGCCACTCTGACCATTCCGGTGGCGTGGAGAAGAACTTCGAGGAACCGGTCCGACTCGTGTCGTCGTCCCAGATCATGACGAGACGGCCGGCGTCGGCATAGGGCAACGGACGAATCAGGACCGCATCGACGGCGCTGAACATCGCGGTGTTGACGCCGATGCCGAGCGCCAGCGTGGCGATGGCGATGCCGGAGAACGCCGGATTGCGGCGGATCTGGCGTAGTCCGAAGCGGACATCCCGCGCGAGATGGTCCAGCCACGGCAGGCCGCGTTCGTCGCGCAGCGCCTCCATCGCTTGCGCGGCGCCTCCTATGCGAATCCGGGCTGCCTGCCGCGCCTGCCCGGGTGCGTGACCAGATCGCAGCGCCTCCTCGGCGGCGAGTTCCACATGCAGCCGCAATTCCTGTTCTAGATCGCGATCGTCGCGCTGTGGACGGAGGGTTCCCCAGAGACGTCTGATCCACTCGCGGAGGTTGGCCATTTGCATTCTCCGTTCGCGCTATCCCTGGTCGTGCAGCAGCGTGTGCATGATGCCCGCCATACGAGCCCACTCCGCCTTTTCGGCGGCGAGTTGCCGGCGTCCGGCTGCCGTGATGGTGTAGAAGCGCGCCTTCCGGTTGGTGTCGGTCACGTTCCATTCGGACCGTACCAGACCGCGTTGTTCCAACCGCATCAGTCCGGGGTAGAGCGTCCCCATATTGATTTGAAGCGCGCCGGCGGAGACTTGTTTAGTCGAGCGGCGATCGAGTAGCCGTGCAGAGGCCCCAACGTCTCAAGCGTCTGTAGCAGCATGAGGTCCAACGTCCCCTGGAGAACTTCAGCGCGTCTCTTGTTGGCCACGCCAATGGTGTATCACGTGTTCCATTAGACGGTCAAATGAGAGATCGGTTCACGGACAGCCATAAACGGCTTGATGGTGCGCGCAGCTGGTGGGCGCACTTCGAGTTCACCCGCAGAAACATTGCGCCAACTATCCTCCGCAAAAAGTTCGAAGATTTGCGGGAGGCGAGTGGCGTTCGGCCAGTTTGAATGTTGGCGTGCCTTCCGGACTTGGGTTAGCAAGGAAGCCGTGCCAGGCCTATCTGCACGTACTCCATATCCTCACATTTCGCAGCAACGCGAAAGCAGAAGTCCTACTCGGAGCGCAGGGAGATCGTGGGGTCCACGGCAAGCACCCTCATCGCGGGGACAATCGACGCGGCGACGCCGACGAGCACGATGAGGCTAGCGCTCGCGGCAAACGTCGGCGCGTCGGTTGGCTTGATCTGCCACAAGAACGAGGCGAGGAGCCGCGTGACCGCAAACGAGCCGGCCACGCCTACGGCCACGCCAACGGCGAGCATCACGGCCGCGCCGCGGAGGACGAGACGGATGACTTGCGCGCCGCTGGCCCCGAGCGCCATGCGGATCCCGATTTCCCGCGCTCGCTGCGCGACGCCGTACGCCATCACGCCGTAAATGCCGATGGCCGCGAGGAGGATCGCCGCCCCCGCAAACACGCTGAGAAGAAGCGAAAAGGCTCTCGGATACTGGAACGCCCGCCCGAGCGTCTTGTCGAGCAACTCGACATTGCTCACGGGCATCTCAGGATCGGCTTCAGCGGCGACGCGCCGGACCGCCGGAATCGCGCTCAGCGGATCGCCGGCCGTGCGAAGCAGGAACGACATCTGGATGCGCGTGCCTGCGTTCGAAGACTGAACATGCGCCGGGCGCTGGTCAAAGCGATTTCTTGTCATGCCAGTCCGCGGTACGTCGGTCGTCACGTGAGCGCCGCCCGTATCAGAGCAATCAGTGCGCACAGGAAAACGAGTGCTAATCGCGATGAGTTATTGCCGACTATTAACCGGTGTGTGGCCTGCGGGCAGAAGATCGAGAACGAGTCTTGCGTGCCATGGGCTTCGAGGCTACGAGGGACGTTCACGGCGTCAGTGGCGGGCGCAGCGCGTCGCCTCAGGAGAGCTGGGAGGTAGTTCGCGATGCGCCTGTACTGCCGCGCGAGGCGTGCCGATTCAGCGGCCGACGGCACCAGCGTGTTTGCGGTCACTTCAGGTAGTGCAGCGTTCTTGCGAGCGCCGCGTACACGCATCTATCTGAACCGTTTCCGATCAGCGTCGTTGTTAATAGCCGATCCAGATCGAACCTCGCTTCTGCGTCCCAGCGTGGATGCGAGACGAACAACCGAGGATCCCATGCGGTCGAAAACTCTAGCGCAGGATGACGAGGGAGCACGACGGCATCAAGGGCGCGCGTTAGCGGCAGGGCAGTCGACAACTCGCGAACGCGCGAACGATTCGATCGCAGAGTCTCAACGGATCGACAAACTCGCGGCGCTTCCGTTGAAGCTCTTGAGGTTCACGGACGTTCGCGAACGGACGGGTCTCTCACGCTCGACCGTCTGGCGTCTCGAGCGCCGCGGCGCGTTTCCCAAACACGTCCAGCTGTCTGCGAACATCGTCGGGTGGCTGGAAGAAGACGTCATCGAATGGATTAGGTCGAGAGCGAGCGGGTCTGTTGCCTGACTGGGTCCAATCGTCTGCCTGGAGCGCGAGAGCCATCGGCGTCCGCTGACGCTGGCGAGGTAACGACTCGACTTCGCCAGGCGACGATGGCTCAGGAAGCAGTGCAGGCGGCCGACGATCGTGCCGAGTGGGCGATCGCGCTCCTCTCGTGCAGAATGGACCGCCGGACGCGCCAATTCTCCAAACGGCTCGCGCAGCAATCGACGCTCGCGCAGTCGGCGATGTTGGCGTTAGACTGCCGCTTGCAGATGCTTTCGACTACGATCGAAACGCTGTACAGGACCACCGTCTACCTGCGCCCCGTCCGGGTCGCTTACTTCATTCCGGAAGACGATCTCTCCGCGTTTGAGCGGGCCGGGAGCTTCGCAACTACGCAGTGGGGGGGGATCTACAATCTCATCGTGACGGTGCGCCCGAGCGCAAACCTCCCTGGCACGCGTACTTCCAATATCTCCTCGAACTGTTCGAACCGGACCTGTTCGTCGCTGACAGCGGCGATGGTTTGAATCAAGCGGAGTTGTTCTCGGCAACTCTTGCGCATCTGCGTAAGACGTTCTCCTGGCGATCGATTCAACTCCAGGAAATGGCAGCGTTTGAGACGAACGATCAGACGCTCCATGCGTTGTCCGTCATTCCGGATTCCGAAAAGGACACGCTGACGCTGTCTACTCCGCACGTTGATACTTGGCTGCCGGCTGCTGTGACCGCTGTGTTCGGGCGGATCTTCTCGAGCCAGGAGCAAATGTACGCTGCCCAGTTTGGCGCCGTCGCGCAGCCTCGATGGAGTAGCGCCAGTCAGGCGTTGTGGGATGCTCAGTTCGACACGTCTCCAGCGGGAAGCCCCATAAACGCCACGTCGTTCCATCTTCGGCCGGTGCTCGTGACCGATGGAGGTGAGACGAACTCGTTTGACATCGTCTTTGGTGACTCGGCTATCCGACCCTTTGGAGTGGAGGTGCGCGCAATCCGATTCGGCACGAACCCCCCGATTGTCTGGCCGTCAATTGGAGCCAGGCCGCGTTCGACGTCAAGTGCGAGATCTGGAAAAGGTTTCCCAAGTCACCCGCAGTGTCCGCGGCGATTCGGTCGGATGCTTGGCTCTCTCGCTGGGGCGTAACATGACTGGGATCGCTTCAGAGTACTCCTACTTACGAAGATTTTGTCGTTCCAAGCGAATGGGATGCGATGTGGTCGTGGTTTCGCGATCACAGCTTTGAGATTCGAATGGGCCAGTCAGGAAGGTATGGTGAAGCAGCGATCACGAGCCTTGGCGGTCTCGACTCTTTGAACGAGTTGGCGTCACGGCAGTTTTTGTGATGAACCGCACCAGCCGTATCGCCCACGCATCGCCGTGGCGAGCCTGGTCCTCGCCGTGCGGGCCTATCGGCGTCACGATTGTCGCGCTGTGACCCCAATGTGACCCCAATTTGGCGGAGCCATTACAAGGTGAGTTGTTTAACTGATTGTATTTAAAGATGTTAAATGGTGGCGAGGGACAGAATCGAACTGTCGACACTACGATTTTCAGTCGTATGCTCTACCAACTGAGCTACCTCGCCACGGGTGGGATCACGACAATTGGTGAATTGGTGGCTTCGTGATGTGGTGAATTCAATCAGAGGATCGGGAATCAGGGGATCGGGAATTCACCAATTCACAAATTCACCAACTCACCAATTCTCACGATCATACCGTGTGGTTTACTCCGACCGCAAGGCGCCCATCGGTCGACGCCGACCGCGCGGATCGCGGGCAGCGCGCTCGCGACGAGCGCAACGGCTGCAAGCAGCGCGGCGACGACGATGAGGGTCGGCGCGTCAGTCGATTTCACCTGAAACAGCAGCGACTCGAGCCATCGCGACAGCAGGCGGGCGCCGGTCGCGCCCGCGATGTGCGGCCGACCCGCGCGGGATCGCCGCGCCAGCGGCGGTGCCAGAGGTCATAGCCGACGTTGACGCCGTGAATGTACGGCGTGCCCAGGTCGTCCCGCGCATTCACGGTGCGGCCAGGCACGGGGGACGCGCCCAGCAGCGGCAGGTAGTTGTCGCTGACCGACGCGTCGGTGACGACTTCCATGTCGTCCACGCCCGTGAGGCTCCCCTGGGAATCGTTGACGGTGGCGACGGCCTCGAAGGCATCCGTCCGCTCGCGCAGCGCGAAGAATTCCTCACCGGTCAGCATCGGCGCGTGCGCCACGGCGGGGCCGTCGACGGGAAACGTCACGAGGCAGTCGGCGTCGCGGTACGGCAGCGGCTGGAGGAGGACACGCGCACCACGGTGAACATCGCCGTCACGGCGCCGATACCAAGCGCCAGCACCGTGACGGCCGCGGCCGCGTAAGAGGGATTGCGGGCGAGAATCCGGAGCGCGAACCGAACGTCGCCGAGAAACCTCATCGCTCGTTGGACGAGCGAATTCTACGATCGTTAGCGATACAGGCCGGTGTTTTTCAGACGCACCAGCTCGTCCGCATCGGCGGGCTTGAAGCCCTTGGCGCGCACGTGATTCACGAACCCGGGCGTGATGCCGTGGTCGCGCAGGCGCACGATCTGCGACAGCGACAGGTCTTTCAGCCCGAGCTCCTTCATGTCGGCGATGTAGTCGGCGCTGACGCCGTGATCCTTGGCGCGCACGACGTCTTCGAGCGCGAGGTTCTTGAATCCCTGCGCCCCGAGATCGCGCACGAAAGCCGATGTCACGCCGTGGTCGTGCAGGCGGATCAGCTCCTCGGTTCCGAGCTTGTCGTATCCGGCAGCCTTCAGGTCCTGCACGAAGGCGGCGCGAACGCCGTGGTCGCGCAGCCGGACGTACTGATCGAGGCCGGTGACGCTCAGGCCGAGCCCGCGGATCTCAGCCACGAACTCCGGCGTGACGCCGTGATCGCGCGCGCGGACGAGATCGTCAATCGCCGTGTTCGCGAAGCCCGCCTTCCTCATCTCCTGGATATACAGCTGCGTGACGCCGTGGTCCCGCAGACGCACGAGCTCGTCGAGGCTCGCCGTCGTATATCCCTCGGCCTTCAGCGCCTTGATGTACTCGGTGGTGACGCCGTGGTCGCGCGTGCGCACGAGGGTCTCGAGGGCGATCGCGCGGAATCCTTCCGCCTTGAGCCCGCGGATGAATTCCATAGTGACGCCGTGGCTTTTCGCCCGCTGAATCTGATCGAGCGTCAGCTTGTCGTAGCCCTCGCTCTTCAGATCGCGGATGTACGTCGGTCCGACGTCGTGCACCGCGAGCTGAAACCGCCGCCAGATCGGCAGATCCTCGGTGTAGCCGAGCGCGCGCATTTCCGCGGTGTATTGGGGCCGCTGGGTGAACGTGAAGAGGCCGGCGCCGCGGCCGTCGCGGAACGCTCCCTCGAAGGCGAGCGTGCCGGCCTCGCGGTGCAGATCGAACTTGATGTTCGTGACCGAGAACTGGTCGTCGTTCGGGGGCAGGCCGGGGAACTCCTCGATGGGGAAGCTCTGGCCCATGTTCCAGTCGCCGTCCCAGCGATCGCCGTTCCATTCCTTCGGCGGGGCGGTCCGGACCTGCAGAAACACCTTCGCGTTGCGAAGCTCAGCCGTCCACGTGCCGCGGACGTCGGTTTGGGCCTGAGCCAGGGCCAAGAGGGTCTGGGCCAGCACCAGCGTAAGAACTGTGAGATATCGCATGCCCCTTGGATGGCGGAACGGGCGGGAGGGTTGTCATGGCTAATGGCTGGGGGCCAATGGCATAGCGCCGATCGGTCACCCTCAACCATCAGCCATGACGGAGAAGGCCTAAACGGCCGCGGCCTCGGCCTCGCGCGTCATGCCAAGCTCGCGGCGCACCCGCTCTTCGATGGTCTTGTAGATCTCGGGGTTGTCCTTGAGGAACTGCTTCGCGTTTTCGCGGCCCTGACCGAGTCGCTCGCCGCCGTAGGCGAACCAGGCGCCGCTCTTTTCGACGATCCGCTTGTCGACGGCAAGGTCGAGCAGATCGCCGGTCTTCGAAATGCCTTCCCCGTACATGACGTCGAACTCGGCCTCGCGGAATGGCGGCGCGACCTTGTTCTTTACGACCTTGACGCGCGTTCGGCCGCCGACCACGACATCGCCGTCCTTGATGCTCGCGATGCGGCGGATGTCCATGCGCACCGACGAGTAGAACTTCAGCGCGCGGCCGCCGGTGGTCGTTTCGGGGTTGCCGAACATGACGCCGATCTTTTCGCGCAGCTGGTTGATGAAGATCAGGCAGCACTTCGACTTCGACACCGCGCCCGTGAGCTTCCGGAGCGCCTGCGACATCAGCCGCGCCTGCAGGCCCATCTGCGCTTCGCCCATCTCGCCTTCGATTTCTGCCCTGGGCACCAGCGCCGCGACCGAGTCGACGACGACCACGTCGACGCCGTTCGAGCGGATGAGCACCTCGACGATCTCGAGCGCCTGCTCGCCGTTGTCCGGCTGCGACACGAGCAGGTTGTCGATGTCGACGCCCAGCTTCTGCGCGTACGCGGCGTCGAGCGCGTGCTCCGCGTCCACGAACGCGGCCAGGCCGCCCAGTTTCTGCGCTTCCGCGATCACCTGCAGCGCCAACGTCGTCTTGCCCGACGATTCCGGGCCAAAGATTTCGACGACCCGCCCGCGAGGCACGCCGCCGATTCCGAGAGCGAAATCGATGCTGATGGCGCCCGTGGGGATGAAGTCAATCGGCTGGATGGCGCCCTTCTGGCCCAGGCGCATGATCGAGCCCTTCCCGAACTGCTTTTCGATTTGACCGAAGGCGATCTCCACGGCCTTCTGGCGTTCTCGCTCCTGACGTTCGTCTCTCTCGATCGGCGGCATGGATTCTCCTCTCGGCGGGCCTGAACGGCTCGCCCTACGCTTTCGTAGCGCGGCCCTGGTCAGGGGCTTTTCGCAGCAGCTGCCCTCAGGGTCGCGAAGCCCGGCCATTCTAAAGGCGTGCCGGGCGAAAGTCAAGCGCAATAACGTAAATGCAGCGCTGGAACTAACAACGAATCAGATGGTTACACGCGTCGTCACTTTCGCCTCACAGGGCGCCCGATCGCAGAATCTGCGATGATAGGCCCCTGAATGCCTAGCCCAATTGGCCATGCGCTTGGAGCGGTAGCCGTGGTCTGGGCGGTGGATCTCGTCGAGCGTCGACCCTCGTCCGACCGCCTGATCATCGCGTGCGCGCTCCTGGCGACAACGCCGGACCTCGACCTGCTGTGGCCGGGCTCTCACCGCGCCGCGACGCACAGCGTGACTGCGGTCCTCCTCGTCATGATGATCGCGGCCGCCGTGACAGGGCAGGTCAGTCGCTGGCGCACGACGCTGAGATGCGGCGCCGCCTACGCGTCGCACCTGCTGCTCGACTGGCTCGGCGCGGACAGCTTTCCGCCCCGCGGCATCCAGCTGTTGTGGCCTTTCAGCGGCGCGTGGTACATCTCGGACTGGGACCTGTTCCGGCAGACCGCGCGGCAGCACTTTCTGACTCCGGCGATCATCCGCCAGAATGTGCTGGCCGTGTGTCAGGAGCTGGCGATCCTGGTGCCGATCCTCGTCGTGATCTGGTTAGTACGCGTAAAAGCCCTGACCGGACTTTCGACCGAGCTGTCCCGCGGCGACCATGCGGCGCAGTAGCGGGCACGGCCGGTACTTGGGATCGCCGAGTCCGTCGTGCAGCACGTCGAGGATCGCGAGGCACACGTCGAGGCCGATGAAGTCGGCGAGCGTCAGCGGCCCCATCGGATGATTCATCCCCAGCTTCATCACGGTGTCGATCGCCTCGGGCGTCCCGACGCCTTCCATCAACGCGAAGATCGCCTCGTTGATCATCGGCATCAGAATCCGGTTCGCGATGAAGCCGGGGTAGTCGGCCGCTTCGACCGGCGTCTTGCCCAGCTTCGCGCAGAGCTCTGACGCGATGTGCATCGACTGGGCCGACGTCGCCTGCCCGCGAATCACTTCCACGAGCGTCATCAGCGGCACCGGGTTCATGAAGTGCATGCCGAGCACCTTGTCCGGGCGCTTCGTCGCCGCACCAAGCACCGTGATGGAGATCGAGGAGGTGTTCGACGCGAGGATCACGTCGCTTCCCACGATCGCGTCGAGGCTCGTGAACAACGCCCGTTTGGCCTCCGCGTTCTCGACGATCGCCTCGACGACGTAATCCACGTCGCTGAGCCGATCGGCCGTCGTGAAGGTGGCAAGGCGTCCCATGGCGGCGTCGCGATCAGCGGCCGAGAGCTTCCCCTTCTCGACGAGTTTTCCGAGGCTCTTCTCGATCGACGCGCGCGCGCGATCGAGCATCGGCTGCGCCACGTCCACCAGCCGCACGTCGAATCCGGACTGCGCGAACACCTGGGCGATCCCGTTGCCCATCGTGCCGGCACCGATGACGCCGATGGTTTTGATCATGTTCCTGCCGGGACCACTGCCGAGACCACGACAGCACGAAGGACACGAAGAAGCACGAAGAAGAGAAGGTTTGGTTTTCTTCGTGAGTCCTTCGAGTCTTCGTGTCGTCGTGGTTGCATTTTGATCTGTCAGACGCGCACGGCAGCGAGCGTGACGCGGTGTGCCGAGACCACGA
>Ga0137394_10001481_pt1 | contig 17156 bp, 18 predicted proteins | sample czobulk116metaG_FD_108278 | JGI IMG/M metagenome (GOLD analysis project Ga0137394, IMG submission 108278) | Vadose zone soil microbial communities from Angelo Coast Range Reserve, California, USA - czobulk1.16 metaG | ecosystem: Environmental > Terrestrial > Soil > Vadose zone | place: USA...
GCTGAGCCGTGCCCTCGAGCGAGGAGGAGTAATGAAGGTCTTCTACGGCTGGGTGATCGTCGGCGTGGGGTTCGTGGTGACGGGCATCGGCTTCGGCGCGATGCTGTCGCTCAGCGTGTTCCTGCAGCCGATCGCCGACGCGATGGGCTGGACGCGCGGGGGCATCTCGACGGCCGCGCTGCTCAACTGGCTGTGCATGGGCGCCGGCGCGTTGCTGTGGGGCATCATCTCCGACCGCTTCGGCACGCGCGCCGTCGTGTTCACCGGCGGGATCATGCTCGGTCTCGGCATGGTGCTGGCGAGCCGCGCCACGACGCTCGGCCAGTTCCAGCTCGCCTTCGGCCTGCTCGTCGGCCTCGCCGCCGGCAGCCTGTACACGCCGCTGATCGCGACGACCACGCGCTGGTTCACCACGAATCGCAGCCTCGCCGTCGCGCTCGTCTCCGCGGGCGTGAGCGTCGGCTCGATGATCACCGCGCCGCTGGCGCGCTGGCTCATCAGCGGCTGGGACTGGCGCTTCGCCATGGTCGTGCTCGGCGACCTCGTGTGGCTGCTGATCATTCCCTCCGCGCTGCTGATCCGCACTCCGCCGGCGCCGCCGGCGGCAACCGGGCCGGCCGCGACCGGCGGCGGCCGGGAGCTGACGATGGCCCAGGCGCTGCGCACGCCGCAGTTCGCCGCCATCGCGCTCACGCACTTCTGCTGCTGCGCGGCCCACTCCGGCCCCATCTTCCACATGGTGACCCACGCCATCGACCAGGGCGTGACGGCGATGGCCGCCGCCACCGTGCTGAGCGCGGCGGGCCTGGCCTCGCTGAGCGGCAAGATCCTCTGTGGGCTGGTGGCCGACCGGGTCGGCGCCAAGCAGACGCTGGTGGTGGGCCTCGCGATCCAGGCCGTGGCGGTGAGTCTCTACCTCGTCACGCGCGACCTGGCCGGCTTCTACGCGCTCGCGCTGCTGTTCGGCTTCGCGTACGGCGGCGTGATGCCGCTCTACGCGATCCTCGTGCGCGAGTATTTCGGCGAGCGCGCCATGGGCAGCGTCTTCGGCGCCGTGGCGCTGATCTCGACCCTCGGCATGGCGGTCGGGCCCTGGGGCGGCGGCTGGCTCTACGACACCTTCGGCAGCTACTTCTGGCTGTTCCTCGGCTCGTGCGGCATCGGGATCGGCGCGGTGGCCATCGCGCTCACGTTCCGCCCGCCACGGCCCGCCGGCATCCCGCTGCCGCTTCCCAGCCTCGCGCGCTGACGCGACATCAGTCGCCGCCGGCACGACCGCCGGCGGCGACGTCGCGGGCCGCGCGCTCGATGCGCGCGCGCCGCACGGGATCATCCGTCGCCGCGGCGGCCTTCATGAGCAGCGCGCTCAGCTCGGGGCGCACCACCGGCGACAGGATCTCCAGGTTGCCGTCGAACTGCCCGAGCTGGTCGTCCAGGCTCTGGCCCTCGTAGTGCGGACGCGGAAGCAGCTCGATCAGCTTGTCAACCACCTTGGGAAGGCTGGTGCCGCCGAGCCGGACGGTGTCCGTGTCGGCGTCCGACGCGGGCGGCTCGGGCGGCGGAGCCGGCGCGCGCTCGGGCGGCTCGCTCCGGCGCTCGATGATCCAGTCGAGGCGCGAGAGCAGCGAGCACAGCCCGTCGGCGTCGTAATCGCCGTCGAGGGCACGCACCGCGTACACGCCCACCTCGGAGCCGAAGGGGAACCGGCCGTGCGTGCGCACGATCTCGCGGATGCGCGGCAGGAGCACGAACTGGATCCACTGCTCGAACGCCATCGTGCCGCCCCCGAAGGCGCCCATGTTCTCGAACGCCTCCGGCGGGGGCGGCTCCGCGGACCAGCGCCCGAGCCCCCGCAGCTCGAGCTCCACGGCATCGGCCAGCGCCGCCACCGCGTCGCGAAGCTCAGCGTCGGTCATCATCGCAGGCTCCCTCGCCGCTGCGCGGTCTCCATGCCGTGGCATGATACCGGCCATGACCCCGGCCGACCACGGCGGCGCGATCGGCCTCGAGCAGGTGACCCAGCGCTTCGCCCTGCCGCGCGAGGGCCGCGAGTTCACGGCGGTGCAGGACGTGACGTTCGACGTCGGCGCCGGTGAGTTCGTCTCGATCGTCGGCCCATCGGGCTGCGGCAAGTCCACGCTGCTGAGCCTCATCGCCGGGCTCGCGCCGATCTCCGGCGGCCGCATCACGATCGACGGGCAGCCGGTCGCCGGCGTGAACCCGCGGCTCGGCTTCGTCTTCCAGCGCGACGCGCTGTTTCCCTGGAAGACGGTGGCCGACAATGTCCGCTTGCCGTTGCTGTTCCGTGGCGTCGATGCGGCCGCCGCGACGCCGCGAGCGGCCGAGTGGATCGCGCGGATCGGCCTCACCGGGTTCGAGCGCTATCATCCCCACCAGCTCTCCGGCGGCATGCGCAAGCGCGTGGCGCTGGCCATGACGATGGTCTACGAGCCGGAGATCGTGCTGATGGACGAGCCCTTCGGCGCGCTCGACGTGCAGACGCGCAACCTGATGGAGAACGACCTGCTGGAGATCTGGGCCCAGCGGCGGCGCACGGTGCTCTTCGTCACCCACGACCTCGAGGAGGCCATCGCGTTGTCCGATCGCATCGTGGTGATGACGGCCTCGCCCGGGCGCGTGAAGAGCGTGTACCCGATCGGGCTGCCGCGGCCGCGCTCGGTCACCGAGATCCGGTTCCATCCCGACTTCGGGCGCCTGTACGAGACGATCTGGAAAGACCTCAAGGACGAGGTACGCGTTGGCTACGAGCGGACCCGGCACGGCCTCGCGGGCTGAGATCCACGCCTGGCGCGCCGGCCTCCTGGGAGCGTTCCTGCTCCTGTGGGAGGTGGCGACGCGCCGCGCGTGGGTCGATCCGTTCTTCGTCAGCCAGCCGACGGTGCTCGGCATGCAGCTCTACGACTGGATCCGGAGCGGGTTCATCTTTCGCCACCTGCTGGTGACGCTGCAGGAGACCCTCATCGGCTTCGTGCTGGGCACGCTGCTGGGCGTGGCCGTCGGCTTCGCGTTCGCGCAGTGGGACAAGCTCGCCCGCATCTTCGATCCGTTGATGGTGGCTCTCAATGCGATGCCGCGCGTGGTGCTGGCGCCGCTGTTCATCCTGTGGTTCGGCCTTGGCCTCTTGTCCAAGGTGGTCATGGTGATCTCGCTGGTGTTCTTCGTGGTCTTCTTCAGCACCTACACCGGCATCCGCGAGGTCGACCGCGACCTCGTCCACAACGCGCGCATCCTGGGCGCGAGCCCGCGCCATCTGATCCGCCACGTGCTGCTGCCCTCGGCGCTCACGTGGATCTTCGCCAGCCTGCGCACCAGCGTGGGCTTCGCGCTGATCGGCGCCGTGGTCGGTGAGTATCTCGGCTCGCACGAGGGGATGGGCTACGTGATCTCCTACGCCGAGTCGATGTTCAACGCCACCGGCGTGCTGGCCGGGCTGATCGTGCTGATGGCCGCCGTCATCGTCATCGACGTGGCCCTCACGCGCCTGGACGCGCGCTTCTCCTACTGGAAGCCCGCCGCGAAATAGTCCCCCACCCGCCAACCACCCAAAGGAGAACAGCATGCGTCTTCGCCGTGCCGTCGCCGTGCTCGTCGTGCTCGCGCTGCTCGCCGCCGCGGCCCCGCCGGCCGCCCGCGCCGCGGAGAAGGTCACCGTCGGCATCGGCGGCGTCGGGCTGATGGTCTACCTCCCGACGGCGCTCGCCAAGTCCAAGGGGTTCTTCGAGGAGGAAGGGCTCGACGTCGAGATCCTCGACATCAAGGGCGGCGGTTCCCAGGCCGCCTCCGCGCTCATCGGCGGCTCGGTGGACTTCAGCGCCAACGCCATCGACCATGCCATCAAAGCCAAGGTGCAGAAGAAGGACCTGGTGGCCGTCCACTCGCACGTGCGGCTGGCCATGATGGCGCTCGTGGTGGCCAACAAGCACAAGGGCGAGATCAAGTCGATCGCCGATCTCAAGGGCCGGCCGGTCGGCGTCACCTCGCCGGGCTCGCAGACGCACATGATCCTTGGCTACCTGCTGGCCAAGAACGGCGTGAAGCCGGAGGACGTGAAGATCATCGGCGCCGGCGGCAACACGATGCCGCTGGCGATCGAGAAGGACTCCGTCCACGCCGGCATGATGCTCGATCCGTTCTTCACGGCGTTCTTGAAGCAGGGCAAGGGCTTCGCGCTGGTGGACATGTTCACCATCAAGGGCACGCAGGCGGCGATGGGCGGCGACGTGCAGGGCACCACGCTGCTGACCCGGCCCGACGTGATCGCCAAGCGTCCCGCCGTCGTACAGAAGATGGTCAACGCGCTGGTGAAGGCCAACAAGCTCATCGCGTCGTCGTCGGGCGACGCGATGGCCGCGCTGCTGCCCAAGGAGCTGGCCGGTGATCCCAAGCTCTACGCCGAGTCGTTCGAGCACGCGAAGGAAGGCTTCCCGCCCGACTCGCTGGTGAGCAAGGAAGGGGTCGCGCGCGTGATCGAGACGATGCGCGTGTTCGGCGCGGTGCCGGCCGACGTGAAGCTCGAGCCCGAGAGCGTCTACGACAACCGCTACGTGCTGAAGGCGCTCGGCCGCTAGACCACCCGCTGGCAGAGGACATTGAGAATGGCGGGCCGGCCCTCGCGCACGGCGGCCAGCCCGCGCTTGAGCGCGGCCGGCAGCTCCCCGGGACTCTCGACGCGCTCGCCGTAGCCGTCGACGGTCTTGGCCATCTCCTCGAAGCGCGGGGAGGGCGTGAGCTCGCTGAGCGGAAAGCGGCCGCGAGTCTTGGCGACGCCGGCGGGATGAACGGCGAGCGCGCCGAACTTCACGGCCTCCCACTGCTGGTTGTTGAAGACGACGGTGAGGATGGGCAGCGCGTGGGCGCGCTGCACGAAGAGGCAGGACAGCGGCTCGCCGAAGAAGTAGGCGCCGTCGCCGACGGTGGCGATGACGGTCGACTCCGGGCGCGCGAGCTTCACGCCGAGCGCGGCGCCCAGGCCGAAGCCGAGCCCGCTCGAGTGCGGCGAGCCGAAGTAGCTGCCCGGGCGCGTGAAGGGCGCGAAGCGGCGGTCGAGCGGATACTCGTTGACGACCACCGTGGTGTCGTCGACGAGCTCGCCGATGCAGCGCGAGGCCCACGCGAAGCCGATCGTCGAGGCGCTCGCCTGCTTCACCGCCAGCTCCTCCCATGCCGCGTGCCGCGCGCGGTGCTCGGCGCCGACCCGCGCGCGCCGGCGGGCCACGGCCTGGGGATCGGCGTGACGGCGCACCGCCTCGGCCAGCAGCGGCAGGGCTACCGCGGGCGCGGCGGCAATCGGCACGTCGCACGGATAGCTGCGCATCGGATAGCGCGAGAAGAACGGGTCGACGCCCAGGTGGATGATCGGCGCGCCCGCGGCCGGCTTCTGCAGCGCCGGGTACCACGGCACGTCGGCCTCGACGACGAGAATCGCGTCGGCGCCGGCCAGCGAGGGATTGGTGGTGCCGGAGGCGTTGTAGCCGAGGTGCAGATCATGGCGGTGAGGGAAGTTCAGATAGATCGGATCCGCCTCGACCACGCCGATGCCTCCCGCCTCGGCGAGCTCCACGAGGCCGGCGACGGCGCGGGGGTCGAGGCCGGCGGCGGAGACGAGGACGAGCGGATGCTCGGCGCGGGCCAGGAGGCGCGCGGCCTCGTCGATGCGAGCGGGATCGGGGAAGCGCTCGACGCGCGACTGGCGCCGGGCGGGTGACGTGATCGTCAACGGCCCCGGGCTCGCCGCGAGGACCTCGCGGGGCAGCGTGAGATAGACGGGCCCGCGCGGCTCGGCGTGCATGAGCTCGACGGCGCGGTCCACCACGGCTTCCACTTGGACGGGCGTCCGCAGCTCGTAGTCCCACTTGACGTACTCGCGCAGCATGGCGGCCTGGTCGAAGCTCTCCTGCGCCCAGTGGATGTGCAGATCGCGCGAGCCCGGCAGGCCTTCCTCGGTGACCGGCGTCCGGCCGGCGGACATCAAGATGGGCACGTTGGCGCGGGCGGCGGTGATGATGGCCGTCGAGGCGTTGCCGGTGCCGACGTTGACGTGGACCATCACCGCGGCCGGGCGCCCGCCGGCGGCATAGTAGCCGTGGGCCATCGACACGGCGACGAACTCGTGCGGCACCACCAATGGGCGTGGCCCGCGTCCGCCGTCGGTCTCGAATCGCGCGAACGCCTCGACGAGCGAGGCGAAATCGGTGCCGGCGTTGCCGAGGAAGACGTCGATGCCGCGATCCTTGAGCAGCTCGAGGTACGCTTCGGCCGTCGTCGTGGATTGAAGTGTCCGGGTACTCATGGGCGGAGTATCGCACGCGATGATGGGGTAGGTTAGAATCGCCCGCGACGCCCATCCCCTCGTGAGGTGACAGTCTCGATGGCGTACGTGCCCGACATCATTTCCCCCGAGGAGCGCGCGCGCTACGCCAAGGGCAACATGGGCAAGCGCGTGGGCTTTGGCGCGCGGCCGGCCGTCCTCGTGGTCGACATGACCCGGGCGTTCACCGAGGATCGGTTCCCGCTGGGCTGCACCGCGGCCGGGGTGCCGTGCGCCGCCGCGATCCGCACGCTCCTGGACGCCGTTCGGCCGCTGGGCGTGCCGGTGCTCTACACGCGCTACGACGCGTTCGCGGCCGACGCTCAGTGGGGCCGCTGGCTGGACAAGGGCACCGGCGCCGAGCCTGACTCGCTCATGCGCGGCCCCGAGGCCCACGAGATCGCCGACGCCGTCAAGCCGGCTGCCGCCGACATCGTCATCACCAAGTCCAAGCCGAGCGCGTTCTTCGGCACGCCGCTGGCCTCGATGCTCACCTACCTCGGCGTCGACACGGTCGTGGTGACCGGCATGGTCACCTCCGGCTGCGTGCGCGCCACGGTGATCGACGCCTTCTCCCACAACTACCGGGTGATCGTGCCGCTAGAGTGCGTGGCCGATCGCAGCCCCACCTCGCACCAGGTGAACCTCTTCGACATCGACATGAAGTACGGCGACGTGCTGCCGCTGGCCGACGTGCTGGCGCACCTCGGCCGCGGGTAGAGCGGAGTCCCGTGCGGGACAGCGTCGTCGTCGACGGCGTCGGCAAGACGTACGCGAGCGGCGTCGAGGCGATCCGCGAGGCGCGCTTCCGCGTCGTCCCCGGCGAGTTCCTGAGCCTGCTCGGTCCCAGCGGCTGCGGCAAGAGCACGCTGCTCATGATGATCGCCGGGCTGCTGGCCCCCAGCCGCGGCACCATCCGCGTCGCCGACGGTGACGTGCGGGGGCCGCGGCCGGACGTCGGCGTCGTCTTCCAGTCGCCCGTGTTGCTGCCGTGGCGCACCGTGCTCGACAACGTGCTGCTGCCCATCGAGATGCTGCGCCTGCGCCGGGCCGACTACGAGGGCCGGGCCCACGCGCTGCTGGCCATGGCGGGGGTGGACGACTTCGCGGCCACGCTGCCGCACGAGCTCTCGGGCGGGATGAAACAGCGCGTGGCCATCTGCCGCGCGCTCGTCCATGATCCCGCGCTGCTGCTGATGGACGAGCCCTTCAGCGCGCTCGACGCCCTGACGCGCGACCAGATGGGGCTGGAGCTGCTGCGCCTCTGGGAGGTGCACAAGAAGACGGTGGTGTTCGTCACGCACAGCATCCGTGAGGCGGTCTTCCTCTCCGACCGCGTGCTGGTCATGACGCCCCGGCCGGCCGTCATCGGCCTCGAGACCGAGGTGAAGCTGCCGCGGCCGCGCACGATGGACCTGCAGGAGTCGGACGAGTTCAACCGCTACGTGGGGCTACTGCGTCACGCCATCGAGGCGGGGAACCGGCCATGAGCGGGCGTGCGCTGGCCTGGCCGCTGGCGGTGAGCCTGGCCGTACTGGGCGTGTGGGAAGCGGCCGTCGCCGTGCTGCGAGTGAAGGCCGTGCTGCTGCCCCGTCCCAGCGTCATCGCCGGCGTGCTGTGGCGGCAGGGCCCGCTGATCCTCGAGCACATGTGGCCGACCTTCTATCAGATCGTGCTGGGCTTCCTGCTGGCGCTGGCCGGCGGTGTGCTGGTCGCGGTGCTCATCACGTACTCGGAGATCGTGCGCAAGGGCTTCTATCCGCTCATCGTCGTCTCGCAGATCGTGCCCAAGGTGGCGGTGGCGCCGCTCTTCGTGGTGTGGTTCGGGCTCGGCGATCTCTCGCGGCTGCTGCTGGCCTTCCTGATCGCCTTCTTCCCCATCGTGATCAACACGGCCAGCGGTCTCACCAGCGTCGAGGACGACTTCGTGCGGATGGCGCGCGCCTGCCTGGGCTCGCGCTGGCAGATCTTCACCAAGATCCGGCTGCCCCACGCGCTGCCGCTCATCTTCGGCGGCATGAAGATCTCCATCACGCTGGCCGTCATCGGCGTGGTGGTGGCGGAGTTCGTGGCCGCCCAGCGGGGGATCGGCTATCTCATCGTCATGGCCAACGGCCTGCTTGACACGCCGCTGATGATGGCCGCCATCGCCGCGCTGAGCGCGATGGGCCTGGTGCTGTACGGCGCCGTGGCGGGCCTGGAGCGCCTGGTAGTCTACTGGCACGTGCGCACGGAGAGCCCGCGCGGCGGGTTCGCCTAGAGGAGAGCGAGCATGCCCATCACTCGACGGAGATTCCTGGCCGGCGCCGCCGCCACCGCGGCGGTCACGACGGCCATTCCGGCCGCCCGCGCGCAGTCGAACACCAGGCTGAAGTTCACGCTGCCGTGGATCCCGCACGGCGGCTACACCCATATGTTCGTGGCCAAGAAACTCGGGTACTTCGAGAAGCGCGGCCTCGACGTGACCATCGATCGCGGCTTCGGCTCCGGCGAGGTGTGCAAGACGCTCGGCCTGGGCCAGTACGAGTTCGGGAGCCTGGACCTCGGCGTGATGACGAACTGCGCGGCCAAGAGCCTGGACCTGGTGGCCATCGGGATGCTGTCGCCGCGCTCGCCGCTCGGCATCTTCTCGCTGCCCAAGAAGAACATCCGCACGCCCAGGGACCTCGAGGGCAAGAAGCTGGCGTTTGCCACCGGCAGCGGCGACTTCCAGCTCTGGCCGGCGTTCGTGAAGGCCACCGGCATCGACGACAGCAAGGTGCAGAAGGTGTTCATGGGTCCCGAGGCGTTGATCAAGAGCCTGATCGACGAGCAGGTGGACGGCGAGGGCAACTTCTACGGCTCCATCGCGCCCAGCGTGTGGGCCCAGGGGCTCGAGCTGAACACGATGCTGTACGAGGACTACGGCGTGAAGATGTACAGCCTGGTGTTCGCGGCGCAGTCCAGGACCGTCAAGGAGCGGGCCGACGTGTGCGACCGCTTCATGCAGGGCGTGATGGAGGGACTCGCGTACACGTACCTGAACCCGAACGAATCGATCGACATCCACCTCGACCAGGTGAAGGAGTTCAAGGGCAGCCCGACCAATCGCGACGTCGTCAAGCACGGGCAGGGCATCATGACGGCGATGGGCCTGGTGCCGGAGGTCGAGAAGAACGGCCTCGGCTGGGCCGATCCCGAGATGATCAAGCGCACGCGCGAGACGGTGGTGACGTACATGGGCGCCAAGGACGTGCCGCCGGCCGACCAGCTCTTCACCAACGCCTTCGCCGGCAAGGTGAAGCTCACGCCGGCGCAGTGGGCGAGCGTGCGCGAGTCGGTGAAGCGCTACATCCCGGCCCGGGCCTGAGGCGCCCATGAAACAGGGCTTCCGCGACGTGCTGGGCGTGCTGGAGCAGGCGGGTGAGCTGCGCCACATCAAGAAGCCGGTCGATCCCCGTCATCTCTCGGCGCTCGCCGCCCAGGCCAAGGAGGCGACGTTCTTCGAGACGATCGAGGGCTATCCCGGCTGGCGCGTGGCAAGCGCGCTCGTCTCGACGCGCAAGCGGCTGGCGCTGGCGATGGGCTGCTCGGAGGCCGACATCGCGCGGCGCTTCGAGGAGGGCATCCGCCGGCCGATCGACGCCCGGCTCGTCGCCACCGGCCCGTGTCAGGAGGTCGTCCTGCAGGGTGACGATGCCGATCTCACCTCGATCCCCATCCCGCTGATGCACGTCAAGGACGGCGGGCCGTACATCTCGGCCACGATGGTGGTCTCCAAGGACCCGGAGTACGGCCGTAACGTGGGCTCGTACCGGATGATGTACCGCACGCCGCGCGAGACCGGCATCGACCTGGTGTCGTCCTCCGACATGCGGCGCTACTACCAGCGCGCGCTCGATGCCGGCCGGCCGCTCGAGATCGCGGTGGCCGTCGGCGTGCATCCCTACGAGATGCTGGCCGCCTCCTACAAGGCGCCCATCGACGTGGACGAGTACGCCATCGCCGGCGGACTGCACGGCGCGCCGGTCGACCTGGTGCGCTGCAAGACCGTCGACCTCGAGGTCCCGGCCGACGCCGAGCTCGTGCTGGAGGGGGAGCTGCTGCCGATCGGCTGGACGGCCGACGAGGGGCCGTTCGGGGAGTTCAGCCACATCACCGGCGACGTGAAGTGGAACCCGATCTTCCGCGTGAAGTGCATCACGCATCGGCGGGACCCCATCTTCTACATGCTGCAGATGCCGTGGGAGAACGACTGGCTGGCCGCGCCGGTCATCGAGGCGGCCGGCCTGCAGGCGCTCCGCATCGCCAGTGTCGAGCCGGTGGCCATTCGCGCGCCCATCGGCGGCTGCTGCTACTGGACGCTCATCGCCTCCATCAAGAAGCGTCCGGGCGAGGGCAAGAACGCGCTGCTGGCGCTGCTGTCGGTGGCCGAGGTGAAGCTGGCCATCGTGACCGACGAGGACATCGACATCTACAACCCCGACGAGCTCGACTGGGCGATGACGTTCCGCGTGCAGGCCGACCACGACGTGCTGATCGTCTCCGGCGCCCGCGGCAAGCACATCGATCCCAGCGTGCGCGCGTGGTCGCTCGGCAAGGGCGGGCTGCCCACCACCGCCAAGCTCGGCATCGACGCCACCATTCCGGAGGGCGTGCCGAAAGAGCAATACGAGCGCATCCGGTATTTCGCGAAGGACGCCGTACGCCTGGAGGACTACCTGTGAGCCCGCTCGGCGAGCGCCTGGCCGCCGACCTGCGCGCGCGCCCGCGCCACTTCGCCGAGCTCGTGGAGGCGCATCCGGCGGTGGCCTGGCGCGATTTCTTGAAGGCGTGGGGCGAGGTGCGCACGCTGTCCACGCTCGGCCGTGACGACCACGGCCGCTACCGGATGAACGAGCCGGCCGGTGAACACGGACCGGCCTGAGGAGAAGACATGCCGAAGAAGGAGATCGTCACCGTCGGATCTGCCGCTCCCAACCCGAACCTCTCGGCCGCCACGAAGTTCGGCCAGCTCGTGTTCGTGGCCGGCCAGACCGGCCGGAATCCCAAGACCGGCGAGGTCGGCAAGGACGTGCGCGAGCAGACGCGCAACATCCTCGAGCGCATCAAGGTCATCCTGGAAGCGGCCGGCACCTCGCTCGACAACGTGCTGACCGCCACGACCTATCTCACCCGCGTTCAGGACCTGGCCGCCTACAACGAGGAGTACGGCAAGTACTTTCCGACGAGCAAGCCGGCGCGCACCACCGTCACCGTCGCTGCGCTCAACGCGCCGGAGCTCCTCATCGAGATCACCGTGACCGCGTGCATCCCGAGCTGAGGTTACGCAGGAGAGGGAGACCATGACGCCTTCCGGGAAGAAGATCGCCTACGTGCAGGCCGCGTGGCACACGGACATCACCGACCGGTGCAAGGAGGCGTTCCTCGGCGAGCTGGCCAAGCGCGGCTTCGACGCGGGCGCCGTCGAGTTCTTCTCGGCGCCGGGCAGCCTGGAGATCCCGCTCATGGCCAAGAAGCTCGCCAAGACCGGCCGCTACGCGGCCGTGTGCGCGAGCGGCCTGGTGGTGGACGGCGGCATCTATCGCCACGAGTTCGTCGCCCAGGCCGTCCTGCAGGGGATCGTGCAGACGTCGCTGGAGACCGAGGTGCCCGTGCTCTCCGCGGTGCTGACGCCGCACCACTTCCACGAGCACGCCGTGCACACGGATTTCTTTCGCGCGCACATGGTGACGAAGGGCCAGGAGCTGGCCCACGCCTGCCTGGCCATCATCGACAACCTGGCGGCGGTGGCCTAGCGGCGGATCAGCGCACCGCCGCCGCCATCTTCTCGCGGGCGGCGGCGTCGGGCAGCGGGCCGACGCCCGCCTTCATGTTGTCCACGAGGTGCGCGACGCGGCTCGTGGCCGGGATGACGCACGTGACGGCCGGGTGCGCCAGGATCCACTTGAGGAAGAGCTGGGCCCAGCTCTCGCAGCCGAGCTCGGCGGCCCACGGCGGCAGCGGCGTGCTGCGCACCCGCTGGAAGAGCCCACCCTCCGTGAACGGACGGTTCACCAGCACCGCGATTCCGCGCTCGCGCGCCAGCGGCAGGATGCGGCGGTCGGCCTCGCGCTCGCCGATCGAGTAGTTGACCTGCACGAAGTCCAGCGGCTCGGCGCGCAGCACGCGCTCGAGCTCGTCGTAGGCGCCGGCGGTGTAGTGCGTGACGCCGATGTAGCGGACGCGGCCGGCGCTCTGGAAGGCGCGCAGCGTCTTCAGATGCGTGCGCCAGTCGAGCAGGTTGTGGATCTGCATCAGGTCCAACCGCTTCACGCGCATCCGCGCCAGCGACTGCTCCATCTGCTTGATGCCCGCGGCGGCACCGCTGGTCCACACCTTGGTGGCCCAGAAGAGCTTGTCGGCCACCTTCGCCTCGGCCGCGAGATCGCCGGCCACCGACTCGGCGGTGCCGTACATCGGCGAGGAGTCGAGCACCTTGCCGCCCAGCTCCACGAACCGCTGCAACACCTCCTTGAGCGGCGCGCGCTCGTCCTTGCCGCCGCCCACATCGAACGTCCGCCAGGTGCCGAGGCCGATGGCGGGGATCGTCTCGCCGCCGGACGGAATCGCGCGCTGCAGGAGCGCGGGCGCGGCCGCCGCACGTGCCGGCCCGGCGCCCGCTGCGGCGGCGGCCATCAGATGGAGGAGCTCACGCCGGCTGAGCCTCACCGGGCCTCATGTCTCACCTCGTGCGTGTCGGATCGGTGATCGAGGAGAGCGGTCGCGCTGCGTGGGCGAATTATCCCCGGCGGCGCGCCGATGTCAACCAGCGCGCCGCCGGGGAGAGGAAGCGATCAGGCCCGGGCGGCCTCTGCGATCAGCGTGTGGGCGGCCACGTCGAGGTTGTAGCGGTCCTTGGCGATCTTGGTCACGCTCTCAGCGAACTGCGGATGGTCGCGCAGGATGCGCGAGAAGCTCGCCTTGTCGAGCGCCATCAGGTCGCAGCTCGTCTTGGCCCGCACGGTGGCGGTGCGCGGCGTGTGGATGAGCAGCGCGATCTCGCCGAACACGTCGCCGTCCTTGAGGGTCTTCAGCACCTTGCCGTGGTCGTCGATGATCTCGACCTGTCCACGCACGACGACGTACATCTCGCGTCCCATGTCGCCCTTGCGCATGACGACCTCGCCGGCCTTCAGCACCTCGGGCCGCAGGGCCAGGATGACCTGGGAGAGGAAGAGCGGGTCGCCGTCCTTGAAGATCTCGATCTTCTTGAGCACGTCGTCGCTGAGCAGCTCGAACCAGCGGCGGCCGTCCTTGCCGATGAGATCCTCGGCGGCGTTGGGGCCCCAGCTGCCGCGCGCGTAATTCGGGAAGTCGGCCGGCGTGGCCTTCCAGTAGTCCATGAGCGGCTGGGCGACGCGCCAGGCCGCCTCCACGAGGTCGCCGCGCGAGAAGAGCGTGGCGTCGCCGTGCGAGCACGAGTAGACCATCACCTCGTAGCCGGTGTAGCGCGAGGCCTTGAACGCGTCGCCGTAGCCGAAGCGCATGTTGACCGGCTGCAGCTGGAGCGTCGGGCCCGGGATCTTGGCGTGGAACTGCACCTCGATGCCCTGGTAGGGCTGGATGTGGAAGATCAGGCGGTTGGCGCCGATCTCCTTGACGCTCGTGTTGCGGAACAGGACCTGGGGCGCCTTCTTGAACTCCACGATGATCTCGGTGCCGCGCTTCCAGAGCGCCTTGCCCGAGCGGAGATAGATCGGCACGCCTTCCCACCGCCAGTTGTCGATGTGGTAGCGCGCGGCCGCGAAGGTCTCCGTCTTGGACTGCGGGTCGACGTCCTTCTCCTGCCGGTAGCCGGGGCGCACCACGGTGCCCTTGTCGTCGACCTCGGGGCCGTACTGGCCGCGCACGACGTAGCGGGCGACTTCCTCGGGGGTGTAGACGCGCACGGCCTCCAGCAGCTTGGCCTTCTCGTTGCGGATGGCGTTGGACTCGAAGGAGCCCGGCACCTCCATGCAGAGGTAGGCCAGCATCTGGAACATGTGGTTCTGCATCATGTCGCGCAGCACGCCCGAGGTGTCGTAGTAGCCGCCGCGGCCCTCGACGTCCACCGCCTCGGAGACGTTGAACTGGATGTTGTCGATGAAGTGCTTGTTCCACAGCGGCTCGAACATGCCGTTGCTGAAGCGGAAGGCCAGGAGGTTCTGGACCGTCTCCTTGCCGAGATAGTGATCGACCCGGTAGATCTGATCCTCGTGCCAGTGAGCGAGCACGTCCTTGTTGAGCTGGAGTGCCGAGGCCAGGTCGGTGCCGAACGGCTTCTCGACGATGATGCGCTTCCAGCCGGGGCCGTCCTTGAAGCCGTGCTTCTGCAGCTTCTCGCACAGCAGGCCGAAGAAGCGCGGCGCCACCGCGAAGTAGAAGAGCACGTTGCCGCCGATCTTGTACTCGGCGTCCAGCCGGGCGATCTCGGTCTTCAGCTTGGCGAAGGCGTTGTCGTCGGCGAAGCCGGCCGGGATGTAGTTGAAGCGGCTGACGAGGTTGTCCCACACCTTCTGGTCGAACGTGTGGCGCGTGTGGAACTTCTTGATGTCCTCGTTCATGCGCGCGCGGAACGAGTCGGTGGTGAGCTCGTCCATGGCCGCGCCGAGCACGGCGAACTTGTCGGAGAGCAGGCCGTCGCAGGCCAGGTTGTAGATCGCCGGGACCAGCAGGCGCTTGGTCAGGTCGCCGGAGGCCCCGAAGATCAGCATCACGCACGGCTGGCTCGTCGGGTTGGCGGCGTCCTCGGCCTCGTAGGACTTTCTGACGATCGGCTGCTCACTCATGGAATCACCCCTTCGAAGATCACGCATCTTAGCAAACTTCGGCGCCGCGCAAGGGGGGTGCTATCCTCCCGGGATGCCCGGCCCCGGCCTCGGGCTCTTCGTCGTCGCGGCCCTGCTGCTGCTGATCACGCCGGGGCCGGCCGTCCTCTACATTGTCACGCGCAGCATGGACCAGGGGCGGCGCGCCGGCCTCGTGTCGATGCTCGGCGTGCACGCTGGGACGCTCGTGCACATCGCCGCCGCCGCCGCCGGCCTGTCCGCGCTGCTCATGGCCTCGGCCACCGCGTTCAGCCTCGTGAAGTACCTCGGCGCCGCGTACCTCGTCTACCTCGGCGTCCGCCGCCTGCGCGACCGCGCGGCGGCCACGGCAGAGCGGCCGCCGGCCGTGCTGCTGCGCCGCGCGTTCGTGGACGGCTTCGTCGTGAACCTGCTCAATCCCAAGACCGGGCTCTTCTTCCTGGCGTTCCTGCCGCAGTTCGTCGACGTCGCCCGCGGCGGCGTGGGCGCGCAGATCCTCGTGCTCGGGCTGGTATTCGTCGGACTGGGGCTGGTGACCGACGGGCTCTACGCGCTGGGCGCCGGCACCGCGGCGGGCTGGCTGCGGTCCAGCCCGCGCTTCCTGGCCAGCGAGCGCTGGATCTCCGGCAGCATGTACATCGGCCTCGGCGTCGCCGCGACGTTCGCCGGCCACCACAAGTAGCCGTCGGCGCCGCACGTCTCGGGCACCGTCGCAGCGCGCCGGCGTCAGCGGCACCAGCGAGAGATCGATGACGAATCGCTCGTAACGGGCGCCGACACCGCTGTCCACGACGCGGACGCCGCCGCTGAGTATGAGCTGATCGTGCCGCCAGTCGTACACGGTGCGCTGGGCGGCCGCCTGCAGACAGTCGCGCGTGCGAACGCGAACGTGCCCGGTCGCGACGATCCGCACGATCGCCTCGCGTGTGTCATCGAGGACGACCTCCAGGCGATCTGCATATTGCACCGTCTTGGCCAGGCAGGCGACGACGCGCTTTCCCTCGGCGAGGCGCTCCATCGCCTCCGCATCGATCGCGATCGGCCCAGAGCGCTGGCGATTGCGGACGTCGTTGCGCGAGGCGCGCTCGAGACACATCCGCCGAGGGCGAGCAGGAGCACGATCATCGCGGAGCACCGGCGCACCGCGGCCTCTCTGCTACGTGGCGAGCCCGATCTTCACGCGGCGGTTGTGCCGCCCCTTGTTGTCGATTTTCAGGATCCGCACGGCGCGCGACTGGCCCGTGGACGCCAGGTGCGTGCCGCCACAGGCCTGGCGGTCGAGGCCGACGATCTCCACGATGCGCACGGTGCCGTCGGCGGCGGGCGGCGGCGCGACGGAGCGGCAGCGGATGAGGCCGGCCTCGCCGGTGAGCGCGTCGGCGGCCACCCAGTCGTAGCGCAGCGCGAGGTCCTGCCGGATCACGTCGTTGATCTCGGGCTCGAGCGCGCGCAGGCGATCGTTGTCAGCCTCCGGCAGGTCGAAGTCCATGCGCGCGGTGGAATCGGCGTTGAGCTGGGCGCCGGTGACGAGCGCGCCGGCGAACTTCTGGAAGACGAGCGCATTGAGGATGTGCGTGTCGGTGTGGAGCTGGGCCATCATCGCGCGGAAGTCGGCGTCGACGCTCGCCTGCACCGGGCCGGCGATGTCCATCGGCTCGGCCAGCACGTGCCAGAGCTGGCCGCCGTCGGCCTCGATCGTCGTCACCCGCGTCTCGCCGCCGCTCCAGCGAAGCAGGCCGCGGTCGGTGAGCTGGCCGCCGCCGCCGGGATGAAACGGCGTCTGCTCGAGGAGGACGGCGCCGGGCCGCGTGTCGACCACGCGCGTCTCCAGCGTCAGCGTCTCGGGATGCTCGTGACAGAAGTAGCGCGACACGTCACTGTCTCCGGCCGGGCCAGAAGCGGATGCCCGGCCGGGCGTAGCCGCCGCCGATGCCGATCGGCGTGCCGTCGGCGCGCCAGCACGAGGCGCCGGTGAGGCCGCCGTCGGCGTCGAAGGCGATCGCGCCCATGCCGCCCGCGAC
>Ga0137394_10001482_pt1 | contig 17152 bp, 14 predicted proteins | sample czobulk116metaG_FD_108278 | JGI IMG/M metagenome (GOLD analysis project Ga0137394, IMG submission 108278) | Vadose zone soil microbial communities from Angelo Coast Range Reserve, California, USA - czobulk1.16 metaG | ecosystem: Environmental > Terrestrial > Soil > Vadose zone | place: USA...
CGGCCGGCCCAGTCGGCGGCGGACAATCGCGAGATTGCGCTCCATGGTCTCGTATACCTTCGCCGCCACCTCAGCAGTCGATTCGATCGTCACCATCGCCGATGTCCTCCGCCCACAGGGTCGCTACGTCTGAATGAAGTTTGCCACTAACGCTCGCACGGTACATCCTGACGGCGCGTCCGTCACTCCCGGCGCGCAGATTGGCTCATCGCCACTCGGGCCTGATCAGGCTCGGCAGCGTCGGTCAGGGGAACGCACGCTTCCGGCGCGATCGCCAGGGTCACGGCGTCGCCGGCGGCGAACCGCGCGGGCGGCGAGGCCGTCACCCGGAGCACCACGTCGCTTCCGTTCACCCCCACATGGTAGTCGACCGCGTCCCCGAGATAGCTCGTGCGCTGGACCGCGCCCGCGAGCGTGTTCGCGCCCGCGGGCGCGCCGCGCCCGGCGAGGACCAGCTCGATCTCGTGCGGCCGGATCGAGACGACCAGCGGCGTCCCCGGGGCCGGGCCGGGCGACGCGAGCCGCAGCCGCAGTGTCCCTCGCGCCGCGACACCCGGCTCGGCGACCTGGCCGTCGACCAGGTTGGTCCTGCCGATGAACTCGGCGACGAAGCGCGTGCGCGGGCGCCGGAAGAGATCCTCGGCGCTCCCGACCTGCACGACCCGGCCGCGATGCAGAACCGCGACGCGATCGGAGATGACCATGGCTTCCGCCTGGTCGTGGGTGACGTAGAGGGTCGTGATGCCGAAGGCCTCGTGCAGCCGACGGATCTCGAACCGCATTTCCTCGCGGAGGTTTGCGTCGAGGTTGCTGAGAGGCTCATCGAGCAGGAGAATCTCCGGCTCGACGACCAGCGCCCGGGCCACGGCGACGCGCTGCTGCTGGCCGCCCGACAGCTCTCCCGGGTAACGGGACTCGAAGCCCGACAGCTGGACCGTTCGAAGCATCTCGGTGACGCGGCGGTCGCGATCCCCGCGCGACATGCCGGACTTGAAACGAAGACCGTAGGCGACGTTGCGCGCGACCGTCATGTGCGGCCAGAGTGCGTAGCTCTGGAAGATCATCGCCATCCGGCGTCGCTCGGGCGGAACGACACTCGCCGCCGACGACAGGCAGCGCTCGCCGACCCAGATCTCGCCCGCCTCGGGTGGGAGAAAGCCGGCGACCAGCCGGAGCGTCGTTGTCTTGCCGCAGCCGGAGGGTCCCAGGAGCGAGACCAGCTCACCGGGCTTCACGTCCAGCGAGAGATCCTCGACGGCAGCGACGTCGCCGTAGCGCTTGGTCAGGGACTTGATGGCGACGCCCGGCATCAGGCACGCTCCGCCGTCGCCGTCACGTCGCGCCGTTCAACGCGGGCCGGACTCGGGAGGCTAAGACGTTCGACGCGAGGGCGGCGGCTCGAGCCCGCACTCGCAGATCTTGTTGAGCAGCGTCTTGTAGCTGACCTTGAGGATGCGGGATGCCTCGGCTCGATTCCAGCGCACCTGCGCGAGGACTTCCTCGAGCGCCTTGCGCTCGGCCTCGCGCGCCCCGCGCCGGGCGATTTCCCGGAGGCTCTCGGTGACCGCCGGCCGCGAGGCCTCCACGGGGCCGCTGCGCCGGCGGTCCACCAGGGCTTCCACGGCCTGCTCGCCGTCGGAGAGCACGACGAGCCGGCGAACGGCGTTCTCCAGCTCGCGCACGTTGCCGGCCCACGAATATTCCCGGAGCCGCTCGAGCGTTCCCGGCACGAACTGCTTCTGCCGGCCGTACTGCGCGTTGAACTTGGCGAGGAACCACGTCGCGAGCGCCGGGATTTCCTCACGCCGCTCCCGCAGGGGCGGAACGCGAATCTCCACCACGTTGAGCCGGTAGTAGAGATCCTCACGGAACTCGCCGCGCGTCATCGCCGTTTCCAGATCGCGATTCGTCGCGGCGATCACCCGCACGTCGATATCGAACATTCCGGTGCCGCCCACGCGGGACATCCGGAAGTCCTGCAGGACGTGGAGGAGCTTGGCCTGCAGACCCATGGGCAGCTCGGCGATCTCGTCGAGATAGATGGTGCCCTTGTTCGCGTACTCGAACTGGCCGGGCTTGCGTCGATACGCACCGGTGAAGGCGCCGCGCTCGTGACCGAACAGCTCGGACTCGAGCAGATCCTGTGGGATCGCGGCGCAGTTGACCTTGACGAAGGGCCCGTGGCGTTGCGTCGATGCGACGTGAACGGCGCGCGCGACGAGATCCTTGCCGACACCGCTCTCGCCTCTGATCAGCACGGTCGTGTCGGTGTCGGCGATGCTCTCGATGACGGACCGGATGGCCCGCATCCGCGGGTGGCCGTCGAACAGTGGGGGAGGAGTGACGAAGTCTTGCACACTCGACTGCGCCAGCGGCCTATCCGCTGGTTCGACCTGACCCACGCGCACCCAAACCCTCCAAAAGTAAGCTGTTTTCCGGAACCATTGCGCTCCGGGTCCAGCGGGAGCCAGAGTATGCCATTACCCAAGTTGGCTGTCACGCGGAAAATTTTTTCCTACTCTTTGGGTGTTAGGATTGTCGATGGAGATCAGGCGAGGAGGAAGCCCATGAAGCTCCTCTTGATCGAGGACGACGAGCACGTCGCGCAGGTGCTCGCCGAAGCGTTCGCGTCGGACGGCCACGAGACGACCATCAGGTACACGGGTGAAGACGGGCTCGCCTATCTCGCGGGCGAGCGCCCGGACGCGGTCGTGCTCGACGTGCGCCTGCCGACGCTCAACGGCGTCGCGGTGCTACGTCAGATCCGATCGACGGACCGTATGCTCCCGGTGATCATCATGACCGGCCTCGCGACGCCGGGGGAGATGGCCGAGATGCGACGCCTCGGCGTGACCGAGATCGTGGAGAAGCCCGAAGTCCTGCGGCACTTCAGCGCCGCGCTCGCCCGCATCGCGGGCCGCGATCAACCTCACGACGCGACGTAGAGACGGTTCCCGCCCTCTTCCTGCGCTCGACCCATCAGATCGACGGCCTGACGGAGCATGTCCTCGGCGCGCGCGGCCGTCCGCGGATAGCACGATCCACCGGCGCTCCAGGCGGCCGTCTCGAGACGCGCCGTGAGCCGATCGAGAATCAGGGGGAGGTGAGTCGTTTCCGCGTCGACGAGGAGCAGCGCGAGCCAGCCCTGCGTCCATGGCGCGACCGCGTCCGTACCGCGGAGGTGCCGGGTGACGCTCTCCGCCAGGGTCGAGGCGAACGCCTCCCCGTTGCCGGCGGCGGGGGGTTCGAAGGCGAAGCACACGATCGAGACGCTGTAGCGGAGGCGCTGGGCCTTCTGGATCTCGAAGTCGATGAGGAAGCGAAAGAGCGACTCGTCGACAAGCCATCCCCCACCGGAGAGCGGGCCCAGATCACGCGATTCGCTCAAAACGAGGTCCCGGGGGAGCGGCGAGGCACGGAACAATAGCAAGCCCTACGCCATGCAACCTTCCGGGGCAGGGCCTTCCGGAAATCTAGACCTTTTGCTCGAGGCGCGGCCCGCGCGCGGCCGCGAAAACGTGAAAACCCTTGCAGAAGTGTGTAACGCATGGGATGACATCGGAGCGTATCGTGCGCAGCCCGGACAACCGGCTCCGAGGATGTCGCGGCTCCTGCGCCGATCTTCCCGCCTCTCCCGGTTTCCCGTCGGCAACGAGTCTCCCGGGACGTGAGTGGCCGTGTATTTCACGGAGCCCCGGACCGCCATCAACGCCGGCGGCGAGGCACGCGGGCTCGCCCCGTTCGCGTGGACCGATCCCAACACTGGGGCCTGGAATACTCATCACCCACATCACGGAGCTCAGAACGGCGCTGGACCAGGCCTATCAAGCGGCAGGCCGGCCGCTTCCCGTGTACACGGGCCCGACCCTGACCGCGGGAATGGTCATCAAGGGCGTTCACCTGAGCGAGCTTCGGACCGCCCTCGGAGTGCCCGAGGCCGTTCAGAAGCTCAAAAAGCCAAGGGGCCGGACGGCGATCCGGCCCCTTGTGTTGGTTTTGGGATTGGCGCGTCCTATCTTGAAGCTCTACTGAAAAGGACCCGTCTGGTCCAGACGCCCACGCTGATCATGGCTGCACCGAGCAGGGCAAGGGTTCCCGGGTCGCTGACACTGAAGCCCGAGATCCCGCCACGAAGCATGTTCGCACCGACCGGAGTTACAAAGGCCCCACCGACGAGAAGCACGGCCACAAATAACCCTAACCTCTTGGTAATGGGAGGACTCTCCTTTTGCTTGTCGTTCGCATCCGAACGATGGAGGAACAGCACGGTGTGTGCCAATTCGAATACCGAGATAAATTCTTAAATTTACGGCCACTTCGACGGGCCGTTGCGCCCGGGGGATGCAATTGTTTGCTCAAATGCTGTAAGTGCCGTTCACTGTCTGGGGAGCGGACGCCCTGCCTCCATCGGTGTGAACTCCGTTGCGCTACTGTGAACTTTCCGGAAGTGTAAGGAACTTCACACTAGGTCCCGAACTACCCACATCGGGTCCCCAACTTTGAAGCTCTTTGCATGAATTTCCGAAAAATCGTTTGTATGAAAAATCAGTAACATCGGCCCTTCGCGGGGGCTAAAGCCGCGCTTGGTATGGCGTTTGCCCTTAGTGTTCTCGCCTTGCACAACTCGATAACTGAACGGAAAGCGCTCGTAGTCGAAGGTGACGCGGCGGCCCAGCTCGGACTCCTCGGCTTCCTGAGAGCCCGGGGCTATCAGTGCGCAGCCGTCTCGACCCCGGGCGAGGCCGTCGAGGCCCTCGAGGACGGGGACTTCAGCTTCACACTGGTCGATCTGACCGGGGAAGGCACCGACGCGACCGACCTCATCCGCCGCCTGAAGCTACATGGCCGAAGTGCCGGCCATGTTATTGCGGTTGCCGATCGACCGGCCGACGGTATGGACGCCGTCCGCTTCGATGTCGACGCGGTCCTCCACAAGCCGCTGAGCCTCGACGAGCTCCAGCAGGCCATCGACCACCTGATCCGTCCGCAGGCCGAAGCGAACGGACCCGCCCCCGAGCAGGCCGCGGGACGAATCCGGAAAGAGATGGACCTCTGGTGCAGCAGCAAGATGCTGGACGCGCGCCAGATCATCCGCGAAGCGGCCAGGGTCGACGTCACGGTGCTCGTCACGGGTGAGACCGGGACCGGCAAGGAGCTCGTTGCGCGGGCGATCCATCACTTCTCGTCCCGCCGGGCCGGGCCCTTCGTCAAGGTCAACTGCGCCGCGATGCCGCGGGAGCTTCTGGAGAGCGAGCTGTTCGGTTACGAGCGCGGCGCCTTCACCGGTGCCCACAAGCTCAAGATCGGAAAGTTCGAGGCCGCCCACCACGGCACCATCTTCCTCGACGAGATCGGCGACCTCCATCCGGCGCTCCAGGCCAAGCTTCTGCACGTCCTCCAGGACGGCGAGTTCTCCCGTATCGGCGGCAAGTCGACGCTGAGCGTCGACGTCCGCGTGCTGGCGGCCACCAACCAGGATCTGGAGCGGGCGGTCGCCGAAGGGCGATTCCGCGAAGATCTCTACTACCGCCTCAACGTGGTCCACGTGTTCGTGCCGCCGCTGCGCGAGCGTGCGAGCGAGATTCCTCTGCTGGCCAGCTACTTTGTCGAGCGCTACGCGAAGCTCTATCGCCGCGACGGCTTCGCCATCGCGCCGTCGGTCATGGACCGTCTCGGGCGCCACCGCTATCCGGGGAACGTCCGCGAGCTGGAGAACCTGATCAAGCGAATGATCGTGCTGGACGATCCATACCTCACGCGGATCTCGCTCCCTGACAGCGGGACGAACGGGGTGCGGCCCTTGCCGGCTCCGGGCCCCGACCCGGAGCCCTCGCTCAAGGAGATCTCGCGGCGGGCGTCGCAGGCGGCCGAGCGCGAAGCGATCTCCAAGATGCTCGAGCAAACCGGGTGGAACCGCGTGCGGGCCGCTAGGGCTCTGCGGATCAGCTACCGCGCGCTTCTTTACAAGATCAAGCAGTCCGGGCTCGACGGCGAGCGGTCGGCCGCGCGCTTGGCCCCATAAGGCGCAACTGTGAAATTCAATTCCCTCGGCAGCCTCGTCGGTGGTGCCGTTCTCGCCTCGGTGCTGGTCGTCACCGGGACCGCGGTTGCTCAGACCGATGCCCCGGAGCGGAAGGCCGCGCCCGACGCCTACCGGATCGGCCCGGAGGACATGCTTCAGATCTCCGTGTGGAAGAACGACTCCATGAGTCGGCCGGTGCTCGTCAGGCCAGACGGCAAGATCTCGCTCCCGCTCCTGAACGACGTGCAGGCGGCCGGCCTCACGGCGATCGAGCTCAAGGACGTTCTGACGAAGAGGCTGACGGAATACATGCCGAGCCCCGAGGTCTCCGTGATCGTGACCGAGGTCCGGAGCCTCAAGGTGTCGGTGATGGGCGAAGTGGCCCGCCCCGGTCGCTACGAGCTCAAGAGCTGGGCGACCGTGCTGGACGTTCTGGCGATGGCCGGCGGGTTCACGCAGTTCGCGTCGCGCTCGCGCATCGTCATTTTGACTTCTGATGGCAACGGGATGAAGCGGATCCCTTTCAATTACAACAAGGTCGCCGGCGAGCAGGAGAACTTTTACCTCCGCAACGGCGACATCATCCTGGTTCCGTAAGGGACGAGGACTCCGGGAGCGACTGAGAGATGGCCGACGAGACGCGGACAGGGCCCAACCTGGCCACGCTGCTGGCGGTCTGGAGGCGGCGGAAGTGGCTGGCGATCCTTTCCTTTGCCGCGATATTCCCCGCCGGCGCGACCATCACCATGGTTCTACCGCAGATCTATCAGTCCACGGCGACCGTGCTGGTTGTCGGACAGCAGGTGCCGGTGGACTTCGTCAGGCCGACCATCACCGGCACCCTCGATTCGTTGCTGCAGACGATCAGCCAGGAGATTCTGCGCCGCTCCCGGCTCGAGGCGCTGATCGACAAGTTCGGCCTCTATCCGTCCTTGAAGGGGCAGACGTCTCCCGAGGCGCTCGTCGAGCGGATGCGGCGTGACATCGAGATCAAGCCGACGGGAGTCGACCGGACTGGCGCCACCGTGTCGTTCGTCATCCGGTATCAGGGGAGCGACGCCGAGACCGTGGCGAAGGTCACCAACACGCTGGCCTCGTACTACATCGAAGAGAACATGAAGGTCCGCGAGCGCCAGGCGACGGGAACGGCCGAGTTCCTTCGCGTGCAGCTCACGGACGTCAAGTCGCGCCTCGAGGTTCAGGAGCAGCGCGTCAGCGACTTCAAGCGAAAGCACCTGGGCGAGCTGCCGAGCCAGCTCGAAGCCAATCTGGCGACCCTCGAGCGGCTGAACACGCGCTTCCGTCTCAACGGCGAGAAGCACATCCGGGTGAGGGAGCAGCGTCAGGAGCTGGCGCGGCTGGTCGAGTCGATGGCCGCCCTGAGCACACCTCTGGCGACCGCAACCCGCCCGGCCACCGTCAGGAGGGGGCCGGGCACGCCGGCGGTCCCCGACCCTGCGACGGCGCGGCTCGCGAAGATGAAGCAGGACCTGGCCGACCTCCGCACCCGGTTCAGCGACCGGTATCCCGACGTGCTTCAGCTGCAGGCGGAGATCGCGACGCTCGAGCGCACGATCGCCGAGAACAAGCGCGCGGCGGCCGCGGCGGAGGCCGCTGCCGGCACCTCGACCAAGGAAGAGCCGGCCGCGGCTCCGGTTTCGACGGGTCCGGATTCCCAGACCGTCCAGATGGAGCAGGCCCTCAGCCAGCTGGCCGTGGAGATGAAGACCCTCAAAGAAGAGGAAAACGAGCTCCGGACGGCCATGGCCACGTATCAGACGCGGGTCGACAACACGCCGAAACGGGACCTGGAGTTCCAGGAGCTCTCTCGAGATTACGGCTCCACGCAGGAGCACTACCGCACATTGCTGAAGCGCTTCGAAGAAGCGCAGCTCGCGGAGAGCCTCGAGCAACGACAGAAGGGCGAGCAGTTTCGGATCGTGGAGCCGGCGGTGGCCAGCAGCCTCCCGGTGGCGCCCAACCGTTCACGTCTGTTCACGATGAGTCTGGTCCTTGCGCTCGGACTGGCCGCCGGGCTGGTGATCTTGGCCGAGCAGATCGACAGCTCCTTCCACACGCTCGACGACCTTCGAGCCGTCACCAGCGTGCCGGTGCTGGCCAGCATTCCCCGCATCGTCACCGAGGCCGATATCCGCCGGAGACGGAGGAGATTTCAGCTTTCGACGGTGGCCGCCGTCTGCGGCCTCGTGCTCATCGTCGGCGCCGCGTACTTCGTGGCCATGGGGAACGAGCAGCTGCTCCGGGTGATCTCGCCCGCGCGGTTCTGAGGAAGGCGACAAATGTACCTGGATTTCTTCGGTTTCAACGAGATGCCGTTCAAGCTCACGCCGGACCCGAAGTTTCTCTATCAGACGGCCGCGCATCGAGAAGTGCTCGCGCAGCTTCTGTACGGCGTCCAGCAGAGCAAGGGGTTCATCGCCCTCACCGGCGAGATCGGGACGGGCAAGACGACGCTGCTGCACGCCCTGATGAAGCGCCTGGCCGAGAGCGCCTCGGTGGCATTCCTGTTCAACTCCACGCTCTCGTTCGACGGGCTCCTCGAATACATCCTCGAGGATTTCGGAATCAGCGCCCCGAGCGGCGCCTCGCAGGCTCAGCGGCTCTTCGCCCTGAACAATTTCCTGATCGAGCGTCGCCGGCTCGGCCAGAGCGCCGTGCTCATCCTGGACGAGGCCCAGAACCTCGATGCGAAGACGCTGGAGCAGGTCCGGCTCCTGTCCAACTTCGAGACGCCGCACGAGAAGCTCCTGCAGATCCTGCTGGTCGGCCAGCCGGAGCTCCGGGTCAAGCTCAATCTGCCCGAGCTGCGCCAGCTCAAGCAGCGAATCGCCCTGTCGTGCAGCATTCGCCCCCTCACGGCGGCCGAAGTGCACCAGTACATCCTGACCCGTCTGCGCATTGCCAAGGGACGCGATCTGGGAATTTTCACGGAAAAGGCCGTGGCGAAGATCGCCGCCTACTCAGGCGGGATCCCGCGAGTCGTGAACATTGTCTGCGACCACTGTCTGGTCATCGGGTACGCCGACCAAGAGCGGCGGATCGGGCCGGACATCGTCGACCAGGCCATCGAAACTCTCGAAGAGGGCGCGCTGCCGCGGCGTCGAGCCCGCGCGGGGACCGCAATGGCCGCGGGGGCGCGGATGACGCTCGTCCACTGGATTCTGGCGACGTCGTTCGGTCTCGTGCTGGGGGCGGCCGTCTCGCTCTCGCTCCGCTCCGATGCCGGTTACTTCCAGGCTCTTGCACGTTCGGCACGCAATCTCTTTTGGTGAGGATATGGGGAAATTCTTCAAGGCCCTCGAGCAGGCTGAACGGGAGCGGGCGCTCCGTGAGAACGCATCGCGGCGAGTCGCGACGGAAACCGCTGTCGCCGTCCCGGCGCCTCCGCGCCCGGAACCGACTCCGGTTCCGACCGCCCCGGTCGCGGCGCCACCGGCTCCAGCCGTACCGATTCGCCGTGCCCACTTTCCCGAGCCGCCGCCCCCGCCGGCACCACTTCGGCGACCGGCGGCCGCGAAGCGCGGCGCAAGCCCGGCGGCCGCCCCCGAGCGGGTGGCGACCGTCGACCCAAAGGTCGAGGAGCATCTCGTGAGCCTTCTGGATCCCACCTCGATCGAGGCCGAGCAGTACCGGGCTCTGCGGCATCGGCTCGAAGAGCTGCACCGGAGCGCCGGTCTCACCGTCGTGGGCATCTCCAGCCCCGCGCCCGGTGACGGCAAGACGCTCACCGCGCTGAATCTGGCCGGCGCCCTGGCGCAGTCGGCGGAGGCCCGGGTCCTCCTCGTCGACGCCGATCTCCGGAGGTCGTCGATGACCACCTCCCTGGGGCTCGACGGCTCTCGGTCCCGGGGGCTCGTCGGCGCGATTCTCGACACGCGGCTTTCGCTGAAGGATGTCGTCGAGCTCTGCCAGCCGTTCAACCTCTCGGTAGTCCAGGCGGGCCGGCGGCCCTCGTCTCCCTACGAGCTCCTGAAATCGCCGCGGCTCGCGCAGCTGCTGGACGAGGCTCGCCAGCAGTACGACTACGTCATTCTCGACATGCCGCCGCTCGTCCCGCTTCCGGACTGCAGCGTCATCGGCCGGTCGGTTGACGGCTTCATGGTCGTCGTGACCGCGCACAAGACCCAGGGCAAGCTTCTGAAGGAAGCGCTGAGCGTGCTCGAGCCCGCGAAGGTCATCGGTCTCATCTTCAACGCCGACGACCAATCGACGGCTGGATACGACGGATACGGCAGCTACGGGATCCGGAGCTCGCGGGGTGGCCGCTCGACAGCGGCCGACGAGGCGCTGTAATCATGTGCGGTATCGTCGGCTACACCGGGCCTCGCGACGCCGTTGCGTTCATGCTTCCGGGACTGCGTCGCCTCGAATATCGCGGCTACGACTCGGCCGGCGTGGCCACCGTGAGTGCGAGCCGTCTCGAGGTGCGCAGGGCGGTCGGCAAGGTCGCACGGCTCGAGGGCCTGCTCGCCACCCAACCGCTCAAGGGGATGCTCGGACTCGCGCATACCCGCTGGGCGACTCACGGACGGCCGTCGGAGGCCAACGCCCACCCGCACACGGATTGCAAGTCCCGGCTGGCGATCGTCCACAACGGAATCATCGAGAACTACCGCGAGCTGCGGAAAAGCCTCGCCACCGACGGGCATCGCTTCCGGTCGGAGACCGACACCGAGGTCATCGCGCACCTGATCGAGCAGTACTACGCGGACGGTCTGGAGGCGGCGGTGCGCCGGGCCGCGCGCGACCTTCGGGGCTCGTACGCGGTGGCGTGCATCGCGGTCGACGCGCCCGAGACGCTCGTCGCCGTGCGCTCCGGCAGCTCGCCGCTCGTCATCGGCATCGGGGCCGGCGAGATGTTCCTCGCCTCGGACATTCCCGCGCTGCTCGGCGAGACGCGCGAGATCGTCCCGCTGGCCGAGGGCGACATCGCGGTGCTCACCCCCGAAGGCCTCGCGGTGACGACCCTCGACGGCGCCGCGGTGCGCCGCGAGCCGACGACGGTCTCGTGGGATGCCGAGGCGGCCGAGAAGTCGGGCTATCCCGACTTCATGCTGAAGGAGATCTTCGAGCAGCCCGACGTCATTCGAGACACGCTGCGTGAACGGGTCGACCTCGGCGAGGACGACATCCATCTTCCCGAGCTCGGGCTCAAGGCGCGCGATCTCGCCGGACTCAACCGTCTGTGCTTCGTGGCGTGCGGAACCTCCTGGCATGCGGCGCTGATCGGGAAATATCTCGTGGAGGCGTTCGCCCGGCTTCCGGTCGACGTCGACATCGCGTCGGAATTCCGCTACCGGCGCCCGATCCTCGACGGTCGGGTCCTCACGGTCCCGATCTCCCAGTCGGGCGAGACCGCCGACACCCTGGCGGCCCTGCGTGAGTCCCGCGACCAGGGCTCGCGGACTGTCGCCATCTGCAACGTGGTGGGAAGCTCCCTGGCCCGCGAGGCCGACGGCGTGCTCTACACCCGCGCCGGCATCGAGATCGGGGTCGCCTCGACCAAGGCGTTCACCGCACAGCTCACAGCCATCACGCTCCTGGCCCTGAAGCTCGGCCGGGCCCGCGGGTTCACCGACGACCTGCTCGTCCGTCAGGTCCTGAAGAGCCTCTCCGAGATTCCCGACCTGATGGCACTCGTACTGGAGCAGAGCGACGCGATCCGACAGATCGCGACCCGGTTCGCCACCAGCAAGGGCTTTCTGTATCTCGGGCGCGGCATGAATCATCCGCTGGCCCTCGAAGGCGCGCTCAAGCTCAAGGAGATCTCCTACATCCACGCCGAAGGGTACGCGGCCGGCGAGATGAAGCACGGGCCGATCGCCCTCGTCGACCACCAGATGCCCGTGCTCGTGGTGGTCCCGAAGGGCGCGCACTACGACAAGACGGTCAGCAACATCGAGGAGGTCAAGGCCCGTGGCGGCGTGGTGGTCGCCGTCGCCACCGCCGGCGACGACGACATCGGGGAGAAGGTCGACGTGGTCATCCCGGTGCCGCCGAGCCTCGATTGGACGCAGCCGCTGCTGGTCGCGCCGGCGCTCCAGCTCTTTGCCTATCACCTCGGCGTGCTCCGGGGCTGCGACGTGGACCAGCCGCGGAACCTCGCCAAGAGCGTGACGGTGGAGTGAGGCCATGGGTCTGACGCGCGCGCTCCTCGAGGCCGTGCTGCTCTGGATATCCGCGAGCGCCGGTATCGTCCTCTGGAAGCAGCCGGCGCCGGTGGGCTGGGCCGATCTTCTGGTCGCGCTGCAGCACGCCGTCGCGCCCGCGCTGTGCTTCGTGGTGTCGTTCTACTACAACGATCTGTACGACGCCCGCATCGTGCACAGCTTCCGCGACCTCGCGATGCGGATCCCCCAGGCGTTCGGCGTGGGCTTCATGCTGCTGGCGGCCTGCTACACGGTCTTCCCGGACGTCCGGATCTCCAACGGCGCGTTCGCGATGAGCGTCATGGCCATCCTGAGCGTGCTCCTGCCGCTGCGGGGGCTGTCGTACACCCTGATGCGGCGCCGGCCGTTTCTCGAGCGCGTCCTCATCCTGGGTCGGGGTCCGCTTGCCGAGAAGATACTGCGCGAGGTCGCGGTGCGGCCCTACCTCGGCTACGAGGTCACGGACGTGGCCGACGAGCAGCTGGGCAACATCCTCGAGGCGACCCACGCCGATCGGATCATCGTGGCGCTGGCGGAGCGCCGGGCCCGGCTCCCGGTGCGGCAGCTCCTCGACGCCCGCATCAACGGCAGCGTGGTCGAGGATGGGGTGGACGCCTACGAGCGGCTCACCGGGAAGATCGCCATCGAATCGCTGACTCCGAGCAACCTGATCTTCTCGCCGGACTTCAAGAAGTCCCGATTCGACCTGGCCGTCGGGCGCGGGGTCAGCCTGCTGATCGCGATCTTCGGACTGATCTTCTCTGCGCCTTTTCTCGTGCTGATCGCGATGGCCGTCAAGCTAGACTCGAAGGGGCCCCTCTTCTTCATCCAGGAGCGCCTGGGGCGGCACGGGAAGCGCTTCAAGCTCGTGAAGTTCCGCACCATGCGCGTGGTCGACTGCCCCACGTCGGAGTGGGCGAACGACAACAGCGACCGGATCACCCGGGTGGGGAAGTGGCTCCGAAAGTTCCGGCTCGACGAGCTGCCCCAGTTCGTGAACGTCATTCACGGGGATATGAACCTCGTGGGCCCTCGTCCTCACCCGGTCTCGAACCTCGAGCTCTTCGGGGAAGAGATTCCGTACTACTCGCTCCGGGCCGCCGTTCGACCGGGAATCACGGGCTGGGCCCAGGTCCGGTTGGGCTACGCGAACAACCTGGAGGAGGAGACCGAGAAGATGCGCTATGACCTCTATTACATCAAGCGTCTGTCGTTCTGGCTGGATGTCCGGATCCTCTTCGACACGGTGAAGATCGTCATCTTCGGACGTGGGTCGGAGTCTCTCGACGCATACCGCACTGAACTCGCGACGGAGGCGACAAAGTGAGCCATTCTCTCGCCGAGCGGATCCGAGGACGCCGCGCTCGCCTGGCGATCATCGGTCAGGGCTATGTCGGTCTGCCCCTGGCGGTCGAATTCGCCCGCGCCGGCTTCACGGTCACCGGGATCGACACGGACCTCGACCGGGTCACCGCCCTCAACCTGGGCCGCTCCTGCACGCCGGACCTGAAGGACGAGGACCTGATCGCGTTGATCCGGGACGGCCGCTACGAGGCGCGCGCTGATTTCTCGGCCATCCCGCAGAGCGACGTCGTGATCATCTGCGTGCCGACGCCCCTCCGGAAATCGAAGGACCCGGATATCTCGTACGTCGTCGCGGCGGGCAACGAGGTCGCGGCCGGATTCCATCCGGGCCAGCTCGTCGTCCTGGAATCCACGACCTATCCCGAGACGACCGAGGAGCTCCTGCTGCCGATGTTCCAGGCCAGGGGAGCCCGGGTCGGCGAGGATTTCTTCCTGGCGTTCTCGCCGGAGCGGATCGATCCGGGCAACCCGACGTTCCGCGTGGGCGACATCCCCAAGGTGGTGGGCGGCGTCACGCCGGAGTGCACGCGCCTGGCGGCCATGCTCTACCGCGAGATCGTCCCGCGCGTTCACGAGGTCTCGAGCCCGAAGGTCGCGGAGCTCGCCAAGCTCTACGAGAACGTCTTCCGGAACGTCAACATCGCGCTGGCCAACGAGTTCGCGCTGATGTGCCGGCGTCTCGGCGTGAGCGCCAAAGAGGTCATCGACGCGGCGGCGACCAAGCCCTTCGGCTTCATGCCCTTCTACCCGGGGCCGGGCATCGGCGGACACTGTATCCCGATCGATCCGCTCTACCTGTCGTGGAAGCTTCGGCTCAACGGCTACGAGCCGCGGTTCATCGCGCTGGCCGACGAGATCAATCGCTCGATGCCGGACCACGTGGTGGAAATGACGATTGAGGCGCTGAACGGGCGCCGGCGGTGTCTCAACGGCGCCAGCGTGCTCGTCCTGGGCGTCGCCTACAAGCGGGGGGTCGGCGACACCCGAGAGTCGCCCGCGCTCGAGATCGTCAAGCTGCTCCGTGACCGGGGCGCCGAGGTCTCCTATGCCGATCCGCAGGTCCCCTCGATCGCCATCGACGGGACGCTGCTGAAGGCCGTCGCGCTGACGGACGAGACGCTGACCGCAGCTGACTGCGTGCTGATCCTCACGGATCATCCCGAGTTCGATTATCGGCGCACCGCCGAGATGGCCCAGCTGGTTGTCGACACCCGAAACGCGACCTGGGGCATCGACGCACCGAAGGACCGGATCGTCAGGCTCTAGCGGTTGGCCTGATCTCGTCGGAAGCCACATAGGCCAAGGTGCCGCGGCCCACGTCGGCCGCGGGCCCTGGCTGCACAAGCGAAGTGAATTGGCGGTTCAACCCCGGGAGGGGATGAACCGAAGGGGGCGAAGCCTTGCCGGGGATTCTTGAAGAACGGGTCGGTACCGACCGCGGCACCGATCAGCGCTGGTACGTGCTGTGGACGCACAGCCACTCCGAGCAGCTGGTGTCCGACCAGCTGGCGGCCAGGGGCTTCAATCCCTTCCTGCCGAAGATAGACATCTGGTCCCGGCGCGGCGGCGTCCGTCGCCTCATCCAGGTCCCGATGTTCCCCGGCTACCTCTTCCTTCGCAATGCGATGAGCAAGCAGAGCTATCTCGAGGTCCGCAAGACCCGCGGGCTCGTCACCGTGCTGGGTGAGGGCCTGGATCGCCTCGCGGTGGTCCCGGAACAGGAGATCGACGCGATCCAGCGGACGCTGCAGACGAAGCTCCCGGTGCTCCCCCACCCCTATCTGCGCGAGGGCCAGCGGGTTCGGATCACGCGCGGCCCGCTCACCGACGTCGAGGGCATCCTGGTCCGGACGAAGCCGGCCAAGGGACTTCTCGTCCTGTCGGTCGAGCTCCTGCGGCGGGCGGTCGCGGTTGAGGTGGATTGCACGATGGCGACGGCGGCGTGAACAGTCCACGCCTCAGCATCGGACTCCCGGTGTACAACGGCGAGCGCTATCTCTCCGAGGCGCTGAACTCGCTCTTGGCTCAAACGTTCGAGGATTTCGAGCTCATCGTATGCGACAACGCCTCGACCGACCGTACGGAGGCAATCTGCCGTACCTACGCCGTGCGCGATCGCCGCGTCCGCTATCATCGGAACCCGACGAATCTCGGCGCCGCCCGAAACTATCGGCTCACTTTCGCAATGTCGGCGGCGCCCTACTTCCGATGGGCGACCTACGACGACCTCGTGGCGCCCGAGCTTCTGGCCCGCTGCGTCGAGGTTCTCGACCGAGACGAATCGGTCGTCCTGGCGTATCCCAAGACCAAACTCCTCGACGAGGAGGGCGGGGTCATCTCGGAGTCGGAGTACGAAGACGGTCTTCATCTCACATCTCCGCGGGCCAGCGAGCGATTCATCAAGCTCATCAGACGTCTCGGCCTGTGCAATGCCGTGTATGGTCTTATCCGGGCTTCTGAGCTCCGGAAAACAGCCCTCCTCGGATCTTATGTCGGATCCGACGGTCCTCTTCTTGCCGAACTCACGCTCTACGGTAAGTTCTTCGAGATCCCGGAGTATCTCTTCTATCGTCGCCGTCATCCGGCGGCCTTCAGTAGCCAGCAAGACGTCAAAAAGCTTCTTCAATTCTACGAACCGCAGACGAAGCGTCGGACTCCCCTCATCGCATGGCACCATCTGATAGCGCACCTCACGGCTGTCAATCGAGCTCCGGTCAGCATCGGTGAGAAGATTCGCCTCCACCACTTCTTGATTCGTGACGCGATCAGGAGTCGCGGCGACTACTGGGATGAGCTGACGACACTCGTTCGCCGAAACCGGGCCGCCGCGGTGCCGCGAGTGAATTCGCCGCACAATTCGCCGGCCACACGACTATTTGACCGAGAGGAGCCTTGATGACGATGGCGAGCTGCCGGTTCTGCGGGGTGCCGCTGCATCACACACTGGTCGATCTGGGAATGTCGCCCCTCTGCGAGAGCTATCTCGCGGCGGATCAGCTGAACTCGATGGAGCCGTTCTACCCCCTGCACGTCTACGTGTGCGATCGCTGCTGGCTCGTGCAGCTCGAGGAGTACGTACGCCCCGAGCACATCTTCAGCGAGTACGCCTATTTCTCCTCGTACTCGACCTCGTGGTGCCGGCATGCCGAGACGTACACGCGCGCGATGCTGGACCGCTTTCCGCTCGGGCGCCAGAGCCAGGTCGTCGAGATCGGCAGCAACGACGGCTACCTGCTCCAGTACTTCGTGGCCGCGGACGTCCCCGTTCTCGGCATCGAGCCGGCGGCCAACGTGGCGGAGGCGGCCTGCCAGAAGGGGATTCCGACCCTCGTGAAGTTCTTCGGCGCCGAGACGGCGCGCGATCTCGTCGCCCAGGGAACCCGGGGCGACCTCATCGTGGGGAACAACGTTCTGGCCCAGATCCCCGACATCAACGACTGCGTCGCCGGTCTCAAGATCCTGCTCGCCCCGGGCGGCGTGATCACGATGGAGTTCCCGCATCTGCTGCGGCTCATCGAGGGCAATCAGTTCGACACGATCTATCACGAGCACTTCTACTATTTCTCGCTGATCGCCGTCGAGACCATCTTCGCCA
>Ga0137394_10001483_pt1 | contig 17151 bp, 11 predicted proteins | sample czobulk116metaG_FD_108278 | JGI IMG/M metagenome (GOLD analysis project Ga0137394, IMG submission 108278) | Vadose zone soil microbial communities from Angelo Coast Range Reserve, California, USA - czobulk1.16 metaG | ecosystem: Environmental > Terrestrial > Soil > Vadose zone | place: USA...
AGCGAGAGCGTTTGCATGAGGAGTCCCCCTTTCTGCTGGGGTGACTCTACACCCGAGTTTCGGAGCCCCCCGGGAGGCCCGCCACGCGGCGATCGCGGCGCGATCGACATTTTTCGTGACGAGCCGAACCGCCGTGCCGCACCGGGCCTCCGGGGGCTGCTGGGCCGATATTCACCGCGGGCTGCCGCCGCGCGGCGATGGCCCGCGCCGACCTCTGTCAAGCGGAGAATCTCGTGGGCGAGCCGGGGCGTTCCTCGCGTCGACGGTCGACGTTTCGATACGCTGATCTTCGCGCCCGGCTTCGGCGCCGCCGCGGTCGCCGGCTACGTCGTCGCGCGGGTCGATCCCGCGATCGAGGCCACCTAGTGACGCCTCGGGTGGGCGACCGTCAAGGGCACACGGCGATCAACGTCGGTCCCGCGGTTCGCAACGCTCGACTCACTGCCTCGCCGAAGCGCACCTCGCCGTCGGCGACGCACGCCTTCACGCGAAAGTTCTCGGCGAGACGCACGAGGTCGGGCGGGTCGGATGCGCCGGCACCGAAGGCCACCACGATGATGGGCGCGCCGAGTCGTGTCGCGGTCTCGAGCTCGCTCCCGGCCGCCGCCAGCCCCTCGGTCCCAGTGAAGCAAACGATTCGCCGGTCGGGATGAACGAGGTGCGCCGCGATCGCGGCCGGCAGCGCGAAGCCCGCCGTGGCGCGCCCGCTGGACACGAGGAACTCGCGCGGCGCGACCGCGTGCCAGGCGACGGCGACGTCCGCCAGGTGAGGGCCGGCATCGACCGCGGCGATCGTGCCGGCCGGCGTCGCCTCACGAGCGATGCGGATCATCGCGCGCCTGCCGAGTGCCTGACCGGCCCCGGCCGCCGAGCGCTCGCGCTTGAGCCGGTCGAGCTCGGCGACGTCCCAGTCGGCCCGTTCCCGGTCGCGCAGCCGCGGCGCGAGCTCCTCGAGGACGACGGCGACCTCGCCGACCACCTCCACCGCGGGGATCCGATCGCCGAGCGCCTCCGGCGGGCCGACGCCGAGTACGGGGACCGTCGACCACCAGGCGGCCTGAACGAGCTCGAGCGCGTCGAGCCCGAGCGCCACGACGAGATCGGCCCGCTTCAGCAACCGCTCGTCGACGCCGTCACCGCTGAGAACGCCCAGCATCAGCGGATGCGGGTCCGGCAGCGCGCCCTTGGCCCTGCTCGTCGCCAGCATCGGCGCGGGCAGCGCCTCCGCGAGCGCACGGACCCACGGCTGGACGCTGGTCGAGCGGCAGTGCAGTCCCGCGAGGAGCAGCGGGCGGGACGCGCCGGCGAGCAGCCGGGCCGCCGCGTCGAGCGCGCCGGGGTCGGGCGCCGGCAGTGGATTCGGCCGGCACGAGGTCGCGAGCGGCAGCGCCGGCTGCCGCGCGACCTCGGGCCGGATTTCCAGATGGACCGGACCCCGTGGCTCGGTCGCGGCCAGCCGCGTCGCGTGGGCGATCCAGTGCGCCGCCGACTCTGCCGCTACGCTGAGGCTCGCCTTGCAGGCGAGCATTTCGCCTGGGCGCTCGCCGGTCAGCAGAACCATCGGCGCGCGGTCCACGAGGGCGTGCGCGACGCCCGCGATCGCCGAGACGCTCTGGCTGGATCCGACGAGCGCCGCGCCCGGCGCGTCGACGAGGTCGCCGGTGACTGCGGCCATGACGCACGCGGCGGTCTCGCCGCGCGCGAGCGTCACCGGAAGGTCCCCGGCGCGCGCCGCCTCGAGCAGCGGGGAATCGGCGCTCCCGCCCGCCGCGGCGAAGAGGCGCGGCGTTCCCGCGCGCCTGAGCCCGTCGACGACGACGTCGGCGACGGTGCTGGAGCTCACGCAGCGCGGGACGGGAGAACCACGGTAGCGCTCCCCGGGGTGGCGACGCCGGCGCGCGGGTTCTCGATCCAGACGTCGAGCTCGACGGCCGCGTCCGCGCCGTCGCGCCACTTGCGCGTCACGCGGCCCTTGACGCCGATCGTGTCGCCGAGCAGGTGCGGTCGCCGCATCTGAAAGCCGAGCCGCCTCACGAATCCGGCGTCGCCCGCCCAGTCGGTCACCAGCCGGCAGAGCGCGGCCCGGATGAACCCCGTGTTGATGTAAAAGTCCTGAGTACCCGAAACCCGAAGCGCCATGCGGGTCATCGTGAGCGGAAGCGAGAAGCCGTCGAGGACGTCGCCGACGGCGACGTCCTCCCAGCAGCGCTGCGCGTCACCCACGAGCGACTTCCTCCGCCTTCCGCACGAGCGAGATGATGTCGAGCTCGGCCGGCGGTCACGGGCCGGGCGACGCGAAGTAGTCGACCATGACAGGCGAGCACTCGCCGCGCTCGAGGTAGCGCGGGTTCGCGTCGTCCACCATGTGGCGGTAGCGGCGGATCGGATCGTGCTCGACCGGGCGGCCGTCACTGTTTCGCGAAGCTCTCGAACACCGGGCGCATGCGCTCGAGCGCCTTTTTCAGATTCGCTTCCGAGTTCGCGTACGAGAATCGCAGATAGCCCTCTCCGTGGGCGCCGAACGCCGCGCCCGACAGCGCGGCCACGCCGGCCTCGGTCAGGAGCCGCTCGGCGACCTCGGCCGACGGCCGGCCGGTCCCCGTGATGTTCGGGAACACGTAGAAAGCGCCGCGCGGCCGCGCGCACCGAACGCCGGGCAGCCGGTTGAGGCCGTCCACGAACAGGTCGCGCCGCCGCTTGAACTCGGCCACCATGCGGGCGACCGGCGTCTGGTCGCCCTGGAGCGCGGCGATGCCGGCCAGCTGCACGAATGACGCCGTGCAGGAGTTGGAGTTGACCATGAGCCGCGCCACGTGCTCGGCGAGCGGCGGCGGCATCACGCCGTAGCCGAGGCGCCACCCGGTCATCGCGTACGACTTCGAGAAGCCGTCGAGCAGGATCGTCCGCTCGCGCATGCCCGGCAACCCCATGATCGACGCGAACTCGCCCTCGTAGAGGAACTGACGGTAGATCTCGTCGGTCAGCACCGGGATCCCGCGGGCGACCGCGATCGTCGCGATACGCTCGAGCTGGTCGCGCTCGAGCACGCCCCCGGTGGGATTCTCCGGCGAGTTGATGACGATCAGCTTCGTCCTCGACGAGACCCGGCGCTCGAACAGCTCGAGGTCGAAGCCGAAGCCGCTCTCTTCGCGGAGCGGGATCGGCACCGGCACTCCCCCGACGAAGTTGATGACCGACTCGTAGATCGGAAACCCGGGGTTGGGGTAGATGACCTCGTCGCCCTCGCCGATCAGGGCCATGATCGTGAAGAACATGATCGGCTTGGCACCCGGAGTGACGACCACTTCCTCGGGCGCCACTGGAACGCCGCGCGTCTCGGCGACGTGCTTGGCGATCGCCTCGCGAAGCTCCGGCAGCCCCGCGGACGGGCCGTAGTGCGTCGCCCCGGCGTCGAGCGCCTGCTTCGCGGCCTCCTTGATGTGCGCGGGCGTGTCGAAGTCCGGCTCGCCGATTTCCAGGTGGACGATCTCGCGACCGGCGCGCTCGAGCTGCCGCGCGCGGGCCAGCACCTCGAACGCCGACTCGGTTCCGAGCCGGGCCATTCTCGGGGCGACGTTCATGGGGGTCTCCTTATCGAGGCCCTATTATAAGGCGTGGACTTCGCGTGCGTTCCGGCGGGACCGTTCAGCATGGGCTGGGCTCACGGTCACCCGTGCGAGCGCCCGCCGCACGTCGTCTGGGTGGACACCTTCCTCGTCGCGCGCACACCCGCGACGAACGCGGACTTCGTCGCGTACATGGAGGGCACCGGGGCCCCGGCGCCGCCGTTCTGGCTCGACCCGGTGTTCGCCGACCCGCGCCAGCCCGTCGTCGGGCTCTCGTGGGCCGAGGCCGCGGCGTTCGCGGAGTGGTCCGGGGCGCGGCTGCCGACGGAGGCCGAGTGGGAGAAGGCCGCGCGCGGCGGCCTCGAGGATTCCCGCTACCCGTGGGGCGACGCCAGACCGAGCGCCACGTTCGACCGTCCGCCTCGTGTCGGCGAAACGCCGGACAACGCGCTCGGCCTCACCGACCTCTCCGGCGTCTGCCACGAATGGTGCGCCGACTGGTTCGACGAGGATTACTACCGCCGGTCGCCGGCGCGGAATCCGCGCGGCGCCGCCTCGGGCACGCGGCGCGTGAGCCGCGGTGGGGCCTGGCGTCACGCCGACCCGTGGAGCCCGGTCGCCCACCGCTCGTCGCTGCCGCCGCACCTTCGCTACTCCGACTACGGCGTGCGATTCGCCCGCGACCTCGCGTGGCGGGACAGATTACAATAACCCGCACTCAGATGGCCTCCTCCGCGCAACGGTCGATCCTGAAGGAAGGGGTCGTGGCCGGCCTGATCGGCGCGGCGGTCGTCGCCGTCTGGTTCCTCCTCTTCGACATCTGGCGCGGCCGGCCGTTCCTGACCCCGGGGCTGCTGGGCGCCGCGGTGTTCCAGGGTGTCACGGACCCGAGCGGGGTTCACCCCACCGTGGGTACCGTTCTCGGCTACACGGTCATCCACGGTCTGGCGTTCATCGCCTTTGGCGTGATCGCCGCGAGCCTCATGGCGGTGAGCGAGCAGGAGCCCGCGCTATTTCTCGCCTTCGTGATCCTCTTCGCCAGCTTCGAGGTGTTCGTCTTCGGTGTCGTCGGCGCGCTCGGGAAGTCGATGCTGGGCGCGCTCGTCTGGTGGGCGATCCTCGTCGGCAACCTCCTCGCGGCGCTGGCGATGCTCTGGTACTTCTTCCGCGTTCACCGGGCCCTGCCGCGCACGCTGATCGGCTCCTGGGGCGGCGTCCTCCGCGAGGGCATCGTGGCCGGCCTGCTCGGCGCCGCCGTCGTCGCGCTCTGGTTCCTGGCGATCGACTGGATCCAGGGCGAGCCGCTGCGGACCCCGAAGCTTCTCGGCACCGGGCTCCTTCGCCAGGCCGACCCGCTGGCCGCGATTCTCTCCTACACGGCCGTGCACGGCATCGCGTTCATGCTCCTCGGGATCATCGGCGCGGTGCTGATCGCCGCAGCCGAACGCCAGCCACTCTTCGTCTTCGCCCTGGTGATCTTCTTCACCGCGTTCGAGGTGTTCTTCATCGGCGGGGTCCTGATCGCGGCGAAGTGGGTGCTCGACGAGCTGGCGGGATGGACCATCTTCGTCGGCAACCTCCTCGCGACCGCCGTCGTCCTCGGCTACTTCATCAAGGGGCACCGGGCGCTCGCTCGCCGGCTGACCGCCGCGTGGGCCGAGGAAGACTAGTCGACCATCGTCACCAGAGGGCGTCGGGTAGCGGCAATCCTTCGAACGCGTCGGTCGGCATCGGTCCCGGCGGTGTGATCGCGAGGCGCTCGGCCAGGGCGTAGAGCTGCCGCAGGTGCTGCGCGGCGTGCCACGTCGTGCGCTCGAGCAGGTCGTGGCCGGACTGCGGGCCGTAGTACACCTTGATCACGCGCTCGAACTCGCGAGGCGACGCGCCCTCGAACCATCCGGTGATGCGGCCGCGCACGAGCGCGCCGTAGCGGGCGATGGACGGGCCGTCGCGCAGGTCGGCGGGCGCCTGGTCCAGCAGCCAGGACTCCGGGAACTCGCCGAGATCCATCCCGTCCACGAACGCCAGCGACAGCCGGAAGACGTGGTAGCCGAGGTTCCGCACGGTCCGGTCGCGCTCGGGCGGGCGCCAGTCCAGGTGCTGGTCCGGCACCCCGCGAACGAGCCCCTGCGTCGAGTCGAGGATGATATCGAGCCGCTTGGCCAGCTCGGTCGGGGACAGCTTGATCGCGGCCGAGTACGGAATCCCGAGCAGCGCGGCGTACGCCGGTGGGTTCCAGCCATGCGCGGCGCGGTCGCCGACGGTCACCGCCGGCACCCGCCCGATCCCCAGCCGCTTGAGCTCAGCGTAGCCTTCCGGGTGCGCCTGGACGTCGACCGGGTCGAACTCGACCCCCCAAGACGAGAGGAGCTCCTTCGTCTTGGCGCACGACGATCAGCCCGGCCGGTAGAAGAGCTTGACGGCCGTTCCGGAAACTCGAGCGGCATCCTTATTAGTCATGTGCGTCTCCTGAAGGATCGCGATGAGATTGTACCCGAGGATCCCGATGCCAGTCGACGCTCTCAGGTGGCCTCGTAGTGGGCTGGCTGCCGGGCGGGGCGGGGGCCGCCTCGACCACGCGGCACGCGTGCGCTGCTCCAGTGCGGCTGGGCTCCATCCGGCGCTGTCGGCCCGTCGCCGCTTGGAGGGAACGGGTCCAGGCGGCCCCCGCCCCGCCCGGCAGCCAGCCCACTACGAGGCCGCGAGCCGGTTGTAGAGCGAGGCCCAGGCAAAGGCGGCGAACCAGGCGAACGCGACCAGGACGACGAAGGTGCCGAGGAAGCCGGCGTAGCTCAGCTGCTGGGGCAGGAGCGCCGCGACGTCGGCGCCGAAGAACTGGGCGTTGAACAGGAACCGGAACGCGTCTCGCCAGACGACCGCCAGGACGTAGAAGGCGATGTAGCAGCCGCCGGACAGGATTGCGAGCGAGTGAGCGAACGCCGTCGTGTTCAGCATGGCTCCCCCTGCGCGGTACTCGTGGTCGGCCCGGACATGCGGGGACCGCGACGTCGACTCAACGCCCGCGGAACGTCGGGGTCTGCTTGCGGGCGAACGCGGTCACCCCGCTCTTGAAGTCTTCGGTGTGGCCGCTCGCGGCGATCGCCTGCGCCTCGAGCTCCATCTGCGTCTCGAGGCTCTCCCACGTCGACTGGTGGAAGAGCCGCTTGGCGCCGCCGAACGCCTTCGACGGTCCCTGGGCCAGCTCGCGGGCGAGCGCCGCGACCGCCGCGGCGAGCTCGGCGTCGGGCACCACGCGGGTCACCAGCCCCCACTCCAGGGCTTCGCGCGCCGAGAGCACGCGGTTGGTGAAGTAGAGCTCCATCGCGCGCCGGAGACCGACCAGTCGTGGGAGAAAGTACGACGACGACCCGTCGGGGGTGGCGGCGATCTTCGAGTAGGCCATCGTGAACCGCGCCGACTCGGCGGCGACCACGAGGTCGCCGGAGAGGGCGAAGCTCAGCCCGCCGCCCGCCGCGACGCCGTTCACCGCCATGATGACCGGCTTGTCGCTCCGACAGAACCGGGATACGGTCCCGTGCAGATAGGTCGTCAGCTCCTTGACGAGCACACCGATGCGCTCCAGGTTGTCGACGAAGTCCTTGACATCGCCGCCGGCGCAGAAGGCGCGGCCGGCGCCGGTGACGACGACGCAGCGGACGGCCGGGTCCTCGTCGACATCGAGGGCCGCGTGGAAGAGCTCCCGGCCGAGGCCGAGACTCAACGCGTTGAACGCCTCGGGGCGATTGAGCGTGATCGTGGCGACCCCGTCGCGGCGCTCGAGGGTCAAGAACTGGAAGTCCATCGGAGTCGTCCTCCGTTCAGGTCTGCCGGGCGCGCCGGCGGGCCACTCGCGCAGCGACGTCCAGAACATCCTTGATCTTCAACGGCTTCACCACCACCAGATCGACGCCGTGGGTCTGGCGCTCCTCCGCCGACAACTGGACGCCGAAGCCGGTGACGAGGACGACGGGCATGCCCGGCGCCACCGCCTTGGCCGCCTGGGCCACCTGCCAGCCCGAGACGCGCGGCATCGCCAGGTCGGTGAACACCAGGTCGAAGGGCTCGGCGCGGAGCCGCGCGATCGCCTCGGCGCCGTCGGTGAGCACCACGGCTCGATGCCCGCCCGTCTTGAGGACGTCGCCGAGCACCGTCCCCACCTCCGGTTCGTCGTCGACGACCAGGCACCGGAGCGACACGCCGGGCGCCGGCGGCTCGGCCGGACTCGGCTCCTCCACGTCAGGGACCTCGCCCGGCGCGAACGTCAGGCGGAACGTGGTGCCGCGTCCCTCGGAGCTCTCGACCGTGATGCGCGCGCCGTGACGCGAGAGGATCCCGTACGTCATCGAGAGCCCGAGCCCGGTCCCCTGCGGCCCCTTCGTCGTGAAGAACGGGTCGAAGATCTTGCCCCGGATCGCCTCCGGGATCCCGACTCCGGTGTCCGCCACCGTCACGATGATCAGGTTGTTCTCGACGGTCGTGGTCACCGTGATGGTGCCGCCCATCGGCATGGCGTCCACGGCGTTCAGGATGAGATTGGTCATCCCCTCTCGCAGCTCGGCGGGATCGCCCGCCACCGAGGGCAAGCTCCCGAATGACGTCTGCACGTCGACGGTGACGCCCCGGCTGCGCGTCTCCTCGCGCCAGCGCGATTGGGTGATCTCGAGCGCTCCGCGCACGACCTCGTTGAGGTCGACCGCCACGAAGGGCTGGTCGCGTCGGGTCCGCGTGAACTCCTGCAGCCGGCGGACCGTCTGCGCCCCGTCGAGGGCGGCGCGCTCGATGACCTGGATCCATTTGCGGAGCTGCGGATCCTGCAGCCGCTGGAGCGTGAGCTGGGCCCGGCCCAGGATCGACGCGAGCAGGTTATTGAAGTCGTGCGCCACGCCCGAGGCCATCTCGCCGAGCGCCCGGAGCTTCTCGGTGCGCACGAGCTGGTCCTGCGCCGAGGCCAGCTCGCTGTAGGCCCGGGTGCGCTCCTCGAAGAGCCGCGCGCTGCGCAGCGCCAGCGCGGCGAGATGACCGATGTTGGTCAGCAGGCGCTCGTCGGCTTCGACGAAGGCCCGCGTCGGGCTGCGCAAGGTCAAGACTCCGATCACCGTGTCTTCGGTCGTCATCGGAACGCCGAGCCAGTGTCGCGCGCCCGCGAAGGTCGCCACCGGCTCGACTCCGCGCCGCGCGCACTCGGCGACGTAGTCGTCCGTCCGGATCGCCGCGCCCGTCTCGAGCACGACGGCCATGAGGCCCATCGAGCGAACCGGGTACCGGAGCGGGGGCCGCATGTCGCGCGCGCCCTCGACGGTACGGAGCACCACTTCGAGATCCCCTCGCTCCTCGTCGCGCAGCACGATGGCCATGTTGGCGGCGTCCAGGATGCGGCCGGCCTGGGCGCGAATGGCCTCGAGCAGCGTCGTCCGATCGAGCTGGCCGGTGACCGCGCGCGACAGCTCCAGCAGCACCGACAGCTCCTCGACCTGCCGCCGGTTCTGCTCGTAGAGTCGCGCGTTCTCGAGCGCGATCGCCGCGCGGGCGGCGAAGCTCTCCAGGACCGCCAGGTCTTCGTCGAGAAACGGCGCGGCCTCCAGGCCGATTCGATTCATCGCGATGACGCCGAGCAGCCGGTCCTGCACGGTGAGCGGGCAGGCCATCGCGCGACGCACGCCGACGTCGACCCACTTGGGCAGCGCGAAGCGCGACTCCGCGTAGTCGTTGACGATGAGGCCGAGGCGCTGCTCGGCGCAGGCGCCCGCCACGCCGTGCCCGAAGGGCACGGTCACGTCGGCGGACCCGCCGCGCTCGGTCCAGGCGCGCGGCGCCAGGACGGGCCCGGCCTCCACCAGATAGATGACCCCGTTGCCGTCGAACAAGCGCGTGGCGCGCTCGACGACCAGCGTGAGGAGGCGCCCGGGATCGAGCTCGGGGGCGAACTCGCGCTCGGCTTCCGCGAGGGTCGCGATCTGCGACCGGCGAGCCGCCTCGAGCGAGAAGAGGCGCGCGTTCTCGAGCGCGAGCGCCGCCTGGTCGCCGAAGGCCTGGAGCAGGCCGACCTCCGCCTCCGAGAAGACCCGGCCCGCGGCGTCTCCCAGCGACAGCGTGCCGATGATCCGGCCCTTCGCCCGGAGCGGCACGGCGAGCACCGCCCGGTCGCCGGCGCGCCGCATCGTCTCCGCCACCTCATCGCTCAGGACGATCGTGGGATCGCTGAAGACGTCGGACGACGCCACGGCCCGCGCTTCGACGGCCGCGCGCCCCGACGGCCCGACTCCCGCGGGCAGGACGGCCCCGAACTCCGACGCGGCGCGAAGGTGACCCCCGCGCGCGAGTGTCACCAGCGAGCCGTCGGGCCGCAGCAGTCGCAGCACGGAAGACCTGACCTGGAAGAGCGCCAGCACGCTGTCGGCGATCCGGTCGCCGACCGCGCGCGGGTCCAGGCTCTCGGTCAGCGTCCCGGCGAGGCGGGCCAGCTCTTCGGCTTCGAGCCGCCGGCGCGTCGTCTCCGTGTAGAGCCGCGCGTTCTCGAGCGCGAGAGCCGCCTGATCGGCGAACGCCTCGGCCAGGCGGATCTCGTCGGCGCCGAAGCGCCGCCCGACCTGGTCGCCGACGCCGAGGGCCCCGATCACCCGCTCGCCGACGCGCAACGGCACCGCGAGCACGGACCGATGCCCGGCGCGCTCGACGCGGGCCCGCATTTCCTCCGTGAACGTGAAGCGTGGGTCCGCCAGGAGGTTGGGCGTGGCGACGGGGCCGCGCTCCTCGACGGCGAGGCCCACGACGGCGTGACCCCGCGGGAACACGACGCCCCGGCCGATCGCCACCATGGCGTCGCCGGTGACGGCGAAGGCGACGAGCGCCCCGGATTCGGGGTCGAGCCGGTAGAGGCTCGAGGAGTGCGCGCCGAGCAGCTGACAGACGCTGTCGGCGACCCGCTGCGCGACCAGGTCCAGATCGAGCGTCTCGGAGAGGAGCCGGCCGAGGTCGGCCAGCGCGCTCATCCGCTGTGCCTGTCGGGTCGCCTCGCGGTAGAGCTGGGCGTTGTTGATCGCGTTCGCCGCGTGCGAGGCCAGCGAGCCGAGAAGCTGCATCTCCTCGGGGGTCGGCTGGTGCCGGGCGCGCACGCCGATGGCGAGAGCGCCCAGCACCCGGTCGCCCAGCAGCAGCGGCACGATGCCGACGCTGACCACGCCCTCGGCGCGGGCCGGCTCGACGTTACGCGCCCGCGGGTCGCTGAGGGCGTCGACCGCTGTCAGCGGCGCTCGGGTCGCCACGACCGTCCCGACGAGCCCTTCTCCGACGCGGACACGCTCGAACGCTCCCGGCGACGACTGGGTGGTCCCCGCGGCGGCGCGGAGCGCGACGTGGCGGCCGTCGTCGTCCACGAGCCAGAGCTGCGCGGCGCTGGACCCGAACAGCTCCACCGCCGCATCGACCACGCGCCGGAACACCTCGTCGAGCGACAGCGTGGCGGTCAGCGTCTGGGCCAGACGCCCGAGCGTCTCGAGCCGTCGGCTGTTCTCCCGGCTCTCGGCCAGGAGCGAGGCACGCGCCACCGCCTGCCCCACCTGATACGCGACGGCCTCGAGCAGGGTCAGCTCGTCGGCGCCGAAGGTCCGGGCTTCCTTCGAGATGAGCGCCATCACGCCCCACGTCTCGCCGTCCACGGGAATCGGCAGCGCGAGCTGGGTTCGGTAGCCGCCGGACTTCACCCGCTCGACGACCTCGGGCGTCAGCACGCGAGAGGCGGTGAGGTCGGTGACGATGGGGTGGCCGCTGCGGATCACTTCGCCGACGTGACTCTGGTCGAGCGAGCGGAGACGCAGCCGCTCGACGTCGTCGGGCTCGAGGCCGCGGTGGGCGATGAGGGCGAGCGTCTGGGTCGCACGATCGAAGCGGAACACGCCGCCAAAATGGATCCGCGCGACGTCGCACACGACCTCGAGCGTCCGCTCGACGGTGAGCGTGAGATCGACGCCGCTGCCGGTCGCCACCACAACCGCGTGCAGCACCTCGAGCTCCCGGCTCCGGCGCTGGTCGGGCGCTTCGGCTGCGGCGGGTGCCGCTCGCGGTCGCGCCTTCGGCGGGCGACCCGCCTTCGCTCCGTCTCCGGGCCCCGTTGCGGACAGCGCGGCGATCCCGACCGCGCCCGTCAGGGCCGCCGCCAGCGAGATCGCCCACCCGAGCCAGAGCCGTCGCGTCTCTCCTCGCTCCTCCCGTGCCTTGACGAGGACGCGGTCGTCCGCGACGGCCACGAGCGCGGCGGCGACGCCCGAGTCGTGTCGCGCTGCGACGTGCCCCGCGAGCAGAACGCCCGCCACGGACCAGAGGGCCAGGACGCTCAGGAGCACCGGGACGAGGCGACGGAGCAATCGGCGCCCGAGCCCGGGCCTCACGTGCGGTGCTCGCCCACCCGGTGCAGCTTCAGTAGATTGGTCGTCCCGCGGACCCACATGGGCGATCCGGAGATGATGACGAGCACGTCGTTGGGCCGCACGGCGCCGTCGTCCAGCAGCGTCGCCTCGACCGCTTCGATCATCTCGTCGGTCGTCTCGACCTTCCTGATCAGCCGCGACGTCACCCCCCACGACAGCGCCAGTCGCCGCCTGACCTCGACGAACGGCGTCAGCGCGATGATCGGCACGCCGGGGCGGGCCTGGGAGATGAGGCGGGCCGAAAATCCCGATTCGGTGAACGCCACGATGGCGCGCGCGCCGAGCACGTGCGCCGCCGCCGCCGCCGCATCGGAGATGGCCTCGGGGAAGCTCCCGCCCGGCCGCCGGCGCCGCTCCCGCTCGAGGGCCAGCACCGCGCCGTCGGCGCGCTCGGCGATCCGCGCCATGACGGCGACCGCCTCGGCGGGATACTGCCCGGTGGCCGTCTCCGCGGAGAGCATGATCGCGTCGGCGCCGTCGAAGATCGCCGTCGAGACGTCCGAGACCTCGGCGCGGGTGGGCCGAAGGTGCGTGACCATCGACTCCAGCATCTGGGTCGCGACGATCACCGGGAGCTTCGCGCCGCGCGCCTGCCGGATGATCTCCTTCTGGATATGGGGCACGTCCTCGAGCGGCACGTCCACGCCGAGGTCGCCGCGCGCGACCATGACGGCATCGACCACGCTCAGGATGCCCGGAAGATTGGCGAGGATCTCGTGGCGCTCGAGCTTCGCGACGATCGGCAGGTCGGCGGCGGCCGCCTGCCGCAGGAAGCCGCGGACCTCCTGGATGTCGTCGGCCGACCGGACAAAAGAGACGGCGACAAGGTCGACCCCGTGCCGAAGACCGAAGCGCAGGTCCTCCCGGTCTTTCTCCGTCAGGCAGGACACCGGGAGCGTGATGCGTGGCAGCGACAATCCCTTGTGGTCGCTCACACGTCCGCCGACGACCACGCGGCACCGGACCTCGTCGGGCGACGTCGCCTCGACACGGAGCTGGATCATCCCGTCGTCCATCCAGATCTCGTCGTCGGGCCGCAGATCTTTCAGGTATTCAGGATGGGTGATCGACGCCCGCTCGGCGGTGCCGACGACCGGACGCGCGGAGAGCGTGAAGGTCTGGCCCGCTGCGAGGTCGACGCGCCCGCCGGCGGTGCCGAACGTCCCGAGCCTGATCTTCGGGCCCTGGAGATCCTGCAGGATGGCGACCGGCCGGCCCCAGCGCGCCTCGCCGTCACGGAGCCGCCGGATGACCTCCGCGTGCTCGTCGTGGGTGCCGTGAGAGAAGTTGAGGCGGGCGACGTCGAGGCCGGCCGCCACCAGGCGATCGAGCTCGGCCACGCTGCTGCTCGCGGGACCGATCGTGCAGACGATCTTGGTCCGGCGCATGCGTCAGGCGGAGTCGAGCAGCGGTCTCAAGAACTGCCCGGTGTACGTGCGCTCCGCGCGGCGGACGAGCTCTTCCGGCGTGCCGGTGGCCACCACTCGCCCGCCCTCGTCGCCGCCCTCGGGCCCGAGATCGATGACCCAGTCGGCGGTCTTCACCACGTCGAGGTTGTGCTCGATGATCACGACGGTATTGCCCTGGTCGACGAGCTTGTTGAGCACGTCGAGCAACCGCTGGATATCGGCGAAGTGCAGTCCTGTCGTCGGTTCGTCCAGGATGTAGAGCGTTCGTCCGGTCGCGCGGCGCGACAGTTCTGTGGCGAGCTTGACTCTCTGCGCCTCGCCCCCCGACAGAGTCGTCGCCGACTGGCCCAGTCGGATGTAGTCGAGCCCGACGTCGTCGAGGGTGGCGAGCTTGGACTTGATCACCGGCACCGCGTCGAAGAACCCGAGCGCCTCGCGCACCGTCATGTCGAGGACCGCCGCGATGCTCATCCCCTTGTAGTGGACGTCGAGCGTCTCGCGGTTGTAGCGGCGCCCCTTGCACACGTCGCACGTCACGTACACGTCGGGCAGGAAGTGCATCTCGATCTTGACGAGCCCGTCGCCCTGGCAGGCCTCGCAGCGGCCGCCCTTGACGTTGAAGGAGAAGCGGCCGGGCTGGTAGCCGCGCATCCGCGCCTCCGGCGTACGCGCGAAGAGCGTCCGGATGAAGGTGAACACGCCGGTGTAGGTGGCGGGGTTCGAGCGCGGCGTGCGGCCGATCGGCGACTGGTCGATGTCCACCACCTTGTCGATCCGCTGCGCGCCCTCGACGCGATCGTGCGCGCCGGGTCGGTCCTGCGCCCGGTGGAGCATCGACGCCAGCGCCCGGTAGAGGATGTCGTTGACGAGCGTCGACTTGCCGGACCCCGACACCCCGGTGACGCAGGTGAACGTTCCGAGCGGGATCTTCACCGCCATGCCCTTGAGGTTGTGCTCGCGCGGGTTGTGGATCGTGATGAAGTGCCCGCTGCCCTTCCGGCGGGCGGGCGGCACCGGAATCGCGAGCGCGCGGGCCAGGTAGCGCCCGGTGAGCGAGTCCGGGTTCGCCATGATCTCGTCCGGCGTCCCGACGCCGACGATGTGCCCACCCAGCTCACCGGCGCCGGGGCCGAGGTCGATGACGTAGTCGGCCGATCGGATCGTCTCCTCGTCGTGCTCGACGACCAGCACGGTGTTGCCGAGATCGCGCAGGCGCTTGAGGGTTTCCAGCAGTCTGCGATTGTCGCGCTGGTGCAACCCGATCGACGGTTCGTCCAGGATGTAGAGCACGCCGACCAGGCTCGACCCTATCTGGGTCGCCAAACGAATTCGCTGTCCTTCTCCCCCCGACAGCGTGCCGGCTGGACGGTCGAGGGTCAGATAGTCGAGGCCGACGTTGATCAGGAAGCCGAGGCGCTCGCGGATCTCCTTCAGGACGCGCCGGGCGATCGTCGCCTCCCGCTCCGTCAGCGTGAGCCCCTCGAAGAAGGCGGCCGCCTCCTTGATGGTCTGTCGCACGACCTCCGCGATCGACCGCCCCGCGATCTTGACGCCGAGCGATTCCGGCCGCAGGCGCGAGCCTTTGCACGCCGGGCACGGGCGTTCGGTCATGAACTGCTCGATCTCCGCGCGCGCGTCCTCCGACGAGGTCTCGCGGTAGCGACGCTCGAGCGTCTTGACCACACCTTCGAAGCCGCCGTCGCGCTCGCCGTGGAGGATCACGTCGCGCACCGGCTTGCGGAGCTCGGACCACGGCGTCTCGAGCGAGAAGCGGTGGCGCTTCGCCAGAACCGCCAGCGTCTGCCGGAAGTACGAGGTCTCGCGGCCCGCCCACGGCGCCAGCGCGCCGTCCTTGAGCGAGCGCGCCGGATTCGGCACGAGTCGATCCGGGTCGATCTCGTCCCGGGAGCCGATCCCGCCGCATTCCGGGCACGCGCCGTACGGATTGTTGAAGGAGAACATCCGCGGCGACACCTCCGGGAAGGAGATGCCGCACTCGGCGCACGCCAGCTTCTCCGAAAAGGTCATTGCGTCCTTGAGCCCGGCTCGGACCGAGGGTGGCCTGCTGGAGGCGCTCGCGGCTTCGGATCCCGAGTCTTGGGGCTCGACGGTTACTATGCCGTCGGCGAGGCGTAAGGCCGTCTCGAGGGAATCGGCCAGCCGCGAGCCGAGGTTCTCGCGGACGACCAATCGGTCCACGACGACCTCGATCGTGTGCTTGCGCTTCCGGTCGAGCTCGATCTCGTCGCCGACTTCGCGGATCGCGCCGTTGACGCGGACCCGCGAATACCCCTGGCGCTGCAGGTCGAAGAAGAGCTTCTTGTACTCGCCCTTGCGGCCACGGACGACCGGCGCCAGCACGAGCAGCCGCGTGCCGGGCGCCTGCGCCAGCACCCGATCGACCATCTGCTGAACGGTCTGGGCGGAGATGACCCGGCCGCAGCTCGGGCAGTGAGGCACGCCCACGCGCGCGAACAGCACGCGGAGGTAGTCGTAGATCTCCGTGACGGTGCCGACGGTCGAGCGCGGATTCTTCGAGGTGGTCTTCTGCTCGATCGAGATCGCGGGCGACAGTCCCTCGATGGAGTCGACCTCGGGCTTCTCCATCTGCTCGAGGAACTGCCGGGCGTAGGCCGACAGCGACTCCACGTAGCGCCGCTGGCCTTCGGCATAGATGGTGTCGAAGGCGAGCGACGATTTGCCGGAGCCCGAGAGCCCGGTGATCACGACCAGCTGGTCGCGAGGGATCTCGAGATCGATGTTCTTGAGGTTGTGCTCGCGGGCGCCCCTGATGACGATTCGGTCACTGGCCATGGCGCCCCATTATAAGGCTCGCCTGGGGCGGCGGAAGGGCTCACCTCTTCCGTAGAACGCCCTCGGCTCGCACTGCCACCCACGCGAGGGGAACCGCGGCCAGCGCAGGGTATGTCCCCACGACGTCCGCCCAGGTCGGCAATCGCGAGCCGAGCACGGCGAGGCCCACGAAAGCGGTCACGCCGACCAGCGATCCGATCAGCCGGGTCCCCTGGCCATCGCCCACCAGGCGAGGCGGCACGGCAGCCGACGCGGCCAGCCCGAATCCGGCCAGAAGGGCCTGTGACACGGCGCCCCCCCACATGCTGGCCGCGCAGGCGGCGACGAGAAGGATCGTCATGATGGGGCCGGCGAGCGCGCCCCGCGAATCCGCCCGGCCCGCGTCTCCCCTGACGGGCTCATCCAACGCTCGGCCCATGACGTCGCGCAACGCCAGCGCGGTTGCGGCGAAGAGGAGGAGGAGCACGACCGCGCTCACGACGCCGAGCGCTCTGCCACGCGCTCCGGGAACGAGCGCGACCGGAAGGTCGAACACGGCGGCGAGCGCGGGCGCGCCGATCGAGATCCCGGGCGCCCCGTAAGCGCCGTAGACGCCGAGGCTGAGGGCTGCGAGCACCAGCGCCAGCAGCAGCCCGGATCCTATGTAGAGAGCCGGCGTGCTGAGCGCCGGCCCCGATCCAACGAGTGCCAACGCTCCCCCGATCAGCGTGACCGCGGCGCCGAGCACCGCCACGACCGTGGAGAGGGCGCCCCGCTCCGGGGGATCGGCCCACGCGACACCCGAGGCCGGCACTCCCGGTACTCGTTTGCCGGCCTCGAATCTCACGCGGGCGCCGGCGTCGAGCACCAGGCGATCGCCGGCTCGAAGCGACAGCGTCTCGCCCGCACGGAGCTCTCCTTCGCGGAATCGGCCGGGCTCCAGGACTCGGTAGGACACGG
>Ga0137394_10001486_pt1 | contig 17137 bp, 14 predicted proteins | sample czobulk116metaG_FD_108278 | JGI IMG/M metagenome (GOLD analysis project Ga0137394, IMG submission 108278) | Vadose zone soil microbial communities from Angelo Coast Range Reserve, California, USA - czobulk1.16 metaG | ecosystem: Environmental > Terrestrial > Soil > Vadose zone | place: USA...
CTCGCGGCTTCGCCGCTCAGCTCGAACTGCCACCTCGGGCCTCGCCTCGCGGCTTCGCCGCTCAGCTCGAACTGCCACCTCGGGCCTCGCCTCGCGGCTTCGCCGCTCAGCTCGAACTGCCACGGTTCGGCCATCCGGGATGTCCTCCGCGTTGAGGGCAGCTCATCTCAGCACTCGCGATCCACTCAGCCCTCGGCTCGCGCCTTCAGCGCTTACCTCGCACCGCCACACGCTCGTGCCTACGGCAGCTCGACCGTGTCTCGGCTCGAAAATCGATTGTACCCGCTAGCGATCGATCACGACGCGATCGAAGGTCTCGGCGAAGGCAAAGCCCTTGTCCTTGCCCAGCTCGGCATTGCGCTCCCGGACGCGCTTCTCCATGGCCGCCACGTCCTTCATCTGGCTGACATGGCACTGAAGGGCCTTGATCTTGAGGTCTATGGTCTGCGAGATGTCGACCACGATCTCGGGATCGTCCCACCACATCATGTGCACTTCCTTGACCTTGTGGGGCTCCAGACCCTGGGCCAGGAGCTCGGGAAAGGCCATGTGGTCGCGCGCGAGCGGATACACGCAGTCGAGCACGATGTCGGCGGCCACCCGGTGATCACGGTGCGACACGCCGAAGTTCTTCGTGCGGTTCGGGTTCTGGCAGATGATCAAGTCCGGCCGATGGCGCCGGACGGATGCGGTCACCGCCAGGCGCGTCTCCCGGGTGTTCTCGAGCTCGCAATCGGGGAAGCCGAGGAAGTCGATCGTCTCCACCCCCAGCACCCTCGCGGCGTTGCGCTGCTCCTCCTCGCGGATCTTGACGAGGCGCTCCGGCGTCATCTCGCGGTCGCTCGAGCCCTTGTTGCCGTTCGTGAGAATGCAGTAGCTGACGCTCTTGCCTTCGCGCGTGAGGGCGGCCACGGTGCCGCCCGCCCCGAACTCGGAGTCGTCAGGGTGTGCCGTGATAACCATGACATGTTGAATTCGATCGGTCATATCCTCTCCTGGATGGATTCAGAGCCTCGGTCATTCTAACCCGATTCGCTATAATGCGGCCTGCCGTGAGACCCGTACGCTCGGCCCTGCTCCTCCTCTTGCTCGCTGGCTTTTTGATCATCGCGGCCCTCCCGTCGGATGCGGGAACGATCCGCGTCGCGGGAGTCTCCCTGCTCTGGTGGTATGGCGCCTTCGTCGCCCCCGCGCTGGCGTGGCTGGTGGCGGTGGTGCTGCACCGTTGACCACGGCCCGCGTCCTGGCCCTCTGGCTGACGCCGGTGGCCTGGCTCGCCGTGCCCACGCTCGTCGTGGACGGCGGGCCCGATGGTCTCTGGGCCGGCCTCCTCTTCGTGGTCGCCCCCTTGTTCATCCTGCGCTCCGGGGGCGGCACCCGCGCGGCGCCCGGCGGGCGGGACACGCTTTTCCCCGTCGTCGTCTTGCTGCTCGTGGTTGGGCTCATGCTGTGGGCCAATCTCGCGCTCGCCGCCGACGCGGCGGCCTGGATCGGCGTGCCTCGGTGGCAGGGCATTGCCGCCGCGGCGGGCGGCGCGTGGCTTCTCGTGCTCTGGCGCGGCGCGGGCCGCCTTCTGCCGTGGCTGCTCGGCATCGCCTTCGGGGCCGCGCTGCTGCCCCTGTGCGTGCTCGCCCGCGACGCCCATCTGGGCCCGCTCGGCGCCTGGGAGCGGCTGGCTTCGCAGCCGACCTTCCGCTTCCCCGCGGCCAGCCCATGGGTGACGGAGGGCCGCGAGGTCCGCTCCGCCCGTGGGCAGAACGCGCTCCTCTTCGAGGAGCAGCACCGTGTGATCGCGGTCACACCCGCCACGCTCCACGTGCGCGCCCGGGACGGCGCTCGCGTGTCCGACACGGGCTGGGAGCTGCAGGCGGGGCAGTCCGTCGTGGTGCGCCCGGGGGACGAGCTGACCTGGCCGCCGGGTGCGCGGCTCCGCTTCGAGGCAGGCAAGGCGGTGCCGGGCGCGCCGCGCTCCGGGATAGCCTGGGCCGACGGCCGCCGTGGCGACGGGTGGCGTCGCGTGGGGCTTCTCGTGACGGTCGTCGTCGGCGCTTCCGCCCTCCTGGGCTTCGGGATCACGAGTAGCCTGTCGCGGCGTCAGATGGGGCTATGCGGTGCCTGTCTGGTCGCCGCCTTTGTCTGGGGCCTGGGCTGGGCGATCTACTGTGCGCTCGGAGCGCCGGATATCTTTCTCGGCGGGGTCAGCATCGAGCGCCTCTTGCGTCCACCGCCCCTGGCCTCGAGCGCCGCCGCGGGCCGTCGGGTGCTTCCCGCGCTCCTGCCCCTGGCCGGACTGTTGAGCTTTCTCGCCTCGACGGTGGCCCTGCGCGAGCGGCTCGGCGCGCTCGACGTCACGGGGGGTGGTGAGATCGGTCACGATCTCGGTCTCTGGTCGGCCATCCTTGGCGCGGCGGCCCTGGCGAGCCTGTGGCCCGCCGATCCCTGGCTGCTCACCCTGTGGGCGCTCGGGATCGCCGGATCCGCGCTTGGCCCGCCTCTTCTCTGGGCGCCGTCCGAAGGGCGCCCCGCGGTGGGGATCGCCGCCGGCGTCGTCGGGCTCGGCGTCTTCGCGGCGCTGGCGCTGATCGGACAGTGGGCAGCACCGGGGGCAGCATCAGGGGCGGGCGCGGGGGCAGGGACAGTCGACAGCTGGCCCAGCCTCGTCTTGGCCTTTCCCGTCGTGGCCGGGGCGCCGGCCGGGGCGCTCGTGCTCTGGCTCGCCCGCCGCGCCGGCACGAGCTAGAATGGGGCGTCCATGGCCAATGACCGGATAGTCATCCGCGGCGCGCGCGAGCACAACCTCAAGTCCATCGATCTCGAGATTCCCCGCGACCAGCTCGTGGTCCTCACGGGGCTCTCCGGCTCGGGCAAGTCCTCCCTCGCCTTCGACACCATCTACGCCGAGGGGCAGCGTCGCTACGTCGAGTCCCTCTCCGCCTATGCGCGGCAATTCCTCGAGCAGATGGAGAAGCCCGACGTCGACTCCATCGAGGGACTCTCTCCCGCCATCTCCATCGAGCAGAAGACCACCTCAAAGAATCCGCGCTCGACGGTGGGGACGGTGACGGAGATCTACGACTACCTGCGCGTGCTCTTCGCCCGGATCGGGGTGCCGCACTGCCCGAGCTGTGGCGCCGTCATCTCCGCTCAGACGGTCCAGCAGATGGTGGACCGGGTCATGGGGCTGCCCGGGGGCACGCGCCTCCTCGTGCTCGCCCCCGTGGTGCGCGGACGCAAGGGTGAGTACCGCAAGCTCTTCTTCGACCTCCGGCGCCAGGGCTATGTGCGCGTACGCGTGAACGGCCAGTTCCGCGAGCTCTCGGACGAGATCGAGCTCGCCAAGGCCAAGAAGCACACCATCGAGGTCGTGGTCGACCGCCTGGTGATCCGCGACAACCTGGGATCGCGACTCAACGATTCGCTGGAGACGGCGCTGCGCCTCGCCGACGGCGTCGTGCAGGTGGAGGCCGTGGAGGGACCCTCGTACCTCTTCTCGGAGCGGCTGGCCTGCGCGGCCTGTGGCGTGTCCTTTCCCGAGGTGTCACCCCGCATGTTCTCCTTCAACAATCCCTACGGGGCCTGCGCCGATTGCGGCGGGATCGGGTCGCGCTACGAGATCGACCCCGCCCTCGTGGCGCCGAACGCCCACCGCTCCCTCAAGGAAGGCGCGCTGGTGCCGTGGGCGGGCGCGGGGGGCTCGACCTTCAAGCAAACGCTCCAGGTCCTGGCCCGGCGCTACAAGTTCGATCTCGAGACGCCCTGGGGAAAGCTGCCCAAGAAGACGCGCGACATCATCTTGCACGGCGAGCCGGGTGACGGCTTCGAGGGCGCCGTGGCCATCCTCGAGCGGCGCTACAAGGAGACGCTCTCCCCGGAGATCCGACAGGAGCTGGAGCACTACATGGCCCTGCGCGACTGCCCCACCTGCAAGGGCTCGCGCCTCCGGCCGGAGACGCTGGCCGTCAAGATCGCGGGGCGGTCCATCGCGGACGTCGTGCGCTTTCCCATCAAGGCGGCGCGGCAGTTCTTCGACACCCTGACCCTCTCGGAGCGCGATGCGCAGATCGCCCGTCGCGTGCTCAAGGAGATCAGGGAGCGCCTGGGCTTTCTCGCCCACGTCGGCCTCGAGTACCTCACCCTCGACCGTCCGGCCGCGACCTTGTCGGGGGGCGAGGGGCAGCGGATCCGGCTGGCCACCCAGATCGGCTCGAGTCTGGTGGGGGTGCTGTACATCCTCGATGAGCCCAGCATCGGGCTCCACCAGCGCGACAACACGCGGCTGCTCGACACCCTCAAGCGCCTGCGCGACCTCGGCAACACGGTGCTCGTGGTCGAGCACGACGAGGAGACGATCCGCGCGGCGGACTTCGTGGTCGACCTGGGTCCGGGGGCGGGGGAGCTGGGCGGGCACGTGGTGGCCGTGGGCACGCCGGGCGAGATCGCCGCGCATCCCGCCTCCCTCACGGGCAAGTTCCTCTCGGGCGTCGAGAAGATCGCCGTGCCGGCCGCGCGGCGGTCCCCCAACGGCAAGCACGTGATCATCCACAACCCGCGCGAGCACAACCTCAAGGGCATGGCCGTCAAGATCCCCCTGGGGACCTTCACGGCGGTGACGGGCGTCTCGGGCTCGGGCAAGTCCACCCTGGTCAACGACATCCTGTACCGGGCCCTCGCCCAGATGCTCCACCGCGCCCAGGAGCGGCCCGGCGAGCATGACCGCATCGAGGGCGCCCAGCACCTCGACAAGGTCATCGACATCGACCAGTCCCCGATCGGACGCACCCCGCGCTCCAACCCCGCCACCTATACCGGCGTCTTCACCCTGATCCGGACGCTCATGGCCCGGACGTCCGACGCGCGGATGCGCGGGTATCAGCCCGGACGCTTCTCCTTCAACGTCAAGGGCGGACGCTGCGAGGCCTGTCAGGGCGACGGGCTCGTCAAGATCGAGATGCACTTCCTGCCTGACGTCTACGTCACCTGCGAGGTTTGCAAGGCAAAGCGCTACAATCGCGAGACGCTCGAGGTGCGCTACAAGGGCAAGAACATCGCGGAGATCCTCGCGATGACGGTGGCGGAGGCGTTCTTGTTCTTCGAGCCCGTGCCCGCCATCAAGCAGAAGCTCCGGACGCTCCACGACGTGGGGCTCGACTATATCCGTCTCGGCCAGTCCGCGACCACCCTGTCGGGGGGCGAGGCCCAGCGGGTCAAGCTCGCCACCGAGCTCAGCCGGCGCGCCACGGGCCGGACCCTCTACATCCTGGACGAGCCCACCACGGGGCTGCACTTCGCCGACATCCGACGGCTCCTGGAAGTCCTCAACCAGCTCGTGGAACAGGGCAATACCGTGGTCATCATCGAGCACAACGTCGACGTCATCAAGACGGCCGACTGGATCATCGACCTCGGGCCCGAGGGTGGGAACGAGGGTGGCCGCGTGGTCGCCATCGGCACACCCGAGGACGTTCGCGGCCAGGCCGGCAAGTCCTTCACCGGCCAGGTCCTCCAGAAGGCCCTGAGTTGAATTTCGAGCCGAGACACGGCCGGAGGTACGGGCGTGGCGAGGCGAGGGCTGAGTTGAATTTCGAGCCGAGACACGGCCGGAGGTACGGGCGTGGCGAGGCGAGGGCTATTACACGATGGCTGAGATAACCCGACGCACGCGCATCATCTGCACCATCGGGCCGGCGAGCCGGAACCCTGCCACCCTGGGCAAGCTCGTGGAGGCGGGCATGGACGTGGCGCGGTTGAATTTCTCCCACGGCACCCACGAGGAGCACGCCGCGGTCATCCGCGCCATTCGCGAGGGCGAGACGGACTGGGGCCGCCCGGTGACCATCATCCAGGATCTCCAGGGGCCCAAGGTCAGGCTTGGGAATTTCATCGGCGGGCGCGCCATGCTCATGACGGGGGAGCTCTTCACCCTCACCGCCAAGCCGGTGCTGGGCACCTCCGAGCGCGCCTCGCTCGACCATCCGGAGCTGATCGCCGCCCTCAAGCCCGGTGATCAGCTATGGATGGACGACGGCACCATCCAGCTGACCGTGGAGCGGGCGGACGTCGAAACCGCTGTGTGCCGCGTCATCGCAGGAGGTATCGTCTCCGACCACAAGGGCGTGGCCCTCCCCGGGATCCCGCTGCCCGTCTCGTGTCTCACCGACAAGGACCGCGAGGATCTCCGCTTCGGGGTCGCCCATGGCGTCGACTACGTCGCGGTGTCCTTTGTGCGCTCGGCCGCCGACATTCAAGAGGTCCGCAAGTTCCTCCTCGATCGCGGGGCGAGCGTGCCCATCGTCGCCAAGCTCGAGCGAGCCGAAGTGGTCACCAACCTCCCCGGTATCCTGGCCCTCGTGGACGCCGTCATGGTCGCCCGTGGCGATCTCGGCGTCGAGGTGCCCCTGGAGGAGGTGCCGATCATCCAGCGCGACGTCATCCGCCAGGCGCGGCTGGCCAAGGTGCCCGTCATCGTGGCGACCCAGATGCTCGAGTCCATGGTCACGTACCTGCGACCGACCCGCGCCGAGGTGTCGGACGTGGCCACGGCCATCTTCGAGGGCGCGGACGCCATCATGCTCTCCGCCGAGACCGCCTCCGGCCAGCATCCCGTGGAGGCCGTGGAGGTCATGTCGCGCGTGGCCGCCCGCATCGAGCGCGAGCTCCCGCGGACCGCGCTGCCCGCGCCGCGCCCCGAGGCCTACGGTTTCTCGGAGGCCGTGGCCGAGGCGGCCTGCCGCGCCGCCGAGGTGCTCAAAGCCAAGGCCATCGTCGCCTTCACCCAGTCGGGCTTCAGCGCGCGCCTCATCTCCTCGGAGCGGCCCCAGGTCCCGGTGGTCGCCCTCACCCCCTTCACCGAGATCCAGCGGCGGCTGGGGCTCTACTGGGGAGTGCGCGCCCGCCTCGTCCGCAAGGTGGATACCACGGATGAGATGCTGCAGGAGGTCGAGAGCACTCTGCTCGAGGATGGCACCGTTCGCAACGGCGACGTGCTCGTCATCATCTCGGGCGGCCCCATGTGGGTGACGGGGACAACGAATTTGCTGAAGCTGCATCGAGTGGGCGAGCGCCGGTAGTGCCGGCTGTTCAAAGGAGAACGGTATGGGCTATGAGACGATCCGCTACGAGGTCACGGAGGCGATCGCCACCATCACGCTCAACCGCCCCGATGCCTACAATGCCCTCAACCTCACGCTCGGCCGCGAGCTCTTCCACGCCACCCTCCAGGCCGACGAGGACCGGGCCGTCCGCTGCATCGTCATCACCGGCGCGGGCAAGGCCTTCTGCGCGGGCGGTGACGTCAAGGACTTCAGCGACAACCCGGATCGCGTCGGCATCCTCATCAAGGAGCTGACAACCTACCTCCACGGCTCGGTCTCACGCCTTGCCCGCACGGCCAAGCCCGTGATCATGGCCGTGAATGGAATCGCCGCCGGCGGCGGCATGAGCCTGGCCCTCGCCGGCGACCTCGTGGTCGCCGCCGAGTCGGCGAAATTCACCATGGCGTACTCCAAGATCGCCGCCTCCCCCGACGGCTCGTCGTCCTACTTTCTTCCTCGGCTCATCGGTCTCCGACGCTCGCTCGAGCTCCACTACACCAATCGGGTGCTATCGGCGCGGGACGCCATGGAGTGGGGACTGGTGAACCGCGTGCATCCGGACGCGGAGTTCTCCGGGGCGGTGGGTACGCTTGCGCGCGAGCTCGCCCAGGGGCCGACGCTCGCCTTCGGCCGCGCCAAGCTTCTTTTCCACCAGTCAACCCAGGAGAGCCTGGAGACGCAGATGGAGCTCGAGGCCCAGGCCATCGCCCAGAGCGGCCACACGGAGGATTTCCGGAACGGCGTGGCGGCGTTCGCGAAGAAGCAGTCCGTCGCCTTCCACGGCCGCTAGGAGCGTGCTCGCCCGTTTCCTGCTGGCCTCGTTTCTCGTCCTGGCTCTCGTAGCGCCCGCGCTGGCCTGGCGGTTCTCCTACGGAGCGGCCTCGGCCAATCGTGTCGCGGCGGGGCAGGGAACCTTCCCCCGCGTGGTCGTCATCTCGACGCCGGCGGAGGCGCCGTTCCGCTGGGTGGTGTCCATGCCGCAGAAGCGGCTCGCGGCCATCGACGCCAACGGCACCCTGTGGATCTTCGAGATCGCCCAGACGAGCCTCACCATCGTCGGCCGCTATGGGGACGCGGCCAGCCCCGAGGGTCCACCCGTGGCCGTGTCGCTTGGCGACGGGCGCCCAGGCATCGTGTGCGTCTCGCGCGAGGGTCTGCTTCTCGTCTGGCAGGACGGGGCCCTGCGGGCCTTCGACGTGGGCGCTCCGCTGTCCCGGCTGACCTTCCCGGTGCCCGTGGTGCTGGACGGCAAGGGCTGGGACGATCTCGTCGCCGTGGCGGCCGATGGAGCGATCGTCCTGATCGGCGGCCTGCTGTCGGCGCCTCGAGTGGTCGCGCGCGCGGAGGTGCGGGCCCTGCCCGACGCGCGGATCACCCTCGGCAGCCTGGACGGCTCGGGCGAGCTTCACGCGCTCGTGCTGACCGACCCCACGGACCGCTACCCCCACGGCGCCCTCGGCGACAAGCTCGAGGCGACGGCCGTGGCCGTCATCGCCGTGGGCTCGAACGCGCTCTCGGTCCGCGGGCGCTATGTCGTTCCGGAGCCTGCCGTGCTGGAAGACCTGATCCCCATGGTCCTGCCGATCGGCGAGGGGCGCCGGCCGGGCGTGGTCGCGGTCAAGAGCGCGCCGCGCCAGGGCTCCTCGATCCTCGTGCTGGGCTGGCGCGACGGGGGCCTGGAATTCCTGGCGGAAGGTCCCGCCTTCGGGCAGAAGAATCGCTGGGTCCACGTGATCGGCGCCGCGGACCTCTCGGGTGACGGCATCCCCGAGCTCATCGCGGTGAACACCCCGCATCTCACGGGCGTGCTCGTGGCCTACAACCGGCGCGCCGCCTCCCTCATCCCCTCGGCCAAGGCCCTGGGTTACTCGTCGCACGCCGTCGGCTCTCGCAACCAGGACCAGGCGGCCATCGCCAACATGAGCGGCAGCGGCCGCCTCCAGATCATCCTACCCCGTCAGAGCCGCGAAGTCCTCGTGGCCCTCGAGCTTTCCGGAACTCGGTGGGAAGAGCGATGGGCGCTCCAGCTCGGCGGCCCCATCCAGTCCAACCTCGTCGTGGCGGACCTCGACGGTGACGGTCTCCTCGACCTCGTGGTCGCCGACCGGCGCGCGCTTCACGTCTTTCTCTCCATCAGGCCGGAGAGCGGCCGATGACGTCCCCGCTGCCCGCCCCCGAGCTGGGCGCGCGACTCGAGCGCATCCTCGCGAACGCCGAGCGCCTGGTGGCGTTCCTGCCGTTGCGCGCGCTCGACTACAAGCCGCCGGAGCGTGACCGCACCGTCCGCGACCTCGCCTTCCACGTCTTCAGGCTGGGCCTGGCCTATGTGGACGGGATGGACATGGGTACATTGCCGGAGGCGTGGCTCCGCGAGCCCGCGCCGCCGGATCTCGTGGACGGCCCGGCCATCGCTCGCTACGGGGCCCTCGTGCGCGGGCGAGTCTCGGGCTGGTTCGAGGGCGCCGCGCCGCGCGAGTACGCGCGCGTGATCGAGGGCTACTACGGGCCGCGATCTGGTCAGGCGCTGCTCGAGTGGACCACATGGCATGCCGCCCACCACTTGCGCCAGCTTCACGCCATGACCGTCGATCTCGGACTCACTCCGCCCGAGCCGTTGCCCACATCGGACTTCGAGGGGCTGCCCATGCCCGCCACCCTCTGGTAGTCAGGGAGACCACCATGGCAAAGAAGTTCGCGATCCGCACCGAGAAGGCCCCCGCCCCGCTGCAGGGTGCGCCGTATTCTCAGGCCGTTCGCGTGGACAATCTGGTCTTCGTCTCGGGCCAGATCGCTCTCCGCCCGGGAGAGAGCGCGCTGACGGGTACGACGGTGGCGGAGCAGACGGAGCAGGTCTTCGCAAATCTCAAGGCCATCCTCGAGGCAGCGGGCAGCCGGCTCGACTGGGTGGTCAAGACCACGGTGTTCCTCGCGCGCATGGAGGATTTCGCCGAGATGAACGAGGTCTACAAGCGCCACGCGGGGGAGATGCCGCCCGCGCGCTCGACCGTGCAGGCCGCCAAGCTTCCCGCGGGGGGACTCGTGGAGATCGAGGCCATCGCGCATCTGTAGTCTCGCTCTGCCAGGATCGGAGCGCGGATCAATCCTGTAACCGTACCACCCTCAAGCCGTAGTCCGAGTAGCGAAGCGCCGGCGGCAGGGAGGACCGATGGGCCACCGGGCTCCACGGATCCTGATGTCGCCAGGCTCCGCCGCGAGAAACGCGCCGCGAGCCGTGGGGCGGCCCTTGCGGGTTTCGTTCGGGCGACCCCGCGTAGTAGTCCTCGTGCTCCCAGTCCAGGCACCACTCGTGGCACACGCCTGAGAGGCCCGCGAGTCCGAGGGGGTTGGCGGGCATCTCACCCGCCCGCGGCGGCTTGTCAAAGGCGATCACCGCGGGACGGTCGTTCCCCCAGGGAAATCGCGCGGCGTCGAGCCCGCCGCGCGCAGCTTTTTCCCACTCCGCCTCCCGGGGGAGCCGGAAGTGACCATGTTCTTTTTTGGTCAGCCACTCGCAATAGAGCGTTGCCTCGTACCAGTTGATGCCGACGACCGGCTGCTCGGGATCAGCAAAGCGCGGATCGTTCCACGAGGGTGGGGGAGCGACGTCGGTGGCATCCAGGAAAGGGGCGTACTGAGCATTGGTGACGGGAGCGCGGGCAATGGCGAAGGTGTCGAGCCAGAGCCGGTGCCGAGGCCGCTCGGCGGGGTGACCTTCCTCCCATCCCATCCAGAACCAGCCCTCGGGGACGGTCACGAATTCCACGGCGGCCAGTATAGATCGGAAGGCTTTTCGCGCGCCCGCGCGCGGCGCTGCGCCGGCTCCCGCCCGCCGGGTGGAGCGCGATGATCCGGTTTACGGGAAGGTGAGGCGGTCCTCTTCCTGTACGCCGGCCTGCAAGCGGTAGAGCGAGGCGAAGGCGCCCGGGACCTCCATGAGGGTCTCGAAATTGCCCTGCTCGACGATGCGGCCGTCGCGCAGCACCACGATCAGGTCGGCCTTCCGGACGGTGGCCAAACGGTGCGCGATGACGAACGTGGTACGCCCTGCCGTCAAGCGCTCGAGGCCCTGCATGATGAGGGCCTCGGTCTCCGAGTCGAGCGCCGAGGTGGGCTCGTCGAGGATCAGGATGGGTGAGTCCCGGAGGATGGCGCGCGCGATGGTGAGGCGCTGCTTTTCGCCCTCCGACAGCGTGAGCCCCTGCTCTCCCACCACGGAGTCGTACCCGTCGGGCAGTCTCATGATCGTCTCGTGGATGCCCGCGAGGCGCGCGGCCGCCGCGATCTCGTCACGCCGGGCGCTCGACCGGCCGAACGCGATGTTGTCGTGCACGCTCGCGTTGAACACCAGAGGGGGCTGCAGCACCATGGCGATCTGCTGGCGGAGCGCGCCGAGCTGATACTCCCGAGCATCCACTCCGTCCACGAGCACACGGCCCGCCCAGGGGTCGTAAAAGCGTGGCAGCAGGCTCAGGAGCGTGGACTTGCCGACGCCCGTCGGGCCGACCACGGCCACCTTCTGTCCCGGCCGGACACGGAGGGTCACTCCACTCAGGACGGGGTGACCCGGCGCGTATCCGAAGGAGACGTCTTCCCAGGCCACTTCACCCCGCGCACTCTTCCCCGGGAACTCGCGCGGGCTGTCCTTGAGATCCCGCTCGACGTCCAGCACGTCGAAGACACGTTGTACGGCGGCTCGAGACCCCTGGGCCAGCCCGTAGGTCTGGAACATGCTGTTGATGGGACCGTAGAGCGAGGCGAGGTACGAGATGAAGATCACCAGGGTGCCGATGCTGAGCGAGCCGTCCATGACGTGCCGAGACCCCACCCACACCACTCCGGCGGTGCCCAGCGCGATGATCACGTTCACCACACTCGAGTACACGGTCTGGAGCGTGTAGAGACGCAGGCCGGCGGCGAGGCTCTGCCCGCTCACGTCCATGAACCGTCGGTGCTCCTCGTCCTCCCGCGTGAAGGCCTGGGTGACCCGCATCATGGACATGCTCTGCTGGACCACGGCGTAGACCTCGCTCTCGCGCCGCCGCACGTCGCCGGCCAGGTGGGTGATTCGACCATTGAGCCGCGCGATGACCACGAACAGGGCTGGGCAGACCCCGAGAGCGACCAGCGTCAGCTTCCAGTCCAGCCGGAGCATGATGACGCCCATGCCGACCAGGAGCGTCAACGCGGTCACGGCAGGGAACAGACAGTTCATGGTGAGGCTCTGGAGGGCGAAGGTATCGGCGGTGACGCGGTAGATGAGGTCACCGACCTGCGCGCGGCTGTGGAAGGCCAGGGACAGTCGGTGCAGGTGGCCGTAGAGGTCGCTGCGCAGCTTGCTGACCATCCGCTGGCCGACGCCGATCGTCGTGTAGTTGTTCAGCACCACGAGGGCGCCGAGCGCCGCATAGGTGAGCACCAGGACCGCGCAGGCCGCAAGGAGCAGGGCCTGAAGGGACCAGCCGTTGGGCCACCCCCAGGGCGGTGGCTGTCCTCCCAGCACGGAGTCGATGATGATCTTGAGCGGCCAGGGCTTGAGCATCTCCAGGGCGCCGATGAGCAGCACCTGAACGAGAGCCCAGAGCAGCGTCTGACGGTAAGGCGGAAGGTAGGAGAGGACCCGGACCGCGAACCGTCTCACCTTCCGTGAACCTCACCGGCCCGGAGCGGCGGCGCATAGTGAAGCTTGGCTCGCCGGGCCACGGCGGTGAGCCCACGATCGATCGTGCGGGCGAGACTCAGCGCCTCCCGCGCGAACGCCACTGCGCCGATCGCGGCCCCCCCCAGGGCGCCCAAGAGCAGGGGCGTCCAGCCGAGCGCCATGCCGAGAAGGCCGGCCAAGGTGAATCCAGCCACGGCCAGCCGGGTGAACAGTGAGGTGCGCAGAGCGTACTTCGCGCGGAGGACGCGCCGTTCCGCGCCGTGGTATTCCGTCGCCACCTTGACGCGCCCTCTCGACCAGAGGCCGCCGTAGACCTCCAGGTCCCAGTCGCTCCATCCGCGATCCACCACGACCAAGTACTTCCGCGCCGCGATGGCTCCATGGAGACCTTGGAGCAGCACTTCTTTCTCCAGCCCATTCTCGGTCCAGAAGGCGATGGACCGCGCCCGGTTCCGCCAGGAGACGGCCGCCCGGGCCGGACCCTCATGTCTGATCGGCTCGACCGCCGACAGCCCGCGCGCCAGCCAGCGATACCGCTCCAGACAGCGTAGAAGGGGACCCAGATAGGTGAGCAACGCGATGAGCAGGCGGCCCCGCAGGCTGTCCGCGCGCGGGTCCACGCGGGCGCGAAACGCCGCCGCGAGGCAGCATGTCCAGGTCAGGAGAAGCGGGGTCGTCCCCAGCCAGGCCCCGCCGCCGTGGACGAGAGCATAGGCGAAGAGCACGGCCGCCACCAAGGTCCACTCGAGCGTGAACGGCAGGTAGGAGAAGAAGCTCGAGGGCGGCTGGTAGAGGGTCTGAAACAGACCGCGACCGAAAACTCCACCGTAGATGACCGGACGCCGCAGCGAGAACAGCGAGGTGAAGAGAGAGTAGATGCCCCCGTAGATACGGCCACGCCACCGCGAGTACCCGAGGGCGTTGAACCGCTGCGGGTGCTTGAAATAGAGGAGGCCTTCGGCCTTGCCGTAGCCTCGCTGCTGCCCGACGTAGGCCTTGACGGTGTTGCGGCGGAAGTGCCACACCATGGCCGCGGGACTGAAGGCGATGCGGTGGCCGCGCTCCTGAAGGCGCCAGCACACGTCCACGTCGTCGCCGGCAGCGCGGTAGATGGGATCGAACCCGCCGATCTCCTCGAGCACCTCGCGGCGGAACGCCATGTTGCAGCCCGGGATGTGCTCCGCCTCCTCGTCGTTCAGGAGCACGTGCAGGGGCCCGCCCGGAGAGGCGGCCACGCAACTGGCCACCAGCGAATCTTCGGGCGGCGGCAAGTTGGGCCCACCGACCGCCGCCTTCCCGGAGGCGAGGAACGTGGCGACCAGATAGTGCAGCCAATCCGGATCCACCACACAGTCGGAATCGGTGAAGGCGATGATATCGCCGGTGGAGGCGGCGATGCCGACGTTCCGGGCGGCGCTCAGGCCCTGGTTCTCCTGATGGATCACGTGGAAGTCGTCGTATTCGTCGGCGATATGCCCCGTGCGGTCGGCGGAGCCGTCATCGACGACGACGACCTCATACGTCGGGTAGCGGAGATCGCGGAGCGAATCGAGGCAGGCGGCCATTGTGCTCTCCGCATTGTAGGCACAGACCACCACGGACACTTTCGGATATTCGGAGAGAGCGGGCAGCTCTTCCGTGTCGTAGCAGCGCTGCACCGCGCCGAAGGCCGGCTTCGTGCGCCGATCACGGTCGACCAGCCCGAAGCCCCAGTCCCGAACGTCCTCACCGCCGGTGAACCACTCGTCGGTGAAGGAGAAGATGCAGGTACCCGCCACCCCCATCTCGAGGGCGGTCTGCACCTGCCAGGAGAGCGTTGCCGCCTGGGTCTGCTCGCCCTCGCGGAGGGAATCCATGCCGAACTCCGTGAGGACGAGCGGTCGGTCGCCCGCCAGCGTATGGAGCCGGTAGAGATACCGCCGGAGATCCTCCTCGCGGTGCAGATAGACGTTGAAGGCGAGGAAGTCGGTGAAGTCGGTCTCCAGGTATTCTGTCGAGGGGAAGTTGGCGTAGCCGACAAGGGTTGCGGGATCGATGCTCTTGGTGATGTCCACCAGCTCGCGCAGGAAAGCGCTGACCCGTGGCGCGCCGTACCAGCGAACGATGTCCGGCGGGATCTCGTTCCCTACGAGATACGCCGCCACGGCCGGATGCCCGCCGCACGCTTTCACCGCTTCGGCGACCGTGCGCCGGATGCCTTGGGTCAACTCCTTCGAGTCGAGGAAACAGACGTGCTCGGCCCAGGGAATCCCCGCGAGCACGCGCAGGTTGCGGTCGCCCGCCAGGTCCAGGAGCCAGCGCGGTGGGATCGTGAAGGTCCGCAGGGTGTTCGCGCCGAGCTCAGCCATGAGGTCCAGATCCGCGGCAACGGTCTGCGGGCTGTGGAACTGGGAGCCGAAGGCATCGGGTGCGAACGGGCCGTAGGTCACGCCCTTGAGTAGAATCTTCTGGGTACCGGTGAAGAAAAATTTTCCGCGTGCCTCGAGCTTGCCGCTCCATTCCGGCAGCCCGCGGCCTCCCACGGACTGCGGGGCAGCGATGGAACGAAGCCGCACGACGAGACCCTCCTCGGAAGAATCAGGGTGATGATCTAACTGGGTAGATCTGGGTCAGCAACTGATGTGCCATGGTTCGCGGCAGTCAGACGGGCGCTAACTCCATCGCATTCACTACTTAATCGATGAATGAGGCCGAGGTACTCGCCTCGACAGCCAGTCGCCGCATCTGGAATACGCACGCCCTTGGTAGTTTTTACACGAACCCACTGGCCCCGGTGTCCCGGTTCTGATGGCAGCAGCAGGGGCGACCTCTAGATCAAGCTCTGAAAGAACTTCATGGGGCCGGCGGAGAGTCTGTAAAGCGCGCCGCGGGAACGCCGCCACAGTCGCGGGGGCTTGCTGTCGGTCAACTTTCAGCGTCGCTGCCCGCGCGCGCGCTCACCTGCATCTCGCTCTCGCTGTTCGCGTTCTCGCTCCCGCGCGGCCCGCTCGCGCTCCCAGCGGGCGGCGAGCCGTGCTTCCGCTTCCTTCGCGGTGGTCTCCAGACGTGCCGCCTTCTCGAGCAGCTCGGACTGTCGTATCCGGGTTGACATCGCCTCGGCGGCCTCGGTGGCCATCCTCAAGGAGGAGTTGATCCGCTCGATGTTCCTCTGCAGCAGGCTGCTGGCTTCTTGCAACTTTTTTAGTTCCGCCCCATCGCGCCACTCGCGAGTGGCGCGGTCGACGTATTCCTCCTGCATCCGGTACAGCTCGGCCAATGCTCGGCCATCAGTGCTCGCCTTCTCGGCCATCTCCGCGAACCTCTTGCCCGCGCCACTACTCTCCCACTCGCTCGAGCCGGCCCAGACCGGGCTCGGGCCTAGCGACAGCAAGAGGAAGGACATCGTGGCGTGGAGACGTCGTCGGCGGGTCTTCACTTGACGTTACTGATCCTCTCCTGGATCGCATCGAGCCGGGCGGCAAGCTCTTTGAGCTGACTGGCGAGATTGTCCGATAGCTGGCGCATGGTGTCGGCCAGCTTGGCTGAATTTGCGCTCACTTCCTGGCTCGCCGCCGCGACCTTCCGTAAGCCACTCGCGTTCGCGACGTTCATCTCGTGGTTCAGCGACCCCAGCTGCGCGGTCTGAAGCATGAATTTACGTGCCGCCGCCAGATCTCCCGCCAGGGAGTCCAAGGCTTTCTGCATGTCCTCTCTGGCCGTCGCGATCGACGTCTGCGTTTCCCGTCTGGTCGCCACGACCGAATCCGAGAGCCGGCGGAGCTCGGTGTCGAGTGCGGCGAGCGTGGTCCGGAGGGACACTTGCTCTTCAAGAAAGCGGTGGGAGACGCTTTCGGGTTCCTTGGGCACGTCCGCTCTGTACACGAAGCTGACCACCGGGGGCGGGGACACCCGGCCGGTCAGGCTGCCGGAAGGGGAGTCGATGTACCGTGCCCAGGCGTCCGAGGGGGTGTCGCCGGGCAAGACGACCAGGTGGCCATCCCCGGCATCGAGAAAGGCCAGCGCTCCCACGTTGCCCGATTGCCGGATGGTGTCCTGGATAGCCGCGGAGTGCGGCGCGAGTGCTCGATCACGATTCTTGATCGCCACCGCCTGCTCTCTTGGCACGAGCGGGTGGCTCGCACAACCGACCACCACCACCCCCAGACTCAGGACAAGCAGCAACTTACGCATCGTCAGGTCCTCCGACCCAGGCATCGCCGGCGCCGCCGCGGCGCCGCACACACTGACCGAACTCTATCACTTCGGAGGCCTGTGGTCTCTCTCCCGAAACAGTTGTAGCATCCCAGAATCATGCCCGGACCAGCGGGTCGCGATCCGGAAGGTCCTCCGCCCAGCCCCCCCGATGGTCGTGCAGATCCGGTGGTAGGTCGCCTGCGCCAAATCCTCC
>Ga0137394_10001487_pt1 | contig 17134 bp, 11 predicted proteins | sample czobulk116metaG_FD_108278 | JGI IMG/M metagenome (GOLD analysis project Ga0137394, IMG submission 108278) | Vadose zone soil microbial communities from Angelo Coast Range Reserve, California, USA - czobulk1.16 metaG | ecosystem: Environmental > Terrestrial > Soil > Vadose zone | place: USA...
AAGGACAGCGTCATGCCGTTCATCCCGGTCCCGACCGTGGCCCGTCTCGGCGCCCAGCCCTTCGCCAGCCTCTCCAACTACAAGACCGCCGTGTACTCGAACGGCGACTTCGCTGGCGTGTCAGGGGTGACGACGTGGGCGCCGAACCTCAAGACCAGCCTTGCGTACATCATCATCGAGGACCAGCTCGCGGGCGGTAACCGCAGCGCGGCCACTACGCGGACGAGTCGCGGCGAAGACTACGCGTTCATCGTCAGTCCGGAGATCACGCCGTTCAAGGGGCTCGACCTGAAGCCGCTCTTCTCGTACATCCACGCCGACGGGCTGACGAGCTCGAGCGCCCGCGGTAACCACGCGAACATCCGCACGGTGAGCGGCACCACCAACGGCGTGGGGTCGACCGGGAACGCTCCCGCCGGCGACTCGACGTTTCACGAGAACCGCTACACGGTCGGTCTCGACTCGCGCTGGCGCGTGGGCCCCTTCGGCTTCGACCCGACGGTCTACTACCAGTGGGGAACCAAGGACAGCCAGGCCGTCAAGACGAACGGGACGACCGGCAAAGTCGAGGCCGACATGAGCGCCTGGTTCGTGGACATGATCGGCAGCTACCAGCTGGGCCCGCTGCTCTTCGAAGCTCGCGGCGTCTACACCACGGGCAACAAGGCCCGCGACAACCTGGCCAAGAGCATCCGCTACTACCAGCCACTCGACGCGGACGGGAGCTTCTTCACGGGCTGGTCCCAGATCTGGACGACCGGCGTGGACTACTTCAACGGCGGGTTCCTGCCGATGACGAGATGGATCAGCTACGACCGCTTCGGGCTCGCTACGATCGCCGGGAGGGTGACGTACAGCATCACCCCCGCGCTCAGTGTGTACGGGATCGTCGCCCCGATGTGGACGGCGGAGAAGGTCGATACCGATACCAACGTTACGCCCGCGAGCACCACGGCGAACGCGAACGCGGGGAACGTTCCGCGCACGACCGTCTCCGACAAGAGCTGGGTGAAGGGCGAGTCTTACTACCTCGGCACCGAGGTCAACCTCGGGATGACTTGGAGGTTCGCGCCGAACACCGCCCTCGATCTTGTGGGCTCGTGGCTGTCCGCTGGCGATGCGCTGGACACCGCCGAGCTCATCAGCGGCGTGACCACGCGGCGCAGCGCGAACGACGGCTACCAGGCGGCCATGCGCATACGGTTGGCCTTCTAGCGGCGCCGAGACACGGGTGCGTCTCGAGCGTCGTCGCAGTGGAGTTGTTGGTGATGTCGGCGTTGAGGGCTGGCAACGGGTTGGCTGCTTCTCACCACACTTGAGGAGGTCGTAATGAGGAGAGTCCTCGTCACCGCAGTACTGGCTCTCGTCATCGTCGCGATGCTGGCGCCGCCTGTGCTCGCACAGGCCCCGGCTCCGAAGGTGACGATCACCGGGCTGTTCGACCAGATCACGACGGCGGGTAGAAATCTCTACGACGGCAACTTCTCCCGCGACAACGATCGTGAATGGTACGCCCGGTCTCGCTTCCGTCCCGACTTCGTGTTCGAGGTCGGACGCACCAAGGCCGTTCTCGGCCTCGAGATCGACATCATGTACGGCCAGGGCGGCCCCAGTGATGGCGGCTTCCCGGGTAACAACAGCGGCCAGGCGGGAGGTACCCCGGGAGGCACCAAGGCCTCGACCAACGGCGCCTTCGACCTGAACACCGACGTGGGCGGCATGATCGAGATCAAGTGGATGTACACGGAGTTCGACTTGACCGGCAAGGACAGCGTCCTGCCGTTCATTCCGTTCTTGACGGTCGCGCGCGCCGGCGCCCAGCCGTTCGCGACGATCGCCAACTACAAGATCGCCTACGCGAACGGCGACTTCGCGGGCGTGGACATGTACTCCACGTTCACGCCGGACATCAAGAACCACCTCGCCTTCGTCATCGTCGAGGATCAGCTCGCGGGTGGTAACCGCAACCTGGCCACGGCGCGGACGAGTCGCGGCGAGGACTACGCGTTCATCGTGAGCCCCGAGATCACGCCGTTCAAGGGGCTCGACCTGAAGCCGATGTTCTCGTGGTTTCACGCCGACGGCCTGACCTCCGGGAACGCCCGGCGCAACGCGACCAACATGCGCACGGCCGGCGCGGGCGCGCAGGGTACGAGTGGCGGTATGAACTCGACCGGCGCCGGAGGAGCATTCGGAGCCCTTGGCCAGAACCCCGCTGGTGACTCGGCCATGCACGAGGAGCGCTATACGGTCGGTCTCGACGCGCGCTATCGCCTGGGGCCCTTCGGCCTGGATCCCACGGTCTACTATCAGTGGGGTAGCTACGACACCCTGGCGAACAGGAGGAGCGGTGCGGTCGGGAAGGTAAACGGTGACGCGTCGGCCTGGCTCGTCGACCTCCTCGGCAGCTACCAGCTGGGTCCTCTGTTGCTCGAGGTCCGCGGTGCCTACAGCACCGGCAACAAGGCCCGGGATAACCTGTCGTTGAGCAAGCGCTACTACGAGCCGCTGGACCTGGACACGGGCTACTGGAACGGCTGGGTCTCGATCCTCGGCCTCGGTATCGACTACTTCAACGGCGGTGGCCCGTTCAACGCGGGTATGCCGTCGAACGTCGGCTACGATCGCTATGGTCGCGCTCAGCTCGGCTTCCGGGCGACGTACAGCATCACGCCTGCACTGAGCGTGTACGGAGTGGTTGTCCCGACGTGGACCGCGGAAAAGGTGGACACCGATACCGGGTGCGGGGCGCTATCACCCGCCGCATCGGTCGTCGGTTGCCCGGCCCGGCTTACCGTGAGCGAGCGGAGCTGGACCGAGGGTGACTCCCGCTACATCGGCACAGAGGTGAACATCGGTACTACATGGCGTTTTGCACCGAACGCAGCCGTGGATCTTGGTGGGGGGTATCTCGCGCATGGCGGGGCGCTGGACACGGCCGAGTGCCTCGGCGGTACGGGTACGAACTGCGCCGGCGGTACGGTCGTGAGGCGTGGCGCGAATGATGCCTACCAAGGCTCTCTACGCGTGAGGTTGTCCTTCTAGACCAACCGTCGTCGCGTGTCATCGACGGGGCATGGGTGGTCGGATCGCCCATGCCCCGTTTCATTATGCCCATTCCTTGACTCTCCCTACCCCCTGGGCTAGCCTCGGGCTGATGCTGGCGCGAGTACCCGCATGAGCCGCCACGTGGCTCGTATCATCGTCCTCGCCGTTCTCGTCGCCGTCGGGGGCACTGGGACCTTGGCCGCCCAGACGGCGCCGCCGACCCTGGGCGTGCTCGTCGATCAGGTCCTGGCACTCTTTCCAAAGGTCGACGGCGAGGTGATCGAGGTCCAGGGCACCACGGTCACGGTCTCTTTAGGCAGCCGAGACGGTCTCCTCGCCGGCGTCGAGCTGGCCCTCTATCGCCAGGGGCGCGAGCTCCGCCATCCGAAGACAGGCGAGATCTTGGGCCGGACGGAGCAGACGGTCGGTCGGGTGGCAATCCAGCAGGTGTTGGAAGCCTACTCGACCGGCACCGCCAGCCAGGGCAGCGACGCGAAGCCGGGCGACAGGGCCCGTGTCTCGGCCGGGAAGATCAGGCTGAGCCTCGTGCCGCTGGTCGAAGGCGGCGTAAGGGAAGGACTGGCCGACGCCGCGGTCCACGAGGTGATCGAAGCCCTCAACCGCACCGGCCGCTTTCAGATCGGCCTGGGCGACGCCATCGGCGTCTGGCTCGCCCAGCAAGGGGTCAAGCGCGAAGACGCGCTCGCCGGCAAGGGACTCGACCCGATCGCGGAGCGCTTCAAGGTCGAGCACCTGCTTCTCGTCGCGTTCTCACGCGTCCAGAACAAGCCGTACATGGACGTCCGGCTCTTCAGCTTCCCTGGTGCGAGCCCTCGCCTGACCACGGCGCTCTTCGTGCCGCCGTCGATCAAGCCGGCCGCCAAGGGAGACTTCTCGGCCTCCGGCCGCCAGCGCGAGAGCCAGCCGTCGGCCCCGCAGCGGTCGTTCCTGGCCCGGCTGCTCTTCGGGGATCTCGACGCCGGCGCGTACTCGAGCGGCGAGTCCTCGATCACCCTGAAGGAGATCGCGAAGTACCCGTTCGTCGTCACCTCCATGGACGTCGCCGTGGGGTCCAAGGACAAGATCACGCGGATGGCCGTCACCGACGGCGAGCGCGTCTTTCTCTACCGGATCACGCCGGAGCGCATCCTCGAGCCCGAGTGGACCTATCGCACCGATTCCCGCGCTCGCGTCTTCAACGTCCAGCTCGCCGAGCTGGCCGACGACGGCGCCATTCACGTCGTGGTGAATCGGTACAGCGCGATCCCGGCGATTTTGGTCAACTCGCTGGTCCTTGCGACGAAAGACGGGAAGGCGGTCGTGGCCGTCGAGGACGTGTCGGAGATCCTCCTGGCCGTCGACCCGAGCGGCGACGGCGTCAAGAAGGTGCTGTGGGCTCAGGCGTTCGCCCAGAAGGGCTTCTTCAAGCAGGGCGACGCGACGCGTGTGAGCCTCCGCAGCGGTCGGCTGGTATCCGATGGCCGGGTGCGGGTTCCCAGCACCTTCCGCGCGACCGGCGCGACCCACTCCAACATCGCGGGCAAGGGTGTGCGCGCCCTGGCCTTCATCGACGAGTACAATCGGCTGCGGATCGCGCTCGACACCGAGGACGCGTTTCGCTCGTCGACCCAGGTCGGCGGCGGCCTGGCGCAACTCGCGGTGGAGACGAGCAACGAGAGGGGCGGCCGGACCTACCTCTATTCGCCCGAGCCGATGCCGCTGTCGGTGGACCTGGACGGCGACGGGATCGAAGAGATCGTCGTGCCACAGAACCAGTTTCCGGGCCGGCTGGCCGTGGTCTTCAAGGGACCGGCCGGGTACCGCTTCCAGTCGATCAACTCCGGCTTCGAGGGCGTCGTGACGGCGCTCGGGGCCATCACGGGGGAGGGCACCCCGGCGCTCGTGGTCGCGGTGACTCGCTTCACGAACACGTTCGGTACCCAGGGTGAGACTCAGATCATCATGACGACCGCGGAGTGACCCCGGCACGCGTCCGCCCGCCGTCCTGATTTCGTCGCGCCTTCCCGGATGATTCGTCGGTACCAGACTGCGATTGCGAAGGTCCAGCCGACCGCACTCGGCCGAGAACCGGTGCGGTCGTGAAGATCGACCCGGCGCCGCCGCGAGGGATGAAGGATCTGCTGCCCCCCGAGGTGGAGCTCCGGGACCGGGCGACGGCCACGATCGTGGCCACGTACAAGCGCTACGGCTTTCGACGGGTCGAGACGCCGGCGCTCGAGAACCTTGGGCTCCTGCTGGGCAGTGGCGGGGGCGAGAACGAGAAGCTGATCTACAAGATCTTGAAGCGGGGCGCGAAACTCGACTCGGTGACAACACAGCGCGAGGAGGACCTCGCCGATCTCGGACTGCGCTTCGATCTGACCGTGCCGCTCACCCGATACTATGCCCACAATCGGGCCGCGCTGCCCGACCCGTTCAAGGCGATCCAGATCGGACCGGTGTGGCGGGCCGAACGGCCGCAGAAGGGCCGCTTCCGGCAGTTCACCCAGTGCGACATCGACATCCTGGGCGTGGCCTCCGAGATCGCGGAGATCGAGCTGATCCTCGCGACCTCCGAGGCGCTCATCGAGCTGGGCCTCGAGCGCCCGAGGATCCGCTTGAACGATCGGCGCATCCTGACCGCGATGGCGACTCACTGCGGCGTCGATCCGTCTCGCCACGGCGAGTTCTTCGTCGCGCTCGACAAGCTCGACAAGATCGGGCGAGAGGGTGTCGAGCGCGAGCTGCGCGAGGCGGGTTACGACGAAGGCGCGATCGCGAAGCTGTTCGCCCTGTTCCTGTCGGCGCCGAACGGTGCTTCGCCCGACTCCACGCTCGAGCGACTGGCCCACACCATCCCCGCGACGAGGGAGGTCGTCGAGGGCCTCCGTACGATCGTGCGGACGGTCGAGCGGGAGGCGGGTGAGCGCTACAACGTCGTCTTCGATCCGAGTCTGGTCAGGGGCATGGGCTACTACACTGGCCCGATCTTCGAGGCCGTCTACGGCGGCTACACGTCGTCGATCGCGGGTGGCGGCCGGTACGACCGGATGGTCGGCCGGTTGCTCGGACACGACGTCCCGGCGTGCGGCTTCTCGATCGGGTTCGAGCGAGTCGTGTCGATCCTGGAAGAGCGGCAAGGTCTCGCGGGCTCGGAGCGCGACCGGGTCGCGTTTCTCTTCGATCGGGACGACCCGTTGCCCGAGGTGGTGGCGGCCGCCGGTCGGCTGCGGAGTCGGGATCGTGTCGTGTCGCTGACGCTGAAGCGGAAGAACCTCGCCAAGCAGCTCGACGACCTGGCCGGCGAGGGGTTCGGCTCGTACGGAGTGTTCCGGACGGGCCAGCCAGCGACCGAGGTCAAGGCGCTCGCCCGGCGAGCTCCGGGCGGGGGCGGCGCCGATGCATAGCCTGCGCACCCACACGTGCGGTGAGCTTCGGCGCGAGCACATCGACCGGGCGGTCCGGATCTCCGGCTGGCTCCACCGCAAGCGCGACCACGGCAACCTGCTGTTCCTCGACGTCAGGGATCACTACGGGATCACGCAGTGCGTGCTCGACAGCTCGAGCCCGCTGTTCAAGACCGCCGAGGCGCTGCGTCTGGAGAGCGTGATCACGGTGGGCGGCAAGGTCGTCCCGCGGGCGCCGGCCGCCGTCAATCCGCGGCTGCCGACGGGCGAGATCGAGCTGGCGGTCGGCGAGCTGACCGTGCAGGCGTCGGCGGAGCCGCTGCCGCTCCAGGTCAACAGCGACGCCGAGTTCCCCGAAGAAACGCGGCTGCGCTACCGCTTCCTCGACCTCCGGCGGGAGAAGCTCCACCGCAACATCGTGCTCCGAAGCCGCGTCATCGCGTCGATCCGCCGCCGGATGATCGAGGCCGGCTTCACCGAGTTCCAGACGCCGATCCTGACCTCGAGCTCGCCGGAAGGGGCGCGGGACTACCTGGTGCCGAGCCGGGTGCACCCCGGGAAGTTCTACGCGTTGCCGCAGGCGCCGCAGCAGTTCAAGCAGCTGCTGATGACCGCCGGGTTCGACCGCTACTTCCAGATCGCGCCCTGCTTCCGGGACGAGGACGGCCGCGCCGACCGCTCCCCGGGAGAGTTCTACCAGCTCGACTTCGAGATGTCCTTCGTCACTCAGGAGGACGTCTTCGCCGCGATCGAGCCGGTCCTGCACGGGGTGTTCGAGGAGTTCGCCGGCGGCGCCGCGGTGACGCCGGCGCCGTTCCCGCGGATCCCGTTCGACGAGGCGATGACGAAGTACGGCACCGACAAGCCCGACCTCCGAATTCCCCTCCTGATCGCGGACGTCACCGACGTCTTCCGCGACTCGAGCTTCTCGGCGTTCGCGACAGCGATCGCCGGCGGCGCGGTGGTGCGGGCGGTGCCGGCGCCCGGCGCCTCGGGACAGCCGCGGAGCTTCTTCGACAAGCTCGGCCAATGGGCGCGCGAGCAGGGGGCTCCGGGGCTCGGCTACGTCGTCCTGGGCGAGGGCGGCGCCAAAGGGCCGCTCGCGAAGTTCCTGGAGGCGGACCGGCTCGCCCGGCTGGTCGCCGCGACCGGCGCGCGCGAGGGCGACGCCCTGTTCTTCGTGTGCGATCGCAGGCCGGCCGCCGAGAAGCTCGCCGGTCGCGTCCGGGTGCGGCTCGGCGAGGATCTCGCGATCGTCGAGCGCAACGCGTTCCGGTTTTGCTGGATCACGGACTTTCCGATGTACGAGCTGAACGAGGACACCAAGAAGATCGAGTTCAGTCACAACCCGTTCTCGATGCCCCAGGGCGGACTCGAGGCGCTGGAGCGGTCCGACCCGCTGACGATCAAGGCCTATCAGTACGACATCGTCTGCAACGGTGTCGAGCTCTCGAGCGGCGCGATCCGCAACCACCGCCCGGATATCATGTACAAGGCGTTCGCGATCGCCGGGTACGGGCGTGACGAGGTGGAGGCCCGGTTCGGGGGCATGCTCAACGCGTTCAAGTACGGCGCGCCGCCCCACGGCGGCTCGGCGCCCGGTATCGACCGCATCGTGATGCTCCTCGCGGGCGAGACGAACATCCGCGAGGTCATCGCATTTCCGATGAACCAGCAGGCCCAGGATCTGCTGATGGGAGCCCCCGGGCCCGTGCCGCCGGAGCGGCTGAAGGAACTGCACCTCAAGCTCGATTTGCCGAGTGAAGACTCGGGAAAGGAATCCTAGGAGTTGAGCGAAACTGCCGCGATCACCCGCCGGATCTCACTGGCCCCCGACCTCGATCTGCTCCCGCTTCTGGGGCGCAACGACGATCACCTTCGCACGCTGGAGACGGAGCTCGACATCCGCATCGTCGCCCGCGGCCACGACATCATGCTCAAGGGCGACGAGCGCCAGGTGAAGAAGGCCGAGCGCGCGCTCGTCCAGCTCGCGGAGCTGGTCCGGACCGGGACGCCGCTGCGCGCCGGCGAGGTCCGGGCCGCGCTGCGGATGCTCTCGGACGACGAAGAGGCCGACCTCAAGACGGTGTTCGCCGACGCGATCGCGGTCCCGTCGCGCAAGAAGTGGGTCGCGCCCAAGTCGCTGAACCAGAAGCGGTACGTCGATGCGATCCGGGGTCACGACATGGTGTTCGCCATCGGACCCGCCGGCACCGGCAAGTCGTTCCTCGCCGTCGCCATGGCCGTCTCCGCGCTCATGAAGCGCGAAGTCGCTCGGATCGTGCTGACGCGGCCCGCGGTCGAGGCGGGGGAGCGGCTCGGATTCCTGCCCGGTGACCTGTACGAGAAGGTCCACCCCTACCTGCGGCCGCTCTACGATGCCCTCTACGACATGCTCGAGACCGAGAGGGTGACGAGCCTCATGGAGAAAGGGGCGATCGAGATCGCGCCGCTCGCCTACATGCGGGGCCGTACGATGAACGACTCGTTCATCATCCTCGACGAGGCTCAGAACAGCACCGCGGAGCAGATGAAGATGTTCCTCACCCGCCTCGGCTTCAACTCGAAGATGGTGATCACCGGCGACGTGACCCAGGTGGACCTCCCCGCGTCGCGCGGCTCGGGGCTCATCGAGGTGCAGTCGGTACTCCGCGGGGTCCCGGGCATCCGCTTTGTCTTCTTCGACGATGGTGACGTGGTTCGGCACCAGCTCGTGTCGGCGATCGTCCGGGCCTACGACGCCCACGACGCCCGCAAGGCCGATCGCGGGTCCACGCCCGCCCCTTCGTGATGGCCGTGGTAATCGCGAATCGCCAGCGCCGGGTTACCGTGTCGACGGCGCGGCTCGCCCGGACCGCCGGGCGCGCCCTCGGCGCGCTCGGTCGGGTAGCGGGCGACGTCGACGTGCTCGTCGTCGACGACGCGGCGATCCGACGCCTCAACGGGCGGTACCGCGGCGTCAGTCGGCGCACGGACGTCCTGGCGTTTCCGCTCGAGGCGCCAGGGACGCCGAGCCCTCTCGTCGGTCAGATCGTGATCTCGGCGGAGACCGCGCGGCGTCAGGCGCGCCGCCTGAAGGTGCCGCTGGCGACCGAGCTGGACCTGCTCGTCACGCATGGCGTGCTCCACCTGGTCGGCTACGACGACCGCGATCCCGTCGAGGCAGACCTCATGCACGAGCGCGAGCGGGAGATCCTCGCGGCCGGGCGTCCACGGCCGCCCGCGCGGCTCTGGGAGGGACTCCTCGAACCAGCGGCCTCTGGGGCGGGCTCCTCTGTTTCAGGCCACCCTCGGACCAAGCCGGCGACACCACGGATGGAACGGGCAATGCGGAGCCGGGTCGCCTCTGTCTCAGGCCACCCTCGGTCCAAGCCGGTCTCGCGGCCCCCGCTACAATGACCGGCCGCGCCGGCTTCGTGTCGCTGATCGGCCGCCCCAACGCGGGGAAATCGACGCTCCTGAACCGCCTCGTCGGCGAGAAGCTCTCGATCGTGTCCCCGCGGCCGCAGACCACCCGCAACCGCATCACCGGCATCAAGAATCTCGCGGGCGTGCAAATCATCTTCGTCGACACGCCCGGGCTGTACCCGGCCGCCGGCAAGCTCGGCGATTTCATGCTGAAGACGGCGCGGCGCGCTGTCGAGGATGTCGACCTCGTGTGTCTCGTGGTCGACGCGTCGGCGGGGGACGGCCCGGACGGGATTGTCCTCGACCCGTTGCGCGCGTACTCGGGGCCGGTCTTCTGCGTCCTGAACAAGACCGACCGCGTGCGCCCCAAGAGCCGGATGCTGCCGCTCATCGAGACGTGGCGGCGCGGGCACCCGTTCGCCGAGATCGTCCCTATCTCCGCCACGGAAGGAACATATTGCGATCGCCTCCTGGAGCTGATCGTCGGGAGGCTGCCCGAGCATCCGCCGTTCTTCCCGGCGGACGCGACGAGCGACCAGCCCGAGACGTTCTACATCGCCGAGATGATCCGTGAGAAGATCTTCAACCTCACGCGGGAGGAGGTACCGTACGCGGTGGCGGTTCGGGTCGAGGAGCTCACGGAGCGCGCGAACCCTGCGTGCCTGTACGTCAGGGCGACCGTCTTCGTCGAGCAGGAGTCGCAGAAGGGGATTCTCATCGGCAAGGGCGGCGCGATGCTGAAGCAGATCGGCACGGCGGCCCGGCGCGACCTCGAGTCGTTCTTCGGCATCAAAGTATTCCTCCAGTCGACGGTGGAGGTGCGCCGGCACTGGCGCCGGGACGAGCGGGCGCTCCGCGAGTTCGGGTTCATGCTGACGTCCTGATGGCGCTCGGAAAGTCCGCCGCGGTGGTGATCGGGTCGTTTCCGCTCGGGGAGAGCGATCGGCTCGTCACGTTCTACTCACGCGACTTCGGCAAGGTCCGCGGCGTCGCGAAGGCGGCCAGGCGGATGCGCTCCCGGTTCGGGAGTGCCCTGGAGCTTTGCACGCTCGGTGAGCTCATCTTCTTCGACGGTGGACGAAGCGAGCTGGTCCGCATCGACCACTTCGACATCACGCGCCCCTTCGACCGCGTGCGCGACGACCTGGATCGGCTGGCGCAGGCGGCGTGGATCATCGAATGCGTGGCGCGGCTGACCGCCGAGCGTGACCGCCACGTCGCCCTCTTCGGCCTGCTGGTCCGCGGCCTTCGCGCCCTCGAGGGCTCCCGGCCGCCGGCGCGGGTGGCGATCTGTTTCGGCGTGCGGTGCGTCGAAGTGCTCGGCCATCGGCCGCGCCTGAACGCGTGCGTCGAGTGCGGTCGAGCCTACCCGTTCCCGCGGCCCTCGCTCGGAGAGGGCGGCCTGGCCTGCGAGGCGTGCGCGCGCGCGGGAGGGGACGCTCTTCCGATCTCACCCGTGACCATCGGCGCCTTCGAGCGTCTCCGGGCGATTTCCTGGGAGGAGGCGCTCGCGCTCCCCCTCGGCAGGGCCGAGGAGGAGCTATCCGTTCTCCTCGAGGCGCAAGTCTCGCGCCTCATCGGCCACCCGACGCGTTCGACCAAGTTCCAGCGAGAGATCCAACGACTGTCAGCGACCTCCGGAGGACGCACCGCGGTCGCAGGCGAGGCAAGCGTATGATCGTGGCGGTGGGAGCCGCAGGACGGCGCGGGGCTGGGGCCCCGCCGGCCGAGGCGAGCCTATGAACATGGACGTCCTGGTCTCCCTGTCGAAGCGACGCGGCTTCGTCTTCCAGTCGAGCGAGATCTACGGCGGTACCGGTTCGTGCTGGGACTACGGCCCTCTGGGCGTTGAGCTCAAGAACAACATCAAGCGCGTGTGGTGGCGCGATTTCGTGCAGAACCGCGTGGACATGGTCGGCATCGACGCGTCCATCCTCATGCACCCCACCGTGTGGAAGGCCAGTGGCCACCTGGACCACTTCACCGACCCCATGGTCGATTGCCGGGAGTGCAAGCACCGCTTCCGCGCCGATCACGTGGACGCCCTTCCGTGGGTCCACTACTGCCCCGCCACCAAAGGCAACAAGTTCACGATGCCGCCGGGCGAGCCGTGCAGCCATTGCGGCCAGCGACGGACGCTATGCCCGGAGTGCGGCAAGGGCGAGCTGACGCCGCCCCGTCAGTTCAATCTAATGTTCAAGACGTTCATGGGCCCCGTCGAAGAGGACGCCGCGGTCACGTATCTCCGTCCCGAGACTGCCCAGGCGATGTTCGTCAACTTCGACAACGTGCTGCAGTCCATGCGGCTCAAGCTCCCGTTCGGCATTGCGCAGGCCGGGCGATCGTTCCGGAACGAGATCACGCCCGGCCACTTCATCTTTCGCACGCGCGAGTTCGAGCAGATGGAGATCGAGTACTTCGTCAACCCGAACGATCGAGTGGACGGGCGTCCGGCCGACGAGTACTGGCACGACCGCTGGATCGAGGACTGCATCGCGTGGTTCCGGCGCTACGGACTCCGCGACGAAAATCTGAGACTCCGCGAGCACGACCGGGACGAGCTGGCGCACTACGCCAAGCGCACCGTCGATATCGAGTACAAGTTCCCCATCGGTTGGAGTGAGCTGATGGGCATCGCCAACCGCACCGACTTCGACCTCAAGCAGCACGCGAAATGGAGCGGCAAGTCGCTCACGTACTTCGACGAGGAGCGTAAGGAGCACGTCGTGCCCTACGTCGTCGAGCCCGCCGCGGGCGTGGATCGCGCGCTTCTCGCCTTCATGGCCGACGCCTACCGGGAGGAAGAGGTGCGCGGCGAAAAGCGCGTGGTGCTCAGATTTCATCCGGAACTGGCGCCGATCAAGGTTGCCGTGCTGCCACTTCTCAAGAAGCGCGACGACATCGTTCGGACCGCCCACGCAATCCGCGCCGATCTCGCGAAGCACTGGCGTGTCGTCTATGACGATACGGCGGCGATCGGGCGACTGTATCGCCGGCAGGACGAAGTCGGCACGCCGTACTGCGTGACGGTGGACGTCCAGACGGTCGGGGACAGCGAGCGCGGCGAGACGGGCGATCTGCGGGTGACGATCCGCGAGCGGGACTCGATGGAGCAGGTCCGGGTGCCGATGGCGGAGCTGACCGCGGTGTTCCGGGAGCTCCTCGAAGGCGGGTCGTGGTCCCAGGTCGCGGAGCGCTACCCGTCGCCCCGCAGCTAGGGCGTCTGGCCTTTGGGGGGTGAGCCGGTGGCGGGAGAGGTGGGCGCTGGAGCCGGCGTCAGCGCGGGTGCCGAAGTTGGCGGCTGAGGCGGCGTCGAGGCCGCAGGCGCCGCTTGAGCTCTGGGCTGCCCCACCCCGCTGCACGCCATGCCTGACTCAGTTCCCTTGACGAAGGCCATCGGCACGGGCCGAAGGCACTCGCCCGACGGGTCCTCGTCGATCAGCATCGACACGACGCGGTCCGGGACGGGGAAGTCTTCCTTCGGGCTGTCGCCGAGGACCTTGCCCATGTACGTGACCCAGATCGGCACCGCCACTCGAGATCCCGTTTCGTCCTTTCCGAGGCTGCGGGGCCGATCGTACCCGACCCACACACCGGTGGCGAGACGTGGCGTGAAGCCGATGAACCACGCGTTCGAGTAATCGTTGGTCGTCCCGGTCTTTGCGGCCACGGGACGCCCGAGGCCCTTCGCCGCCTGGCCGGTACCGCGCTCGACGACGCCGCGGAGCATGTGGGTGATCACGTAGGCAGTCTCGGGCGCCAACGCCTCGCGGCCTTCCGGTACGTGCTCCTCGAGGAGCTTGCCCTGCGCGTCGGTGACATAGCGAATCGTCGCCGGCGGCATCCAGACACCCTGGTTGGCGAGCGCACTGTAGGCGGAGGTCAGCTCCAGGAGTGACAGGTCGGAGGTGCCGAGCGCCAAGCTCAGGTTGACGTCGAGCGGGCTCGTGATGCCGAGGCGGCGCGCGACCTGGATCGTCTTGGCGAGCCCGATTCGCTCCTGGAGCTTGACGGTCACGACGTTCACCGATTCCTCGATGGCCTGCTGGAGCGTCGTGGACCCGCGGAACTTGCGATCATAGTTCTCAGGCTTCCAGCCCTGCCCGTTCTTCCCGCCGACGCCGAAGGACACCGGAGAGTCCTCGATCTGCGAGGCCGGCGTGAAGCCCGCCTCGAGCGCCGCGATGTAGATGAAGGGCTTGAAGGCGGAGCCGGGCTGCCGTTTGGCCTGCACCGCCCGGTTGAACTCGCTGCGGAGGAAATCCGAGCCGCCGACCATCGCCTTCACGTAGCCGGTCTGCGGCTCGACCGTGACCACCGCGCCCTCGGGGGACTCGCCGGGGCGGGCCTGCGTCGACCGACCCTGGAGCGCCTTCAACCCTTCGCGGAGTGACTGCTCGGCGGTGAGCTGCATGACCGGGTTGAGGGTCGTGTAGACGTTCAGCCCGCCCTTGAGGACCAGATCCGGACCGTACTTCGCCTCGAGGGTCTGCTGGACGTAGTCGATGAAGTACTGGCCGGTCGTCCGGCGCCGCTCGGGCGGGATGAGGCCGAGCTCGGTCTTCGCCAGGCGCTTGGCCTCCTCGTCCTTGATCGTGCCGAAGTCCACCATCCGCCGGAGCACGACCTCGCGCCGGCGCTTCGCCGCCTCGGTGCGATCGAATGGTGAGTAGTTCGAGGGCGCCCGCGGCAGGCCGGCGATCAGGGCAGATTCGCGCACCGACAGCTCGGAGACCGACTTGCCGAAGTACGTCCGCGCCGCCGCCTCGACGCCGTACGAGCCGTGACCGAAGTACACCTGGTTCAGATACATCTCCAGAATGCGGTCCTTGGAGTACCGGCGCTCGAGCTCCAGCGCGAGCACCGCCTCTTTCATCTTCCGCTCGAGGCTCTTGTCCGGTGTGAGGAAGAGGACCTTGGTGAGCTGCTGGGTGATGGTGCTCCCGCCCTCGACGATCCGTCCGCGGCGATAGTTCTGGACGACGGCCCGGGCCACACCGATGGGATCGATCCCCCAGTGCGAGTAGAAGCGGCGGTCCTCCGTCGCCAGGATCGCGTCGCGGAGCGACTGGGGGATCTGGGCCAGGGGAACCAGGATGCGCCGCTCCACGTGGAGCTCGGTGATCGCCTCGTCGTTGTCGTCGTAGATCTTCGTGCCCTGGATGGGCTGCAGCGTCTCGAGCGCGGTGACCGACGGGAGCGAACGCGGGAGAATCGTGAACGCCCAGAGCGCGGCGACGCCCACCACCATCAGGCCGAGCAGCGCCAGGGCGCCGACCGCGATGAGCATCCGCCGCAGCCAGCGCCGTCGCCACAGCGGGAGCTTGGGAGGCCTCGTCGAACGGTCTGCCGCGGAAGCCATCTCCGGACATTATACGGCCCCGACCGGCCGTTACCTTGCGCCTTCAGAATCGTTGTGATACAACGCCGGTGCTTTGAGCCTCGTGGAGTTCCCCCCGGTCGACGCGCAGCTGCAGATCATCAGGCGGGGTACCGCCGACATCATCGTGGAGGCCGAGCTCGCCCAGAAGCTCGAGCGATCGCGACGCGCCCGCTCGCCGCTGAGGGTCAAGCTGGGGCTCGATCCAACCGCGCCCGACCTTCACCTGGGTCATACGGTCGTCCTGAGGAAGCTCCGGGACTTTCAGGATCTGGGCCACCAGGTCATCGTGATCATCGGCGACTTCACCGGCATGATCGGCGATCCGACCGGCCGCTCGGAGACTCGCAAGCCGCTCACCCGGGACGAGATTCGCGCGAACGCGGAGACGTACCGCGCGCAGCTCGGCAAGGTGATCGACATGTCGCGCACGCGTGTCGACTTCAACTCGACGTGGCTCGCGCCGTTGACCTTCGAGGGCGTCATCCGCGAAGCGGCGAGCCTGACGGTAGCCCGGATGCTCCAGCGCGAGGACTTCGCCGCACGGTACGCCGCCGAGCGTCCGATCAGCCTGCACGAGTTCCTCTACCCGATCGCCCAGGCTTACGATTCGGTGGCGTTGACCGCCGATGTCGAGCTCGGCGGCACCGACCAGACGTTCAATCTGCTGGTCGGGCGCGACCTCCAGCGTGCCCACGGTCAGGAGCCGCAGATCGCGCTGACGGTCCCACTCCTCGAAGGACTCGACGGCGTGCAGAAGATGTCCAAGAGCTATGGCAACTACGTCGGGATCAACGAGAAGCCGGAGGACATCTTCGGCAAACTCATGTCGGTCTCCGACGAAATGATGTGGCGCTACTTCGAGCTGCTCACGCGGGTTCCGGCGGCGGAGATCTCCACCCTCCGTTCCGGGCATCCGATGGACGCCAAAAAGCGGCTCGCCCGTACCATCACGGCGCAATACCACGGTGACCGCGCGGCGGTGGAGGCGGAGGAACACTTTGCGCGCGTTCACCAGCACCGCGATGTGCCCGACGAGATCGAGACGATCCGCGTGCCCGGGGACGCCGGCGCGAACGCCGGCAGGGCCTTGCCCCCCAAAGGGGCGCCGTGGCCGGTGTGGCTCGTGCTCAAGGAAGCGGGGCTCGTGCCCTCGACGTCCGAAGCGCGGCGAATGATCGCGCAGGGCGCGGTGGAGATCGATCGTCGACGGGTCACGAGCGCCGAGGAGATTCTGGTACCGGGCCGAGGATACTTGATCCAGGTGGGGAAGCGGCGCTTCAAACGCGTCCTCCTCGCAGATGGTGGTTAAGAACTTGACAAGGCCAGGGTCGATCCGTATAGTCAGTCGTTGCCTCACGGGGACGTGGGGCGTTCGGTCACCTTCCAAGTTGACCGTCGTGCTCTTTGAAAGCTGGATATGCTACTGGCTCACCGAAAAGGTGTGAGCACCATCCGTTCTATCGAGTGCCTTGCGCTCGGCCGAGTGACTGCACGCTAAATCGCAGTAACACGTTCGAGCTTGAGGACCAGGTTCATCGCTTTACTTGGCGAGTTTGATCCTGGCTCAGAGCGAACGCTGGCGGCGTACTTAACACATGCAAGTCGAACGAGGATCGTCGGGTTAGCAATAATTCGGCGGTTCTAGTGGCGTACGGGTGAGTAACACGTGGGTAACCTGCCCTTGAGTCCGGGATACCCTCTCGAAAGGGAGGCTAATACTGGATACGTTCCCTGGGGCGCAAGACCTGGGGAGGAAAGGTGGCGCAAGCTGCCGCTCTTGGAGGGGCTCGCGGCCTATCAGCTAGTTGGTGAGGTAACGGCTCACCAAGGCTATGACGGGTAGCTGGTCTGAGAGGACGACCAGCCACACGGGAACTGAGACACGGTC
>Ga0137394_10001488_pt1 | contig 17134 bp, 16 predicted proteins | sample czobulk116metaG_FD_108278 | JGI IMG/M metagenome (GOLD analysis project Ga0137394, IMG submission 108278) | Vadose zone soil microbial communities from Angelo Coast Range Reserve, California, USA - czobulk1.16 metaG | ecosystem: Environmental > Terrestrial > Soil > Vadose zone | place: USA...
ACGGGCCGGCCGTCCACGCGCGCTCGGCCGAACACGAAGTTGGACGGGGTCAGGCTCTCGAGCTCGTTGTCCGCGTCGTAGGTCGCCTTCCCCGCGATCTTGCCCACTTCGTGGAAGGTGTCGGGATCGACTAGACGTGCCAGGCGCTCCCGGATGGTCAGGCGCCCCTCGTCGTGCTGGCGCTTGATCCGCGCGGGCCCGCCGAGCTGCTCGGCGAATGCCTCGCGCCGTCGCAGCTCGTCGAGCTCGGGCTTCCAGTCGTCAGGCATTTATCGAGCCCTCACGCATCCCGTACCCAGCCCCCGTGCACCGGATGATGCGAGCAGATGAACTCGAGGAAGGCGGGCCGGCCCTTGACGTTCTCGTCGAGGGCCCGCTTGAGGGCCGGGATGATCTCCGAGGGCTGCGTCACGTCCTCGGCGTGAAAGCCCACCGCCCTCGCCATGGAGGCCATGCACGCCGACCCGTGATCGGACACCTTCCACGTGTAAGGATCGTGCCCCGCGCCCCAGAAGCCGGGGCCATAGCCCGAGTAGCCGCCGTTGTTGATGTGCAGCGTGGTGATCCCGATCCCGTAGCGCGCCACCGCCTCGAAATTGCCCATCATGTAGCAGACGCCCGCATCCCCCGTGACGTGGACACACTGCCGCTCCGGATACGCGAGCTTGGCCGCCACCACCCCGGCCAGGCTGAAGCCCAGGGTGGAGACGTTGCCCCAGCCCAGGAACCCGCGCGGGATCTGCGACTCGTACACCGTGCTCGTCTGGTCGCGCGTGTTGCCGGAATCAGCGGTGACGAACGAATTCTTCGGGTCGAGCACCTTCATGAGATCACCGAGGACGCGGTAGGGATTGATGGGCGTCTCCGCCGACTCCATCCACGGGCGGAACTTCTCGAGGAAGCTCGCCTTGCCCTTGCGGATCTCCTCGACGAGCTCGGGCTTCTTGCGCGCGCCCCCGGGCCGGCCGCCCAGCTCGTCAATAAGGGCCTGGAGGGTGAGCTTGGCGTCGCCGATCACGGCATGGCGCGTCTCGTAGCTCCGGTTGATATCCAGCGTGTCCACCGTGCACTGGATGATGGTCTTCTCGTCGGCGTCGGGCACGGCGTGGCTGAAGCGATTGGGAAAGAGGCTCGAGCCGATCGAGAAGAGGACGTCCGCCTTGCGGAGGAAATGCTCGGCGAGCGAGCCGCGACAGCCCACGGAGAGCGGGTGGTTCTCGGGGAAGGCGCTCTTTCCCTTCAGCGTGGTGAGCACGGGCACCTGCGCGAGCTCGGCGAACTTCAGTAATTCGCTCGTGGCGTCGGCGTAGAGCACACCCTCGCCCACGTGGAGGAGCGGATCCTTCGCGCCGAGCAGTGTCCGGACCGCCGTCTTCACGTCGTCGGGATCGGGACCCGATCGCCACCCCTTCACCGGCGTGTACGGGTGCTCCGCCTCGTCGTACTCGCCGAGATCGCGGGGCAGGAGCAGCAAGACGGGCCCGGGTCGGCCCGAGCGGAGCTGGGTGAAGGCCCGGCGGAGGTAGTCGGGCACGAGGTCGGCGCGGTCGATCTTGCCCACCCACTTCGTCACGGGCCTGAAGGCTTCGGCCATGTCGAAGTGCGTATGCCGGCTCGCCCCCTGGCCCACGCCCTCGGCGATGACGAGCAGCGGGGAGGAGTCCTCCCAGGCCTGGGCGATGGCGCCGAAGGCCATCTGGATGCCCGCGGCATTCAGGTTGGCCATGACCGTGCACACCCCGATCCGCTTCCCGCTCGTCACCCGCGAGAAGCCGTCGGCCACGGCGACCGCGAAACGCTCCTCGCCCATCATGAGGATGGGCACGCCCTCCTCGCCGAGGGCGTTGTTCACGTGATTGGTGGGATAGCAGCTCACCCACGGGATGCCCTCGGTCTTGAGGATCCGGGCAAAGCCATTCGCCGCCTTGATCTTCATCGCGCTCCTCCTCGCTGATCTTCCATCTCCGTGCCACGTAACCCCGTGACGCCGGCCCTGTCAAGGGGGCTCATGGCTTCCGGGCGAAGACGTACAGCTTGCGCCCGCGCATGCCCGCGCAGTCGGGCTCGGAGCTGACCGTGCCGGCAAGGTCCGAGTCCCTGAACTCGCGGTTGTCGTACATCGCGAGCACCTCGAACCCGCCTGCCTCGAGAATCCCCCTCGTTTCCTCGGGATAGAGCAGCCGATACTCGGCGTCATCCACGACGTCGGGCTGGCCGGCGATCTTCCAGGTGCGCGTGCGCCGCATTCGGCGCGCCGTCCGATCGAGGCTGTGCACGGCGACGGAATCGGCCGTGAACTCCCGCGTCTCGATTCGCCCCTCGATGCGCTCGCGAAATCCGTGCCCGTCGAGATAACACCGGGCGTTCAGCAGGTCGAGGATGAGGAGGGATCCCGTATGGGTGTGGGTCGCGAACGTGGTGATGGCCTTCCCGAGATCCGCATCCGCCAGCATGTACGAAAGCGCGTTGCCGAGGCAGGTCGCGACGTCGAACGTCCGTCCGAGACGGACCGTGCGCATGTCGCCCACGTGAAACACGCCTGCCCGTCCGCGCGAGCGCGCGTAGGCGATATTGGACTCCACGAGATCGACGCCCCAGCACTCCGGAATCGATGGGCTCAGCGACGCGAGGAGGCGACCGTTGCCGCAGCCGATGTCCACCAGCGAGGCCGGGGGAAGGGACAGATAGCGCTTGAACGCCTCCCGGCACATCTCGGCCCGCGTCTGGTCGGGTTCCGGGAACACGAGATCGTAGAGACCCGGGCGGTCGTACAGCAAGCTTCGGAACGCGGGCTCCATCTACCGGTGAGGCCGCTCGGTGCTCGGCTTGTCGCCGGGGCCGGGCAAAACGGTCTTCGACCCGCCTCGCGACTCACCCGCGATGAGCGATTCGATATCCGGGTAGGCGTAGATGGTCGGCGCGTTATTGTCGGGGAGGCCGCCGGTGTCGACGGACGGCCCGTACACGCTGTGGACGTGGCGCCCCAGCAATCTGAGCAGCGTCGTCATCTCCCCCCGGTGCTGGGCGGTATGGGCGATGCGCCGGACCATGATCCAGGCCACGCTCCGCGTCTTGTCGAAGAAGGCAACGTCCCGCTGCCACCACGCGCGGTCCTTTTGCCGTAACATCGCCAGGCGCTTGCCCGAGTCCTCCGCGTATCGCGTGATGAACTCGAGGCGCGTCTCCTTCGCGGGCACGGGCGCGGCGCCGACATCGATGGCGAACATCCGGCAGAACCACTTGTCCTCGCTCATGCACTGGTGAACCATGTGCTCGAGGGCATTCCGGTCGCGGGTGGGCAATGCCGACGGGCGAACGGGGAGGTCCTCGTCCGAGAACATGCTCCACACGGACAGTGTCTTCAGCCGCTCGCTGTCATAGGTGTCGACGAGAAAGTCGAATTCCATCCCGTCACGCCGGGCGGAACATCGGCACCGGGGGGCCGCCCTCGGTCGGCTTGAAGGCCACCGTCACCGGCTGGCCGATCCGGATGGCATCGAGGTCGCAGTCCACGATATTGGTCATCATCGACACGCCTTCCTCGAGCGTCACGTAGGCGAGCGCGTAGGGGACGGGCACGCGCCTCATCACGCTGTACGAATACACGGTGCCGCGGCCCGACGCGGTCACCCACTCCGTCTTGTCGCTCCCGCAGAACGGGCAGATCGCCCGCGGGTAGAAATGCGCCTCGCCGCAGGTGACGCACTTCTTGATGAGGAGCCGGCCCTGGGCGGCTGCCTCCCAGAAGGGTTTCGTCTCCGGATTCGTCTCGGGCGCGGGGATCTTGCGCTCCTGTGTGGCCATGGCTCACTCCCTCTCCATGATCAGGGTGGCGCTGCCGTGCCGCGTGGCGAGGGAGCCGCCCGTACCGTGGGCGAGCGCCACGTCGCAGTTCTTCACCTGCACCTTCGGATGCGCCTCCCCGCGGAGCTGGCGCACCGCCTCCACCACCTTCGTGAGGCCCCCACGGTTGGCGGGATGGTTGTTGCACAGCCCGCCGCCGTCGGTGTTGAAGGGCAGCTTGCCCGTGCCCGAGATGAGATTGCCGTCGGCCACGAGCTTGCCCCCCTGCCCCTTCGCGCTGAACCCGAGATCCTCCAGCGTGATGAGCACGGTGATGGTGAAGCTGTCGTAGATCGACACATACTTGATGTCGGCGGGCGTGACTCCGGCTTCCGCGAAGGCCGCGGGCCCCGACCACACGGCGCCCGTGTACGTCAGGTCTACCTTGCCGCCCATCTGGTGCTTCGGGGCCTCCCCCGCTCCCATCACCTTGACGCGCGGGCGCTTGAGGCTCTTGGCGACCTCCGGCTTCACGACGACGATGGCGCCCCCGCCGTCGCTGATGACACAGCAATCGAGCCGGTGGAGGGGATCGGAGATCATCGGCGAGTTCACGACGTCCTCGACCGTGACGACCTCGCGGAGCATGGCGTGAGGATTGTGCTGGGCATGGTGCGAGGCGGCGACCTTGATCCAGGCGAGCTGGGCGCTCGTGGTCCCGAACTCGTGCATGTGCCGCATGGCGGCCATGGCGTATTGATTCACCACCGTCGGCCCGAACGGGTACTCGAAGGCGGCGTCGGGAGAGGCGCCGTAATTGCGCGGGGCCGTGCCCGTGGCCATGCCTTCGGCCCGCGGCCGGCCCGCCAGGGTGATGAGCGCCACGTTGCACTTCCCGGCGGCGATGGCCTCCGCGGCGTGCCCCACGTGGATGACGTAGGAGGAGCCGCCCGTCTCCGTCGTGTCCATGTGGCGAAGCTTGAGCCCCATGTAGTCGACCATGGAGAGCCCGCCCAGCCCCGGCGCGTCCCCGGCGCAGAAGTAGCCGTCCACGTCTCCCCGGGTCAGCCCCGCGTCCTCCAGCGCCCCGCGGGCGGACTCGGCGTGGAGCTGGGCCAGCGACTTGTCGTCGGCCTTGCGCGTGGGATGCTCGTAAATCCCTCCTATGTAGGCCTGGCCCTTGATGGTCATGCGCGTCTCATCCTTTGAGAGCCTCCGGATTCACCACGTTGATCGGCTTGCCGCCCGCATACGCGAGCACCTGGTCGAAGATGGTGCTGAACATCTCCTGGAGCCCGTCCCGCTCGACATAGCCCAGGTGCGGCGTGCATACCACGTTGTCCATGGCCAGGAGCGGATGGCGCGCCCCCAGCACCGGCTCGTCTTCGAAGACGTCCACGGCCGCCATGGCGGGGCGACCGGCGCGGAGCGCCGCCTCCAGGGCACCCGGGGCGATCAATCCCGCGCGGCTCGTGTTCACGAGAAGGGCCGTCGGCTTCATCCGGCCGAGATCCGCGGCCGTCATCATCCCTCGTGTCGCGTCGATCAGCCGCACGTGAAGCGAGACCACGTCCGACTGCTCGAGAAACGCCTCCTTCCCCGTGGCCACGGCAACGCCGTCGGCGAGGGCCTTGGCCAGCGTCGTCTCGCGTCCCCAGGCGACGACCCTCATCCCGAAGGCCTTGCCATAGCCGGCGACGACAGCCCCGATCTTTCCGTAGCCCCAGATGCCCAGGGTCTTGCCGCGCAGGCCCATGCCCACCCTGGAGGTCTGCCACTGGCCCGCCTTGAGGGCGCCCATCTCCTGGGGAATGCGCCGGAAGGCGGCGAGGATGAGCCCCCAGTTGAGCTCGGCGGTGGCATACGAGGGCCGTCCGGGCATCTGGCTCGAGGAGACGATGACACCGCGGCGCGTGCAGGCCTCGGCGTCGATGTGCGGGGACACGCCGACCTGGCTGATGAGCCGGAGCTTGTCGAGGCGCTCGAGGAGCGGCGCGCGGATCGGGGTGCGCTCGCGAAGGAGGACTAGCGCCTCGGTATCCCGGAGCCGCTCGGCCAGCGCGTCGGTGTCCTTGGTGTGGTCGTTCCAGATCGTGATGTGGTGGCCAGCCACCTTGCTGAAGCACGGTAGCGTCCGGATGGTGTCCTGGTAGTCGTCGAGGATCGTGATGTTCATGATTTACTCAGCCCTCGTCGTTCCCCTGAGCTCTCGCCTCACGGCTGCCGGGCAGCCGCTTCTTCAGACTCGCCATAAGCTCATGGTACCGCCTACGAATGCGTTATGCTGACGCGGAGTCGGCGGCCTGATCGGGTGCGAGGCCCGCCAAAGGAGGAATGGCAGATGGCCTTCGGGATCTATCTCATCGGGTACTGCATCCTGATCATTGGCCTGGCCATCGGTGCCCACTTGCTCCATGTGCCCCCGAAATGGATAGGTGTGGGCGTTCTCTGTCTGGTCGGTATCGGTATCGCCCGCGGCGTGACCAGGACGAGAGAGAAAGACCCCACGTCGAAGGGCTAGCGCGGACCTGAGCTTCCGTCCCCCGCCTTGATCCGGCGCAAGGCCGGCAGCAGCTCATCGCTGATCATGCGCATGCTGGCCAGGGCGGGAGCCACCGGCATGCCGCTCCAGTACGTGCGGAAGAAGAGAAAGTTGGTGCCCGCCTCCTCCCAGCACGGCCGGAGCTGCTCGTAGCATTCCTCGGGACTTCCCAGCACGAACCGGTCGCGGAGGAGAGCTTCGAATGATTGGTCGAACGTCTCCCCACCCGGCATGACCTTGTCCTGTCCCCAGGACGCGTAGGTGCGGTACTTGTTGGCGAGCGAGGGGCCGGCCATCTCCAGCGCGGTCCGGGTGTCCTTGGCGCAGAAGATCTCCTTGATCATCGGAAGGACCCGCGGGAACGGCTTGCCCACCCGCGTCAGCTCGGCCCGGTACAGCTCCATCTGGCGCGTGGTGGTGGTCATGGTCGCGTGCGGATTCACGAACCACGTGTCCCCGATGCGGGCGGCGCGCCGGACGGCGTTGTCGTTGTTGGCGGCCACCCAGATGGGGGGATGCGGATGCTGGACTGGCCGGCACGTCAGCGTCACGTTCGAGAGCGTGCACACGTCGTTGTCCACCGTCACCTTGTCCTCGGTCCATAGCCGCTTCACCACCTCGAGGCACTGCTCGAAGCGACGCACGCGCTGGCCGCGGGGCACCTTGAAAGCGTCGAACTCCACGTCCCGATAGCCCAGCCCGACACCGAAGACGAAGTTCCCCTGCCAGATGACGTCGAGCGAAGCCATGCACTCCGCCACTTCCACGGGGTTGTGCAGCCCGATGAGGAGGACTCCGGCCACGCCCGTCATGTGGCCCGCCTCCGCGGCCAGGCGCGCCAGGTAGGGAATGAGCTGCAGCTGGCTCATGCCTTCGCTCAGGTAGTGCTGGCCGGCGGCGACTGCGTCCCAGCCGCGATCCCGCGCGAGACGGGTCATGAGGCACTGATTCTCGAGGGCGGAGACCATGTCGCTCCCCACCGGGTTCTGATTCGTCAGGAAGATCCCGATCTTCATCGCGACTCCTTTGTGGTCAGCGCCAGAGCTGCTGGGAAGCGAGGCGGGCCCCTTCGGCCATCGACTTGAACTTGGCCCACGCGATCTCGGGCTCGACCTGGAGCGTCGAGCGCCCGAAGGTCGCGAAGCCGCAGTCGGTGCCGGCGATCACGCGCTCCCGGCCCACCACCTCGGCATAGCGGACGAGCCGCTGGGCGACCAGCTCGGGGTGCTCGATGAAGTTGGTGGTGGAGTCGAGCACGCCGGGGATGATGACCTTCTCCTCGGGCAGGCGCACCTCTCGGAACACGACCCATTCGTGCTCGTGGCGCGGATTGGCGCCTTCCAGCGAGAGGGCCTGGGGCCGGGCCTTGAGGGCGACGTGAATGATCTCCCGCAGCGGAATGTCCCGGTGATGCGGCCCCTCGTAGTTGCCCCAGCAGAGGTGCAGCCGCATCCGGTCGGGCGGGATGTCGCGGAGGGCGTGGTTGAGCGCCTCCACGTTGGCCTCGGCGATCTTCACGAACTCCGCGTTGCTGAGGCTTGGAAAAGCGAGGTGACGCCCCATGGCGAGATCGGGGCAATCGATCTGGAGGACGAAGCCCGCCCGGTGGATGGCGTCGTACTCCTCCTTCATGACGTCGACGAGACGCCCGAGATAGGCTTCCCGGCTCGGATAGTACTCGTTACGCAGGAAGTGGGCGATGACGCCGGGCGAGGCGGCCGTCATGAAGGCCTCCGTGGGCCGGACACCGTCGAGGGCCGCGCGCAGGTTGGCCACGTCCTTCTGCACCGCCCCCCGGTCCTGCCACTCGATCGGGCCATCGCAGGCGGGACGGGACACGGCGGAGCGCCGCTCCGCGCGGGCGGCGGCTTCCGGAAAATCAGCCCAGTCGGCCCGGCTCGATACTCCGCTCGTCCCCCCGAACCCCGTGAGCCGATGCCGCACATAGGTCGAATAGCCGACCTTGCCCTGCTCGCCGTCATTGACGATGTCCACGCCGACGTCCACCTGCTGGCGCACGATGTCGGTGACGGCGCGGCGCACCCGGCCGTCGAAGGCGGCGGGGTCGAGGGCGCTCCCCGCGTCCATCGCTTCCAGCATGGCCGTGAGGTCGGGCGGCCGCGGCAGGCTGCCCGTATGCGTGGTGAGGATACGCTCGGTGCTGCGCTTCACGACTCGAGACCGCTCGCCGTGCCGATGGCGGTCGTCTGGCCGCCCTGGTTCACGCACCAGACCTCCACGGTGACGCGCGTGCCACCGTTCTCCGGCTGCCTGTCCTTGATCACGCCATGGACGGTGAGCCGATCCCCGGCAAAGACCGGCTTGACGAAGGCCATCGAGATGGTGCCGCCCTTGACGAAGCCGGCGCCGAGGAAGCGCGTCATCATCTCCGAGACGTAGGCCGTGGACATCATGCCCTGGGCGAGCGGCGCGCGGAATCCCTTGGCCCGGGCCCAGCTCTCGTCCGTGTGGATGGAGCGCGCCCGCACCACGGAGTAGGCGTCGATCTTGCGCTGGGAGATCTCCTTCACGAGGGACGGCAGCGTCTGGGTCATGGTCGCCATGGGAGTCGCCTCTCAGTCGCGAAAGAGCATCTGGGTGAAGCGGCCGCGCACGAGCGTCGTGCCGTTCTCGTCTTCCGTCACGAACTCCGTCACCATGTACGGCTTGCCGCGGCGTTCGTACTTGTCCACGACCTTGCCGCGCGAGCGCGTGCGCACGCCGGGCCGGATCGGCTCCAGGAACTCGAAGTCCATCTTCGCGTGCAGCCCCGCGTGCACGATGTAGCGGCCGTGGCGCATCCGCAGCGCCTGGTTCCCGAGCAGGGTGGGGTGCGCGATGGGGCCGCCGAAGGGCGAGTCCTCGAGGAACCAGGGATGGTGATCCTCCACCGCGAAAGCGTACGTCTCGACGTCTTCGGGGAGGACGAGCTGCTCGTCGGAGACGAACTCCTCGCCGACCTCGAGCGCCTCGTAGGTGAGCTTCTTGAACTGGATCATCGTGGTCCTCCACTTCGGGGGCGGGGAGCGGGTTGGACGTCGGCCTCGAACGGATAGAGGGGCCGGCGGCGGTTCCGGTAGGTGAAGCGCTGGAGGTCCGAGCTGGTGACGCCCTCGCCGTCGCACAGCACGATGTGCCGCGCGATCGGCTCGAAGCCGGCCCGGAAGTGCTGGCGCGACTTGATGAGGACGTAGCGCTTGCGGCGCGGGTCGATGCCGCAGTGGGTGAACACGCCGAGGTCGAAGGGCTCGCTGCGCCGCTCCGAGACCACGATCTGCATGGCCCCGGTGTCGAGCACGGCGGTCCGGCCCATGCGGACGCGCGTGCCCGTGGCCATGGGCCCCGTGACCACGAACTCGCCCTCGGTGATGCGCGCTACCTTGCCGGTGACGCTGAGGGGCTTGCCCGTGAGATTGACCTGCGGCATGTCCACCTTGCCGCCCAGCGACAGGGTGACGCTGGCCGCGGTACCCGCGGCGAGAATGCGGGCGATGCTGGGCGGATCGCAGATCGGCCCCGCCACCACGTCCTCGAGGCCCTGTCGCATCGCCTCCTCGATGACGCTCATCACGTCTTGCGTCCCGCCCGAGGCGGTGTTGTCGCCGTGATCCACGAGAAGGATGGGCCCCTCCCCCAGCGACCGCGCGTGGGCGATCTGGCTCGACAGCGGCTCGCCCCGGTAGAGGAAGGCGTCGCGCCGGTCCCAGGCCAGACCCAGGAGCTGGTCGAGGAGGACCTTGCCGGGATCGCCGTGTCGGTCGCACACGATCACCGCCGAGCAGGCGAGATGCGGGATATCGGCATGCGGAAAGCCGCCGAACACGGAGGCGTTCAGGACGGCGCCCGAGGACTCCGCACCGATGGCCATGTCCATGACATCCTTCATGGGCTGGCGGGACGGGGCGTGCACGAGCGTGCTCGTCATCATGGGCAGCCATCCCCAGACCATGACGGGCTCGACCTCGCCGTTCATCGCCCGCACGAGCGTCCGGGCCGCCCGCTGGGCCGTCTCGCCCATGTCGATGTGCGGATAGGTCCGATAGCCGGCGAGGACGGTGGCATTGTCGACCATGGGCGCCGTCATGTGGGCGTGGAAATCGAGGCCCACGGCGAGGGGCAGGTGGGGCGCCACCGCGCGAATGCGGCGGAGGAGCGCGCCCTCGCCGTCGTCGACGTGCTCGGCGACCATGGCGCCGTGCAGCGCCAGGAAGGCCGCGTCGCAGCCGTTCCTGATCCCGCCCACGATGGCCTCGCACATGTCCTCGTAGGCCGCCCTCTCCACGTAGCCCGAGGGATGAGCGCCGGCCGCGAGGGGCACCACGATCTCCGCCCCCGTCTCCTTGGCCACGTGCAGGAAGCCGCCCAGCTGGGTATTGGTGTCCTGGAACTCCTGGATGGCCGCGGCACCGGAGAGCGGGCGAAACGAGGTCAGGGGCGTGGGGACGGGCGAAAACGTATTGGTCTCGTGCATCATCATCGCGACGAGAATCTTGCGGCGGGCCATGGGCCGTCCTCTCAGGTGTCCCGCATGAGCTACGCCGCCCGAGCATACCGCAGGCTAGGTGGCTGCGCTGTACCTCACCGCGGCCAGGACGAGGCCGGCGACCCCGAGACCGGCGAGGATCCAGAGCACCACCCGACGAAACGTCTCCGGCTCGGTGGCGATGAAGCGCCGGTGCCCGAGCCAGATCCCGAGGGCGACGAAGGGAAGCGCGTAGAGTGCGAGCACCGCGGTCCGCGCGTCCAGCAAGCCGCCCGCCCTGGCCAGGAGCAGCGCAAAAATATCGGTGGCCACGAAGAACGCGATCAGAGAAGCGCGGCCTCTCGCCGCGGCACCCTCCGACGAGAAATAGAAGATCACCGCGGGCGGACCGGCGAGGCCGGTCGATCCGTTGAGAAGCCCGGAGAGACATCCCGCGGCGAAGGTGGCCGCGGGACCAGGCGTGGCGCGAAGGACGAATCCCTTCAGAAGGACGAGGGCGACCACGACGACCACGGCCGAGACGAGGGCGCGCATGAGGTTCTCCGGGGCGTGGGCGAGCACGGCGAGCCCGATCGGGGTGGCGACCATGCAGCCGCCCACGATCCACACCAGCGAGCGCCAGTCCACGTCGCGCCAGACCGAGGGCAGGAGACCCACGGAGGCCGCGATCTCGAGGGCGAACATGGCCGGTACCACGTGGGCCGGCGGCATGACGAGCGTGAGGGCGGAGACGGCGATCATCGACGAGCCGAAGCCGCTGAACCCCCGCACGACGAAGGCGGCCAGGATGCTGACGCCGACATAGCCCAGGAGAAGCGGCGGCCGCGCGAGCCACGCCGAGGCCGCCTCCGCGAGCAGCGGCAGGACGGGCACCGCGTTACTTGGCGCGCGGCACCTCGAGCGCGGCAAGCTTCTCGATGATGGTCATGACCACCGTGGTGTCCTTGTCGGCCAGCCCCGCGGCCATGGCCGCCTGCTCGTAGCGCTGGGCCACGTTCGAGAAGCTCACGGGGACGTGCAGCTCCTTGGCGATGGTGTTGAAGGTCTCGAGGTCCTTGTTCATGAGGAAGACCTTGAAGCCGGGCTCGAAGTCGCGCGGGATGATGGCGCGCGGAATGCGGTCGAGCGCCTTGCTCCCTCCACTGCTCGCCTTCACCACGTCGTGGATGATCATGGGATCCAGGCCGGCCTTGAGCCCGAGGACGAGCCCTTCCATCATGGCCAGCGAGTTGACGCAGGCCATCATGTTGTTGATCGCCTTGACCGTATTGCCGGCGCCCACGGGCCCGACGTGGAAGATATTCGGGCCGATGGAGCGCAGGACGGGCTCGGCGCGCTTGAGGACTTCTCCGTCGCCCCCGACCATGACGGCCAGGGTGGCCGCGCGCGCGCCGGCGACGCCACCGCTCACCGGCGATTCCAGGAAGTGCACGCCCCGGTCACGGGCGCGGGGCTCGATCTTGCGGGGCGTGGAGGGCAGCACGCTGCTCAGGTCGATCAAGATGGTCCCGGGCTTGGCGCACTCCACGAGGCCGCCCGCGTCGAGGTAGAGCGCCTCGACGTCAGGCGAGGCGGGCAGACACGTGAGCACGATCTCGGAGCCCTCGACCACCTCGCGCGCCGAGGCCGCCCGCTGAGCTCCCGCCTGCACGAGATTCTCCATGGCCTTCGGACTCAGGTCGAAGACCTTCATCTTGAAGCCGTTCTTGAGAATATTGGACGCCATGGGATTGCCCATGTTGCCGACACCGATGAATCCGACGGAAACGGCCATGGTCAGCTCCTTTGCTCGGGGGCGGAAAGAAGATCGGCGCTTCCCTCTTCCTGAAACCGGCCCGAGTATAGCCCCCGACTCCCGCGAGGTCCACCGCGCGCCCCGGGCGACGAAGCCGACGTCAGCGAGGGAGACCGGAGCCTGACGCGGACGGCGCCGCTTCCGACGTCGGTTCTGCCGAGGGAGGAGTGGTGGGGGGCGCGGGCGGGCGCGCGGGAGCAGCGGCGCGGTCCTCGCAGCCCCACGGGCGGTGAAGTCCGAATATGAAGGCATTGCTGCCGCCGCTGCCCCAGCCGGAGAACCAGCCGGACCTTGCCGGGGGGCAGGATGCCCCGGCTGACGCGCATCCGCCCGCCAGAAGCGCCAGTGCGATCGCGGCGTGAAGTCTCAGCACGGCCCTCCCCGACAACCCGGTCGCTCTTGGAGCGGACGGCAAGGTAAGATTGCGACCCTGGCCAAGTATGACATGGCCATGGCCACGATCCCCGAGAACAAGGAGAGAGACGGATGCCGGTGACACGCTTCGAGGTCACGCTCCGGCGGCCCCTGGCCGGCGGCGCCGCGTTCGGCGACACGGGAGCCTACGAGGAGCTCAAGGGGCGGCTGCACTTCAGCATCGATCCCCTGCACCCGTCCAACACGCGCATCACCGACGTGGAGCGGGCGCCCCGGAATGAAGCGGGACGTGTGGCGTTCTCGTCCGAGGTCTCGCTGCTCGCACCCCTGGATCGCTCGCGATGCCGCGGCGGCGTGCTCCTCGATGTGGTCAACCGGGGCAATACCATCGCCGTGCCGAACTTCAACCGCGCCACACGGCCGGCCTTCGCTCCGGGCGCGGACCCGAATCCGCCCATCGACGCGGGCGACGGCTTCCTCATGCGACGCGGCTTCGTCGTGCTCTCCTGCGCCTGGCAGGGCGACCTCCCCGATCTGCCCGGCCTGCTGCGCCTGCACGGGCCGGATGCGCTCGACGCCGGTGGCCGGCCCATCAAGGGGCGCGTGTACACGCAGCTCCAGACCCACGTGCCCGCGGCGTCGCTGCTCCTGTCCGATCGCGGGCACCGGCCCTATCCCGCCGCCGACATCGAGGAGCGTGACGCCCAGCTCACCGTGCAGGACCAGCCGGACGCCGAGCCGGTTCTCATCCCGCGCGAGCGCTGGCGCTTCACCCCTGATGCCGGCCGCGTCGCGCTCGACGGCGGATTCGAGAAGGGCCGGCTCTACCGCATCGCCTATACCGCGCTCGGGGCGCCCGTCATGGGACTCGGCCCCGCCGCGCTCCGCGAGGCGGCCTCGTGGATCAAGCACGGCACGGCCGGCGAAGGCAACCCGGCGCCCGGTCGCCTCCGCCACGTCTACGGCTATGGCCGGTCACAGACGGGGCGGCTCCTCCGCACCTACGTCTACTACGACCTCAACCTCGACGAGCAGGGACGCGAGGCGCTGGACGGCATCATCGCCAATGTGCCGGGCGGTCTGCGGGGAGAGTTCAACCAGCGCTTCGGCCAGAACTCGAAGGACCGGCCCCAGATGATGGCGCACCTCTTTCCCTTCACCGATCTGCCCCAGAAGGATCCGGAGACGGGCCAGGCGGATGCCCTCCATCGGCGGCTCGACGCGCGGCAGAGCCCGCTCAGGATCATGTACACGAACACCTCCGCCGAGTACCACCGCGGCGATGCCTCGCTGATCCACACCAGTGCCGACGGCGTGAGCGACATCGCGCACGGCCCGAACACGCGCATCTATCTCTACGCGGGCACCGAGCACAGCCTCGGCGCGTGGCCGCCCACGAACTGGCAGATCGGCGCCGCCGATCCTACCGGCGCCATCGACCACTCCCAGAACCTGCGCGGCGTCGTCGACTACTCCCGGCTCCTGCGCGCGTGCCTGGTCAGCCTCGACCGCTGGGTGACCGAAGGCGTGGAGCCGCCCCCGAGCGTCCATCCGCGCCTGACCGACGGCAGCGCGGTCGCTCCCGAAGACCTGGCCAAGGTCTTCGACGCCATCCCGGACGCGCACTACCCGCGTCACCATCCGCGCCCGTTGCGGCTGGACTTCGGCGCCTCCGGGGAGCTTCGCGAGACGCCCACCATTCCACCGCGGCGCGGTCGCCCGTATGGCTCGCGGGTGTCCGCGGTGGATGCCGATGGCAACGAGATCGGCGGCATCGCGGTGCCCGAGCTCACGGTGCCCCTGGCCACGCACACGGGCTGGAATCCCCGCCACCCGGAGATCGGCGGTGAGGAACAGCTCCTCGTCTTCGTCGGCTCCACGCTGTTCTTCCCGCGGTCGCGGGCGGAGCGTGAGGCTACCGGAGATCCGCGGCTCTCCATCGAGGAGCGCTATCGCTCGCGCGATAGCTATCTGGAGCAGGTGCGACAGGCGGGGCGCGAGCTCTGCGCGCGCGGCTATCTGCTCGACGAGGACATCGAGCTCTCGGTGACGCTCGCCGCGCGAATGTGGGACTACCTGCGCGCGGGAGCCGCGGACGGCGCGCGGGCCCGGCCGCGGCCCTGACGCCGATGGGGCGCGGTCGCTCCGACCCCGGGGCCCGAGCGACCGAGCGCGTTGAGGCGGCTCGACTGAGCCCGAAGAACCCTTGAGCCCCCAGAGTGCCCTGCCCTTCTACACGGTCCTGCCGTTCGTCTTCATGCTGCTCGCGATCGCGGTCTTTCCCCTCTGGATACCGCACTGGTGGGAGAGCAAGCGCAACAAGCTCCTGGTCGCCTGCGTCCTTGGCCTGCCCGTTCTCGTGCTCTACGTGATGCGAAGACCGACCGCGCTGGTGGGAATGGGCGAGGAGTATGTCTCGTTCATCATTCTCCTCGCCGCCCTCTACGTCGTCTCGGGCGGCGTGCTCCTCCGGGGCGACCTGGTCGCCACGCCCCTGACCAATACGGGCTTTCTCACCGTGGGCGCCGTGCTGGCTTCGGTGGTCGGGACCACGGGCGCGTCCATGCTCCTGATCCGGCCCCTGCTCCAGACGAACCGGGAGCGGGCCCGCGTCAAGCACACCGTGATCTTCTTCATCTTCATCGTCTCGAACGTCGGCGGCATGCTGACACCCCTCGGCGACCCTCCCCTTTTCCTGGGGTACCTCCAGGGCGTCCCCTTCACGTGGACCTTCCGGTTGTGGCCGGCCTGGCTGCTCATGGTGGGGATACTTCTGCTCTTGTACTTCGTCTGGGACTCGACGCAGTATGCGCGAGAGCGCCCCGAGGCCATTCGCCGCGATCGAGCTCGAGTCGTGCCCCTGCGCGTGCGCGGCGGCTTCAATGCGTTCTGGCTCGCCGGCGTCATCCTCGCGGTGGCCTTCCTGCGGGAGCCCGCGCGCGAGGTGGCCATGCTCGCCCTGATGGCGATCTCGCTCTGGCGGACGCCGCGGGACATCCGTCGCGCCAACGGGTTCACGGCCTCTCCCATCGTCGAGGTCGCCGTGCTCTTCTTCGGCATCTTCCTGACCATGATCCCCGCCCTCGAGCTGCTCCACACCCGGGGGCACGAGCTCGGCGTGCGTCAGCCCTGGCAGTTCTTCTGGGCCACCGGCATGCTGTCGTCATTCCTCGACAACGCGCCGACCTATCTCGCCTTCCTGGCCCTCGGGCAGGGCCTGGGACTCCCGGCCGACGTGGTCGGGGTGCCGGGGACCATCCTCGCCGCCATCAGCGTGGGCGCCGTCGCCATGGGCGCCAACACCTATATCGGCAATGCCCCCAACTTCATGGTCAGGTCGATCGCCGAGGAGGCGGGGGTCAAGATGCCGAGCTTCTTCGGCTACATGCTCTACAGCGGGCTCGTCCTGGTTCCCCTCTTCGTGGCCGTCACCTTTCTCTTCTTCTGAGGCTCCCCCCGCGTGCTCCTCCTCCTGAAGATCATCGTCGTCCCCACGCTGATCATCTCGGTCACGCTGGCGGGACGACGCTGGGGACCACGCGTGGAGGGCATCCTCGCCAGCTTTCCCCTCGTGGCCGGTCCGGTGCTCTTCTTCCTGGCCACCGAGCAGGGCGAGGTCTTCGCCGCGAAGGCGGCCCGCGCCACCCTCGTGAGCCTGATCGCCGTCGCCGCTTCCGGGCTCGCCTATGCGTGGGCCTGCCTGCGCGTCCCGTGGTGGGCGAGCCTGGCCGCGAGCTGGGGAAGCTTCGTTCTTCTCATCCTGGCCCTGCATGGCATACCCTGGGCGCCCCTGGCGGCCTTCGGCGCGACGCTCGCGAGCTTCCTCCTCGCGCGAGCCCTCCTGCCTCACACGGGTGAGGGTGCCGCGCCGGCCACGCGGAGCGCCTGGGACCTGCCTCTGCGCGTGATCTCCGCCGTCGCCCTCGTGCTGACCACGACGGGCCTCGCGCCGCGCCTGGGCCCCACCCTGAGCGGCGCCATCACGCCGTTCCCCGTCGCACTCGCCATCCTGATGGCCTTCACACACGTCCAGCAGGGTCCGCCCACCACGATCCGGTTCCTGCGCGGATTCTTCCCCGGGATGTGGAGCTTCGCCGTGTTCTGCCTGGTGACGACGCTTGGCTTGGATGCGCTGGGCAAGTGGCACGGCTTCGCC
>Ga0137394_10001490_pt1 | contig 17118 bp, 14 predicted proteins | sample czobulk116metaG_FD_108278 | JGI IMG/M metagenome (GOLD analysis project Ga0137394, IMG submission 108278) | Vadose zone soil microbial communities from Angelo Coast Range Reserve, California, USA - czobulk1.16 metaG | ecosystem: Environmental > Terrestrial > Soil > Vadose zone | place: USA...
CTGCTCGCAACCGGGGGCCTTGCGCCGATGCTGCACGCGTGTGTGCCAGTATGTGGCGGCTTGTTCATGGTCGTGATGGACCGTGTCCACGGAGAGATGGCTGTGGAAGCGGTCGCCCTGGGGAAGCTCATTCCGTACGATATCTACAAGGACATCCTCGATGCCGTCGCGCTGCTTCACTCCAACGACCTCGTCTTCGGTGATCTCCGCATTCAGAACATCATGGTCGTCCCTGGTGAATCCGGCTCAGACGCCCGACCTCGCGGTATGCTCATCGATTTTGACTGGGTTGGGACTCATGGTATTTGGAGATACCCTGCTTCGTTGGACAATGGCCTTGCGGACTGGTGGTCATCAGGTATCGAGCGATATGGGATCATGAACAAGGCCCATGATCTCGTGATGTTAAACAAGTTCAAGGACCTATGCCATTCGGCTTAGTTACTGTAACATATTTTCGCTGTTCTTCGAGTTGTCTCATTCCTGTATTTGTCGATTGAAATCAATATCGTGTTGGGATTGCATGTTGATTGCATGTTGTGCATCGCAGATGGGGTGGCCTTAGTATAAATCTCGGTGACACGTGCGCCAAGCAAGTGACGCGGAACGGCATCGCTCTGTAGACACCACTCACGATTAATTTGCGGCCGACCAGAAACAGCGGCACACACCGTTTTACAAGGCCTACTAGTAGGGCCGTAAATGATCATGACGAACTCGTACGTAGTTAGTAGTAGTGGTTCAGTGCGGGTGCGGTGATACTGTATGTGTAGTCAGGAAGCTATCGGGGTACTGATTCCAGTTTCAAGTTGGCCACGGTCACCCTCGTTCTGTGGTAGGGACGACACGAGAGCTTTGCGAACGGATCCGGGGCGTCGAGTTGGTACAATTAATGGGTCATAATGCCGCGGGACAGCATGATGGCGCGGCATGTTGACAGGCGACACATCGGCCCACTATCGGCCCCAACCATCATACAGCTACTGTCACGGGTACAGCACTGGCCTCGGAAAACTTGCAGTGTCAGGTTCTCATGATCTCTTGTGTCACCAAGCCTGAATGACCGCTATTAGCAAGTCTTGATCGGAGCAACTTTGGCGTCAGTGGCTGATAGGTCCGGGGCTGATCATTTCATCGACCGATAACTTGAAGTGGATAGGGCTCATGGCTTACAATGCTGTATGTTAATAACAGCACCAGCAACCGATTGTGTTATGAACTGCACACGAGACGACTTGCGTAGGCAGCAGCGTAGCACAGGGTACTGTGCCCTTGACTTGGGGCTCTCTCCGCGCCCCACCCACTTAGTTGTGAGAAGGTGGGCCCGAGGGTTGCCTTGATGACCATTTGATGACCGCAGCACCATTGCTTGACAGCAGCGAACGCCGCCCCCCAAAATGCACGGCGCAGTTACCCGTGCCAGTGCCTATCATTGATAGCCGCTACCAGTTATTGTAAAGACGCGTATCCCCGGGGAACGCGGAAGTCCCCAGGGCACACTTGGACAGGTTTGCGGATATTCAAACCCGACCACTGGATCCTTCAAAAACGAAAATGGTTTTACGCTTGGCTGGAAAAGAAAAGGAACAGGGGCACATCAAAGAGCGCCGTCCAAATAAAGAAGTGCGATTTGGTCAGGGCGTCAAGTTACGCCCTGTAGTACGACTGTAAGATATAGCCCCGAATTGGCTCATCTATTATCCAGAGTATTTTCCCCCACCGTTTTGACGACCATGGGGACGGTGTAAAAATCTGATACTCTCTGATTGATGTTTGCCCACTGAATGAATGAGCCGACTCGGAGGACCGGATGTTAACGTTCAGCAGCAGTTTATGAGCAGCAGTTTATGAGAAAACCTGACAGAGACCAATATGGAACGCTGCCCAGGATGTATAGGTCCGCAAAAGCCGTCGGATCAGTTACAAAGCTGCGATGCTTAGATACAATGATGATTGAGCCGTTCAGTCCACTCTCACGGTACCATCAACGGGTCCCGGCTTGTGACTAAGCGGACACCCTTGGACACCCTTGGACACCTTTGCTTAGGAAGGAGAGAGTGATGATACATACGGTTCAGTACCGTACATTATCCTCCAGGGAACCGACGCGGTGCGTGCTTGTTCATCTCCGCCTTGAGTCGTGCCAATCAATGATGGCGTCTGCGATGAATACGCGGGGCTAAATCCCCATGTATAGCCATGAAAGCGGCACGATATGAGCGGGAGCATGAGAGAATTAATACCAAACTGATCGCCACGTAATACGATCCCGCTTCGGATGTCCGTAGCATGTGAGAAGCATGCTCTTTTTGGTGATATATGCTTCAGCGGTTGGCTGATGGATGATGTCGATGAATATTGCGTCTACAAAAGAGATGGGGCATCAAAGATGGTATGTATGTACTTTCATTGCGGAACAGTTTTGAGCTGCGCAGAGAGCATCAGCATCACAATGTAAGTAACACGAGGAGGAAGAAGAGTACCTGAAGGCCGTGAATCCCTTCGATTTCCTTCTTGAGGGCTTCATTAACCAGACGGTGTTGCTTTACCACTGGGATCCCTTTAAACGCCGCGCTCGCAATGGTAATTGCGTAAAACGTCCCACAGCCACCTACACGAAGTCACACATTAGACCCCCCCATGCGTTTTCTGAACGATGCGGAGAGGGTGGGAATGGTGCGTACCAGAAACGTCTTGCACGAGCAGCTCGGAGGTTTGGAAGTGTTCCGAGAGCTTATCGTAGATGGCTTGTTCGCCCTTGTCACGTTCGGAAGATGAGGATGGCGCGGCTTGGGTGTGCGCAGCGGCAGTATACGAACGAGCCTGACGCAATGATGGCGTGGCCCTTCGCATGACGGCTGAGAACATGACGGTTGCGGTTGAGAGCAAAGCAAACCGTGCACGGCACCTCGGGCCGTGCCGAGCTGGAACGCGTCGCAAAGCATCGGGTGACACCCAACCTCAGCAAGGTTCACAGTTCTGCACAACTCCCTGACCGTGTTTGCGCGTGGAATGCTGCTGGGACCGCTTGCCCGTGCTCTACGCCTCTCGCCAAAGAGCATGACAAGCTTGTCCATCCCTTTCCCCACCCGCCTGCAAGTTCCAGTTCCTCTACCTCTTCCACCATGTCACCATCGCAGCAGACTCCTGCACCAGCCGACTCGTAGGCCTCCAACATCGAGCGTCTCTTTGTCCACTCGGATGCGGACCTGGACGCGACCGTACTCCCGAGCCGCGTTCTCCAACCGAGTGCCAACCACGACGACGACGAAGACGACCCCGCCTAAATCTGCGCTCGAGCCGCGTTTCTTTTCGTCAAATGGCGCGCTGCTGCTGCTGCCAGCTGCAGCTGCGCCTGCGGCATCGGCCCAGCAGCAGGAGCCGCTTCCGGTGGTCTCTCCACCCGCGGTGGGGCACTGGCTCTTGCTCTCCTCCGTTCTCGTCGTCGCGGTCATCGTCGTCGGAGGCGTCACTCGTCTCACCGAGTCTGGGTTGAGCATCACCGAGTGGCGGCCCATCACGGGCGTCATCCCGCCACTCTCGCGCGAGGACTGGGAGATCGAGTTTGAAAAGTACAGAGCCACGCCCGAGTTCCGTCTGTGCGTACTTGTCTTTCTACGCGCGTGCGCGCGCGCGCTCTCGCTCAAATTTTCCTACCCACTTCTTTTCAGGCTCAACTCGTGCATGTCGCTCGAAGAATTTAAGTCGATCTACCACATGGAATGGGGCCACCGCATGCTCGGACGTATAATCGGTCTTGCATTCATCCTCCCGCTCGGATACTTTGCCCTCCGGCGGCGCATCGCGCGTTCCCTGCGCGCTCCGCTCCTGGCTATGGCCGGCCTCCTGGGCGCGCAAGGCGCCCTCGGGTGGTACATGGTACAATCCGGCCTCGAGCCAGCCAACTTTGCCGCCGACGGCGCCGTGCCGCGCGTCTCGCAGTACCGCCTTGCGGCACACCTCGGCGCAGCGCTCGTCCTCTACGCCGGCATGTTTTCCGCCGCTCTTTCCATCAGGGCAGACTGGCTCTTCGCCCGCGACGGCACTTGGGGCAGACTCGCAGATGGCCGCACGTGGGAAGACGTGCTGCGCCACCCGCTCGTGAGGCGCTTCAGAGCGCAAGCCGCTCTCGTCACCGGACTCGTCCTCCTCACGGCGCTCTCCGGTACGCCGACGACAATACAATTTCTCGCCTATATCTGATCGCGGCTTTTCTTTTGTTCCTTTAGGCGCATTCGTCGCAGGCCTGGACGCCGGCCTCGTCTATAATGAGTTCCCACTCATGGGCGGCCGCCTCGCGCCGCCTCTTAGCGAGCTTATCTCGCCGTACTATACAGCCTCCAACAAAGACACTACCGGTCTCTGGCGTAACTTTTTCGAAAACCCGACGACCGTGCAGTTCGACCACCGCGTGCTAGCGATGACGACCTATGTCGCGACGGCGCTGCTCTTCTTGTCGAGTAGGCGCGGCGCAATGCGTACGGCGCTGCCCCCGTCGGCACGCCTCACGGCCGCAGCCGCGTTCGCGATGGCCAACGTGCAGGCCGTCCTCGGTATCTCCACGTTGTTGTATCTCGTGCCTGTGCCCCTCGCCGCGGCGCATCAGGCGGGCAGCGTCGCCCTGCTCACGGCCACTATCCACGTTCTTCTCTCACTGCGCCGTCCTGGTGCCGCCGCACGGGCCTGGCGACAAGCGAACTTGGCCCGAAGGGGAGCAGGAGCGACGACGGTAGCGGGTAAAGGGCACAAGGTCAATGTATGATCCAATGGTGCTTGCGCTCGGCGGCATAGAAGACATGGAGGAGGGGAGAGGAGGACGAAGGGCGTACGCTTTTGTCGTTCACACATAGATCACCACCACTCCTATGCCCACACACAAATATAATACAAACAATTCAACAGCCTGCTTCGATTTGCGGGACAAAGCATCTACATGTACACCTAATGCTCCGACATCTGTACGTCCTCGTCGCTGCCTCCTGGGGGCGCGGCCGAACCAGATGCCGAAGCGGAAGCGGAGGCGGAGGCAGGAGGTGGAACCTCTTTAGGCTGCATCGTCTGGAGGTACACCTCGATCGGAGGGCCCTCGAGAATTCGAAAGTCGACCGGTGCACCAGCTGCCTCGTGCACGCCGCGCGGGCCCAGGATGCCAATCGAGGTGTTGTTCGTCGTTAGTTCCTTGTCCTGCTGCAACGTCTCGCGGAGTGCGTGCAGGCCGTGGCGGATCAGGTCTTCCAGGCTGCCTGTAATCCGGGCGTCACGCGTGGGCATGCACACAATTTGGTGAGTCAATCAAGCACGAAAGAAAAGCGATATGGCATCGTACAGTCGGCGAAGGACTCGAAGTGCTTCTCGAGGTACGTCTTGGCGCTTTGACTGCGTGCGCCGATCGAGACGGCAAAGTACTCGAAGGAGGTGCCGCTCGGCGAGAACTCGTATAGGTGTGGGCCGGTGTGGTCCAGGCCGACGACGAGGAATCCGACGCCGTACGGGCGCCGTCCGTATTCCTGCGTGTTCACCTGGGCCTCTGGGAAGTGACGTTTTTTTTTTGGGTTTTTGCGCGTAAGCATTCCGTGAGAGGAAAAAAACAGGGAGAGAAATGACGCACTGTTTGCGATGGCGGACACGAGGCGGTTCACAGGCACGGGTCGGTTGAAGACCATCTTAGATGCCATGGCCTGCTGGCGCATGAAGTTGCTGCATACATGCAAAGACAGAGAGGGACAGAGAGTGAGAGCAGTTCGCGTCTGAACATCGATGTACTATGGGAGAAAGAGTCAGTGGGACAGACCTGAGTACGCGTGCATCCGAGGTGAGGCCTGCGATCGCGATGCCGACATGATCGTCGATGCGGAACATCTTTTGTTGGTACGACGCGAGCTCTCCGCTCGAGCGCTGGATGCAGAAAGAGTGAAAGTGAGCGACATGGTAAAGAGGGACGCGTGTGCGAGGGGCAACGCGGCGCATCGCACTGCGGCTGGCAATTGCGGGCACAGCGGCGCGGCAAGGGGCATTTCCATGGCGCGTACCTTGAGAGCGAGGAGTATGGCATGATTTTTGGATCTCAGGCCGACCGCTGCTGAGCCCTGCTTGACTGCTTCGAGTGCGTACTCGACTTGGTGTAATCGGCCTTGGGGCGAGAAGACGGTGTTGTCCGAGTCGTAGGTGTTGCGAAACTGTTCTCACGGTGAGTACGTTTGTTCTGAAGATGACGAGAGACGTGCTCAGACCATGTAGGAAGATAGATGAGGACGAGGACGAGTGAGGTAGATGATAGAGCTATAGAGGCTTGAACACGGGCCGCGCGTCCCTCGTGGTTGGTCAATTAGATAAGTACTAAGATAGCCGAGCCGTATAGGAGTGTCTAGATACAGAATTATAGCTAAGGATTCAATCAAAATATGTAACGGGTGAGCTGCAAAATGGGCATCCAGCTGCCTGCTGCGACCTCGACCACGCCAATAATCAAAATGTTGCTACGCTCGATGCCACTTTGCCCGATCCTCCACTGATTGGTTCGCCAGTCGAGACCACTTGAACCCGGGTCCTGTTGGTCAGCCTAGTGAGAAAAAAACATGTCTCAGCATGATGTGCGCGCGGTGCATCAGAAAGAATGCTATCGACCTTGAGAAAGGCATCTACAGCTTGTCCGACTTGGTGTGCGAACTTCGCGATAGCGACGGGACGATGGCCCCTCGTTTCGTCGTGAATTTGAACCTGGCATTTGAACGGCTTGTAGCCCAGCCACTACAATGTGAAAAGAAATTGTTTTAGAACGCGACTTTTTTTTCACGCGAAGTGGACGGCACCAACCATAATGCGGATGTTTATTATCGACCTCTGACCAAGTCTCGCGAATTCCTGTCTATTGGCGAGACCATCGCATTGACCAGCAGCGCAAGCCTCGAGTGAGATGCCAAGCTTCCCATCCGCACCCTCGAAGAAGATGGGCATCTGCAGTTCTGCCTCTCCCGCCAGCCGTCGTCTGTCTTCGACGGCCAACGGGGACCACATCGTCTGAGGTACCACCGTGCCCATTGCGATCAAGCTACGATCAAGCACCACACGTTGCAGCTCTGAAAGAGGCCGAATCGGGAGTTGCGGGGACGCGGAATCGACGATGAAGAAGCGGCTTTCCATCCCCGGGTGGGACAAGACCCTGTACGCGGGGATGTGGTTGCGCTTCAGCAGACGAAAGAAGTACTCCTCTGTCACACGACTGCTGAAAGTTCGGGATATGTATCCATCGACGAGAAGGGTCTGCGTCAATAGGTCAAACCGTCGGGAAAGCGTGTCCAATACGGTCAGCCCACTCACCAAGGAATGGTTCATGACTTGTCGTAGAACGTTTTGGGGTTTTTTTGGGGGGTACGATGGTGAGGGAACAGGTCCATGGCTTGGGTTGTATATACTGCCAGCCTAACAGGGGTGTTCCTGGTGAACTGTCCACATATCCGACGCAGTCAATGATTAATTATCAATTTGTTCTGGTCTAGTCTCCTGGCGTCACAGTTTGAACGTCGCGTTTGGCAATTGAATCGTTGTTTCCATAGCGTCTCCGCTCACCGCCCCATCCGGTGAACTGCTGTTGGGTCAAGTGATGGTGAACAAAAGAGCCACAGTGACACTGTGCCCTGGTCACGGTCGCGCAATCGGGGTTCCTAGCACAGAACGCCGTCGAACCCGGAAGTGGTGACTCGGAGGTTAGAGATGATCATCGAACGCCACGACCGGTGCTACAGTAGTACGTCTCGGAAGCGAGATGTCGGACCCCAAAATTCATAACAGCAGTACGACCAACACCTGGCCACGCCGCCACGGTCACCTTTGAACCCCGTCGTGCTAGTCACCCTCATCTGCTAGTGCCGCATCCGCCGGTAGCGATGGTTCAAGAGTTTCAACTCTCCCAAATTGCACCGCCCCGGCCCGAGCCTGGAAGAAGCTGTGGAAAAGCCCATCACCATGATGTGACCTCGCATCGCGTTGTTCGCGTCCAACTCTCGACGAGCTCCGGCGCAGGCAGATGAAGGTCGGGTGCGGACTGCGGCGCTGTAATGGCACCGACACTGACCGGAAATATTGCACAGTGACGATGGCGGTGCAGAATTTCAGTTGCGGGCGCGTAATTGACTGGGCGCCTGCTGTCACCGACGTACCCTCACAGCCAGGGCCTGCCATCACTCCACGGTTGTACGTAAAGGCCAGGACCGTACTAGCGCTAGTCCCGTGCATGCAGCAGGCAGCGCCGTGTCGTCCTCCTCATGCCAGACTCATACCCACCCGTCCTTCCCACTCATCGAACACACCTCTACTCTGGTAGACCACGCATACGGCGTCTGAGATTTATCCTTGGTCTTCCCATCATCTTTCTCTTCCTCTGGCTCATCCGTATCGCAGCGAGGGACAAGTGGGTTCGGGATTTTGGATACGTTACCCGTCCTATATGGGATACGTCAGTGAACAAGGACAGTCCTCAAACCACAATCCCTCACTACGACGTGTCTGGGCCTATCATCCCAGGAGAACTATGCGCGTTGCATGGCTGGTCAAATTCGTCATCAACGACGTCGAACGCACGTCCACCCCGAGTGTACGATGCGTTCCTTTACAGCATTGAGCTTGACTTGCTCGAAATTCGCCTACACGAACTTTGGGACGTCGTCGATACCTTCGTCATCATCGAAGCCACTCGTTCTTTCTCCGGCGATCTGCGCCATGACATGACCCCTCTCTCCTCCCATTTCGCCTCACCTCAAGCACGTCTGAGCTGGGCATCCGCCAAAATCAAGTACGAGCTCGTGGACGACCTCTCCCCATCACCCAAGGATCCCTTTGACAACGAGCGACTCCTCCGTGAACGGATGGACTCGCTCCTCTCATCTGCAGGCGTGCGACCAAACGACATCGTTCTCATGTCGGATTTGGATGAGATCCCTACCCCACACACGATCTATCTCCTTAAACAGTGTTCCGATTGGATGTCGCCCCTCCACCTTCAAATGAAAAATTATCGATACAGTTTCGAATTCCCCGTCAACGATGACGGGTACTGGCGTCCGAAAGCCGTTCGATGGGGTGGGCCTGAGTCTTACTATAATCATGCGAAAGGGGGAGAGACCATGCTTGCGAACGCAGGATGGCATTGTAGTTGGTGCTTCCGATTCATTGAGGACATTCAATTCAAGATGACCGTACGTCATAATGCAACCTTTCCCCCCCAAAAGACCATTCATTTTTCCGAGTCTATCAAATTCCATGATCACATACACTTTCATACATTCAGGGATACAGCCATAACGATCGCCTGAAGGGACGATATCAGCTTGATCCGAAGCGAATCAACAAACATGCATGCGATGGGAGTGACATCTTTGACATGTATCCCGTGCGCCTTCTCATTTCCGTTCCTTGTCTCTCGCCGCTTAATGTTAATATCCGGTGCAATAGGAGGCATTCTCTTTCTACGACCTCTACGCCCAATCCGGTTCCCTAAGGAAAACCATTTCATTCACGGATATCCCCGATTGGCTTGTCAGGCATCCGGAGAAGTACGGATTCCTCTTACCTGGGGGGTGCGAACGGGAACATCGGCCATTGTTGACTATTTGAGGCACAAAGATGCCTTCAACAAACAATTGCGGACGGCAGTGTCGTGTAGTGATGTGATATAGGCCGATGGCGAAGATCGCATGGAGGCATGTAGATAAATCCCGGGCCACTGATCGCGCACATTCTACACTCAGGCAGTGCGGGAAGGGTTCTTGGAGGGCCCACCAGTTTTGGGCCCTGACTCGAACCCATCTAAGTTATTAGTACGCTATTTAATTTCCGGGCATTTTTGATTTGTATGAGGCGTTGTGGAAGTAATAATACCGGGACTTGAAGGACTAGCAGCAACTGAAGGATGGGCGCAAACGCTAAGTCGGATATGACAGAAACGCGTGGATACACGCGCTCCGGGTGCGCCAAGAAATAACAAACAACAGCCTGAGTCCAAGAGTTACGGCAAAGGCTCAAAAGCCCGGCGAGAGATAACAAGTCCAACATGAACAAAAACATATACCCGACCATAGTCGAAGCCGCGCCCAAGCATTACAGCATGAGTGATACAGCCTGAGCGGCGCTCAGGCTGTATGTGGGTGGAATTAACGCTCGATGCAAGTCCCAAAGGCTCAGGCATATTACTACTGTAAGTACTATGGTCTACCGTACACTAGTAGTAGTAGTAGAACTGTACTGCCGTAGTAGCGAAGTACTTGTGCAATACGCGCGCTGCATGGGCGCACCCTTTCCGCACTTCTACCTCCAAAAAAAGAACTGTGTAGATAAATGGGGGAAACTTACGGAAACGTTCGGTGGAGGAACAATGAAGGATTCGATCGCTCTTATTTTATTTTTTTCCGCGTTCGCTTGTCTGTGTAATACAGTACAGTACAAGCAGCGCTAACGCGAACGCAGACGCACGCCAAACTTAAAGTGAGTTTACTTGTGGAGATCGGACCCGGAGGGCGGTCGGTGCGGAGTCGTGACCCGCCACCACTGGCAGGTACCATGTGCACATGGCATGCTGTGCTGTACAGCACCCGTCGGACTGATGGACGACAACAAACACTGGCAGCACATGACTAAATGCGAGTCCTTGACTTCAATTACCGCAAGGAAGGCTCGATGTAGTCGGCCCTTCCGCCTACCGGTAACAGTACTCCATTTACTGGAACTTTTGGCGTATGGCATTGCCCCCGCCCTGCTGGACATCTCTCGGTGTTGCTAAAAGTAATTGCCACTGTAGTCTGCTTTGTTAAGAGCCCTTGTGAACGTTAAAGAGGCGGCAATCCATGGTCTACATCAGCAAAACAAAAGCTTGGCGAGACTACTACTAGTCTAGTCACCTCTACCAAACAAGCACCCTACTTACTTAAGGCTACTTCCTCTGCTGGACTATCACCTGCCAGGTCGACGCGACCTGAGACAGATTGAGATTGCGATTGAAGAGATGATGGTGTCCATCGTGCTGAATCTCCTAAAGGGAGCGTTGACGTGCCTACCGTAGTGAGGGCCACATCGAGCCTGACACCCCAACTCGATGATGTCTAGCCTAGACTTGAGTTCAGAGATGACATCCACACGCATCAGATACGTGCACAGATTTGCCTTTTCCTTATCACTCAATCACTTGCCACATCCCTCACCCCAAAATGTTCTCTTGCGCGAAATCATCTTGTCCTTGAACATGCAACAAGCCAGTATCAAACAAAGTGCATGATATTACACCTAGTGGCTACACAGGAAATGTATGTGAATGGTAAACGAGCACGTAAAGGCCATCTCAAGTTTCAACGAACGACAACTTCTTGGCTAAAAGGTTGTAGAGCAAAAGACAGTACATGTGCAGACGAGCCATCCTTGGACAGCACTCGCATATCTTCTAGATCTTCTAAAATCTTGTCCATGTGCTCAGCAGCCCCAGATAGCTGGGCAACTCTACAGCATGCGGCATGAATCCTGAGATAGTCAGGGTTCGGCGAGGGGAGATCTGCCTTTGTCTGGAACGTTATTGGGTTTGTTTTGCACGAGCGAAGGCGATGGTCTCGCTTAGCACGAATAACATAGGTATTTTCCGTGTCACCCTGCGCATGTTTAGCGTAAGAGGAGCCTCAAAGATGAAATCACTCACAACTGCTTCAAACCAGATTTCTAGCCTATCAAACCAGTCATGAATTCCGGGGTCTAGTGTCACGACATTATCAAGGCTATGGATGCCGTCACCATTCAGCTTTTCGGCAAGATCTTCGTAACCGAAACCCTTCAGGATAGCCCATAAGGTCGTAGAATACTCGCGCTAAAGACATGAACAATAAGCGATAGCCATGATGGAAGAGGGTACGTGACGAACCTTTGCGCCGCCTTCGTTAGAGCCGGAAATGTTATCGTTGATCGATGCAGGAAATATGTGGGCGCATTGCGTGCCAGCTGTTTGCGCACCGGTTGCCGCTGCTTCCTTCTCGAGCTCGAGGTTCTTGTCCACACATTGAGAATCGTACTTTCCAGTAACGACGCACCGAAAATTGTCCCTAATAAGAGCCTTGGAAATGGTCTCTTATTCAAGCCCCTGTAGCCGTGAATTTGTGAACGTGGCCCTCACTTTTTGCTTGGCATTGGCATGGCCTCGAGAAGGTTCACAAAGCATGGCCTTAATCATGTCCTTTTTGTTTTCAAAAGAAGGGCGCGATGGATGGGAGGACGGCGCAGGGGTGGCGCCTTTGTTCTTCCTGACTGTCAAGAGACCATCAGCGAGAAGGCAATGACAGCGAGTGAAGGTGACTTACAAATGCGGATGTAATGGCCATAATACATTTCACCGAGCTTGTCCATTTCGTCGTCATTCTTACAGGAATTTACCTCTTGGGCTACAAGTTCCTTCGCTCTCGTTGAAGGACCTTCTCGAATGAGATACCCAAGGATTCTTGCGTGTACGAGCTTTTTCTCGCTAATTTCGCGCTTAGAATGAGAGTCGTCAAAAGCTTTCTCTAGCCGCAAGATCTTAGAATAAGCCAAGGGTATGCACGAAGAGGTATTTAGAGACTCTGGAATCGTCGGAGGAAGTGGCTCGGGCATAGATGAATTATGTTTTCGGCGTACCTAAACCTAAACTGGTGGCGTCGACGCCTTTACTAATTTCCGCGGCCGATTACGTACGCAGTCACGCGTTTGATCTTTCCTGCAAACCGTGATCAATGGCCTGTTCACAGCGTGCCATTGGAACGACCAATCACGCGCATAATCACTCCAGCAACTTGGGGGAATGACAGCAACCGTGACAGCCTTCAGGCCATCATTTCGTCAATTCATTCGATCGATATAATACTTTCTCATCAATGCCCCAAGTCGTTTAGCGCCCGGGTGCTGCTCCTTGGTTGGTGCTCGATCCCAACGCACTCGAGTGCAGTTTTCTGGCCTGGACGACAACAAGTCGCTTACCAACATGTAGGACATCAAGATATCGAAGTTGTCGAGCGCAAGTGCCCCGTATGTTGCGGAAAGATGTTATGTAAGTATCGAGTTCGTAACTCCGTCAAGTACGGGTATATGTACAGTTCTAAGCAGGTACCCAAGCGGAAGCAACAGCGATGAGTAAAGGGACTTTCGCGAAACTGTGTGTCCCTTTGCTTTGGAAGCGCATCCATCACATGGTACTATCCTCGTTGTTTGCAGTGAGATTGTAACACGTGGTGGGCCGTGGCGAGCATTGGCCCGCGGACACGACAATTCTCCATTTGGGTACTCTCCAAGCGCTTCAACTGAACCTGCGGCCAGTTCGTACTAGTACCTCAACTTATCCCTCCCCTACCCCCGGCCGAAATGCTGAATCCTCATGTGGAGCCGTTAGACGGCTAGCCTTTCTATCACTTTTCATGGCAAGGCCATGCCATCCTTGGGACTCAACGAATCACAGTTGCATAGCACCGACTCCATGAGGCTGAAGAGCGTTCTGCATGTGGCTGTCCAGAATTCCTAATTATACACGCCGACAATGCAAGGTAGTTGCGCCAGATCTTTTTCTGATATCCTACCCGAATACAAAGGTCGGCTGTGACTTCCGCCACCTCAACGGGCTTATAAGGGATGAGCCCTCAATCTAACTAGTGGCGACCCCTTCCTAGAAACGACCGTATGGCTTTTCCTGGTTCTCCTTTCACGTTTGGCGAGCGTGTTGGCCTGGTCTTACTGGCCCAAACATCTGCGGCATCAGCATCCGCTATCATCGGCCTCATGTCTTACATTGCAGTGAGTAACCCACCCTGCGTCCCTGCCTGATGCAGCAATCACTGGCACGATATCAACCGACCCGACTATTTTCCTTCTAAAGTACAGCGCTGTTTGCGTCACTCCAGGTTCATCACGAAGATGGAGATTTGGTGGCCCCGCAGAGGTTTACTTCCTTAACCAGCTCTGGTGGGACCTTGTTCAAGCTGTCGGCGAGTCGCAGGGCTATAATGGCTGTGATCTCTCCTAATTGGGGTATTTGATACAGGCGGACTCATGAATATCAAGTGGGCGGCAGATGCGGTGCGCATTACAAGGCTGTGCTTTAGCCTTGCCCATGTTGATGTTATCATGGTATAGACAGTGCGACCCGGCACTTACTGCTTTGCTCAAGGTGCAGTCTCTTGAAGCTTAAGCCAGACTGACATTGACATGGGACCCGGGGTGCTATCAGGTGCCATCAAGCAGATGTCCGATGTCGGTTCGGCAATGTCGTGAGTAACAAATGTGTGTACAACCCGTCGGCAGAGAAGTCTCACGTATTACTTGCGTACTTTGATGACAGGACGCTGGTCGGTCCTTAATTTCTGTGTCCCTGTATCTTGTGCATACTGACCGTGAGATGACACATCGCTAATTAAAGATTATATCACTACATACCCTCCGGGTACTCTGTTTCTGGAAGACCGTCCATGTCGATGGCAAGACCAACACAGAGGAGAAAGCGGAGCCCAAGGTAGGCTTGAATCACAGTCTCATTATTGTCGCCTGCCTGTGGATCGCTCTCGGCCTTCTGGTAACCATCAATATCGCCATTAACGGCGTGGATCACTTCTATGGCCCGACGGGGTATTGTGAGTTTTGTCTCACCGTTTTCTCGTAGTAAGCCTGAATCGGAACAGGGTGCTGGATTCGGGCCGAGTATTCGGTTCAGCGCACGGTCAACGATTACGCATTTATGTGGATGACTACACTGTGCAACATCGTAATTTACGGAACACTTTTCCTCAACTTCAGGGGCTATATCACGCAAGATGGGTGGCGTATACGAGTACGGCGTAAACCCGAACCATTCAACGTCTTAGGACCCGCCAAACAAGCATATAACTTTCTCTTGTGGGGAAATTTTTCTTCCTATCCACTCGTCTCGTTCTGACCGCGTCTCCCTGCCCAGCTACCCACTAGTCTACATCATTACAGTGCGTTCCTGTCCAGCCACCGGGTTTTCAGGCGTTTTAATTAATGGGAGGTCTATATAGATTCTGCCCCTATCGATCGTGCGGTACAGCACTTTCGCGCATCACCACGTCTCGTTTGCCGTACTATGTTTCGTCGACATCATCTACCTTTCCTTGGGCCTGCTAAATGTCCTCCTTTTCTCCTTTACGCGTCCCTACCTACTCCCGCATGATCCACCAATCCCCGATGCGATGACCGAATCACGCCCTAGCATCGGGGTCATTGGCACATTCTCCTCTGCCCGTGGGGTTTCAAACAACGATGGGGGCGACGCACTATCACCCGAATCGTACGAGTTCCCGCGGACTAATAGCCCAATCAGTTACTGTGATTCGACATGTGGGGTGAGCGTGCGAAGGCCAAAATCGGGGGCATCAATGGACGAGGAGTTGGATGTGAAGAGTGGATAACCGCTTTCCCTAGGTCGGTAATACTTCTGCCCCAGCCGCATGTATGTTCGGCATTAAACGCGATTGACAGGCATCTGATACGCCTGAGGCTGTCACATACACATTTGTACAACATATAATCCTCTATTTCACACATTTATGCTAGCGATTTTGTGCGCAGTGATTGGCGCTCGAATAATTGCTACCGCCCGAGTATCATAGCTGGTGTCATTGTGGCGAGAAGGGAAAAGGCAGGACGCTCGTTGGCAGTGCTACGCCACCTTTGCATGTGGAGGCGGATAGATTTAGTTTAGGAGACTACAACCCAGTGTATAGTTATGGCAGTGTAAACGTGTTTCTCGGTAATCAACCATCTCATGACACTAAGACGCCAGAAGGCGGTATCATGATGTATATAGAAACCATATCCAACGTCACTTCCTTCAATCGAATATGGTAGAGACGTTATATGCCTTCCTTGTGGATTGAACTATCATGACAGTGACCCAATTCAGAACGTCTAGCTAGTCACTTGATAATCTTCACCTTTTCGGTCGCACTCACCTCGTGATCGAATCCGGTGTGCAGTGCCTCGTCTAATCTCATCGCGGGACACGTTTCCAGTCATCAGAGATTTACCACCGGCAATGCGAGCCCTCTGCTGACAGCGGACCTGCTTGATCCTTGCCCATACAGTCCTCCAACTTGGTCCCCAGCATTAGCGTTGCGCTCCCGAACCTCTACAGAGCGAATGCCGCCCGACCCTTTGCGGCTCACGCAGCAGACGGTTTGACCGAAGTTCGTGGTACAATAATAGTGGGAACCGGGATTCATTTGTGAACTCCAGACCCTCGTTCGCTTCAATATTCTTGCGCGGGCCCGTCCCGTTCACGGCCATCGCTGACTTGTCAACTATCACGATAGCAAAGCCTCCACCCATCATCGGTGTCCACTGGCACCGCCCCACATCTAGAAACGTATTTGTCAAGGGCCATTCAGCCACCAGCCTGAGGGTGATGGTGTCAGGGTGACATCAGTAGGCTGGCGCATCCATACTGCCAGGGCGAGTGGAGCACCCCGCAAGCGGTTGCGGCGAGCTCGCACCGCTTGATATGATGACTTGGCTCGAAACGAAACCCCATTGGCAGGTCTTCTCGGCCCCGCCGGATCCGATCCGAGCATCAACGGGAGTCACCGCTACGCTCGCTCGTTGATACCGTATCAGTGACGACAACTTCTGATCGGTCTGATTGGTTGGTCGAAAAGGGGAAGACTGGAAATAACGAAGTTCCCCTGGAGGTGTCAAGGGGGGGCAGCATGAGCCGCTGAGCGTTCCGCCTGACACATGATGCAATGATGCAATGGCAGCCGGAAGTCTCGACGAAGAGCGGGGTGGCGTTTTGCCCTCTCAGGCTTGTCCCTTAGGCCTTAAGCTTTGAGGACCCTTATTGCGGCAAGCCCGGCCCGACCCCACAAAACGCAGCGCACTCGTCGCACGCTCGCGATCACTCCATAAAGTCACAGTTGAATCCGAATAAATAGGATTTCATGACGGATTTATTCTCCGGGGCCCCTAAAACAACGCGCTCCCATTCTCCGCATTCCGTCACATCTCGTTCTCTTAAAGCGGCAATCCAGACGCCGCAACCTCGCCCACCAACTCCTTTCCGAGTCGCCCCGGAAACCCCTAGCCTCAAGCTCCTACCCCCTTTCTACTTCGTTTGCA
>Ga0137394_10001491_pt1 | contig 17117 bp, 17 predicted proteins | sample czobulk116metaG_FD_108278 | JGI IMG/M metagenome (GOLD analysis project Ga0137394, IMG submission 108278) | Vadose zone soil microbial communities from Angelo Coast Range Reserve, California, USA - czobulk1.16 metaG | ecosystem: Environmental > Terrestrial > Soil > Vadose zone | place: USA...
GCCCTGGGGCCGGACGGGTGAGAGGTGGGTCAGGATCGGCCACGAGGTCAGCCCCTCGTAACGGCCGGCCACCAGATCGCTGTACGGCCTGTCCTGCTCGATGGCGCTGATGGTCGCGCCGCTCGAGGCGAAGACCACGCGCTTGACCCCGGCCTTGCGCGCCCCCTCGAGCACGTTGTAGGTGCCCGTGACGTTGTTCTGCAGCATGCGCTCCCATGGGGGGCTCGCGCTCCCCAGGGCCGCCGCCAGGTGCACCACGGTATCCACGCCCGCGAAGGCGGGCTCGATGGCCCCCAGGTCGCCGATATCGGCACGGTGGCAAGGCAGGCCCTCGACGGCGCTCCGGTTGAGCGCGCGAAGATCGTAGCGCCCCTCCATCTCTTTTCGGAGCGCGCGGCCGATGAGGCCGCTCATTCCGGTCACGAGCACCGAGCGTCCGGCCATTTCCTAGCGGATCGCCGAATGAACGAGGTTGGAGATGATGTCCATCCGCTGGCTGTGCCAGGGATCGGGCACGCGGCTGTTGGTGAGATACGAGAAGGACACGCCCGAGTCGGGATCCGCCCAGCAATACGAGGAGCCGACGCCGCCGTGGCCGAAGACGCGAGGCGAGGCGAGGGAACCCAGCCCGCGAATGGTATCCGTGGCCCCCCGCGAGTGCGGACCGAGCCCGCGGTGCATGGGCATGCCCATGTAGCCGTCGATCCGGTCTCCCGTGAAGTTGCGCGTGACGTAGGCGACCATGCGCGGGGAGAGCAGCCGCACGCCGTTGAGGACGCCGCCGTGGGCCATCATCTGATAGAAGGCGGCCATGGCTCGGGCAGTCCCGTAGCCTCCGCCACCCGGCGAGCCGGCGCGGCGGAACTCGGCGTTGTTCTCGTCGGCGCGCTTCACCTGGCGCCCCCCGTCGCTCGCGGGCTCGTGGATGTCCGCCGCGCGGCCCGCTTGGGCATCGGGCAGGCCGACGAAGAGCTCGTTGCCGAGCCCGAGCGGCTCCGTCACGCTGGCGCGGATGAAGTCGCGGTAGTCGGTCTTGGTCACCGCCTCGATCAGGGCCGCGGCCGTCCAGTGCGCGGTGAGCCCGTGATAGTGCACGCGCGAGCCCGGTGTCCACTCGAGCGAGAAGCCGCAGACCGTCTTGCGCAGGAGATCGTGATCCTCCCACACGGCCTTGGGCACCTGGGCATTGGGAAAGCCCGCCTGGTGCGTCAGGAGCTGGATGACCGTGATGTCGCCCTTGGCGTTCTGCTCGAAGCCCGGCAGGTGCTCGGCCACGCGGTCGGTGAAGGACAGCGCGCCACGCTCGACGAGGAGCCAGACGGCGCAGGCCGTGATCACCTTGGTATTCGAGTACAGCAGCCAGAGGGTGTCCTCCGAGGCCGTGGCCCTCGCGGGATCGATCCGCGCGTCGCCGATCGTCTCGAAGAGGGCCAGCTTCCCGCGCCGGGCCACCGCGAGCTGGGCGCCCGGATAGCGTCCCTCGGCGATGTGGCGGGTGACGGTCTCGAGGAGGCGCTCGAGGGTCGTGGGGTCGAGATCGAGCGAGGCGGGCGTGGCGCGGTCGAGCGGGGCGGGCATGACGGGCTCCTCCTCAGGGCTGTTGGGTGTTCCGCCAGTGGGCGGCGATGTCCGCGAGGGGCGCGGTCCAGACGCGGGGCGTGTGCTTCACGTGATCCAGCACCTCGCGCAGGCAGGCGAGGCGCGAGGGACGGCCGATGATCTGAGGATGAAAGGTGAAGTTGGTGACACCGTGCGCCTCCGTGATGCCGTCGAACTCCGTCAGCCATCCCTGCAGCACCGGTCCCGGCGCCTGGATGCTCCGCTGCCCCGTGAACATGAAGAAGGGCGCGTCGTCGAGCACCCACGACACGGGAATCTCCACGAGGGCGCGGCCGTGGGCCTCGGGATGCCGGTACGGCACGAGCCGGTCCATCATGTTCGACGAGTACTCGAAGCCATGCTTGGCCGCCAGGTCGAGCGAGCACGCGGAGAGCTGCCAGGCGGGGGCCCGCCATCCCACGGGACGGCGGCCGCCCAGCGGCGTCAGCGTCTCCAGGCTCTTGGTGAGGATCGCCTCTTCTTGCTTGGGATCGAGATCGGAGACTCGCTCGTGCTCGTCGCCGTGGCAGCCGATCTCGTGGCCGGCCTTCGCGATGGCACGCACGGCGTCCGGGTAGTGCGAGGCGACCCAGGCGGGGATGAAGAAGGACGCGCGCACCTCCGCCTTCTCGAGCATGGAGAGAATGCGCGGCAGCGCCTCCACGGGACCGAAACGCCCCTGGGACAGCGCCACCGGCTCGTGGACGCCGCGGGCCATCCACAAGGTCTCGGCGTCGAGATCGAAGGTGAAGGCGCAGGCGGCGCGCGCTTCGCCGGGCCAGCGCGGAAGAGTCTCGGCCGCGGTCATGGGGCCTAGACTCTAGCCCAGACTTCGCTGGAGAGCCACCCCTGGTCGCGTTCGTCACCGAGGGGGCTGAAGTTTGACCTCTCCATGGTGATCTGGCACGATCGGCACGATGATCTCGGAGGGCTTGATGAACAGCACGACTCGTCTCGTCGTCCTCGTGCTGCCCATCGCGCTCGCGAGCGGATGCGCGACTCAGCGTTCTGCTCCCACGCCGCCCGCGATCGCCACCACGCCGCCGCCCGCCGCTGATCCCGCGCGGATCCTCGACCTCGGCCGGGCGCTTTTCGCGCGCGGCGAGATGGTGGCGGCGACCGTGGCGCTGCGCGAGGCGCTCCGCCTCAAGCCCGACCTCGCCTGGGCGCGGGCGAGCCTCGGCCTGGCCCTCTACGCGATGGGCGATCTCGACGCTGCCGTGGAGGAGCTGCGCGGGCTGCTCCGCGTGCGCCCGGATCTGGCCGAGGCGCGGCTGACCCTGGCCGCCGCGCTCGTGGCGCGCCAGGACTGGCCGGCCGCGCGCGCCGAGCTGGAGACGGCGCTGGCCGTCCAGCCCGATCTCCTGCAGGCTCACTACACGCTCGGCGTCGTGCGCTACGCTCAGGGCGATCTCGCCGGGGCCATCGAGGCCTACCGCCGCGTCCTGGCGCGCGAGCCCAAGGCCGTCGACGCCCGCTACAACCTGGCCCTCGTCCTCAAGCTAGCGCATCGCGACGCCGAGGCGACGCCCGAGTTCCTCGCCGCCGCGGAGGCCGGCCTGCCCCGTGCCCAGTACTTCGCGGGCGCCGCCTACGCGGCGGGCGTGGGTGTCCCGCGCGATCTCGTGGCCGCCATCGCCTGGTGGACGCGGGCGGCGGAGCAGGGCGTGGCGCAGGCGGAGGAAGGGCTCGCCCAGCTGCGCCAGTCCGCGTCGGGACGGGCGCGCCGCTCGCCTGCCGACCGCCAGGCCGTCGAGCAGGCCTTCGGCGAGTACCGCGCGCGCCTCTGGAACGACTACCCCGATCTGGCGCGCCAGGGCGACGAGCCGCTCGGCGCCGCCCTCCTGCGCCAGGGCCGCGGGCGCGAAGCCGTGCCCGTGCTGATCCGCGAGGCGGCCGCGCTGAGCGAGCCCGCCCAGCGGATGCTCGAGACGCTCTACGACCAGGGGATAGAGGGCCAGCTGCCCGCGCATGATGCCCGGATCCTCGCCTACCTCAAGAGCGCTGCCGCCGAGGGGCGGTCGCGCCCGCGCCCGTAGTCCCCATCGGAGCGGCCACGAGGACGCTCGGCCGGGCCGCCGCGCTCGCGGGCGGAGCCACGCTCGTGGCCGCGGCGATCTCGCTCCTCGGCGGCGCCGGCGTCACCGCCCTGGACTGGTCCGTGTACGACCGCTGGCTCCGCGGGCGCGCCATTCTCCCCGACACGCCGGCCCTCGTGGTCGTCGTGCGCGATCCCGCGAGCGAGGCGCGCTTCGGGGCCGGGGCCTGGGACCGCGCCGTCCTCGCGCGGGTGGTGGCCGCGCTCGGTGGCGCCGGCGCCGCCGTCGTCGGCCTCGACGTGCCGCTCGGCCAGCCGAGCGCGCCGGGGCGCGGCGGCGCCTCCAGCGACGCGCTCCTCGCCCAGGCCGCCCAGAACGTGGACATCGTCTCCGTCCTGCCATCCGGCGCCCCGTCCACATCGCCCGTCGCGCCCCCCGACACGAAGGTCGGCCACACCGTCGCGGAGCCCGACGCCGACGGCGTCGTGCGCGCCGTGCCGCTATGGCTCCCGTCGGGCGATCGATCGGTGCCGGCCTTCGGCCTCGCCCTCGTCGCCGCGCTCACCGGCACCCCCACCGCCCAGAGCCGTGTGCCCGTGGACTCCCGCGGTCGCGCGCTCGTGGATTTCACCGGCGGTCCCTTCCCCCGCGGCGTTGTCGTGGTGTCCTTCCTCGAGGTCTGGACGGCCATCGAGCAGCGCCACGCCGACCGGCTGCCCGCGCTGGCCGGCGACAAGGCGGTGCTCGTCCTCGCGGAGCCCGCGCGCGTCGCCCTGCGCACGCCCGTCGGTGAGATGTCGCCCATGGCCGTCCAGGCCCACTTCACCCGCGGGCTGCTCGCGGGCTCGCGGCTGCGGGAGGCCTCGCCGGCCGCGGCGACGGCGGCCGCCCTCGTGCTCGCCGCGGGCGCGGCGTGGCTCCTCCTCGCCACGCGAAAGTGGACGGCGCTCGTCGGCGTCGGGCTCCTCGCCTCCGGCTACGCGGTGGCGCTCCCGCTCGCCCTGAAGATGGCCGGGCTCGCGCTCCCGATCGTCATGCCTTTCGCCGCCACCGCGCTGGCATCGCTGGGCGCCCTTATGGCCCGCCACTTCGCCTCGGGCGCGCGCGTCCGGAGGCTGGAGGACGAGAACGCCCGGGCCCGCGAGGCCCTCGTGCGCCACGAGTCGAGCGTGGAGGTGCTCGAGGAGGACCTCGAGGCCGCGCGCGCGGCGGTGGCCCGGTCCACCGGCGCCGAGCGAGATCTCGGGCGCGCCGCCGACGCCCTCCGCGAGCAGCTGGCCCAGGCCCGCCGCGAGGAGGAGGCGAGCCGGCAGCGGCTCGAGTCGCTCGAGCGCGAGCTGTCCGGGCTGCGCGCCGCGGATCCGAATGCGGGCGCGCCCACGGACGCGGAACAGAACGCGCTGCGCCGCGCCTGCGAGGAGGCGGGCGTCCTCACGCGCGATGCCGCCGTGCTCGCGGTCTTCCGCGACCTCGAGCGCGCCGCGCGCTCGTCCCTGCCCATCCTGATCACCGGCGAGCCGGGCACGGGCAAGGAGCTGTTCGCGCGGGCGGCGCACCGGCTGAGCGAGCGCGCGGCCCGGCCCTTCGTCGCCGTGAACATGGCCGCCGTTCCCGCGGAGCTCTTCGAGGGCGAGCTCTTCGGTCACGTCAAGGGCGCCTTCACGGGCGCCGTGGCCGATCGCCGGGGCTACTTCGAGCAGGCCGACGGCGGCACGATCTTCCTCGACGAGATCGGCGACCTGCGCGCCGACCAGCAGAGCAAGCTGCTGCGCGTCCTGCAGGAAAAGGTCTTCCACAAGGTCGGGGCGGCACGGCCGACGCGCGTGGACGTGCGCGTGGTCGCCGCGAGCAACCGCGACCTCGAGCGTGGGGTCGCGGAGGGCTGGTTCCGGGAGGACCTGTGGTTCCGCCTCAAGGGTCTCGTGCTGTGGCTGCCTCCGCTCCGCGCCCGGCCGGACGACGTGGCGCTGCTCGCCTCGAAGATCGCCGTCGACGCCGCCGCCGAGCTCGGCCGGCCGGACGTGGCGCTTTCCGAGGATGCCATGGCCGCTCTCCGGTGCCACCCCTGGCCCGGTAACGTCCGCGAGCTGCAGAACTGTCTGCGCCAGGCGGTGGCCCTGGCCGCGGGACCGCTGCTCAAGCGGGAGGACCTGAGACTGCCCGCGCCGGAGCGGCGCGGCGCCGTCGAGCCCGGGGCGGAGGCGGGCGATGCCGCCGTCCTCGCCTGCCTCCGGCGCCACGCCTTCGACATGCAGGCGACCGCGGGAGAGCTCGGGTGGGACCGCAGCACGGTCACCCAGCGGCTTAAGGGGCTGGGCTTTCGCGCGCTGGTCGAGGCCGGGGGAGATCGGGCCCGCGCCGCCCTGGACCTCGCCGGCGATTCCAAGCTCGCCCGGGCCGTCGAGCTCAAGCTCCGCGAGTACCACGAGCACCTCCTCCGCTCCGTGGCCGGATTCGATAGTGCCGAGGCCGCCGTCGCCGCGTCGCGACGCCGCTTCAAGAACCTCCCCGAGCGCCACTTCCGCTCTCTCGAGTCCCTGGTCCGCCAGCACTTCGACCGCCGCCCGCCCGCGGCCTGACCGTCTTCTCCAGCCCCTGACCTCGCCCGCCTGACGCGGGACCCGTGCGGGGATGCGGGGACGGCCCCGCGTCTCCCGCGCTCCAAGCATGGCCCAAGTGCGCGTCACCATGTGCGCTCCGTCCGTTTCCCGCCCTGGCGCGGCCCTTGCGATGACGATCCGCCGGGCGCGGCACCCGCGAGGGCGGGCCGGCCGGCGCCGACAGTGAACCCGAGCGAGGGAGAGGGCGATGACGAACGAGCAGGCGACGCACACAGGCGGCGGGCTTTTCAAAGAGCTGGTGATCATGTTCGGGTTGATCGGGCTTCTCGTGACATTGCTGAGCGGGGTCGGCGCCCTCTACTGGATGCAGAGTGTGCCGGGGCCAGCCTCGGCGGGGACGCCAGCCACGGCCGGGCCGGTCGACTCCGCGAGACCGAAGGTGACCGCGCCGGCTCCCGATGTTCCGGTGCTTCACGCGGACGTGTACTTCGACTTCAAGAGCGTGCGGCTCCGCGCCGACGCCGCCCGGATGCTCCAGGACAACGCCGCGGTGATGACGCGCACGGAGGCGTGGGCCGTCCTCGTCACGGGCTATGCGGACAGCCAGGGGCCGCCCACCTATAACCGGATCCTGGCCCAGCGCCGGGCGGAGGCGGTCAAGCAGTTCCTGGTCGAGCTGGGCGTGCCGGACAGGTCGGTCAAGGTCATCGCTGTCGGCCAGGAAGCAACCCTCTGCGACGATCCGGGCAAGGAGTGCCAGCAGCTCAACCGTCGCGTCCACCTCGAAATCCGGAACCTCGGCCCCGTGGCCCAGGTGAAGGTCGGCCCGAAAAGCGATGAAGTCGCGAAGCCGTAAGCTCGGCCTCGCGGCGGGTGCGGTCCTCGTGCTCCTGGCGGGCGGCATTCTCGCCGTCCGCCGGGGGCCGCGATGGTCCTCGATGGTCCGCGACCTCGCCTTCGCGAGAGCGCGGCGCTGGTAGCATCGCGAGAGGTCGTGTAGTGTGCTCGCCCATGGCGCCTCCGTCGCCTCCCCAGGGCGCACGACTGACCTTCACCGACCGCCGAGGAGATCCTCATGGCCATTCGACTCGAGCGACACGACGCGGTGGCGACGATCGTGATCGACCGCCCCGAAGCGCGCAATGCCGTGGACGGCGCCGCCGCCCTCGCCCTGGCCGACGCCTTTCGTGAGCTCGAGGCTGACGACAGCCTGCGCACGGCGGTGCTCTGGGGGGCGGGCGGAACCTTCTGCGCGGGCGCCGACCTCAAGGCCCGCGGCACCGGGCGCGGCCTTCGCCTCGCTCCCGACGGCGACGGGCCAATGGGCCCGACGCGCATGGCGTTCACGAAGCCGGTGATCGCCGCCGTCGAGGGCTTTGCGGTCGCGGGGGGTCTCGAGCTGGCGCTGATGTGCGACCTGCGGGTGGCCGACGAGACGGCCATCTTCGGTGTCTTCTGCCGGCGGTGGGGCGTGCCGCTGCTCGACGGTGGCACCGTACGGCTCCCGCACCTCATCGGTCTCTCCCGGGCGCTCGACATGATCCTGACGGGACGGCCCGTCGAGGCCCGCGAAGCGCTCGCCTTCGGACTCGCCAACCGCGTGGTGCCGGCGGGCCGGGCGCGTGAAGAGGCGGAATCCCTGGCGCGGACCATCGCAGCCTTCCCCCCGCGCTGCGTGCGGAGCGATCGACGCTCGGCATGGGAAGGCGTCGGACTGCCTCTTCCAGTCGCGCTCGCCAACGAGTTTGCCCTCGGCAAGGCCACGCACGATTCGGGCGAGAGCCAGGAGGGCGCGCGGCGCTTCGCCGAGGGCGCGGGCCGGCACGGGCAATTCTGACCGCGTGATGGGCCGGCGTCCTCCTCCTGAGCCATGAGCGCGATGGGCAAGATCGCCGTGGTAGCGGTCTTCTCGGTGGTGAGCCTCGTGCTGAGCCTGCTTCTCTCCGGGCGCATGCTGATCAGACTTCCCCATGACTATTTCACTTCGCGGCGCCGGCCGCCCCCGACGAGTCTGTGGGGAAAGGTGGGATGGAATCTCCTCGGCGGGGCGCTGGTCATCCTCGGCATCGCCCTGTCCGTCCCCGGCGTCCCCGGCCAAGGAGTGCTGACGATTCTCGCCGGCCTGATCCTCATGGATTTCCCGGGCAAGCGCCGCCTGCTCCTGGCCGTGCTTCGCCGAGGGACGGTGCGGGCAGTGGTCGACCGCCTGCGCGCGCGGAGCGGCCGACCGCCGCTGGAGATTCCGCCGGCTCCGTGACCCGACGCCCGCGGCGGCGACGGAATACTGGCAACTGGGCTATGCTGGGGCCCGCGCAGTACGATACCCAGAGCTCGCATGTGTATCGCATGTGTCGCTCTTCACCGCCCAGCTCCTGACCCTGGTGAGCCTGCACGTGCTGCCTTCCTGACCAGTCACGGCCTGGTTTGACCATCCGCCAGGATCAACGCCGATCTGCTACAGTGGCACCAGCTTCGGACGCTCTACGAGCACGTCGAGAAGATGCGCATCGTGCCCTTCGACCTGCGGTCCTTGGCGGAGTTGCTCGCGCAGACCCTGGGCTCGCGGGTGGCGTTGCTCGGGTACCTGAATCTTCCCGAGCCGGTGCTGAACTTTCTCGAGCACGGCTCGCAGATCTTCCACACGGGCGGATAATAGTTTCTCTCGCGTCGTCACGGAGGTCAGACGCTCATGAAGATCCTCTACACGCCGCTCATGATCGTGCCGTCGCTGGATCCCGCGCAGCGGGCGGGTATTCTGGAGGCGGCCGGCCCTGACACCACCCTCGTGGAGACCAAGGACGCCGCCCGCCAGCGCGCGGAGATCGTCGACACCGACGTGCTCTTCGGGCGCGTCTCAAACGACACCTTCCTGCTGAACCGGCGCCTGCGCTACTACCACTCGATCGGGGCCGGGGTGGACGCCATCCTCACTCCCGAGCTGGTGCAGAGCGACGTCACCCTGGCCAGCGAGAAGGGCGGTGTGGGCATCCACCTCGCCGAGCACGCCCTCGCCCTCCTCTTGAGCCTCACCCGCGGCCTGCACACGGCGATTCGCCAGCCCGACTATGCCCTGCGCGAGCCCATCCGCCTCGAGCAGCGCGAGCTCTACGAGGCGACCATGGGCATCGTGGGGTTCGGAGGCACGGGGCGCGAGGTGGCCCGCCGTGCTCTCGCCTTCGGCATGCACGTGCTCGCCGTGGACATCGAGGACGTGCCGCCCGAGCCGGGCGTGGAAGCGATCTGGAAGCCCGACCGGCTCTACGAGATGCTCGGGCGCTCGGACGTGGTGGTCATCGCGCTGCCCCTGACCAAGGCCACGCGGCACCTCTTCACCCGCGATCTCTTCCGGCGCATGCGGCCCACGGGCATTGTCGTCAACGTCACGCGCGGCGAGATCATCTACGGCGACGATCTTCTCGCCGCCCTCGACGAGGGGCTCCTGTGGGGCGCCGGCCTCGACGTCACCGATCCCGAGCCCCTGCCCAAGGGCCACCGGCTCTGGACCCATCCGCGCGTGATCGTGACGCCCCACACGGCGGGTGGCTCCCCGCGTCGCGCCGGGCGCGTGATCGAGACCTTCATCGAGAACCTCCGACGCCTGCGCACCGGCGAGCCGCTCCTCGCTCTCATCGACAAGGAGAAGGGGTACTGAGCCCCGACCGCGCATTGCCCGGACTTCCGGCCTCCTGATAGGCTACGCGCGTGGCTGACGGGGAGCGCGACCGCGAGTCGGAGGTGTCGTCCAGCGCCATCAGGCAGCTGATCCGCTCCGTCCGCGCCCATCTGACCCTTTCTCGCTTTCAGGCCATCGTCGGCATCACGGCGGGGTTCATCTCGATCGGCGTCGGCCTCTACTCCTATTTCCACCTGCGGCCCCCGCCTGCGGTGGCTGGCGAGGTGGTGGCCGTCGTCCAGGATGCGCGGACGGGCCGGCCGGTGGCGGACGCCTCCGTGGAGGTGCTGACCCTCAAGAACGCGGTGGTGACCACGCTGACTCCCGGAGCCGAGGGGCGGGCCCGGGGCAAGCTGAAGGAGGGAACCTACCGACTGCGGGTCACCCACCCGCGCTTCGCCGCCGAGGTGCGCCAGGTGGAGATCGTGGCCGGCCAGACCTCGGAGGTGCGCTTGAAGCTCGCCCAGGCGACGGCCCCCAGGGCCAGCCCGGTCGACGAAGCCGTGGGTGCCGTCAAGAAGATCCTCAAGTGAGATCGTGGCCGGCCATGCTCGGGCGGCTGTGGAAGGTCGAGGATCAGAGCCGCGCGGCGAGGACCGTGGAAGCCTTCGGCTGGCTGCTCTCCGTCGAAGCGATCGTCATCCTGGGCGCCCCTCACGGCGTGGCCTCGGCGCTCCAGCTTCCCCCGTTCCTCGAGCAGGGCGCGGGCTACTTCCGGCTGACCGGGCTCTTCGTGGGAGGGCTGGGGATGCTCTACGTGGTCAGCGGGCGGCTGAGCGCGGAGGGCTTCGTGTTCGCCTCCTTGCTCCACCGGCCGCTCGCGCCTCCTGTCCTGGCCACTCTCTGGTACGTGAACCTGATTCCGGGACCTCTGGCCCTGGCCTTCGCCCTGCAGGATCTCGCCGGCTTCCTGTGGACGGTCGCGGCGTCGCGCGCCGACGTGCGGGTGCCCGCGACGGTCGATGCACTGGCCGGAACGGTCTCCGGTGACCTGGACAGCCCCAGCATCCGCGCCACGGAGCTGATCTACGTCGCGTCCATGCTGGAGCAGGCCAAGATGTTCGAGGCCGTGGACCGCCTGGTCCAGCTCTTCGAGTCGGGACGGCTGCCCATCGGCCGAGGGCTGGCGACGGGAAAGATCGGCACGTATGCGAAGGCCAAGGCGCTCCGCATGTCGGAGCGTGAGCGCCGCGCCGTCTATCGACGGGTGCTGGGAATGGACGCCGACGGCGACGACACGTCGAATCGCGACTTCAACGACCTGTGGCTCCGCTTCCTCTCGGCCGTGGCGTCCTTCGCGCGGGCGGGGGCGGGCGCCGTTGACTCGCCTGCCCTGAGCCAGGAGGAGATCCGCAAGGTGGGCCGAGACCTCGCCGCCAACCTCTCGCGGCATGGCTACGGGATGGCCTATGTCGAGGCGCGCGAGCTGCAGGGACAGATCCGCGACATGATGGATATCATGTCCGATCGGGAGATCCTGTCGGCCTACGGCGCGAGGGACCTGTGGCAGGTCATCGACAGCCTCGCCTCGAGGGAATTCGGCGCGGCCGGGAAGAGCGCGCGCTATCGGAGCATGTCGACCTCCGGCGCCACCGTCATGGCCTGGCTGGCGACGAAGTCGGACGAGCTCTCTCTGGGCTCGCTCCGCCCGGTGCTGAATGTCGACGAGATCCAGCGCCATGTCACGAGGGGGGCCGACGTCACCGCGGCCCCGAGCGACTATGATCTGATCACGGCGGTAGACGAGTGGCTGAAGCAGCGCCTTGAGGGAGGATGAATCCATGAGCGTGACCGTCCTGTATCAGGCGCACCCGCCTCACCTCTCCGCCGCCGTGGCCGAGGGCGAGGATCTCTGGGTGCCGACGAGCGAGCTCCCGGCCGCTTCCGGCTGGGAGCTCCGGCCGGAGGGGGTATGCCGCGGCGAGGTGTGCGTGCCCATTCCGCGCGATCGACAAGGCGAGTTTCTCCGGGAGGGCCCCGCGCGCTTCAACCTCGCCGCGCTCGCGCGGCTGCTCGGGCAGCCCGTGATCCACGAGGATGCCCACGGCGTGTGGTCGTTCGGGGAGTCCGCCGCCCAGCGGACCAGTACCCCATCGCTGCAGGCGCCTGATTTCGCCTTGCCGGACCTCGACAGCCACGTCCACCGGCTCGCCGACTACCGCGGCCGCAAGGTCTTTCTCGTCTTCTGGGCCTCATGGTGAGGGTGCCGCTTCGACCTGCCCGTGTGGCAGGCGCTTCACGAGGAGCTCGCGGGGCAAGGCTTCACGTGCATCGCGATCGCCCTCGACAGTGGGGGCCCCGCGAAGACAGAGCAGTGGATCCGCGCCGCCAGGCCGACCTATCCCTGCCTGATCGACGAGCGTCACCTGACGGCGGAGCTCTACGGCATCGTGAACGTGCCCATGGGCGTGTGGATCGACGAGACCGGCCGGATCGTGAGGCCGGCGGAGACGGCGGCGACGAGCGACGCCTTCCGCCGGCATCTCGACCGGACGACCAAGCAGATGAGCGCGGACGGCCTGGCCGAGCGAGAGCGCGTGCGCGCGGCCTATCTGAGCGCGCTGCGCGACTGGGCCGCTCGCGGTCCGGCGAGCGCCTATGCCCTGTCCGAAGAGCAGGCTCGCCAGCGCCTGCCCGTTCCCAGCGAAGAGCACGCGCGCGCGGCGGCCAGCTTCCGGCTCGGCCAGTATCTCAGCGCGCGGGGGCACGGGCAGACGGCCGGGCCATACCTGGCGGACGCGCGCCGGCTCCATCCCGAGAGCTGGAGCTACCGGCGGCAGACCTGGGAGCTGGAAGAGCCGGGCAAGGCGGGGAGCGCGGAGTTCTGGGCCGCCGTGGACGCTCTCGGCGATCGGCCATACTACCCGCCCGCGCGGTTTCCCCGGTGAAGACGGCGGGTTCGCGTCCCGAGCGTGACGTGGGTTGATGGGCCGCCGGCGGGATCCCGACCGGATCAAGGGTGGCTCGCCAGGGTCCTAGCGCGACCGCCACGTCCAGGCTCGATCCTCGATCTGCCCACATCTGAGGCACCTCGGATCGTGGAGCATTGTCCTGTGTCCCATCAACCAGCAACGGAGGCGCACGAGACCGCTTGCCTCCGTCGACCATCTGCGGGTGCGGGGCCGCTCGGCGGGCGTGTTCCGGGGGGCCTGGTCGCTGGGGACGGTCGGGCCGCCACGTGCGGGCGCGCGGCGGCCTGACGAGCCGTCGACCTTGCCTGTCTCGATCTCGAACATCTCGACCCTCTCTTCCCGGGCGTTGCGCGTCCAGAGGGTGAAGGAGAGGGCAAGCGTGTCTCACGCCGTCGACAGACACACTCCTCTTTGCTCCGGATGGGCAGCCCCGTTAGGCGGCGTGACTACCAGTCTTCGCGCTCTTAGCCATTACCGAGACCCGGCATCCGACGATGCAACGAGCAGACTCGGGCGGCGAAGACCTGCCGAAGAACGGCTGGGGGAATCCTGCTAGAGGGTCGGGGGAGCGCGCGTCTGCGTCGAGAGAAGGGCGCGGAGAGACCCGGATCTCTCGTGCGCGAGGGGCGGACTGGCAACGACCGTGAGCGGAGGCGAGGCATCGATGCCGACCGACTCGGTGCCGCTCAGCTTGAGCTGAAGATGGGCGAGGGCGTCATCCTCATCGCCGCCGTCGTAGAAGCCACCCATCCAGTTCTGGTCAGGAAGGGTGGAATACATCAGGGGCAGCATCGTGAGCAGAGCGCTCACGAGAACCTGGGCGAGCCACGCTCGACGGCTCATCTCACGATCGGCTTACGCGCATTCAGAGACGAAGTCAACCACATTCGATCCGGCGGCGACGGGACCGATCGTCCTCGTGCCGTCAGGCGCCGAGCCGGCTGCAAAGGACACGGAGCCCGAGGCGCAGACCGACGGCGAGGCCGGCCTCGTTCATCTCGAACTCCGGCGCGTGGTGCGGCGCCGGCCGTCCGTGGCCTGGCGCGATGCCCACCCGGAAGTAGCAGCCTGGACGCTCCCGCAGGAAGTGCGTCATGTCGTCGCTCGCCATGACCGGCTTCCCCGTGTCGACGGCATCCTCGCCGAGCTCGTCGAGTGCGCACCGGTGCACGAAGGCTGTCTCCTTCTCCGGGTTCACGACGGGCGGGCAGCCCATCGTGAGGTCCATCCGCGCTTCCGCGCGATAGGCCCGCGCCATGTCGGACACGAAGGACTGCAGGCGGCCGAGGAGCTGCTCGCGCACGTCGAGGTCGAAGGTGCGCAGGGTGCCGCGCATCACCGCCTTGTCGGGGACGATGTTGTTCTTCGTGCCCGCCTCGAGCTGGCCGACGCTGAGGACGACGGTCTCGTGCGCGGCGACCTCCTTGCTGACGAGGCTCTGCATGCCGATGAGGATGTGCGCGGCCGCGGTCATCGGATCGATGGAGAGATGCGGATAGGCGCCGTGGCCGCCCCTGCCCGTGATCTCCACCGCGAAGCCGTCGCCCGAGGCCATGTTCGGGCCGGGCCGCACCATCACCTTCCCCGTGGAGATTTGCGTGGTCAGATGCAGCCCATAGATCTCGTCGACGCGCGGGTTCTCGAGCACGCCAGCCTCGATCATGGGCTTCGCGCCGCCGAGCAGCTCCTCGGCGGGCTGGAAGATGAAGACCGCGGTGCCCGGCAGCTCCGCGCGCCGGGCCGCGAGAATCTCGGCCAGGGTGATCGCGATGGCAGTGTGGCCGTCGTGCCCGCAGGCATGCATCACGCCGGCCGTCCCGGAGGTGAAGGGCGCGTCGAGGAGCTCGGTGACGGGCAGCGCGTCGATGTCGGCGCGCCAGGCGATCGTCCGCCCCGGCTTGTCGCCACGAAGGACGCCGACCACGCCGGTACGCGCGAGGCCCGTGCGCACCTCGAGCCCGGCCGCGTGCAGCCGCTCCGCGACGATTCCGGCTGTCCGCTGCTCTGCGAACGACAGCTCGGGATGCCGATGGAAGTCGCGGCGCAGCGCGATCAGTGCCTTCTCTCGCTTGGCGACCTCGTCCGCCCAGGTCCCGCGCGTCGTCCTCATCGGGGTCTCCTTGATGATGTCAGACCACTTCCGGGAAGCCCCGCGCGAAGGCCACGGAAACTCGCTTTCTCGAGCGCGGAGAGCGCGGGGCGCGCGTTGCCGAGCCGTGTCACCACGCGGAGGAGGGATGGCATGTCGGAAAGATCCTGCCAGAGCCCGCCGGAGAGATCAATGTCCCTGCCGGCGCACGAGCATGACGTGGATTTGACCTGCCGCGGTCCGTCTGGCAGGATCGGCGCCGTGGCACGATTCAGAGAGGAGCGGCGATGATCACTGGCCCCCAGGCATGGCTCGGGAGCGAGATGGAGCAGTCGACGGACTGGATCCGGCCCCTCTCGCCGCGCGCCATCACCGAGCTGGATACCGCCGTCGACGGATTGAAGCAGCGCGGCCTCGCCTGGCCACACTTCGGCCGGAACGACTTCCCGCTTCCCACCTATTCGCGGGACTTGTCGAGGGTCCTCGGTGAGCTCGAGGATGGCCGCGGTTTCGTCCTCTTGCGGGGCATTCCCGTCGATCGCTACACCGAGGGTGAGCTCAAGAGCCTCTACTGGGGTCTCGGCACTCATCTCGGAGCGGCCCGCTATCAGAACGCGCAGGGGGAGCTGATCGGCGAGGTGCGGGACGAGAACCGGCGCTACGGCGAGGTGAAGGAGACTTCCATGGACGCCAGCCTCGGCCGCTCCTCGCGCTCGAAGGCGCGCTCGAGCGGGCCCCTGCGCTTCCATACCGACCGCTGCGACGTGGTCAGCCTGCTCTGCGTGCGCAAGGCCCGCGCGGGCGGCTTGAGCAGAATCGTCAGCGCCGTGAGCGTGAGCAACGCGATCCTCGCGCGGCGGCCCGATCTCCACGCCGCGCTCTACCAGGACTACTGGCGGAGCCGGCAGGGCGAGGAGGCGGGCGGGGAGCGCAAGATCTTCGCCATGCCCGTCTTCGCGGTGCACGGGGGCAAGCTGACCACCCAGTACTCGCGGACCTTCGTGGAGGCGGCCCAGAAGCTGCCCGGCGTCCCGCGCCTCTCCCCCGCCCAGGAGGAGGCGCTGGACCTGCATGCTGCCGTCTGCGAGGAGCTCGCCTTCACCATGGAATTGCAGCCCGGCGACCTCCAGCTCCTCAACAACCACGTCGTGTATCACTCGCGCACGGCGTACGAGGATGACGACGGACCCGACCGCGACCGGCTGCTCCTGCGCCTGTGGCTGGCGCCGCCGAACAGTCGCGCGCTGCCGCCAGGCTTCGAGGTGCTCTGGGGCACCACGGCGCCCGGCGCCCCGCGTGGCGGCATCGCTCAGCCCACCGCGCGATAGCGCGCGCGGAGCTGCGCTCTCGGATGTAGTGCCCGTCAACGGTCGATACCTACGAGATCACCGCGCAGGACCTGCAGCAGGCCCTCGCACGGCAGAGCGTGAGCCTGCAGCCGGGGGATGCCGTGATCATTCACACGGGCTGGAGCAGGTTGTGGGCCAAGGACAACGCGCGCTTCATGAAGAGCTGCCCGGGCATCGGCGTGGGGGCCGCGGAGTGGCTCGTCAAGCAGGATCCCATGCTCGTGGGCTCGGACAACTTCCCCGTGGAGGTCTCGCCGAATCCCGATCCGCAGGTCTCGCTCCCCATCCACCAAATCATGCTCGTGGTCAACGGGATCCACCTGCTGGAGAACCTGAAGCTCGATGAGCTGGTATCGAAGCGCGTGTACGAGTTCGCCTTCGTGATGCAGCCGCTCAAGCTCAAGGGGGGCACGGGCTCCACGGTGGCGCCGATCGCCATCCGCTGATCGGTGGCGACGAACAGCATCGCGCAGTCGCCATCGCCGCGCTGAGCAAAAAGAAGGCGCTCGACGTCGATCTGCCTGCCGCGTCAGCGGCCTTCGCTGACACGTTTCTGGTCAGCGAAGGCCGCCCCGACCAGTTAAGTCACCGTCGCACAATGTCAACCCGGGATCGCTCCCTCGCGAGGGCATCTGGCACGATGCCTGCAGCCTAGCTGCCCAGGACGCCACGCAGGCTCCGACAAAGCGCCGTCGCTTTTCAAGTCGCGGCGCTTTTGTTTTGCCCGCGCATCGCTTCGACGATGCGCCGTGTGAGGAGGATTGATCGTGAGTGATCTGACCGGATTGTTTCTGGGCCTCTCGCCCTTCCTGGCCCTGCTGCTCTGGTGCGAAGTCCGCGATCGGCGACGCGATCAGGCCGACGTCGTGCGCGCGGAGATTCACGCGGCCACCAA
>Ga0137394_10001492_pt1 | contig 17113 bp, 15 predicted proteins | sample czobulk116metaG_FD_108278 | JGI IMG/M metagenome (GOLD analysis project Ga0137394, IMG submission 108278) | Vadose zone soil microbial communities from Angelo Coast Range Reserve, California, USA - czobulk1.16 metaG | ecosystem: Environmental > Terrestrial > Soil > Vadose zone | place: USA...
ATTCCCGACCACTACATTTTCACGGCCGATTCGAAATCAAATCGCAATGTCGATATTCTGCGCGACTTCGTGAAGGAGCAGCAGATCACTTATTTTTACGATGTGATAGACGACCCGAACGGACATTGGACGTTTGATTCCAGCAAAGGTCCACTCACTCGCCAGTACGGTTCGAATTATGCCGGTGTCTGCCATACGGCTCTTCCGCAGAAGGGGCACACGCGGCCGGGCGAAATCCTGTTCGGAACCGATTCGCATACTTGCATGGCCGGAGCGTTCAACGAATTTGCGACGGGAATCGGGAATACGGACGCAGGCTTCGTGATGGGGACAGGCAAACTGCTGCTGAAGGTTCCGGAAACGATGCATTTTCGGCTCGAAGGGAAACTTCAGCCCGGTGTGATGGCCAAGGATGTGATTCTTCATTGCATCGGCGAGATTGGTTTCGATGGCGCAACTTATCGCGCGATGCAATTTGACGGCGGGGGCGTTGCGAGTCTTTCGATCGACGATCGCATGACTATTGCCAATATGGCGATTGAAGCGGGGGGGAAAAACGGCATTTTTGAATTTGACGATCAGACGCGGGCGTTTGTCGATTACCGCTGCAAGCTCAACGGAACCAAATCGAACTACGAACCGGTGAGCCGCGATAAGAACGAGAAATTCGTTTATGAGAAGGTGGTCGACCTTACCCGGCTTGAACCGACGGTGGCGTGCCATCCCGATCCCGGTCAGCGAAAACTCGCGCGGGAACTGGGGCACATTAAACTCGACCGGGCGTATATCGGTTCCTGCACCGGCGGGAAAACGAGCGACTTTTTGGAGTTTGCCCGCGTGCTGCGCAACAAACATGTCGCTATCGACACGTTCGGGGTACCGGCTACGCCGGAAATCGTGCATGACTTGCAATCGGCCCGCTGGGGCGAGAAAACGATTTGGCAGATTTTGGTCGATGCGGGCGTGCAAATGACCGAGAACGCCGGTTGCGCCGCTTGCCTGGGCGGGCCGGTGGACACTTTTGGACGAATGAACTCGCCCATGAAATGTATCAGCGCCACCAATCGCAATTTTCCTGGCCGGATGGGCCACAAAGAATCGCAGGTGTTCCTGGCATCGCCGGTCACCGTTGCTGCGAGCGCGCTCACCGGGAGCATCACTGATCCCCGTGATTTTTTGAGCTAGGCATTCTTGTCCACCAGCTCACCAGGATATTCCCAGAGGCGATAAATGGACCGTCTCAAACTGGATGACTGGTGCGAGAAGGCGGTTCTTGGGCTCACGTTAGCGATACTCATTTTCAGTCCGCTGGCGATCGGATGCGTGCGGCCACAGGAATTCGTAGTGGTCCAATGGCTGACAGTGGCGCTGCTGGCGATTTGGTTGTGCCGATTCTGGCTTAATCCGAAGCATCGGTTGCTCTGGACGCCCGTGTGCTGGGCTGCGCTGGCATTCATGATCTACGCGGTGATCCGTTATTCCTTTAGCGACATCGAATACCTCGCCCGACAAGAACTCATTCGAGTGCTGATCTACGGATTCCTGCTTTTTGCCATCATCACAAATCTGCATCGGATCGAGTTGACGCAGATCGTGTTTATTACGCTGTTGACGTTAGGGATGCTGATTTCGCTCTATGCTCTTTATCAATTTCTGAGCGGCTCGGAGTATGTCTGGCATTTCCTTCGTCCGGAGGCCTATCGGGCGCGCGGCAGCGGGACCTTTATCTCGCCGAATAACCTGGCGTGTTACCTGGCGATGCTTCTTCCACTCGGACTGGCTTATACATTGACCGGCCGGCTGACACATGTGCAGAAAGTCCTTGTCGGTTACGCCTCGCTGGCGATTTTCGCCGGAATCGTTTCCACAGTGTCCCGAGGCGGGTGGCTGGCCACGGCGGTAACGCTAGTCTGCTTTTTCGCTTTTCTGGTGCGGCAGCGTGACTATCGGTTGCAAAGTCTGTTCCTCGGGCTGGCACTGGCCGGGGTAGCGGCGGGTTGTTTAGGTTTGGCCAAGTTATCGGAAGGTCGCAAGGAGAAGCTGGCTGCAGCCAGCGCCACGAAAGAAGTTCGCTTGCGCATCTGGCAGCCGGCCCTGGCGATGTGGAAGGACCACTTTTGGTTCGGAGTAGGGCCGGATCATTTTGACACTCGTTTCCGACAGTACCGGCCTCCCGATGACGCTCTCCAGGTTCGTCCCGGGCGGGTTCATAACGATTACATCAATACCCTGGCTGACTGGGGGTTGGTCGGGCTGGTGTTGGTGGGATCGGTCTGGGTTGTCTTCTATTGGGAGGTCATTCGGAGCTGGAAATACGTGCAGCGCTCGCAAAATGATTTGGCTGCCAAACGGAGCAACAAATCATCGTTGGTCTTTGGCGGAGCCCTGGGGCTGCTCGCAATTCTGGTCCACGCATTCGTCGACTTTAACTTTCACATTCCCGCTAATGCTCTTCTGGCTGCGGCTTTGCTCGGACTCGTGATTGGACATTTTCGCTTTGCCACCGAGCGCTACTGGTTTACTGCCCGCTGGCCGCTCAAGATTGTGATTACCCTGCTGCTGCTTACAGGCGTGACGTATCTCGGGATGCAGAGCTGGAAGCATACGATTGAGTGTCATTGGCGGGTGCGTGCCGAAGAAAGCCTCAACAACCCGACAAATCGTATCGCGGCCTTTAAGCAGGCCTACGCGATTGAGCCAAAGAACTCCGAAACCGCTTACGATTTAGGCGAAACATTGCGCCTGCTCAGTTGGGAGGGCGGCCAGGGCTACCAGGAGACTGCCGCCGAGGCCATGACCTGGTTCGAGAAGGCCATGAAACTGAACCCGTACGACCCGTTGAGCAACATCCGGTACGGGATGTGCCTGGATTGGTTGGAACGACACGGCGAAGCCGAGCCATATTTCAAAAAAGCCCTGGCACTTGATCCCAACGGCTTCTATGCGTCTGCCCATATGGGGTGGCATTACTTCCAAGTGGGGGACTATATCGCATCAAAGAAGTGGTTCGAACGGTCCTTGAATCTTTATTGGGCCGAGAACCCGATCGCGCGCGTTTATTTAGAGATATTAAAGCAGAAGATACCGGAAACTTCTAACCGGTAGCCCATTACCGCTGGCAACCAATTCCAAATAGCCCCTTGATAATGCAAAATTCTGGCCGATATTATGCTTTGAAGCATAACCTGCGTGCCAAGCTGAGCGGCATAGAATATTGCGTTTGACATCGGAAATCAAATCACTCAGCGTTTGTTCGCGTTGGTTTAGTGTACAAATGGTTAATCTGAGCCTGACTATGACATTTAGAATAAACGCTGCCATTAAACTCTTAGGACTCATCTCTTTAACGTTTGCTTTGGCGCATTCAGTGCCCGCGCAGACTGTCCCTGGGAAAGCCGAGGTCCGTGCAGTCAAAGGGGTTGCAGTTTACTCCACCGGCGCGGCGCCCTCGATGCCTCTGAAGGTCGGAACGGTTCTCGGACCGGGCGCGACCATCAAGACCGGTTCGGGTTCATCGGTTGACCTCTTCCTGGGTAAAACTGCCGGGACGGTGAGGATGGCGGAGAATACTACCCTTTCCATCGACAAACTGACGCTGACCGATACTGGCGCCGATACGGCCGTTGAGGTCCAACTTGGACTGACCGATGGGACCATTCTCGGCAATGTGAACAAGTTATCTGCCGCGTCCCGATACGAAATCAAGTTGCCCAACGGCGTTGCCGGGATTCGCGGAACCCGCTATCGCATGAGCGCCAACTCGGTGATTTCTGTCCTCGATGGGACAGTGGTATTCGTGTATGTCCCGCCCGGCGGTGGCAATCCGACTCCTTACACTTTAGCGGCCCCTCCGGGGCTGTTGTTCTCGCCGACCGATGGCGTAAAGCCGTTGCCTATCGACGACCCGATACGCAAGCAGTTCGGCCCTCCATTTACGCCGCCGGGCCCGCCCGAGGCAGTTCCGTTCAAAGATCCTTTCATTTCGCCTGGAACCGGCAGACCGGTCCGATAAGGGCGTCAGGCGAACGCAGTTTTAAGCCCGGAGCGGCTCGTAAGTTGCTCCGGGCTTTCTTTTTAGGGTGCTGCGTTGGAAACCGAAGCTCACAACTTTGGCGCCGGCCATAATTGTGGCTGGCGCTGTAGCAGTCATTTGCTTGCTGCTCATCTTTGAGGAGCGATTCAGCGCTCTTGGAGTGATTCGCCGGTTGGAGTTGCTGAGCTATGATTGGCGCGCGCGTCAGGCCGCGGAAAAACCAATCTCCGCCTCGACAAATCTTGGCTTCGTTTTCATCAGCGATGAAAGCATTGAAGCGCTCAATAACGGCGCCCTGGATTACCGCGTGGGCCTGTATTGGCCGAGGCATGTCTATGGCAGGCTGATCCGCGAATTAAGCCAACAAGGCGCCACGGCCGTCGGCTTCGATGTGCTTTTTCCGGATCAGCGTCCTGATCACTCCACAAACCAGGTTCCGGACGGCCTGAGCTCTGACACATTTTTCGCCCGAGAGCTGCGTCGCGCCGGCAACATCGTGCTGGCAGCCGACAAAGGCGTGGTGCCTCACGATCAATTCCGAACCAATGCCTTGATGATCGGTGACATCTCCGCCAGTAAAGACAGTGATGGAGTGTTGCGGCGCGCTCGCGCATTTGAAACGTACTATTTGTGGCATCCGCTCGTTAAGCTGGCCGCGTCCAAATATGGATTTGATCTCCGGCAGCCGCGCTTTCAGCGGGGCCGCATTTCGTTTCCAATTTCAGGAGGATTGCTCCGAAAGGTTTACAAGCTGGACGAGGAGGGGAACTTCGATGCAGCCGAACTCTTCGAGAAGCTGACCGGTAAGCAACCCAAGGGGGTGGTGCGGCCGTTTCAGAAGCCGTATCAAAGTTTGCGCGTATGGGACATGGGCCTGGCCATGGCCGCCCGATCCCTTCACCTGGATCTCTCCAACGCGGTCGTAATTCCGGGCAAGCACATTATTCTGCATGGACGTGGAGTTGAACGGGTCATCCCAATAGACGCCCACGGCCGCTTTACCATCGACTGGAGCATTACTGCGTTTGATCGCCGGTTGACGCGTGAATCAATCGAAAGTCTCCTTCTGCAGGAGCAAAACCGCCGCAGTGGCGATGCTTCGCTAATGACGAATCGATGGAACGACAAGCTGGTTTTTGTCGGCTCGATTGCTTCCGGAGGAAATGATCTTACCGATCTTGGCGCCACGCCACTGGATAAAGAAACCTATCTCACGAGCCGTTTTTGGAATACGGCAAATTCGCTCCTCACCGGCCGATTTATTCGTTCGACGCCCTTCACAGGCGAAATTGTTCTGGTGGTGGCGCTCGGAATCATCGCCGGGATTGTAACCCGGTGTGCCCGGCCGGGGTGGGCGGTGATCGGCGTGTTTGTGGCGGGCATATGTTATGTGTTGCTGGCAAACCAAATTTATGTGACCAGCCGGTTGTGGGTTCCAATTGTCTCGCCGATGGCTGCGCTTGTCTTGACCCACTTCGGGTTGGTCGCACACCGCGGTTTCACCGAACACTTCGAGCGGCGGCGAATCAAGAACGTTTTCGCGAAGATCGTTTCTCCGGGCGTCGTGAACGAGTTGCTCAAAGCCGAGAACCTGCATTTGGTCGGCGCGCGCAGGAAAGTGACGATTTCGTTCGCCGACGTGCGTGGTTTCACGCAATTGACGGACAACAGCCAGGCCAAAGCCCGAGAAGAGGTCCGCCGCCGCAAGCTGCCGGATCGGGACGCCGAGGCCTATTTCGATGCACACTCCCGAAATTTGCTGGAGACGGTTAATCTCTACCTCGGGCTGATGGCTGATATCGTAAAGAAACATGATGGGACGCTCGACAAGTATATCGGCGATTGCGTGATGGCGTTTTGGGGCGCGCCCGCGCCCAATGATAAACACGCCGTGTCCTGCGTTCGCGCTGCTATCGAGTCTCAGCAAGCCATATTCAAGCTCAACGAGGTGCGCGCGGCGGAGAACAAGGTCCGTGAAGAGGAGAACGCGCAACGTCTCCTTCGTGGAGAAGAGTTGCTGCCGGTGCTTGATTTGCTCGACGTCGGCATAGGAATCAACACGGGGGTCGTTACGGTGGGTTTGATGGGATCCGACGCGCACGTCTACAATTACACGGTCTTTGGGCGAGACGTGAATATCGCGAGCCGGCTCGAGGGCTGCGCCCGGCGAAGCGCCATCATGATCGGGGAAGCCACCTACCTGGAGCTTCTCCAGGACGATTCTGGATTGGCGAGCACCTGTATCGAGCAGGAGCCAGTCAGGATCCGCGGCATTAGCAGCCCGATCAAGATTTTCGAGGCGCCGTGGGGGGAGGAGGCCCGAGAATCACGCGAATTAACGCGAATCGGAGTAATCAGTAATCAGTAATCAGTTGGGAGTGGTCGAAAGGGCCGCCGCTGCTTTTCGCCTTAACATTCGGCCGGTAGTCGCTACTCTGCGCTCGATGCGCACTGTGATCTATCCGGGCAGTTTCGATCCGCTGACCAACGGCCACCTGGACTTAATCCAGCGAGCTACCAAACTGTTCGATCACGTCATCGTGGCAGTGGCACGCAACGACGGCAAAAGTCCTCTGTTCGACCTGGCTGAGCGAATGGCGTTGGTGCAGGAAGTGATTGCGCCGATCGCAAACGTCTCGGCTGACAGCTTCGATGGGCTGCTGGTCAATTACGTGGAGAAGCGGGCGGGGCAGGCGGTTATTCGCGGGCTGCGGGCGGTGTCGGACTTTGAATTTGAATTTCAGCTCGCTTTGATGAACCGTAAATTGAACGAACGTGTGGAAACGATCTTCATGATGCCCAAAGATACATATACCTTTCTCAGCTCGAGGATTGTGAAGGAGATCGCCCGCCTGGGAGGAGACGTGAGCTCGTTCGTGCCGCCGCAAGTTCGGGCGGCGCTGGAAAAAAAGTTGGGCCTGACGAAGTAGCGGCCAAACCTGGAGTATTGTATGGCCTTGAAGTTCAACATACGGCACGTCGAACAGCGCGACTTGTCGCTCACCGGGAAGATCCCGGTCTCGGAATTGGACCTAGACAAACTTGATGAATTGATTCATGCCGAGCAGCCCCTTCAATACGATGTTGAAGTTCAAAGTCTCGATAATGCCATTTTGGTCCACGGGATACTGCGACTACCCTTACGTTGCGAATGCGCGCGTTGTCTGAAGCCGTTTGCGCATGAGATATTGCTGCAAAACTGGACGTGTCATTTGCCGTTGCAGGGAGAGGAGAAGGTGCAGGTAATCAACGATTTGGTTGACTTGACGCCCTACATTCGTGAGGATATCGTCCTTGCGTTTCCGCAACATCCGTTGTGCGAACCGGAGTGCAAAGGCCTGCCAAGTCCCCGCAAGGGTCTTGCGTCTAACGAGATAGAGAAGAAAGAATTACCTTCTCCAGCCTGGGCCGAACTGAATAAACTGAAACTTTAAGAAACACAATTATTATGGGCGTCCCCAAGCGTAAACCATCTCGAAGCCGGCAACGGCAACGTCGAGCGTACAATAGCGTGCTGACACTGCCTCAGCTCACCACCTGTCCGCAGTGCGACGCTCCCTACATCCCCCACCGGGTCTGTCCCGCTTGCGGATTCTATAAAGGACGCCAGGTCCTGACTGTTACCGCCGGGGCATAATTGACTTTAGAGCGCGGTAGAGTTGCTGGCTCTCTGCGCTCTTTTCTTTTATGCGTATCGGAGTTGATGTAATGGGTGGGGACCACGGTCCGCAAGTGGTCATCGACGGGGCGAAACTCGCCCTGGAATCCAACTCCAGCATCGAGGAACTCTGCCTGGTTGGGGATCAAACACAGATCCAATCGGCCCTCGATCAGGCTCAATGTCGCGACAAGCGCATACGAATCGTGCACGCTAGCGAGGTCATGACGATGGAGGACAATCCTCTGACTGCAGTGCGAAAGAAAAAGGATTGCTCGATGGCGCGCACCATCGATCTGCTCAAAGAGGGGCAGACTGATGCTGCTATCTCGCCCGGGAACACCGGCGGGCTGGTGGCAACATCCTCGATCAAGCTGCATCGCCTGGAGGGGGTGGAACGTCCAGCCATTGCCACTGTCATCCCTACGGCCGAAAGCCGATTTGTCCTGCTTGATGGCGGAGCCAGTCCGGAGTGCACGCCATTGCACCTGGTTCAATTCGCGGTGATGGGCAACGTTTATGCGCGCGAGATTTTAGGCATCAGCCGGCCGCGTGTCGGCCTGCTGAGCAATGGAACGGAGGAAATGAAAGGAAATGACCTGACACGCGAAGCGCTGAGGCTGTGCAAGCAAATCGATTTGAATTTCGTCGGTTACGTGGAGGGGCACGATCTGTTCGCCGACCGTGTCGATGTTGTGGTAACCGACGGTTTTGTGGGCAACATTGTGCTCAAGACGATCGAGAGCCTGGGCAAGGGCTTTACGGGCTTGCTCAAGAAGGCGCTCACTGCTAATCCTCTGCGTATGTTCGGAGCGACCCTGGCCGGCGGCGCCTTCCGGGACATCAAGCGTAAGTTCGATCCGGAAGAACATGGCGGCGCTCCATTGCTTGGATTGAATGGCAACGTCATTAAGGTCCACGGTTCTGCTCGCAAAGGCATGATCAAAAATGCCATCGGCCAGACATCGGCTGCTGTTCAGCAAAAGATAACAGACCAGATGCGCGAGGCAGTCGCCCAGGCCAATCGACGCGTCGGGCATTTGATCGAACCGGTGGCGGCATCGACTCCGGGTTAAAGTCATGAGAGCTACGCTTGGAAAAAGATTTAAAAATCCGCGCGCCCAACACGGGTTCCAGGGGCGCACTTGCTCCATCATCTCTGTTGGGTCTTACGTGCCCGAGAAGATCCTGACCAACGTCGAGTTGGAAAAGATGGTCGACACCTCGGACGAATGGATCACCACGCGCACCGGCATTAAAGAACGGCGAATTGCCGGCGAGAAAGAGTTTACCTCTGACATGGCCGCCCGCGCGGCACTGCGCGCCATGCAAAATGGCGGAATTAGCGCGGATCAAATCGACCTGATTATCGTCGCGACGATCACGCCGGACATGCCATTCCCGGCCACCGCTTGCCTGGTCCAGACCAAGATTGGGGCCCGTCGAGCCGCGGCGTTCGACGTCGAAGCAGCTTGTTCGGGTTTCATCTACGCGCTTGAAATCGGGCAGCAGTTCATCATGTCGCGCACCTACAACACCGTGCTGGTGATTGGGGCCGAAAAACTTTCCACGATTGTCGATTGGAAAGATCGCAACACCTGCGTTTTGTTCGGTGATGGCGCTGGCGCGGCGATCCTGCAGCATCGGCCGGATGCGCACGGGCTTCTGACTGCCTGCATGGGCGCTGAAGGGGACAAGGCAGAACTGCTCTGCATGCCCGGGGGCGGCAGCCGTTGTCCGGCGACGTCCGAATCAGTGATGTCGGGCCTGCACTTTCTGAGAATGGACGGGAAGGAAACGTTCAAGAACGCTGTCACAGCCATGTATACGGCGGGGGCCGAGGCGTTGCGGCGTTGCGAACTGGACATCTCGCAAATCAAATGTGTCATTCCGCACCAGGCCAACCGGCGAATCATTGATGCGGTGGGGGAGCGGCTGGGCATCAAACCCGAGCAGGTCTTCACGAATTTGGAGAAATATGGGAATACCTCCGCGGCCTCAGTCGCCATCGCGCTGGACGAAGCAGTCCAACAAAAACGGATCCAGCGTGGGGACCTCGTATTGCTCGTAGTCTTCGGCGCTGGACTAACATGGGCCGCCGCCGTTATCGAGTGGTAAGAAGATATCTCAATTTCATCGGGGGTGAATGGGTGGCTGCCCGCTCGGGCAAAACGTACCAGAACCACAATCCGGCGGATACGCGTGAAGTCGTCGCGGAGTATGCGTCCGGCGGACGGGAAGATGCCCAGGATGCGATTCAGGCTGCGGCCAAAGCCTTCGCTGGGTGGGCGGCCACGACGCCGGTGGCTCGCGGCCGAGTCCTGAGCAAAACTTCCCAATTACTCGAATCGCGGAAATCGGAATTGGCCGAACTGCTCACGCGTGAAGAAGGCAAAACTCTCGCCGAGAGCGGCGGCGAAGTGCAAAGGGCGATTGATATTTTCCGGTTTTTCGGCGGCCTTAGTTACACGATTGGCGGCCAGACGCTCCCGCATGAACTTCCGAATAATTTGCTCTTCACCAACCGGCAGCCGCTGGGCGTCGTCGCTCTGATTACCCCGTGGAATTTTCCGGTCGCGATTCCTGCCTGGAAACTGGCGCCGGCACTGGTTTCGGGGAATGCTGTGGTCATCAAACCGGCCTCGCAAGCCCCTGCGCTGACTATCGAACTCGCGAAAGCGCTCGCCGAGGCAGGATTGCCCAAAGGCGTGCTCAACCTCGTCACGGGGGACGGCCGAAGTGTCGGCGGCGAATTGGCGGTTAATCCTGCGGTGGCGGCCCTCTCGTTTACTGGCTCTTATCCGGTCGGCCAACAGATCTACAAGCAATTGGCCGAGCGAATGGCTCGAGCACAAATGGAAATGGGCGGTAAAAACCCGACCATTGTGCTCGCGGACGCAGACCTGGATCTAGCTGCGACGCTTGTGGCCAAGGCTGGTTTCGGCCTCACCGGTCAAGCTTGTACTGCAACGAGCCGCGTCATTGTAGAAAGTTCGGTGGCGAGTGCCTTTACTGAAAAGCTGGTCGCCAAAGCGCGCGCGTTAAAAGTCGGCAACGGTCTTACGCCCGGGGTCGAAATGGGCCCGGCGGTCAACCAGCAGGAATTCGAAGGAAACTTCGACTACATCAAGGTAGCACAGAAAGAAGGAGCAAAACTGGTGTACGGAGGCGATCGGTTGTCCGAGGGCGATTTGGCCCACGGTTGGTTTATGCAACCCGCTGTTCTCACCGGCGTCACTCCCAACATGCGAATCGCTCGCGAGGAGGTCTTTGGACCAGTCGTGGCGGTGATTGCAGTGAATGGTTTCGAGGAAGCGCTCTCCGTAGCCAACGGATTGGATGTGGGCCTTTCGGCCTCCATTGTCACGCGCGATCTCAAGAAAGCGATGACCTACGCTGACCGCATCGAAGCGGGTGTGGTGAAGATCAATCAAATCTCGACCGGACTCGCATTGCAGGCGCCCTTCGGTGGCGTGAAAAAATCGAGCACGGACTCCTTTAAGGAGCAAGGCGCCGGCGCGATCGACTTCTACACGAGAATTAAGACCGTTTACCTGGACTACTCCGTTTAGGCGCGACTGCGGATATGAAGCTCTGTCGCTTTGAAGACTCCGCAAAGCAAGTCCGCATTGGGTTGCTCAAGGCGGAGGACATGCTTGTCGATTTGACGCCGGCAGGGCTCACGAGCATTTCGACTCTTCTCGAGAGTGACGATGCGTTGGCCGAGCTGGAGAAAGTCTCCCGAAAGGAACTGCCACAGATTGGACTTGGCCACGTCCGTTTGCTTGCGCCGATCGAACGACAGGAAGTCTGGGCCGTGGGAGTTACTTACCTCCGCAGCAAAAAGGCTCGCATGGATGAGTCAGACTTCAGCGCTACTGCGTACGACCGCGTTTACGAGGCCGCCCGCCCGGAGTTGTTCTTCAAAGCGCTGCCGGAAAAAGTTGTGGGCCATGGCGAGAGCGTCGGCATTCGAAAAGATGCCCGTTGGAACGTGCCGGAGCCGGAATTGGTCTTTGTCATCAACTCGCGCGGACGAATTGCAGGCTTCACTATTGGCAATGACATGAGCTCGCGCGATATCGAGGGTGAAAATCTTCTCTATCTGCCTCAGGCCAAGATTTACAACCGCTCGTGTGCGTTGGGTCCCTTTATCAAGGTGGGCGTTGACGAAGCGGAGGCTCGGACCTGGACAATCCATCTGCGTATCGAGCGACAAGGCGCGACCGTGTTTAAAGGCGAAACTTCCGTGGGAAAGATCAAACGGAGCTTCGACGAGTTGGTTGAGTACCTTTTTCGAAGCCAGTCTTTCCCACATGGAGCGGCGCTCCTGACCGGGACTGGAATTGTTCCGGCGGAGAATTTTACTTTGGCTGAGAACGACCTGATCCGAATTGAAATCAGCGGCATCGGCGTTTTGGAGAATTCTGTGGTAAAGGTCTGAGCGGAAGTGAACTTCGTGCCTCGCTGGTACCAATCAAAGTTTCAAACAACTTGCACGGTTCTGCCGCACTGCTTGTTTCGATCGCGCGATCGCGCCTGCGCCCTTGGGACGTCTTGACACCCGGCGCGCGCGGGAGGATGGTGAGTGTCTGCACAGGCAGAAAGTGCGCAGCCACAAGGCATGAGTTAAGGGAATTCAACGCGGGAAAGCCGGTAGAATGCCAACGAAGTTAAAGGAGTTTCTCCAGCGCTGGCTCATTACTACGGTGGCGGTGCTTGTGGCGACGCAAATCGTCAAAGGAATTCATTACGACAATTGGCACGGGCTGCTTACGGCGACGTTAGTGCTCGGTTTTCTAAATGCATTTATCAGGCCGGTATTGATGTTTCTGTCCCTTCCATTGGTGCTCTTAAGTCTCGGCCTGTTTATCCTGTTCATCAATGCCGCGCTTCTCTACCTGGTGGGCAAGATGAAGAGTTTTCATGTCGACACGTTCGGAGCCGCTGTGTGGGGCGCGCTTGTTATCAGCATCGTTTCTTTGATTCTCAACTCATTGACGGGGACCGGAAGTGCGAAGATTATGATTCATCGCGGAAAGAAACCACCTCCTCCTCCGCCGGATGACAAGCCAAGCATCGGGAATGGCCCGGTAATTGATGTGTGAGCTTAATCAACCGTGCGGAACGCCGCGCTAACGGTTTGAATTCCTCGCGCCTGAAACCCACGTTCGAAATCTGTCTGTAGTTTCTGCAGTTCGGCTGAAACTTCGGCTTCGCTGAATCGCGGGTTTTGCCTGAAGGCCGCGCACATTTGGCCAAAGTAGTCGCGATCGTCGGTGCGCAAATAGACTACGCCTTGTGCAGCCAGCGCCTTGGCAGCCGTTTCGGTAAACTCTCGATCGATCAGGCGGTTTTTTCGCTGCTTCCGTTTGGGCCACGGGTCGGGAAAATAAATGTGCAGGGCAGACAGCGCTCCGGCGGGCAGGAGGTAGCCCAAAAAATAGCCGGCTTCGATCCGGAGCAATTTCAAATTCGTGAGGCCCAACCTGGCAGCTTTGCGGTCGATTTTTCGCAAACGGCCTAATAGCCGTTCGATACCGATGAAGTTTCGGTCCGGATGGAGATTGGCCCATTGGGTCAGGAACGAGCCGTCTCCTGCTCCCAATTCAACTTCGAGCGGATTGTCATTCGCAAACAACTGTTTCAAATTGAGTCGGTCGACGTAAGAGGGAGGGTGGAAAATGAAGGTTCGCGGTGGGATCGGCTTGACTTGCTTGGCATCCATGGCCATAAATGAATATGGTCCGAGCGGTCAAGGTCAACCCCGTGATGGCGTGTTTGCTGAGGTTGGAGAGAAGCGGCTGGGATCAGAGGCGCCCGTCCGTCCGATGAATGCCAGATTGGAAGTAATCAATGCGATGACCGAGCCCGCTGCGTGGCTGCAACGCGTCCAGGATCATATGGGCAATGGCAGCGAAATCCTGCTTCTCCTATCCCAAATCGATCAGGCAAAAAGCAATGCCCTGGCCAAGCTTTGCCACGCCTACCATTATTCCCAGGACAGCGACATCGCCGATGCCCTTTCCGAAGAATACCGCAAGCTGCTCGATGTCCATGACTACGCGGCCAAAGAGCACGGAATTGGCATCGATATGGTTTTCCTGCTGCACCCGGAATCCAATGGCCTGCCCCGGCCCCGGCTCGTTTAGACCGCCCACTTAGCCCGTGAATCGCGCTGTCTTCCTGGATCGCGACGGGACCCTGATCGAAGATCGTGACTACCTGCACAAACCGGAGGAGGTAGTGATCTTTCCACGCGTTCCAGAGGCGCTGAAGAACCTGCAGGATGCCGGCTTCAGCTTGATTATGGTGACGAATCAGTCCGGCGTCGGGCGCGGTTATTTCACTTTGAAGGACGTCGAGCGGGTTCATCAATACATGATCGACGTTTTCGCCCGGCACGGAGTGCGCCTGCGGAAGATTTACGTTTCCCCTGAAGCGCCTGACAGGCCCAGTCGCGGCCGGAAGCCATCGCCTCAGTTCCTTTTTGACGCGCGGGATGAGTTCGGAATCGATCTGGCAGAGAGCTACATGGTTGGCGATAAGTTGATCGATTTGGAATGCGGCTGGAACGCGGGCGTTAAAAAGGGCCTTCTCGTCCGCACCGGCTATGGGATGAAGATCGAGCAGACATTGGGTAGCAGTATCGTTCGGGCAGAGGTGGTGGATGATATGCCCGCCGCGGCTGCGTGGATTTTAGCTCACGCACCGAAAGGCTAGGTTTTGGTCAGATATCCCAGTCGCTTGAGGGAACGTTTGCGCAGAGAAGTCGCAATTTGCGGAGCGAACGCTCTTTGAGCTGTTCAAAGAACTGCACCGCCTCATCCAATCCTGCTGAGCGGGCATAGCGTATCAGTGGTTCCAGCAGCCACTCTTCGGTGGGGGTCACGTTTGGATCGAGACCGCCCGTTCTCAGCCGCAAATCCACCCATTGCAAGCTCGATGGTATATGCGACTGGTGCAAGCGCAGCGTCTGTTTGAGCCACTCAAAGAGCGCATTGAAATCGTCCGTGGGACTGTAAGCTCGAACCGCCTGCCCGACCTTAAACACGTATTGGCAGAGGTCGCGAATTTCGGGCTCGTGTTCGGGAACAACGATTTGTCCGAGCGTGAGTGGCCGGAATTGCCCCGCTTCATCAATGGCATATAGTTGCCCGAGCAAATTGGAGGAGAGGTTCACCATGGCCTTGTCGAATTCCAGGCGCGTCGCGGAACTGTGCGGGGCTGGTTCAAACCAGCCTCCTCGACCAGCGAGCAAGGCACAGCTTCGTTCGCGATTAAGGGCGTCGCCTCCGGCAATCCGAGTGATGCCGCGCGGGCCGGGTCGGTAGATAGTCGCTGCTCCCGAGCCCTCGCGAATTCCTGTTTGAATGCTCACGCCACGAAGCAATCGTGCGACAATCTTCGGCATTATGTCCGGCCACAAATCGGGCAGCCGGCCAAGGAGGGTGGCTTCTTCGAGTTTTTCCAGAAATATCTGGCGGATGCGCTGAAAGTAAATCCCATTCGAGCAGAGCACCAGGATCGGCAGCGGCAAGGTCTCCAGTGTGCCGGCTTCGTAAGCTGCCTCCAGCAGCTCCACGCATTCGGAGATGATACTCAGCAGTTGATCGGGGTTCGGGCAGACAAGCAGGACCTCAGGCAGCGACCCACTTTGGTAACAGCGCAACAGCCCGGGCTTGAGTAACGACTCCGCAGGGACATGGTGCAAAACCGGGCCATCCGCGATCACCAACTCGCCTTTCCCCCGCAGCGTCGCACACGTATTCGATCCGTGACGTTCCAAAAAGAACACGGAGCCGTCGATCTTTTGCAATTGATGCGTCAGATGATAGAAGAAGCTGACGCCCAAGGCGCCGGCTGGGACAATACCGACTGTTCCTTTAACCAGCGCGGGCATTTCAGCTCACTTGCAGGGTTTGGATCACCTGGCAGGCTTTGTCCAGGTTGGAGACCTTCATGACGATGCGAACATGCTCTTGTGAGGGATCCTCGCTCCCATAGGCGTAATCGATGTTGATCTTCGCGTCGCCGAGCGCCTGGCAGAGCACGCCCAGTTGACCGGGACTGTCTTTGAGAATGAATACGAGCACGTCCGCCTCCACCACATAAAACCCTTCCTTTACCAGGAGGGCTTTACAGCCGGCCGCGTCGCTGGTGACCATGCGAATCATTCCTTGCTCGACATTATCGACGACCGAAATGTCTTTGATGTTGATCCCGTGACTGGCCATCACCCGCGTGATCGCGGCCAATCGACCGGGCTGATTTTCAATTGCGACCGAGAGCTGGCGTTGAACGGTGTATTGCATAAGTGCCTTATGGAGTCGTGCGCGCAAATAATTGGCGCATGCGGGCGTTGCCTGGTTCATCGGGATCGGCGTAGCCAGGGCGCAGGAGCTTGCGCGCTTCAGTGACCACGTAATCCCATTGGAACGCCGGACCGGGATCAACTTTGTCCTCCTGCACATGATAATGTCCCAGCAGGCCATGATAGTTGGTCAAGGCGCTGTCCGGTAATTTATTCGGAATGAGGTGGCCGCTTTGGTCGCGCGGATAATCGCATTTGATCCGAGGAAGGATTTTGCAGACCGCGGTTGTTAACTTGATCAGTGAGCGGTATTGCTCGGGCGTAAAGTCATACTGCAAAAGCTGGCGGCCTTGCACAATTCCCAGGATCGGATTGGGCCGGCTGGGTCGGGGGACAAAGTTCTTCTTGCGCAGCCCGGTTTCGCCGAGTTCTTTCGGGATTTCGATATGCACGCTTCCGTCGGCGTCTTCCTTATACCACTGCGCGAAGGTCGCTTCCTTGTCTGGATCGTAGGCGCCGATATTGGCAATTTCGATCCCGATCGATCTGCTGTTCGAGGTGGTCGCATGCCAGGCGCGTTCCTTCAAATCGAGCGTTTGGTAAATCGTCCCGTCCAGGTCGAGCATGAAATGCACGCTCAGGTCGCGAATATCGTGCAGAACTTTGAAACATTGGCGGCTGGTCCCGGTGACATCGAAATGATAGACAAATTGGTCAACTACGCTTTGCAAAAGCGGCAAGTCCCATCCGCCCCGGCGCACCTGATCAGCTTGTTCGTCCGTGAGCACACTGCGGCGAAGTCCGTAACGATTGGGGGTCGTCAACGTCTTGACTGCCACTTTCGAAGTTTCCCAGTTCGATTCATCGATGGGGCTGAAGCGCCTTTCCACACGGTAAGCGTCGTATCCCCCCGGGTCCATCCAGAGCACGACCGGCGTTCCCGTATGAACGAATTGACCGGCCACGACGATTTCGTCACCGGTCCGCCGGGTGAGGCTGCCGGGAGCGAACGAAGTCTTGCAGCCGACCGCAGCTACAATTAACGGCGACAGTACCAACGTCCAAAAAAGGCGACGACTGGATATCGGGCGCACGTTTAGAATCACAC
>Ga0137394_10001493_pt1 | contig 17092 bp, 20 predicted proteins | sample czobulk116metaG_FD_108278 | JGI IMG/M metagenome (GOLD analysis project Ga0137394, IMG submission 108278) | Vadose zone soil microbial communities from Angelo Coast Range Reserve, California, USA - czobulk1.16 metaG | ecosystem: Environmental > Terrestrial > Soil > Vadose zone | place: USA...
TTCTTTCGAAAGTGTTTTTTCTTGGGTTTTCCCTTTTTTTCCCCCCCCTTTTTTTCTTCCCCCCCCCCCCATGCAACCCCCCCCCCCCCCATCTTGACTGACCCGGACACGGAGGCGTATTATGCACCTGTTCATCCTCATTTAGAGCCGCTTTCCTAGCGTTTTCCCCAGGTTTGACGGCACTATTGGATATTGCTCTTTACTGTGACAGGGATTATCTCGGCCACTTCTTCACGCATCCGCTAGATTCCCACCAACTTCCGGAGCCATTCATGTGAATCCGTGAATCATACTGTGATGGAAATTACCACCTCTGTCCACCTCGTGTGATCTCAGGTGAACTAATCTCTTTGTTTCTCTCTCCTCCTTTCCCTGGGGGTTGAGCAGTCATTGGTAGTGATGAGTCTCGGAGGACAGTGAGTCACTGATTTCGCCGCAACGAACCTTGTGGCCCTCGTCCTTGAATCCCCAGTCTTCTCAGGGACAACGCCGCCCACTTTGTGTCGCGTGATGCAGGTCGCCCGGTCTCGAAGGAGCTTTCACGAAAAGCGGTGGTCCATCTTGAGTCAGATCACGCGCGCTCTACATATCGCATACCTTCTATCTCCGGCTTACTCGGTAGTATTTTATCTGGTTTTTAGTTGCGATGCTCCCCGGGATGGAATAGTCGTCACGGTCCGCCAAGTGCCGTACAGTAATCCGAAAGAAATCACACGCCTGAAGCCAACCTTTTCAAGTTAGTTCGGACTGTATGCATGTATGGGCTGCAAATGCCAGTCAGTTGACGTAACCAAGGACCAGGCACCATACAGTGCCAACTGTTTGTTGCTCAATGCTACCGCTACATAATCGAAGGAAGCTTCGAACGACGGAGCGGCGCGTCATAGTTCGTTTGAGGATAGAGCATCATTTTGGTAGTACCGTAGCACCAGTTTCATCAACTTGAACTAACACGCATGCCAGATCGGTAACATGATCACGACAGTCATCTAAGACGGGCGAGGCTTGAAGGCAGCCTCGTTTCACCCTTGGCACCAGTTGCATCCGTTTCACAGCACCATTTGTGCCTTCCGTGATCGCAATATTACCCAGATTAGTTTCGCCCCGAAGAGTCGGTCTTCGTCTTCGAATTGATACCACCTTTGACTCCGTGCCTGTGTCGTTCTCTGGGCACATGCCCTGGTTCAATTACTGTGGTGGTGGCCCACGACTTGGGACACGATTGTTCCGTAAAGAGTTTGATCCTCTTACGCTTAGCTTAGGACCTGAGCTTGGCTGTACGTATGAGGGCTGGAACGTGAGGCACGGCGACCTACCAAGGTGCCGCGTGGCAGCTGGTTATATCCACACATTTCCGTTTTAATTCCCTTTCCAGTGATATCGGATCTTATGGTGGACACCTTGCTGCCTTGAAAGCGCGCCCTCTCCCTCACCTTCCGCATCTCGGATTTAGAAGACCGCTTTATTCATCTCCTTTTGAATCCACGAGTCGAAAATATATGTCGTATGGCGCGATGTCTTTGTCTTCGTCAGAGGTATACATGAAGCCATGAAGAAGGGCGTAACGCGTGAGTCTGATTTTCATTATCTTTTCAGTTCTCTTTGGAAGACAGGTATCATCTCAGTGGACCAGTCCTAGCATGTGCGGTGATCGCAAATATATCTTATGATGCATAGTGGAGGTCATCTAGAGTTGGAACTCTGACCGGTTTCTTCCGATCACTTTCAAGCTAATACCACCTGACGACATGACAATTGTTCCGCGCCCCGCGAAGACTGATACTATGCTATCTCAGCGGGACTAGGTCCACTACTAAAGTGGCGAGTGAAAGGAAGCTCAGGTGGAGAAAGCACGCTTAAACCAAGTCCCGCCGCAGTTCGCCTCTGCTGCTGATGTGCTTCTTATCACCAGTACCAACCCGTCAACCCGTCAGCTGGTGTGCATTCGGTAGGGCTGCCCCAAACGGCAAAGTGAACGAGGCCGTGAATGGGGCGTGTTACGTGGTAAAACCTGGTGCACTGAACGTGCTTCCAGTGAATCCTTTCACGACGTTCAAGTTCGCGCGATGAAACGCCCTCGACCCCGGGGCAAGGTGTTTCATCCACACTTTTCGGGGTGAGAGGTGAGTTTTAGAGTGGGGTAAGTTCTACCAGCAAGCTTTCCCCGACCAGCCAGGATATTTGGGAACAGAACACCTTATAGGGCAACCCGGGATATCGAAAGCCGCGGAGAACCTGGAATGTACAGCTGCCAGGATCTTTTCGGCGAGTCACGAGCATATTTGATATTTGATGTAACAGTAAGCGCCCAAACGCCAATCGTACGGCATTCATTGACAGAGCGAACTGTAGTACCTGTGGGGCTCGAAGGATGCGCCCTCTGCCGCATGCAGGTTTCATTTGGTCACTAGTATGGCCACCATCATGTATAAAAGTCTTGTCCCATGATATTTTTTATGCGCCCGAGACCCTGTTTTCCCTCTCTCAGTTCCCTTCCCAGAGGTCTCTCTCCCACTCGGGCTGACCCACCAACGACGGCGGCGAAACTTTCATCAACTTGACTGACATTTCGGACAACGCAGTATCGTTAGTACAGCAAAAGCAATGGCCGGAGTCTCCGCGTCTCATCCTCACCCGAATCACCACCATCAACATCTCGCCGACATAGAACTACGTCCCCCCATCTTTCGCTCATGGGAAAGAGTACGGCAGCGACGGGTCCACTGGGTAGTGGAGTGCATCGCTGAGATGGTCAGTCTACTTCATCGACCTCGTTTCGTACCTATCCGTCCTGATTACGTATAGTTTGGAGTTTTCTGTTATTGTTATGCAGGTCTGGGTGCCACAGCTGCGTTCATCGTCGGCAACATACTTAAGTTCGATGGCGTTGGCTGTGCGTTTGTCCAATTCCCGAAATGTTTAAAGTGGGCGCTTACCAAAACCCCCCCTGACAGCCCTCTTTACCATTGGCGTTGCCTATGGCATGGGTATAGTCGTCGCGCTCGTGGTATGCACAGCGACGTCTGGAGGTCACTTCAGCCCGGGAGTGACATTGGTTCACCTTCTCTTCAACGGGCTTCCTCCGGTCAAAGCAATCAGGTCAGCAAATAGCGCCCCTACCGAGACGAGATCCGACGGACTTATAATACTTCTTTCTAAAGATATATTACTGCTCAAATTCTCGGTGGCTTTATAGCCAGCATGCTTGTATACTGGCAATGGAATACGCTCATTAAGGTCAGCACGTTTGTCCCCGCAGACTTCGGGGCAGCAGTTGCTGTGTGCTAGCATTTCGGATAAATGTATTGCTCACCCTTTCACAGGATGCAGAAGCAGCGCTCAGGGCCGCAAACCTGTACGAGACTGAGAACTTCTCGAGCGTTGGGCCTGCCGGCATCTTTGCTCTGTATGCCAACCCCGCGGCACCACTCGGCGAGGTCTTTCTTAACGAATTCGTATCGGTATGCGGTCGCAGCTCCGTCGCATGATAGGTCGTCGTTACACTGACTCCGAAACTCCGGGAACAGGACTTCTTTATCGCCATCGTCATTTCTGCATGCCTTGATCCGACGAACTTCTTTACGCCCCCCGTCGCCACACCCTGGATCGTGGGCCTGACATAGTGAGCAATCATCTCGTCAATGACAGGCGAACGAACCCGCGGGGGGCTGACCCGTCAATATCATAGCGGCACTGCAATCTGGGGGTTTGCTAGCAATGGCCGTGCGTGACCCGATTCTTCGCTCGAGTTGTGCAGATGACCAAAGGTTTCTTGTTGGATTTCAGTCGCCGCGAACACTGCCCGCGATGTGGGTGGGCGTTTGGCTGCAATCGCCATCTGGGGGACAAGAGCCAGTGGGGGCAGGTACGCCGCGATCGCAGCGCTGACCAACCTTCTCGCGACCGTGGTCGCGTACGCGTTTTACGAATTTATCTTGAAGGACTCGAACCGAGGTAACGTAGCACATGTTCATTGGTCGCGCCTTTCTTGTACTCAGCGCCTGTGTCATCATACTACTAGTCCTTACCGTCATCGGGAAGGAGTACCACGATAGCCGCCTTGCCCAGCTGGAACGCCGGCAATACCATGTCGACAACGTCACGATACGTTATGGTACTGGGACTGGCGACTCTGAGAAGGGTGTCGGGGCGGAGGGTTTGGAGAAGTAAACCACACGAGGCCCACTATCGTGTAAACTCGGATCATGAAGCTTGCATAAAGTACGCCACTAATTAGATCAGAATGAGATATCAAACGCACGATTATTCGCTTGCCAGCCATTTGATGGATGACACAAGATAATCACACTACAATGCCCACTCGACAGCACCCTCATGCGTCTCCTCCAAACTTGTTCGTGCCCCCGATGATCTTGCATCTATGATTCTAGCTCTCCGCGTTCCCTCTCTTCTCCGCATAGTCAGAGACAAGATAACTCGACGACTTAACGCCACTCAGAGTTTCGCATCAGAGCCGGAAACCCGAAGGACTCTGGTGATCGTATAAAATAAATTAACCCGCAAAACGGAGGAGGGTAGAGAGACCGGGACGAACAATTTTCCCGTGTTGTCTCCTGAGAAGAGTAAGGGGAGGGCATCAGGTGCATTTTCCAATCCCTCGACGATGTGATATTTTCGGATAATGCGACCCTCGGCAACCCATTTACTGAGTACTCTCAAGGCTTCAGGATATCGCGAAGTGTAATCGGTTCTACGAAGAGAACCATGCGCTCAGCCGACATACAGCAAGGCGCACATCATGCCAGTGCCACACTCACACGATAAAGCCTTCGATTTTCGCTCGCTGCAATATGAGGTTCATGTAAGAGGAAAGCCCCTTTGGGTTTGGAACGTCTGAAAAGTGACACGGTCGCAGGTTAGGTTAGAAGTAGAAATCCCCACCAACTTTGGTACGTCCACGCACTGTAGTCCGAAATCGCCCCTGACCAAATTCGTTGGTGATTAATCGAACGCTCGACATTTCTTTTCAACTCACCGCACATGATAACGCGTGCTTTGGCCTTGAGTCTAGTCAAGGCAAAATCCAACATCTCGCCGCCGACATTGTCGAAGTAGACATCAAAATAACCGACCGTATCCTTGAACTCGTCGTGGAACGAGGGGCTCTTATAGTTCAAGGTCGCGTCGATCTTGAGTTCCTCTCTCAGCCATCTGCACTTTTCGTCTGTACCGGCGATCCCTATGACCTTCGCGCCGGATATTTTACCAATCTGGCACACCAGCGAGCCGACGTGGCCAGCCGCTCCCGAAACCACGAGTGTCTCACCGGCCTTGATTTTCGCGACATCTAACAGACCCTGTTTCGCAACGACATGAGCAGACAAGTACGCAGTTGATCGTCCATCGAACTCCAACCACGCACAAAGTATGCTGTATAACCGCCTAAAGAGGAGAAATCAGACGGATCTTTCACAAAGGAGGGGGTGTGAAAGTAGGTTACGTACCAGTGGCCCCTAGAGGTCCCAAGAAGTCGAGTAATTGCGCGCCTGGAGACATACTTTGCCCGATCGAGATTCAGAACTATTAGTATTATGTCCCGACCAGGGCCCGAAATGGGACCGAGGAGTCGCGCGCTCACTGGATTTTTTGAATTATTTCTGCTTCCTTCATGACGGTGTACTCCGTCCAACCTAACGTCCAGCCCAAATATATATCCAGCGAAAGCACGGAGCAGGGTCGAACAGCAGACTCACCTGATCGGGTGCACACGATATCGCCGGGGCGTAACTCGCAGCCCTCGCCCGCTTCGACTACGGTGCAGAGCCCGATGCACCTCACGACCTCCCCTATCTGTACGGGGCGCGCATAAGAGCGGACGTCCCTCAGCCAGGTCCGCAGGGCGGGGTCGAGGGAGATCCAGTCAACCCGCATGAGGATTTCACCCGGCCCGGGCTTGAGGTCGAACGACACCGTCTCCTTGCGGAAGGTGGTGGGTGTGATGTTCGCCTCGGGACGTTCAGCAAGGACGATCCTCGTGTAGTGTTTCGGGGTCGTTGTTTGGGTCATAGTCAGAGCGTGAGTTGGGGATGCACTTGGGTAAAAGTAGTGCGAGGCACTGCACCGGTTGTTGCTCCAGGTCCTTTATATGCCGCCGTCCCCGCTAGTTTCAAAGCGCGATACCTCGAATTCACCAAGACAGGACGCGTCAGGACCGGAATAGCTATGCCAGATGTACCGCGGCCGTTGGTTGAAAGTAGGTTCGACCGAACTTCTGCGTTAGGATGTCGGTGCCAATTAGAAGCCGCAACATCCAGTTCCCACGAAAGCAAGCTCAGGCTATTCGGCCCACTGATGAGATAGGCGAAGGATGATTTATTCAACAACAAAACAACATCATGATATGGCCGTAGCTTCACGATCGAATCCTCGCTTCCTTTATTTTTTTTCAGAGGTTCGCTTCAGATCCGGACACCTGAACGACCCTGGGACAGAACAGGGAATCGGTGTTGAGATGATGAACTGACAGCTTTCCTGTGTTGCCCCCCGTGAAGAACAACGGGAGCGCCTCGGGTGCTTTCTCCAGCCCCCGGATGACGTGGAATTTTCGCACCAGGCGACCCTCAGAGAGCCACTTGCTAAGTTCTCTCAAGGCTTCCGGATAACGATCTGCGTAATCAAGCCTACCGACGAGTACACGTCGGTAAGTGTTCGGGTAGCAGAAATCACTCCAAAGGGGCTTACACATAGAAAACTTTCGATCTTCGCCCGTTGAGCTATGAGGTTTATGTAAGAAGACACGCCTTTTGGCTCGGCAGCGTCTGTGATGTGGGATCATGAAAACTAGACGACATCTGGACAACAACGAACGTACTGTAACCAGAGATGGCACCTGACGAACGTCATCGGCGACTGTAGGCATATTATGCTTTGACTCACCACATAGGGCAATCCGTGCTCCCTTATTTAATATAGTCAAGGCAAAGTCCAGGATCTCGCCCCCGACGTTGTCGTAAAACACATCAAGGTATCCGACGGCGTCCTTGAACTCGTCGTGGAACTTGGGGCTTTTATAGTTCAGGGCTGCGTCAACCTTGACATCCTCTTTGAGCCATCAGCATTTTTCGTCCGTTCCAGCAATTCCAATGACCTTCGCTCCCTTCAGCTTTCCGATCTGACACGCCGTCGAGCCCACAGAGCCAGCGGCGCCCGAGACCACGAGGGTCTCACCAGCCTTGATCTTCGCGACTTCTAACACCCTATGTTGCAGCTATATGGCAGCGGATAGGTGGTTCGTCAAGTTAGACCACATACAAAGTAGGCGGTTACACCCCCTAGATTGGTCGGATCAGTCGATGTTCGCGGGAAACGCTAGGTCGAGGTACACACCAAAAATGCTCAAAGTTCCTAAAACGTCGAGTAATTCGGCTCCTGGAGGGACGCTGGCGCATATTTCTCAGACTGTATGTCAACTGGGCGCATAGCTCGGTGGTTCTTACTCGACTCTTTGAGCGGTGTCCTCTTTCAACACGGTATACTGTACTCCGTCCAACCTGGCTATAAGCACAGCGCCCTCCAAGGATATTGAATGCAAGGTCACTTACCAGGGAAGCAACTGACAACGTCCCCAGGTTGTAACTTACAACCTTCTCCCGCTTCTACGACAGTGGCCAACCCACCTGCCCGCATAACGTCGCCTATTTGGACAGGAGGGACGTAACTCCGGATATCCTTCAGCATTACCCGCATACCAGGATCTAGTGCCAGTTGACTTGGACGAGGACTTCATCCTGTCCAGGGCGAAGGTCAAAGGCTACTTCCTCGATACGGAAGTGACGGGTCGCTCGTTCAGCACAATTCGCGTGTAACGTTTTGTGGACATTCTTGACAGCGAACAGGTGTTGGTGGTAAACTACCATCCATCATACTGGTTCCGGGACCTTTAAATACCCCTAGCAAGCGCCGGGGTATGATCGGAAATACTGTAGTCATTTGAGCACGTAGTGCTTGATTCACTAGCAAGATGAAGCATGCTGTTATTCGGCTATACAGAACAGGCAAGTAAAGGTGCTAATCGAACCGGCAGATGTATCAATCAACGTTTACGGAGTGCTATAGTCCTTCATCAGATGACTTAACACACCCTGTTCGATCGTTGCTTCCCAAAGCTCCACCTTCGCCTTTTCTAGTTCTGTCACGACGTGCTGTCTTCGATCCTTGGCACGCTGAATGACTTCCTGCTTGTTCAGTGATTTCATACCGGAGGAGCCTTGGCTAAGTCGTCGTTGATCCAACAGAGAAAGGATTTGCGCTGCCGGGGCAATCGCGGATGCAGTAGGCCCTTGTATTGGCACTGTTGAAGACGCTCTGGACGATATAGGTGTCATTGTAGCCGTCAACGTCGCGAACTGCTGCGAAGATAAGGCAGGTACCGGGGATTGAGGTTCCACGCTTAAGGATCGAGAAGCAGGAAGGGGTAGTAGTTGTGACTTTGGTTGAGCAGTGGTTAGCGATGGCGCAGACGTTGCGATCTGCAACAGCAAGGCCGCTGCGTTAATTGGATCTTCGGCTATAGCATTGACCAGATCTTGAGGAACACAGGAACGATAGGACGGCAACTGAGACCTACCTTGCTCGGGTCGGTAGATATCGGGTTCCGCCAAAAAGTCCTCCGTCGGGGTCAAAGGATCGAACAAGGAGCTAGTCGAGGCAATAGGGGAATGCAAGAGTGTCGGCGTCGAGGGCCCTTGGCCATCAGTACGATTTTGTGAAGGTTCGACCAAGTCCGAACCACTGTTGAATAGTCTTCCTAAAAGCATTGGGTCGATCATGGAGTCTGGGATACCGCCGGCGACGACGGGGGTTCCATGCGGTGGAGGCTGATCGGCAGGATTTGCGGAGGACGCGGGTGAAGCCTCTACTCCAGGGGGATCAGTGTTTATTCCAACACACGACGACGGACTATGATGAAGCATGGCCAACAACTGCTCGAGGTCGGCATCTAAGGCATCGGCATGAACGCCAGCAGGGGGATGAGGATGCCGGGAAACGGTAGAGGTCGGCGAAAATGACATTGGATTTGATGGAGACGATATGGGAGGTATAGAATTATAGAGAGAAGCTATGAGATTGTCTAAAGACGCAGTCTGTGCAGCTCCGAGGGTTTGTGAAGGTGGAGGGGGAGGTGTTGTAGGCATGGAGGCCATATCTTCGGTTCCACAAGTAAAGGCTAGCGTGTCTGGCTGCTCAGAAAGTGAAATATCGGCGGTGGGTTGTTCTTGAAAGGGCGTTTGGTCTGGAGGCCTCGGCGGGTTCATGGAGGAACACGAGTCTGTATGTTGCCGGAAGTATGTCCTCGCCGCGGCAGACCGCCTGGCACCTTTTATTAGCACCGCAAGCTGGGAAAGAATTTGCTTGAGGCGCTCCTTCTCCCAACGAACACGATATTGGCTTGGCCCTTCTCCTTGTTGGAATGGATACGGCACATCCCAGTCAGCGGCACCCGCAGGGACTGTGTTGAGTCTCCGGCGCTTCGGTGCGGTGCTGCGCTCATTGCTTGGTCCAGTAGAGCTCGAAGGAAGGGGAGAGCGGGACTGCATCGCAGCAGGGGAAGCACTAGGGACTCCTGTACCTGTACCTGAGAGTAGTCGCACCAAAGACTCCAGGACAGGAAATATATTTTTCTGCTTTACAAGAGATGAAACGACCTCTTGGCTTGACGGGGAAGGAAGCGATGAGGAATCAAGGGAATAAGTGCCTTTCTTTCCCAACGGTGGCGGATCGAGCTCATCCTCGACAACGATTGGGTTTCGTGACGTCGCCCCTTTGTGATACCTCGTGGAAAGAGCAGACGGGTCCAATCCTCCGATTAAACCTGCATGCCCCAGAAGTGCTTGTTGGCTTCGCAGAAAGTTGGAGGGCAGTGGGTCATTGGGATCGGGGAAGTGAATTGGGGGAGGAGGATGTGGTGTTGTGGATCGCTCCTTGCCGTTCTTCGAGTTCCTGGGAGCCCTAGATGGTCTGCGAGATATCGAGTGCGTTTGGGAAGAAGAACTTGAGGTGGATAGAGGGCGAAGAGGGTTGGTTGTAGATGTGGGTATTGGTGTTGTCGTAGTCAGGGGCGTGGGTGTGGGCGTGTCTGGTTTTCTCGTCGGCAAAGGACGGTTCAAAAGTAAAACTGCCGGATCGATGGCAAGTTCAGAACAAGGATGGGAACCAGGAAGTGCAATGGTCCCCACGTTTTCTGCAGACCCTGGGCCCGCGGGGAGGGCTAGTTGAGGTGACCTACCTCTGGCCGGAGAAGGCGGAGGGGATCCAAACAACGAACCATCATCTTCATCTCCGGCGGGTAAGGAGAATACACCGTCGATTTGCATGCACTGAAAAAATTAGATGTTTTTTAGACAGTGGGGCGAGAGAAAGCAAGGATGAGCACCTTTAAGCTGTCAGCGCCAGCTTGATGGATGGGAGTACTAAAAAAAAGGGTGTTTGACACATGTGTGACTCGGTTGCCTGTCCTTACCGAATGTCCTCATCGAATAGTACTAGTCGAGGCTCATCCTCACGCTCAAGGCGGCCTCAACTTGACAGCGTCTCTTCGCACGTCTTTCCACAGCCTATTGTTTCTCCTGCTTTCCTTCAGAGTCCTTCGAGTATCCCTCAGGCCTTCCCCTTCCCCTCCTTCCCAACCCCGCAGTACGACCGTCCCCCGGACCCGCCTAATCTCTTACCTCCAAACTGGCAACGTCCGAGAGCTACTAGCTCGTATGCATCGGAGTCAACGACGCTAGCATTTCCTGAGCCTCAGCTTTATCGCTCGACGTCAACCAGGGCTCCCTCTCCCCCTCCCAGGACCTCACGACATGATTTGGATCGGTCCCCCCTACCAACTCCCCCCCTGCCGCCCCGCAATTCTGCCACTGGTCCCAAAACCCATAGCACAGAGGTAGCATTCAAGGGACTCTCTATCTTGAAGCATGTTTCTCACGTATTGTCTCGTGTAGAAACCAGGAGTTCGCGTACAGCAGGATCGCAGTGAGCCCAGGTATGAGGCCCAAATCTGATATTGGGTGTGCATCGCGTTAACAAAGTATGCATAGCCTTGACTCAGCAGCCCTACTGGAATTATTTCAGTCTGGTAAAATCCCCGAATCTGAACAAGAATGGGATCGGTTCGTCCCACCTCAAGCACTTGAGGCTCTCGGGAAGAAAGAGGTTGAGCGGCAGTCTGTCTTGTTCGAGATCTTCAAGTCGGAACTAGACTACGTTAATGACTTGCAGCTCATCAAAGATGTACGGGCCATCTAATCGCTGGCATTATTACGACTGAGTTTGCCCTTAGATCTATATTGCGCCATTACTGAGCGCCGCATACGAGATAATGCCCGAAGAGAAGACCGTCGACTTTGTCTCTGAAGTTTTCTGGAATCTGGATGAGATATTGGCGCACCATCAACACATGCTTAGGTCTCTTTTTGCCCGCCAGCGTGATCAGCATCCCCTTATCCAGAGTGTCGCAGATATCATCCTAGATAGTAGGTCGTCTTTCCGGGATATGTAATTTTCTCTGACTCATCATATATTAGATGCACTGTTGTTCACACCGGAGTATGAGTCTTACATCAAACACTCGCCTTTATCGTTGGAGCATCACGGGAAAGAACTTGACCGGAACTCCCACTACAAAGAGTTTATCCAAACATGCTCTGAGGATCCTCGTCTCAGGAAGCGGGATTTCAAGACACTGATTTCTCGCCCGATCACGCGATTGCCAAGACTCCAATTGATTTTAGAACGGATTCAGAAAGTGACCGCCGCGGACCACCCCGATCTTGAGACCATCCCTTTAGTACTGACGGTTCTGCGAGATTTCATTAAAAGCTCAGAGCCTGGAATTGCAGCTGCAGAAGACAAAGTGAAGTTTGGAGCACTTCATAAGAGCTTGATTGACCTACAAGGCGACATCACCGTAAGTTCAAGGTAGTCGATAATACTAAGCTCATGTTCCCTCCAGGACTTAGATCTGTATGATGATTCCAGGACGCTAATTCATTCTGGACCGCTTGCAAGGCTAAAATCCGACACTCGGCATTCGTGGAGTGATGTATTTGGTGCCCTGTTGGACAATTACTGTGCGCAGTTTGGCTTCCAGCCCTATGTCACAACTGACTTGTTCTAGTCCTGTTGCTCAAGGAGGAGGCCAAGACACCCGGAATGATCAAACGCAGTCATGTCATAAGGGTAATTGTGTCAAAGCCCCAGTCTTCGTGCCCTTCTCGCTCACAATACTCCTGTAGCCGATCCCTCTAGAGTATTTACAGTTGGCATCTTTCAGCGAGACGCCGGAAGTCCGAAAGGAACGCGCAGACGGTGGCAGCTTCATCAGCATAAGTTCAACCAAGCAGAACATGTATCCTTTCACTATACATCATGCCAATACGAACGAACGTCGTCGATACACCCTTTACACTCAGACACCGACAGCTCGAGCCAAGTGGCACAGTGCTCTGGTGGATGCGATCGGTGTCCGGAAAGCTAGGCAAGACGCGAACAAGGTATTTTCCTTGCCTCTTCGAACTTCTGCTCGTCCAATCATGAAACCTAGTGGTTTGGACCTCAATCACTCAACAACGGTTTCTTCCGTGTGCCTTCACGCACTGGGCTTGCACCTGGGACGCACTTCACTGGTCGTATTCATTGTGCCACCGCGTTTCGTAGGTTGCCTCGTCTTGATGGAATCGACTGGCGTTGATTCAACCGTCAGCGTATCAAAGGCGGAATTACCTTGCTGTCGGGTGTACCAACGGCATATACGTTGGTATTCGTGCCGACTCTTGTGAGCCATCATAAATTTCACTTACCCAGTGACTAATTCGATCCGCTGCAGCGTTTCAGCGAGTCTTGGGATTTATCAGCCCAACTTCAGTGATTGCCCTTCCAGAATTCAACAAGTTCCTTGTCCATTTTGAATCGGCATTATTTTCCTACCCTCTTGATCTGGTCGTTAGCGTTTCTCAAGGCCACTCCACACCTAAAACTCTTGAGGACTCGGCAGAACGATTGGCTCAGAAAGACGGGAATGTTTTATTCTTCAGAGTAGGCCGCGTTGCCAGTCGGACCTTGGGTAAGAGATTTGGTCACACATTCATATTGGGCTTTTCCGTTTCTCATCCCAAGCAGTCGTCTATGCAACGAAGACGTTCATGCATGTCACGCTGCACGCACTAGAGTTAGTTCGCCCGGATGAAAACACCCATCTCTCTGCGGATCGCGGGTCATCCTACCGATCCTTCGGTTCTGTTGGTCTTCACACGTCTGCTGAAAGTTCAAGCCACTGACTATCTTGGCAAAAGCCGATGCCTGTCCCGCGAGATGCCTACGACGCAAAGTTTCTTTCCCAGAGCGTGGCGATTTGCGCGTCCAAAGGAATTCATATCTTGAAGCCGAAGTGAGTCCACTTGTCAGATAGAATGGTCGGTGAACTGATCATTTATCAAGCTTAACTGTTCCCTCGCCGACCGTACTGCCGAAATTTTCCGACCCCACAAATGGCGACGATGCCTCGCTGCATGTGCTCAGAGAGAAATGCGACGCGGCGAAGGTCCTTGGATTGGTGAAATGCGAGAAGGCCGAGATCCTGGTGGTCTATGATGGTCAGCATCTTTTTCTGAGCTTATTCGTTGCCTGACATCTATCATAGAATTTGGCTGTTACATCGACAAGCACGGTAAACCTGCCCATTCAGCTGGTTATGTTTCTTGGGAGAGCAGAGCTACAGCGTATGCTTGTCGCGGGCCCCACGTCTTGCTGTTCTCGGCCAAATTTATCGAGGTCCGCAGCATCGCTTCTGGAAAGCTCGTTCAAGTAATAGAAGGTGGCGACGTGCGACTTCTGCACGCTGGTTTGAGGGAAGAGGATATGTTGGTCGCGACCATGACTGGTGATGTTGAGGACGAGAGCGGCCTCAGCGAGAAAGTCTTGGAATTGGTGCCGACCACGGCTATTGACGTACAGGCACCAGTGGTACGTATACAGCAATATTGGGACGAGTGGGACATGTAGATTTTGAGTCAGAATCACATGTTTGCAGTAGTATACTCTTATGTTAGAAGATCCGCAGCCACTTTATTGTTATTGTGCTGTGTAAACTGTCGTGTAGTTAGGCAACGAAAGATAGGAGAAGCAGGCAGTACTAGTGTATCAGCAAAAGGGCATCGCCAAATCGGTCACGTGATCGCGACGGGCTGTGCCTCGTGTTCAGCACGCCAAAGCCAGACATAAAGGTACCAGTGATCAACTTGCCTTCGCTCCAGGGTTCCAGGGGCAGCACTGCATCTCATACCCTTTTTTTCATCCCAACGACCCAAATGATGTCTGTTTCTCCCCCATATCATATGTATGAGTGTAGGCCCAGCGAAAACGCCTTCGCTTTGAGGCTGCTCTTCCCAGAATCTGCCAGCCATACGCACTCGGCCATCACGGATATCGTTTGTATAGCACCGCATCATATCTTCCAGAGGCTAAGCTGTTAGGGTCGCAGTACACCGCTTCAATTTCCACGCCCGTTCTATTGTCAATGTCAACCTCGTAGCCGCCATGACCCTCACTGCCTCTTCCGCGACGTCTCCCTTGTACTATATATAACCCTGACGCCTTCCTCTCCCCAACACGCCGCATTCTTTTCTCGTTCCGCAATTTGATACACACATCCCTCTCCATAGTCATGCCAGCAACAGTCGTCAATGTCCCCAATGCGCAGGGCTCCCAAGCCCCAGGGTCTCCCGCACCAAGTGTTCATCTCGCAGCACCGAGCCGACCTACAACTCCTCTGCAGTTGACTCTACCTCAAAGCCCGGGCAGTGTTTCGGGACCATCGTCTGCCATGACGTCTTGCGTAACGCTTAACACTGCTTCTAGCAGTAATCCAGGACGTGACAAGGCGGCCGCACAATGCAAGGAGTTCCGCGACGCCTTGCTTGATGCAGACGGCGAAATCTCCGTAAGACTTGTAGTCTGATAATGTCGGACTCATTGACCAATCTCTTTCAGGTCCTCAACGAAGATGATGATTCCTGGACTCTAATTCGCTCGGGACCGCTTGCAAGAAAAGGTTCTGGCGAGAATTCGTGGACCGATATGTTCGGTGGCTTGACAGATAAATACTGTGCGTCGCTGCACTGTCGCCCACTTCTTAAGCCTGACTTGTACTAGTGTTTTTGCTCAAGCAGGAAACGGACCCACAGGGGACGACGACTCGGCGCAGTCATGCAGAGAAGGTAAATGTTGTTACACCTCGTCCTTATGATAGCCTCATTCATCCCATCTCTTTGACTAGCCCATCCCATTGGAGTGTTTGTGTTTGGGATCTTTCGACGACGTTCCACAAACCCGAAAGCAGGATTCAAGCTTCTTCAAACGGACCGCATCCTGCCTCGGTTCTTTGCTAACGGAAACCCTGTATCCTTTCACTATATATCACGCCTTTGCCCGGATGACTCGTCGATACACCCTTTACGCCCGGTCGGCGACGGAACGGAACAAGTGGCGTAGTGCGTTCAATAGCGCAGTTGAAGCACGGAAAACCCAACAAGACGTGAGTATTCCACCGTATCGCAAATTCGATATATGACGTCTCATAAACGAATGTAGTTATACAAACCCGAAACTCTCAATGGAGACTTCTTTAAAATACCCCCACGCGTCCAGTTTATACGCGGAGTACACTATACCGGCGGTGCCGTTTGTGCTACTGAATTCTGTAGGATGTCTTGTCTTCATATCATTCATCTGCGCTCATGCGACTTTCAGCTGTTCAAGGGGAGGATTACATCGCTGCCGGTTGTACCAGCGGGATATACGTTAGCGAGCGCAATGCTAACTGTGAGTAATCGAAGGTCCCATCCGTCATGTTCACTCATTTTATGTTGCCTGCAGCATTTCGGAAAGTTCTAGACTCCAACGAACCAAAGTCTATGGTTGCCATTCCAGAATTCGACAAGTTCCTTGTGCAATGTGACTCGGCATTATATTCATATCCGCTTGACATGATTGTCCTCATTGCTCAAGGGGGTGCTACACCTGGGAGCATTATCGACTCTGAGGAAAAGCTGGCCGGAGACCGTCGGGACGTCTTGTTCTTCAGAGCAGGTCGTCTAGCCAATCGGACCATAAGTGAGTGTCTCGCTACATTTAGGGTCTCCTTGTTTCTTATCAGCAAGAAGTTGTCTATGCGGCGAAGGGCTCCAAGCAGTCCACGTTGCACGCACTTGAACTGACCTACCAGCGTGGGTCCTCATTCCTATACCAAACTTTGGGCTCTGTTCGTCTACCTGTGTCATCGGAATGGTTTAGCCACTGATTCATTTCCGCCACAGCCGACAACTATTCAGGAAGAGCCCCATGATGCAATCTTCTTATCCGACAAGATAGCGATTTGCACGTCGAAGACCATCTATGTCATGGAGTGAGTTCGTCCTCTATTCGTCGAAGGTCGTGAGCTGATCATCCGCAAAGTACGACCAGCCCCTTGAAAGCGTGGCCCCTTCTTTCGAACTCCAAGCGTGGTGTAAATGCTTTCCGGCGGGTGCTGCAAGGAACGCATGAGAAAGCGAAGACGCTGCTTAGACGGAGGAAGGTCGATAAACCGAAGTTCCTCGAATTAGTAGGCAACGCGAACATTCTTGGGGTGGTGAAATATGGGAATAGCACCCTCGTAATCTATGATGGTAAGGGTTTTTCCGTTGGCGTTTACGTTGTTCTGACCCTTTCTAGAATTTGGTTGTTTCATCGACGAACACGGCAAGCCCACCGGTTCACCGTACTACACTTCTTGGGACTGCAAGGCCACAACATATGCGATTCGTGGCTCACATCTCTTGTTATTCTCACCCGGGTTCATTGAAGTACGTAGCCTCGAGACGGGCGCGCTCGTTCAAGTAATTAAAGCAGCCCTGCGGAGCCTACGCCATGGGTTGACGGAGCAGGGTATGCTCATTGCTGCCATGAACGGTGATCATGAGAGAGACGGGAGCTACAGGGAGAGACTTGTGGAATTAGTATAATGCACTATGGCAATTCATGCACGATCTAAATGGTACGCCGATACGACTTCAAGTTGTAATACGCACCTTGCCAA
>Ga0137394_10001494_pt1 | contig 17091 bp, 15 predicted proteins | sample czobulk116metaG_FD_108278 | JGI IMG/M metagenome (GOLD analysis project Ga0137394, IMG submission 108278) | Vadose zone soil microbial communities from Angelo Coast Range Reserve, California, USA - czobulk1.16 metaG | ecosystem: Environmental > Terrestrial > Soil > Vadose zone | place: USA...
CGAGGCCCGCAGGCTGCCCCGAGCCCCCGCTGGACGATGAGCGGTCGAGGCTGAAGGCGTTCGCCGTGTTGGCCTTCTGGGCGGAGATCACGCGACTGCCAGGCCACTGGGCGCCCCGGTTGGCTCCTGAAAATGCCACGGCGCATACAACGCCGTCGCGGTTGACGATCGTGGCCCACATGTTGTTGTTGAGCCCGCTGGCCTCCGCCGCGGTCGCTGCGGCGAGAGCGCTTTGGAGCGCCATCGGCAGCACTCCTTCGCACTCGTCATCGGCCACGGCCATGGTCAGTGTTGAGAGCAGCAAGACACCGCCCAGGAGAGATGCCGTCAAGATCACCTTCGCCGCCCGCCTCATCGTTGTGCCCTCCCTTGTGAGCTCGCGTTTCCGATGCGCCCAGAGAGACAGAATCTACGTCGCCTTCCTCTGATTCGGCAAGCCTAACTTGGTTGCTCCTCGTCCGGGCCGTTCGGCTTTCCTTGGTTCAGGTCGGCGAGCCGTCGGGCGCTTCCCGGACTTCCTCGGCACAACGACAGCGGCTTCCGTGACCTTCGCTTTCACCACGTAAACTTGTACTCCTCGATGAGGCTGTCGATCCTCGCGCGTAATTCTCTGGATTCCTCTTGGAGCTTGGCTTTGCGCGCCGCGGCGTCGTTCTCCTCGTGAGCGAGCGCGTCGGCGGCGGCGGCCAATCCAGCCCGCCGTCTACAGACGCCCTCGGCCGGCTCGCCGGCGCCGGACGGCGAACAGCTGACGCGTAGAGGACCCGCGGCTTTGATTTCCGTCTCGACGGCCTGGAGCTGGCTCTGCGTGGTGGCTCGCTGCCGTCCGAGATCGGCAAGAATTCGGTCAAGACCCCAGATCTCGGCCTCGACGATCGCGAGTTTGCCTCGATTCGTATCGATGAGGGCCTGGATCGGCCGGCGCTCGGCCTGGCGTCGCGCCGCGTCCTCGATGTGAAACTGGCGGTGCCCCTTCTGGGCGTCGGCTCGGTGGGTTGTTGAAGCGGCGTCGAGGGCGGCTCTCAGCTCGGAGCAACTCGACACCGTTGGCATGGCTCGAATCTGCCTCTCCAGTTTCCGCGCGGACTCCAGCTCGATGTCGACATGCCTCTGTTCATGCTCGGCGATCCGCATCACAAGCCTGTCCCAATTGGCCCTGGCTTCGTCCTGCAGGCCGTCGGCGTATTCGTGACGCGGAAGCGTTACGACGAGGTTGAGCACGATCGTCATTCTCTGGAGATGGCAACTGGTTGATCCGGGCAAGGCACTCCACTCCAGACGCCACGATGACGCGGTACTCCCGGCGAGCCGCCGACCCTGCGCGTCCGTCATACTGTGTGTGTCGAGATATTCGAATATCTCGCTCGCGTTTGCTCCACGAACATCGTAGAACTTCGTCGACCGCTCGACTTTGAGCACCACTGGATCGAACAAAGTCTGCAGGGCGGTGCCGCAGGCGCCGAGCGTCAATGCGATAGCAAGAACGCCGAAAAGTAGACGTGGGCTGCGCCGCTGCGAGACTACGCTGGCCACACGATCACGAATCGACCAGCGCAATCATGATGGCCAGGACCAAATTTCTTAACACCCGAGGACTCTCCATGACCGTCGCTTCGGCTCGATTGCACGGCACGAGCGGCCCGCGGCGAGGGAGAGTACCTCACCGAACAATGAGGGTCGAGGCGAGGGGCCCGCTACCGGCCTTCGAGCCTGATCCCGCACAATGGCGGTTCTGCGGGAAGTATGGTCGGGGTGGCCGGATTTGAACCGGCGGCCCCCTGCTCCCAAAGCAGGTGCGCTACCGGGCTGCGCTACACCCCGTCGTCATGCTCGGTTGAATCCGCCAGCATCCGACTATATCACCCGATGAGAACGCGCCGGGCCGCCTCGAGCGCCCGGCCGCGATGGCTGACGCGCGCTTTCTCCTCGTCGGAGAGCTCGGCGAACGTCCGGCCGAGCGGCGGGTAGAAGAACACCGGGTCGTAGCCGAAGCCGCAGCTCCCCCGCGGCGCCTCGGCGATCAGCCCTTCGGCGACTCCCTCGACGACCTTCTCGGCGCGGGCCGGGCCCGCCAGCGCGATCACGCAGCGGAAGCGCGCGGTCCGCCGCGCCGGCGGGACGTCGCGGAGCCGGTCGAGCAAGAGACTCCAGCGTCCCCGGTCGTCGAGGCCCGGGCCGCCGAACCGCGCCGTGTAGAGCCCCGGCGCGCCGCCGAGGGCGTCCACCTCAAGTCCGGAGTCGTCGCCGAGCGCCAGCGCGCCGGTCAGCTCGGCGGCGGCCCGCGCCTTGACGAGCGCGTTGTCCGCGTAAGTCCGCCCGGTTTCCTCGGGAAGCCGGGCGCCGGGCAGCTCCGCGAGCAGCCGGACCTCGAACGGCACGGTGCCCAGCAGGGCGGCGAGCTCGCGCCCTTTGGCGGGGTTGAGCGTGGCGAGGACGAGAACCGGCGTGGCCGTAGGAGGTGAGGCCGGTCGACGGCCGAGCCGACGCTTCAGTGGCTCTTAGAGGGTGAAGACGCGCTCGGCACGCGTTTCGAGGGCGCGACGCTGCAGCGCGACGAGGCGGCGGATGCCCACCTCGGCGATCGCCAGGAGCGCGTCCAGCCGGGCGCGGCCGAAGGGCACCTGCTCCGCCGTGCCCTGCACCTCGACGAACTCGCCGGCGCCGGTCATGACGACGTTCATGTCGACCTCGGCGCTCGAGTCCTCGACGTAGTTCAAGTCGAGCACGGCCTGGCCCTGGACGACGCCGACGCTGATCGCGCCGACGCAGTCGCGGATCGCGGCCGTCGGCTGCAGGCTGGGGACGCGCGCGATCGCGTCGGCGACGGCGATGAAGCCGCCGGTGATGGCCGCGGTGCGGGTGCCCCCGTCGGCCTGGATCACGTCGCAATCCACCCACACCGTGCGCTCGCCGAGCTTGCTCCGATCGATGACGGCCCGGAGGGCACGCCCGACGAGCCGCTGGATCTCCTGAGACCGCCCGCTCGGGCCGCGATTCTCCCGCGGCGTCCGCGTGTTGGTCGATCGGGGGAGCATCGCGTATTCGGCGGTCACCCACCCCTGGCCCTGCCCCTTGAGAAAGGGCGGCACCTTGTCCTCGACCGACGCGGTGCAGATGACCTTCGTCGCGCCGAACTCCACGAGCACCGAGCCCTCCGGGTGCTGCAGAAAGTCGCGCGTGACCGTGACGGGGCGGAGCTGGTCGGGGGCACGACCGTCGGGGCGTGGCATCGTGCTATCGCGCCCGCGTGACCGCCGGCGTCTCGGCGGCCGCGCGCGCCCGCTGGTCCCAGGCGCGCTTGTACTCGGCGAGGCCGGCGAAGATCGCGCGCGCGATCTCGTCCCGGTACTTCGAGTCCTTGAGCCGCCGCTCCTCGCGCGGATTGGTGACGAAGCCGATCTCGATCAGGATCGCCGGCATGGCTGCGCCGCCGAGAACGTAGAACCCGGCCTGCTTCACGCCGCGGTTGGAGATCCGCAGCGTCTGCGTCATCGAGTCGTGGACCACCTCGGCCAGACGCGAGGATTCGAGCTGGAACTCCGATTGTGCCAGGTCCCAGAGGATCGCCTTCACGATGTCCATCTGCCCCGAGGTGCGGCCGGCCGGCTGCTCGAGCTGGACAACGCCGTTCTCGAGCGCCGCGACCTGACGCGCGGCGCTGTCCGTCGCCTCCGACGAGAGGAAGTACGTCTCGACCCCGTCCGCGGCCGCTTCGCGGTGCGCGTTGGCGTGGATCGACACGAACAGGTCCGCGCGCTCGCGGTTCGCGTAGCTCGTGCGGTCGCGCAGGGTGACGAAGTGGTCGGCGTCCCGCGTCAGGCGCACCTTGATCCCGAGCCGCGCCTCGACGAGCTTCGTCACCCGGCGCGTGACGTCCAGCACGAGGTCCTTTTCCATGAGGCCGGTCGGCCCCGTGGCCCCGGAGTCGTGCCCGCCGTGACCCGCGTCGAGCACGATCGTCTTCAGGGGGGTGACCTGCTCCCGCCCCTCTCGCGCGCTGGGCTCGACCGGCCGGGCGACGTCGAGCACGAGGCGCGGCGGGTCGGCCAGGGTGAGGGTGCGGATCGTCCCGGCCGCACCCTCGTAGACCACGCGCAGGAGCCCGTCGGACCCCGCGCGCTCCAGGCGCACCTCCGCGATGAGCCCGTCGGCGATCTCCTGGGCGTGCGCGCCGCTCCCGAGGCCCACCAGCCGTACGCGCGCCTCTTTCGGGCCGCTCGACTCGATGCGATGGGTGACGGCCGCCGACGTCTCGACGACGATGCGGGTGAACGACGGATAGGATCGGACCCGCACGTCCTCGAGACCGACCTCGACCGGCGCGGCGGCGATCCGCGAGGCTGCCGAGCCCGTCGGCGAGCCGGCCATGAGTGTCGGGACCACGCGGCCCACGAAGGACTCGGGCACGAGCCACACCCCTCGCCTCACCCGCACCGGAGCATCAAGCATGACGGGCTTGCCGTTGACCAGCACCTGCGACCAGTTCCGCGTGAGGGTGACGACTTTATCGCCAGACCGCAGGTGGGCGCGTGTGCTCGCGGCGGTCGCGTCGACCCTCGTCCGGGGCGCGCCCTTCGTTTGAAGCGAGGCCGCCACCCTGGAAAGCTCGACGTACTGGCGGCCGTCGTGGGTAATGGTCGGCAGGCGCGCCGCCGCCCAGCTCGTCGAGACGAGCAAGAGGACGATCATGGCACCACCCAGGCCTCTGGCGCTCATCGGGAGCCAATTCTAGCAACGGAACCCGCGGGCAGGGCTGTTTAAGTGAGCCATGCGCACCCCGGAATGTCCACTGTTCGAGCGCCGGCTTCGCCTGTTCGAGTGCCGGCTTTGCCGGCGCCACGATCTCGATACTGCTCGATACTGAACGGGGAGGGAACCCGTTGGGGGGCATCGGGGGGAGCGGCGCCGCTCCCCCCGATCTCCAGTCAGTCAATCAGCCCGCCGCATCACCGCGAACGCGACCAGGCCGATCGCGATCCACACGACCTCGCGGACGCGCCGCACGAGGCTGAAGGAAATCGCGGTGGTGGACGAGAGCCCGAGCGCCGCGAACGTGGCCAGGAAGCCACCCTCGAGCACCCCGAGGCTCGCCGGGATCAGGAACGTCGCGACCCTGATCGCCGTCCCGAACGCCTCGATCACGGTGGCGGTCGCGAGCGACACCTCGCTCCCGAGGAACTTCAGGATGAGCCACGTTTCCACCGAGCCCAGGAGCCAGGCGACGAAGTGGAACGCGATCGAGAGCACCAGGCGCCGAGGCGCGGTCCGGTAGAACTGTCCGAGCGCGTCGTCGACGCGCCCGAGCGTCGCGTGGCCCCGCGCGACCCTGACGCCGATCCGCTCGAGCAGCCGCCACGTCCAGCCGAGCATGCCGCGCGTCTGCACCAGGACGAACAGGCCGAGGGCGACCGCCTCGATGGCCAGCAGCCAGAGCATGCCGGAGAGGAGCCGCGATCCGGTCAGAGCCGTTTGCCACGCCACCACGACGCCCAGGAGGAGATAGAGCCCCTGGGCCAGCGTGATCGTCGTCTTCGCGACGATGACCGAGGCGAGACTGGCGTCGAGTGGCGCGTATCCGCGCAGGAGCCAGGCCTTGACCGCCTCGCCCCCGAGCGCGGCGGTCGGCGTGGTCAGGTTGAAGGCCTCCCCCGCGAGCCGTGAGGCGGCCAGCGCCCGGAACGAGACGGTCTCGCGCAGGAAGGCGAAGCGCCAGCCGAGCGTGTCGAACAGCATCACGAGCGAAACCGGAAAGCAGAGGAGGATCGCGAGCCGCCAGGAGAGATCGGCGATCGACGCGAGGACCGCCGCGGGGTCGTTCTGGGCGACCAGCGCGGCGAACAACGCCACGCCGAGCACGAGGAGGGCGACGCGAAGGTAGCTCAGCTCAGCTTTCCCGATACAAGACGAGGACGACGCCGATCAGCGTGAACGCGAGCGGCCAGAGTCGGCCGGGGAGCCGGCCGGCGGATGGCGGCAAGCGCAGCTCGAGCCAGCGCGACCATCCGACGATCATGGCCAGCACGCCCAGGGGGACGTGCGTGACCTCGATCAGGTATTCCTCCTTCAAGTTCAGCCCGGCGTGCGAGTGCGTGAGAAGGAGCCCGCCGCCGACGGCGCACAGAAGGGGAAAGATGAGCGCGGCCCCATGGACGCGGACCCGGTCCGTTCGGACCAACCACTCGAAGACGCCGAAGGCGACGACCAGCAGAATGAACACACGGTGCTGGAGAACCTCGGGATAGCGCATGCTCTCCCAGAAGCCCAGCGGCCCGAGCGGCCAGGCCCCGGGGTCGTTGCGGACAAGCAGGAAGCCCGCCAGGCCCAGGAACACCAGCGGCCAGTGACGCGCCCACGCGGCCCGGCCGGTCGCGTGCACGATGGCTAGCAATCCCATGGCGAGCACGAAGAGACCCGCCCAGTGGTGATTGAACTCCGACCACGCGCGATCGGCGTCGGTACGCGGCGCGTTGCGATCGTCGACCGGCATCTCCGTGATCTTCGACGAAGTCAGCGCGGGCCAGCGCGGCGTGAATCGGACGGCCACCTCGGTGAGCGACGCGCGGTCGGCGACGATGTCCGCCGCGGGCGGCAGCGAGGTCAGCGAGGCGGCGACGAACAGCACCGTGGCGCCGAGGCCGAATTCGACCTCGACGAAGCGTCGTAATCGCGGGCCCGAGACGCCGGACCCCTCCGGCAGGCGGCGCACGGCGAAGAAGTTCGCCGCACCCAGGACGACGAGCCCTCCGAGGACCACGACCTTCGTCAGGATCATGCTGCCATAGGAGGTGCCGAGGAGCGCCCGCGGGCCATCCACGTACGACAGCGTGAGTCCCACACCGGCGACGACCAGGGTCGTGACGGCGATCAGCGACATCGTGGAGAACCGCTTGAGCAGCGTCGGCGACCACACCGTCTCCGGGCGCGACGAGGCGCTGACCGTGAGATGGAGCAGTCCGCCGATCCAGACGCCCGCCGCGAGCTGGTGCAGGGCATCGAGAATCAGGAGGAGCGCGCGGGGCCCGAGGCGCCCCGCCGCGTGACTCGTCCACGCGCTGCCGGCGGCGAGCAGCACCGCGAACCCGGCGAGCGCGATCCACCACCGCAGGGGCTCCGGACGCCTGGCGAGCGCCACGCACCCGGCGACGAGCCCGGCGCACGCGAGGATCCGGAGGAGGCCTGCGCGGAAGTAGCTCGTGCCCGCGATCTCCGCGAGGGGCCAGCCGCCGACCGCGTGGCCGAGGACCGAGAGCTGGACGGCGAGCGACAGAGCCTGCGCCCCGGCGACGACGATGGCGCCGGCGGCCGCCAGGGCGAGGCTCTTCAGCAGGCGCGAACGGGCCGGCTCACCCTCACGTAGCGCCGAACGGAGCAGCAGCGCCGCGAAGAGCACGCCCCCGACGGCGACCGCCTGGCCGCACAGAGCGAGCCCTCGGAGCAGCACGTCGACGAAGCCGGCCACGGAGCCTCAGGCGCGCCGCCGCGCGCCGACCCACAGAAGCAGGAGGAAGAAGATCGGCGTACCGACGGACGCCAGGAGCGAGAACCAGTGAGCCTTCCCGAAGGCGGACATGACGATCACCAGATAGATGAAGTCGCGATGGGAGAACGCTTCCGCGAAGCGCGCGGCCCACGTCGCGTCACCGCCTACCGCCGTGTCCAGCATGATGTCGCGCGACTGGCAGGCCGCCGCGCCGAGGGTGGCGACGACCGTGAGCACGCCGAGCGCCAGCGGCCACGCCGCTCCCTGGGCCAGGCTCAAGCCGATCGCCATGCAGGCGAACACCCCGACGTGGACGACGTTGTCGCCCCAGAAGTCGAGGATGGCGCCGCGCGGCGACTCCATGAACTTGAGCCGGGCGAGCTCGCCGTCGCACCCATCGAGAATCGAATGCGTCAGGAACAGGAGCGCCCCGGCGAGCTGATACACGGGCGACGACGAGAGGAAGAACGGCGCGCCGAGCAGCCCGATCGCGACGCTCACGAGCGTCATGACATCGGGCGTGACGCTCGTGGCGGCCAGCCGGCGCGTGATCGCCAGCGAGATCTTCCGCTCGAAGTAGCGCGACGTGAAGCCCTCGCGCTGTTTGATCAGGCTTCGCAAGAGCCACGCTTCGGCCAGCCTCGTGTCGGCCGCTTCGGTGAGCGGAAAGCGCCCGGAGCCATCGGCCTCGAGAGGCGCCCCGCCGAAGCGCGCGCGCAGCGTCGCCACGAGATCACCGGCGCCCCGGCTGCGCGCCGCCGCCGCGAGCACCATGGACGGGTCGTCGGTGTCGATCACCGCGGTCATCGACTCGTCGGCATAGAGGCGCTCGGGCTCGATGTCCGCCTCGAGGAGCGCGCGGAGCCATCGCGGCTGGGGAACGACGTTCGCGGGCAGGATCACGATGCGGCGCAGCGAGCCGGGCGCCGGCCGGGCGTCGGTCAGCGCGGCCGCCGCCGTCCCGCCGAGAAGGCGCTCGACGCCGTCGTTCACGCTCTGCACCAGCACGCGGGAGAACCCCGCGCGCGAGCCGGCCAGGACGATCCGGCGCAGCAGCGGAAGGCCCGCGACCAGCGTGTCCGGCGACACGCGGGCGCCGGCCCCCGGCTCGGGCGGAACGACCAGGAGCAGGCTTTCCACCGACCGCGCGGAGACGGCGACCGCGGTCGTCAGATCAGAACCCCGGAAAGCGCCATCTCGCGCCCGCCCTGACGGCTCGACTCGCGCGCGCCGTGCTCGAGCGCGACGCATAGCGCCGCCTCGGCGAGGTTCGCCCCGCGTGGCGAGGCCCCCGTCGCCTCCGCGAGGAACTGGCTCGCCACGGCGTCGAACCAGTCCGGGTGATGCGAGCCGTCGGACAGGGCCGGGGGGCACGGCCAGGAGAGATCCGCGCCGTGTCCGGCGCCTTTCAACACCAGCGTGTCGTCCCGCAGCTCGAGCGTGCCCGCGGTTCCGCTGACCTCGGCCCAGTTGCGCCTGACGTCCGCCGCCCACGTCAGCAAGATTTCGGCGCTCGCCTCGGCGTAGGTCACGCGGACGCTCGCCGTGTCCTCCACGTTCCAGGAGACGTGCCGCCGGCGCTCCAGCCTGGCGCTCACCGACAACGGCGGCTCGCCGATCCAGCGCTGAACGACGTAGAACACGTGCCAGCCGTGATCGGTGAGGACTCCCCCGCCGGCGACGGCCGGATCGATCCGCCAGTTCCCGTTGCGTTCGTCGCCGACCGACGCGGGGCGGGTTCGCAGAGTGTGCCAGACCACGCGATTGACCCGACCGATCCGACCCTCTCGGATCAGCTCCGCCGTCCGGCGCACGATCGGCGCGTGATGCCAGTTGTGGACGGTGTGGAGCACGCGCCCTGTCTTCTCCGCCAGGCGCGCCAGCGGCGCCAGGTCGTCGAGGGCGCCCACCAGCGGCTTCTCACAGAGCACGTCCACGCCGCGCTCGAGCGCGCTCCGGATCAGCGGCGCGTGGCTCCGCGGCGGCGTGCAGATGTCGACGAAGTCGACGGCGGCCTCGGCGAGAAGCTCCGTCGACGTCGCGTACCAGCGCGCGCCGGGCGCGTGGGCCGAGAGGAGGGCCTCCTGGTCGGGCCGCGCGTCGGTGACCGCGACGATCTCGACGTCACGTCGGCGGCGCCAGCCGGGCAGGTGGCCGTGAAGGGCGACGTTACCCAGGCCGATGATCGCGCCGCGGCGCATCCTATCGGAGCCCGTGGTCTCGCACGACGGCCTCCAGCGCCTCGTCCAGGATCGCGAGCCCCGCGAGGGCCGTATCCTCACGGATGGTGAGCGGCGGGTTGATACGGACCGAGGGGGCGTAGGTCATCGAGACGAGCCCGCGGCGGAGACATTCCTGGTAGAGCGCCTGCGTCACCGTCTTCGCGAGCGGCTCCTTGGTCGTCCGGTCGCGCACCAGCTCGATGCCGAGCATCAGCCCGCGCCCCCGGACCTCGCCGACGCACTGGTACTTCTCCTTCAGCGCCTCCAGCCGGCCGAGCATCACCTTGCCCACTCGCTCGGCGTTCTTGACCAGGTCCTGCTTGAGAATGATCTCGAGCGAGGCGAGGCCGGCGGCGGCCGCCAGCGGGTTGCCCCCGTAGCTGGACGAGGCGGCACTCGGGTTGGACCAGGGCTTGGCCGCCGTGATCTTGTCGGAGGAGATCACCGCCGCCAGCGGGAAGCCGCCGCCCATCCCCTTGCCGACCGTCATGATGTCGGGGACGACGCCGTCGTGATCGCAGCCCCACATGGCGCCGGTGCGCCCGAACCCCGTGATCATCTCGTCGGAGATCAGCAATGCACCGTGCTCCCGCGCGATCGCCTGCACGGCGCGCAGGAACCCCTCGGGCGGGATGATGTTCCCGGCGGTGCCCTGCATCGGCTCGACGATGATCGCGGCGATCTCGCCGGCGGTCTGGTAGCGAATGACGTCGCGCACGAATTCCGCGCACGCGATGCCGCAGTCCGGATACCGGAGCTTGAGTGGGCACCGATAGCAGTCGGCGTAGGGGGCCAGATAGCGGCCCGGCACGAAGGGCCCGAGGTGATGCTTGAACTCGCTACCGAGCAGCGGCAGCACGCCCGCGGTCTTGCCATGAAAGCCGCCCCAGAACCCGAGCACCTCGGCCTTGCCGCTCGCCGCGCTCGCGAGCCGGAGCGCGGCCTCGACCGCCTCCGCCCCGCCGGAGAACATCTGGATGCGCGTCAGTCCCTCGGGGGTGACGGAGGCCACCAGGTCGAGGAACTTCGCGCGGGTCTCCGTGGTGAAGCTGCCGAAGGTGAGCCGCTCGACCTGGCGCTTGAGCGCCTCGACGTAGTGGGGATGGCAATGCCCGACGCTGCCCACGGCGATGCCGGCGATGAAGTCGATGTACTCGTTGCCGTCCTCGTCGATCAGGGTGCAGTCGACGCCGCGCGCCATCGCGAGGCCGGCATAGAGCGAAAAGCCCTGGGAGCCCGGTGAGAGGTAGCGCCGCTCCTGGGCGACGATCTTTTGCGAGCGCGGACCGACCTCACGACGTTCCGTCAACGCTTGCCTCCCGCGAATCGAAGGGCCAGGTACGACGCGATGCCCGCGGAGGCCTCGTCCCGATAGAGAGCGAAGCTCGGCCAGGCGTTCACGTCCAGCAGCACCAGCTCCCCCGTCGCCGTCGCGATCGCGTCGCCACCGTACACCTCGAGGCCGAGCGCCGCCGCCGCCCGGCGCACGAGGCGCGCGAGCTGGCGCTGGTCGAGCGGGTGTCCGGCCAGCCGCTGATCCTTGTGGTAGAACCAGCGAAACCACGGCGGCTCGCGATGCGGACCGCCGCCGGCCCCGATCCCGTAGAACTTGATCAGGTCGCCGGCGACGTGCGGCTGCAGGACGGCGCGGGAGATCCCGCGCTCGGCGAGCCCGCGGAGCGCGGTCTCGACCACCGCCCCCGTCGGCGCGAACACGACGTCGCCGTCCTGCGTGTTATGGACGTCGCCCCGCTTCACCCACACCGGGAGGGCGCTCGGCTCGGCCGGCTCGGCCGTCGAGACGACGCGGCTCGGGATGAAGGGCACGTTCGCCTCATCGAGGACCGCGATCATCCGGTCGCGGTAGGTGTTGTGGACCGCGCGCGGGCTGTTCACGTGGGGCACGCCGCTCACCTCGAGGGCCCGCAGACGCTCGAGCACCTCGACGCGCTCGCACATGAGAAACACGAAGCGCGGCCGGCCGTCCTCGATCTCGTTGACCTCGTCCGCGGTCTTGAGCTCGACATGGAACCCCTTGGCCTCCAGGTGCTTCCCGGTCAGCCTCAGGATTTCGGTGTCGTCGGACTCGCGGCCCGGCGAGTGCGTCGATTCGCGAAAGACCCCCCAGCACGCGTTGCTCACTCGATCCTCCTCAACCGGCCTATGATACCCGCTCCGCCAAGGCCAGCGTCTCGGCAAGTGCGACGTCGTCGGCCCGATCCACATCGACGACCCGCTCGATGACCTCGCCGTACACCGGCGCGCCCGAGTGCCTGAGCCATTTCAGAAAGTCGCGAAGCCGCCCGAGCCCGGCCGGCGGCGTGAGCGTGCGCAGGTACTCGGGCACCAGGTACATCCCGGCCGTGACGAGGTCCCCCGCGTCGCCGCCGACGTCCGTCATGCGGCCGTCGGGAGCCATGACGACGCGCAGCGGGTTCTCGTCGGCGACCAGCGGCGTCACCGCCAGGACCGTCGCGTCGGCCGGCCGCTTCGCCGCCGCCTCCACGAAGCGCACGAAGTCCGCCTCGACGCACCAGGCGTCCACCGTCGACACGAGCATCCGGCCGCCGGGATGTCGCGCGATCACCTCGCCGAAGCTCTCGAGCGACGACCGCGTCGTCTTGACGATGAACTCGAGGTCGAGATCGGGAAAGCGCGCCCGGACCCAGTCGACGCAGTCGCGCTCCTGCTCGTTCACGATGATCGCGAGCGGTCCCACGCGCGCGGCGCGGAGGTTCCGGATCACCCACTCGATCAGCGGCACGCCGGCGATCGGGACCATCGGCTTCGGCATCGTGAAGCCGGCCCGGCGCAGCCGGCTGCCTTCACCCGCGGCGATGATACCGCCCGCGAACGGCGCGCTCACAACAGGATCGCCTCCAGCTCCCGGAGCGAGCGAATCTGTCGGTCGTCGCGGCAGCACGGGCCCGCCGCGGACGCCTCCGGGCCCACGAGCCAGATGTGGCGCATGCCGACCCCGCGCGCGCCCGCCATGTCACGCGGCAGCGAATCACCGACGAAGGTCGCCGCCGCCGCGGAGACGCCAAGGGCGCGCAGCGCGTGGTGGAAGATCCGCGGGTCCGGCTTCTCGCAGCCGACCTCGGCCGAATCGACAAGGGTGTGGAAGAAGGAACGAATGCCGGCATCGTCGCACACTCGTGTCAGGTTTCCGTAGAAGTTGGAGACGATCCCGAGCCGGTAGTGTCGGCCCAGCAGGCGCAGGAGCGGCGTGTTCCCGGCCAGTGTCTGGAGCGCGTCGGCGAGGAAGCGGCGCGCCACGCGCGGGGCGATCGCGCGATCGGGAAGCTCGAGGGCGACCGCAACGCCGCCGACGAGCCGCTCGACGGTCTCCTGGAACGAGGTCGTCGCCGGCAGCGCGCCGACGAGCGCGTCGTCGGCCGAGTAGAACGCTGGGTCGAATCGCTCGCGGGCGACGACGGCCCCCTCGTCATGGAACAGGCGAAACACGCGTTCCTTCCAAGGGAGTCCGTCGGCGTCCAGCGTTCCCCCGAAGTCGAACAGCACCGCAGCCCGGTCCTTCGCGGTCAAAAGCAGAATACGCGCGTTGAGATTTGGTGGAGGCGGTGGGAATCGAACCCACGTCCGGAAACCCTCAGCCGCAGGCGTCTACGTCGATAGCCGATCTACGTTACTGCTTCTCGCCGCACGGCACTCCGATCGGCCGGATCACCGCGCAGCCAGCCTCAATAGTCTCGCCCCTCCCCTGAGGCCAGGTTCGGAGCCAGCCACCAGAATATGACGTCCGTTCCCGGTCCCTGATGGCTCGAGCCGGCGGACGCTGGCGGGTGTTAGGCCGCCAGGGCTAGCTGTGTGTTGGCAGCTATACCGTTCTCTCTTATTAACGAGGGGAGAGAAACCTCGAGACGCAGCCTGGACCTCACTGATCCCCGTCGAAACCTGTCGCCCCCCCTTAAAGCACTCGACTTTTCACAAGTATAGCACTACCACGCGCCGCGTCGCGCGGCGCGGGCTGTCTTGTCCATCTCGCGCCGGACCTCCCGCTCGCGCAAAGAGGCCCGCTTGTCGTGGAGCTTCTTGCCGCGCGCAAGACCGAGCTCGACCTTGGCCCGGCCGTCCTTGAAGTAGAGGCGCAGCGGGACGAGCGTCAGCCCACGCTCGCTGATCTTGCCGCCGAGCCGCGCAATCTCGCGTTTGTGAAGGAGAAGCTTCCGATCCCGCTCGGGGTCGTGATTGGCGTCGGAGCCGTGGCTATAAGGGCTGATGTGGCAGCCGAGAAGCCAGCCCTCCCCGTTCCGCACGGACGCGTAGCTGTCCTTGAAGTTGACCAGGCCCGCCCGGAGCGACTTGACCTCGGTGCCCCGCAGCACGAGGCCGGCCTCGACCGTCTCGAGGATCTCGTACTCGTGCCGGGCGCGGCGATTGGTCGCGATGGGTCGGTCGCCGGACTCCTCTCTGGCTTGACTTGCCATGGCTGAACGGTATTATGACTCACGCTTTTCGGGCCGAAGTGGCGGAATTGGCAGACGCGCTAGATTCAGGGTCTAGTGCCCGCAAGGGTGTCGGGGTTCGAGTCCCCGCTTCGGCACCAACTACTTAGAAGACACCCCCTCCAGCTCAGCGACCTCTTTCGCTGAGCCTTGCGCTGAGCCTTGCGCTGAAATCGAGTCGGGTTCGGCTCGGCACTCGGTCCGGGCGACCTCGTCTTGATGTCGGAGTGACCGAGCAACTCCCTCGGGGCTCGAAGGCTCTCGCCGCGCATCAGCGGTTCGCCAGCGCCCGACGGACCGCGTCGGGTCGGTGACTATGCAAGCCCATGCACATACTCGACACCGTGAGTTCTAGTTGCCCTGTCCGACCCCTGAGTAACATCTCAAGAACGAATACTTCTCGTCGGGGCAGCGACTTGGCAGAGGAATGGCACTCTTCCGGAATCTTCCTCGCAGGAATGGTCCAACAGGGAGTCCCTGAGCAGAGGAGGCCATCATGAGCGGAGTCTTTCGCGTCACGCGAGCGAGACAGGTTGTGCTCGTGATGGTGCTCACGGTGCTCCTCGCCGCGGTCGCGGAAAGCACTGGGCCTTCCGGCATGATATTCTTCGTTCCCATCGACCTCGGCACCCTCGGCGGCACCTACAGCCAGGTTGCGGCGGTCAACGATAACGGCCAGATCGTCGGGTTGAGTCTCACGCCCCAATACACACGCCGCGCCTTTTCGTGGACGCAGACGGGCGGGATGATCGATCTCGGCACCCTCGGCGGCTCCGAAAGCGTTGCTTTGGCACTGAACCGCAGCGGCCAGGTCGTCGGGTGGAGTCTGATGGCCGGCGACACTCGAGTCCATGCCTTCTTGTGGACTAAGGAGGCCGGGATGATCGATCTCGGCAGCCTCGGCGGCTCCTTCAGCGTCGCCTACGCCGTGAACGCGAGCGGTCAGGTCGTTGGTGCGAGTGCCGCCGCTGGCGAAGCGGCTCATGCTTTCTCATGGACGCGCGCAGGCGGGATGATCGATCTCCACCGAGACCCCGCCGACGGCCGCTTCAGCTCGGCCCAGGCGGTGAACGCGAGCGGACAAGTAATCGGGTTTAGCTATCCTCCCGGCGGCTTCGGCGTGGAGCATGCGTTCTACTGGACACAGGCGACCGGGGCGATCGATCTCACTTCCGGCGACACCTTTAGCCAGGCTGAGGCAGTGAATGACGAGGGCGAGGTCGTCGGCTGGATAGAAGCTCAACCTCTTGGTCGCGACGCGTTTCGTGCATTCTCGTGGACGCCGACGGGCGGAAGAATCGACTTGGGCACGCTCGATAGCACCGGCAGCGCCGCCTTCGGTGTGAATGCTCGCGGCCAGGTCGTAGGGTCTACCCATTCTTCTGTCGGCAATGATCACGCGTTCGTGTGGACAAGAAAGAGTGGAATGACCGATCTGGGTGCCCTGGGCGGGTCCGCTCACGCCTACGCAGTGAACGACAACGGCCAGGTCGTGGGCGACAGTGGCACCGCTGGCGACGGGAAGTTCCACGCTGTCTCGTGGACACGCGCAGGCGGGATGGTCGATCTCGGCACCCTCGGCGGCTCCGAAAGCATCGCCGTCGATGTGAATACGAGCGGCCAGGTCATCGGCGACAGTTACCTCCCCGTAAGCGACCCACGGCTGTCTCCGGAATACCACGCGGTGCTGTGGCAACCCATCTCCAACATTGGGTGCTACAACACCCTCGCCGGCTGCGATCTCTCCGGCGCGATTCTCACGGGGGCCTACCTGCCTGGCGCCGATCTCGGTAACACCAACTTGAAGGGCGCCAACCTCACGCGCGCCAATCTCGCCGGAGCCAACTTGCGCGGCGCCAATCTCAAGGGGGCTAATCTCGCGAGGGCGAACCTCATCGGCGCGAAGCTTGCCGAGGCCAACTTCAGGAATGTGGTGTGGTCCAGGACTCTCTGCCCAGACGGGACGAATAGCGACGTCAACGGCGGCACCTGCGAGGGGCATTTGAGGCGGTAGCGACCGAGCACAAACTCGCCGTACGCAGGGGTAGGGCGCCTGAGCGAGGCGGGCAGAGGCAACGGCTCCCGTACCGGCGACCGGCCGATCTGGATCGGTTCCTCAGCGCCGTGCAGAAAGCGGGGCTGAACTAGCGGGTCCGTCGGTACTCATAGTCCTCGCGCTCACCGCTCCCGACGCGTAGCTCCGGCAGCAGCGCGGGGCGCGTGCTGTTCAGCCGCGCATGCGTGTCCAGGGCGGCCTGGTCGGCCCAGCGCTCCAGCAGCGTCAGCCGGTCGGGATTCACGGCGCTCTGGAAAATCTCGAACTGCTCGCAGCCCGGTTCCTTCATCACCTGGGCACAGCGAGCCTTGTACGCCTCCGCGAGCTTGGATCCTTGCCCCGGTACCGCGGTGATCGTCACGACGAGTCGGATCGCCATTTTTTCTCCTCGGTGCGGCGGACGCTGGTCCTGCCGCGCATGCGTCTGGCGTAGGTCCGACCCCGACTCTGCGTGGCGGCCGGCCGGCTGTCAAGCCTTCCTCTACAGAGTGTCGTTGCTACGTGAAAATGTCATCCCCTTAACTGCCACATGAAAATGTCACCCCGTCGACTCTAGGAGGGTTGAGGCCGGATCTCTCTGCAGGCGGTCACCGCCGCGGCGATCAGTCGCCGGGGCATCGTCTGAGAGTGCGGGGTGAGGCACACGAGCCGGTCCACGAGATCTCGAAGGGCGCCGCCCTTGGAGTCGCTCACTGCTAGGACCGACCCCAAGTCGATACCCCCAGGGGGATGACATTTTCATTGTGCAGCGACAGCCTTCCTCTACAGAGAGACGGTGCCGCCGAGCTGCGCGGCCCGCGCGGCCGCCTCGACCACGGCGAGGGCCCGCACCCCGTCGGCGGCCGGAACGGGATTCGCCGCGCG
>Ga0137394_10001496_pt1 | contig 17081 bp, 13 predicted proteins | sample czobulk116metaG_FD_108278 | JGI IMG/M metagenome (GOLD analysis project Ga0137394, IMG submission 108278) | Vadose zone soil microbial communities from Angelo Coast Range Reserve, California, USA - czobulk1.16 metaG | ecosystem: Environmental > Terrestrial > Soil > Vadose zone | place: USA...
ACCGGCTATATGATCGAATTGCAGGGCTTCACCGACAGCACTGGGTCCGAACAATACAACATCAATCTGAGCCAGCGCCGAGCCCAGAGCGTCGAACGCTATCTTGTGACTAAGAACGTTCCGCTATTCAGGATTTCGATCGTGGGGCTTGGCGAAGAACGCCCGGCGGCGGACAACAAGACCCAGGCCGGTCGCGATCAGAACCGCAGGGTCGAAGTAAAAATCTTAACTGCTCCTGGAGCCGGTCGCGCCAACTGACAAACATGAACGACTGTCGGACGTGCGCCGACAGTCGCCGACTCCCGCCGACGCAATCCCCAATGTACACAGATTTGCGCTATTGATCAGCGATTTAGCTTGCGGCAAGGCGAAGATTTCTTGGCATGTGCGTTGCTCAATCGATAGCGAGGTTAAACGGAAGCACGAAATGTTTATTCGAACTAGATCGGTTTTGGTTGGCGTCGCGTTGCTGCTGGTGACGAGCCGCGTCTGGGCTAGGCAATCTACCTCAACTTCGGTGGAAGAATTGACATTGGCCCATGCAGTTGAATTGGCGCTGAAGGACAACAGGCAAATCCAGGTTGCAAGACTGGAAGTCGAGAAGTCCAGCGATCGTCTCGCTGTAGCGAAAACTCACCGGCTGCCGCAGTTCGAGTTCTCAGCGCTGGCTGCTGAGCTGGTCAACAAGGTTCATTTCGATTTCAAGCAAGGCGACCTGGGAACGCTGCCCGGTCTGGGGCCGGTTCCTGAAAAAGATACTTCGGTCACCGCTCCGCGGAGACCGGCGCTTTTCTTGAATGGCAGTGTATTCCAGCCTATCACGCAGCAATATCGCCTGAGTCTGGTCGATCGGAAGATCGAGGTTGGGCGCCAGATCGCCAACCAGCAGCTTCGCGGTAAACAACTGGAGATTGCAAACAATGTTAAGAAAGCCTACTACTCGTTGCTGCAATCTCAGAGCGCGCTGCAGTCCGTCGAGGAAGAACTGAGACTCTATCAGGAGCTTGATCGCGTAACGGACCAGCACCTGCTTCAACAGGTCGTATTGAAAGCGGACAGTTTGCAGATCAAGACGCACGTGCAAAAGTTCGTCTACGAAGCGATAACTTTGCGGGATCAGTTGACGGATCAGAAAGAAAAGCTCAATACATTGCTTGGCCGTGACATCGACACCGAGTTTCGTGTCGCACTCATGCCGGAACCGACCCGCTTTGAGGTGGACCTGACTGCCGCGCGTGAAGAGGCGGTAGCCCAACGGCCTGAGCTGAGAGAAGCAAAGTTAAAGGTCGACGCCGCCGAGTACGATCGACGCATCAAGAAGTCGGAATACATTCCGGATCTCAGTGTCGGTGTGCGTTACGCTTCTATTCAAAACGTCAAATTGCTACCGGACAATATTCTCCAGGCCGGATTTCTGCTGACCTGGGAGCCTTTCGATTGGGGCCGCAAAAAGCGTGAAATGGATGAGCACGTGAAGACAGCCGATCAGGCACGGGCCGGCCTGCGCGAGACACGGGATAAGGTGCTCGTCGAGGTCGGTGACCAATTTCGCAAACTGCGGCAATCACGCCAACTGCTGGTCACCGCCCAACTGGCGCAGGACACCGCACGCGAGAATGTCCGCGTTCTAAATGCACAATATGCGGCGCAGGAGAGTCTTGTCAAAGACGTCTTGCAAGCCCAGTCATCACTGGCGGAAGCCGACCATCAATACCAACAAGCGGTACTTTCGTTTTGGACGGCTAAAGCAGATCTCGAAAAAGCGATCGGCTCGACCCCTTAATAAATGTCCAATGCAGGAGAAGTGAAACATGGCACCAGAATCGTCCACAGCACCAGCAGCTACTACCACAGGATCTTTGCCCTCTGCAGTCGTTGCGCCAACCACCGCCGCTAAAGAGGAACGAGTACCACGCTGGGTTGAGATCGTGCCTGTCGTGTTTGTCCTCGCAGCCCTTCTGTTTTTCACCGTCAGCTTCAATTGGAATTCGTGGGTTAGCAGCCGGGAGACGCAAGAGACCGATGACGCATATGTGCGAGCCGATTTGACGCCGCTCAGCACACGTGTATCGGGCACCGTCGCTGAGGTTGCCGTCAACGATTACCAGAAAGTGAAGGCGGGCGACCTGCTGGTTCAACTCAAGGATGAAGACTACCGGGCCCAGGTTGAGCAGGCGGTCGCGATCGTGCGAACGGCAGAAGCCGCAATCGAAAACGTCCAACGGCAAGAACTGCTTCAGGACGCTCGCATCATGCAGGCGGAGGCAGGAATCGAAGCCGCCAAGGCTCAGGTGGCGCAGGCGCAGGCTGGCATTGAAGCGAGCATGGCTCAAATCAAGGATGCGGAGGCCGCCGTCGAAGCAACCAGAGCCGACGTTGTTCGTACCGAGGCGGAAAGGCATAGGCAGGAGTCGCTGATCGAAGCAGGCGCGGTGACGAGGCAACACCTGGAACAGGTTGTCGCGGATGCCGACCGTTTCCGGGCCAATCTTGCTGGCCGGGAAGCGGCACTAGCTCAGGCGCTCGCCGGGTTGACTGCGCGGCATGCCGATCTGGCGCAGGCTGAAGCCGCGTTGCTGGGGCGGCGCGCCGACTTCGAGGCGCAGCGGCGCCAGCGAGACGTCATTGACTCACAGGAAGCTCAGGCTCGCGCCGATTTGAGTGCAAGGAAGGCCGGATTGAAAGTGGCGCAGACGAATCTGGAATATACACGCATCGTTGCGCCGGCGGATGGTGTTGTCGGCGAGCGCAAAGTCCGACTGGGCCAATTGGTGAGTCCCGGGACGCAGGTGCTCTCGCTGGTGGAGAGTAATCCCTGGGTACTGGCAAACTACAAGGAAACTCAGTTGGCTCACGTTCGCAAAGGCGACGCGGTCGAGATCACGGTCGATGCGTTGCCCGGCGTCATGCTCAAAGGCCGTGTCGAAGGAATCGCTCCGGCCAGCGGATCACAGTTCACACTTCTGCCACCGGACAATGCAACCGGCAACTTCACGAAAATTGTCCAACGCATTCCGGTCAAGATCGAACTGGAAGCGGATGGAAAAACGCTAGAGCGGCTGCGCCCGGGAATGTCCGTCATTCCCAGAATCAGAACTCACATGACTTCGGATGGCAACCTTCCGAAGGGAGAAGGGAATTGAGTGACGCATTTAGCGTGAAGCCGAACCCATACATCGGCACGCTGGGCGTCATGCTTGGCGCAGGGATCGTCACGCTGACAGGAAAACTTATCAGTGTGGGCCTTCCGGATCTGCGCGGCGGACTGGGGCTGTCCTTCGATGAGGCTGCATGGATTCCGACCGCCTTCAACATGGCGTTGATGTTCATGGGGCCGTTCTCCGTTTATTTGGGAGGTCTTCTCGGGACGAGACGGGTGCTGCTTTTTTCAGCCGCTGTCTTCGCCCTCACCTCGGTACTCTTGCCGTTTTCTCCCAACCTGACAGTGTTGCTTTTTCTTCAAGTGATCGGTGGGCTGTCGTCCGGAACATTCTACCCACTAACCCTGAGCTACGCGTTGCGCAGCCTGCCGATGAGTCTCGTGATTTATGCAGTCGGCGTTTACTCCATCGATATCCTCGGCGGGTTAACGTTGGCGACGCCGCTCGTCGGCTGGTACACGGAACACTTATCCTGGCGATGGATCTTCTGGAATGGAGCACTGCTCGCGCCATTGATGATGCTGTGTATCTACCACGCGATTCCAAATCCAGCGCCGCCGTCGGGAACCCGGCCCAAGGCGAGCTGGCGCGGCTTCCTCTACGCGAGCGCCGGACTCAGTCTGCTTTTCGGCGCCCTCGATCAGGGCCAGCGATTGGATTGGTTTCATTCCGGGGTGATCGTCGCAATGACGGTGACCGGTGCGTTCCTGCTCGTTGTGGCTGGAATTCGCCGTTGGGTATCGCCAAACCCATTCTTTAATATTCCGTTCGTCATCAAACGCAACACGCTGATCTTCGGCCTGGTGCTGTTTTCCTTTCGCTTCGTGCTGCTCGCGATCGCATTTCTAATCCCGTCGTACCTGGGCACGATCCAAAGCTACCGCGCTCTCGAAACGGGGCCTGTGATGTTGTGGATCATTCTGCCGCAGTTGGTGATGGGATGGGTCTCCGTCCAACTCATGAAACGTCTGGACGGGCGACTGCCGTTGGCCCTCGGTTTTACGATGGTTGCAATCGCATGTCTATTGGATGCGACGCTCACGAGTGCATGGGTTGGCGACAACTTCTGGTTGCCTCAACTCGTGATGGCGGCCGGCCTTTCCTTAACGTTTGTTGGAGTGGTGGGTGGGCTCGTGCAGCAAGCGCTGGAATCGGGCGCGCTGGCGAGTCCCTTCAACGCGCTTACCTTCAGCGCCTTCTTCCACGGCATCCGTTTGTTTGGAGGTGAGATCGGAGCGGCCGTCATGCAGAGGGTCGTTGCGGTGCGTGAGCAATTCCACTCGAACATGATCGGGATGCACGTGAGTGTTGGGGGCTGGCTGACGGACGAGCGGCTCCATCAACTCGCCGGCGGACTGTTTTCTGGATCGTCCGGCATGGAAGAGGCCCAAGGCCGTGCCGTCGTGGCCCTCAGTTCTCAGGTCCGGCAGCAAGCCTATACGTTGGCGTTCGCGGATGGGTTTCTCGTCATTGTTGGTGCGTGTATTTGCATCATTGTGATGATTGCGCTGGCAAAGCAGACCAGAATTTACTTTGACTCGCCGCCAGGGGCAGGCGCCAGCAAAGGCTAATCTGTGTATCACATCCAGAAATCACTCCCTTCCCCACAACAGATTTCGATTACCACGATGGTGGTAATCCCGCCCACATCCGTAGTGGTAGCAAAAAACAGTTCTATCTCGTGATTTCTCCCCTGTCGCCATTTGCCATAGTTGGTAATGCATCCGATGAGATGCCGGGAGAAACGTCATGATTACGAATAGCAGCTCCGGTGGCCGCCGATGATTTCCGCGACCCTTGATGTTGAAGAAATCCAGGACGAAGAATTGGTGCGGCGCATCCGCGCCGGCGATAGTTCCCAATTTGAATTACTCGCGGCCCGATACGCGTCGAAGATCTATGGCCTTGCGATGCGGCTGATGCGAAACCCCTCGGACGCGAAAGATGCCGTGCAAGATACATTTCTACTTGTCTATACCAAACTCGATGGTTTTCGCAGCGAGTCCGCGTTCGGAACCTGGTTGTACAAGGTCGCGCTCAATTCCATCTACATGAAGCTGCGGCAGCGCAAGCGCGCGGCTGAGGACAACATCGAGGACTACCTTCCAAAATTTGACGGGCAGGGGACGATGCAAGGGATGGTGCGAACGTTCGGCGAAGATCCCGAACGCGAAGCCATTCGTCAACAGTCCACGGCTGCAGTCCGCGAAGCGATCGACAGGCTTCCTGCAGAGTATCGGGTCGTCCTCGTCGCGCGAGATATCGACGACTTGTCGAGTGAAGAAACAGCCGAAGCGCTCGGCCTCACGGTTGCCGCCGTGAAGTCACGTCTCCATCGCGCCCGCCTGTTCCTCCGCCAACAACTCGAAAACAAATTCGGCAAAAACGCAAATGCCGCCCGGCATTCTTCAGTCTTGATAGCGCACGGATTATTACTCTGAAATTTCCTGAGCTCCATAATTGCCAATGACAAGGTTTCCTTGATTCCGGATCCAGGCCTGGGACTTCAGCAGTAGCGCCAGACCTAACACGGACCAAAACAGAGATCGGATGCGGCGTGCGATGCCGAGCGTCAGGCCGGCCGCGCCTGAGATCTTCAAGTAATGAAGCAGCGCTGCATGACTGCCTTCGGAGACGCCGATTTGCGCCGGAACAAAGAAAAACAGACCGTTCATTCCCTTGGTCATGGCTTCAACAAGGAATGCCTGAAGCGTCGCGACACTAATGTTCAGGCCATGGAGGATGATTGCGACCTCGAGAACCATGAACACATGCGAGAAAAGATGCAGTCCGGCGACGGCGTACATCCGCGATGCCGGAATCTGTCGGCTGTAGCGCGCAATCCAAAAAGGACTGAGGATCACTGCGATCGTCACTCCGGCCACTACCATGATTCCCCAGGCGGTAAACCAGGCTACGGCGACAGCCGCGATGAAAAGAGCCGTTGAAAGGGAATAGAGGTAACGGTCGATCGCTACGGTGGCTCCAGCCTTCTTGAAGCCCGTTTCCGATGAGAGCAGCCATGCTTTCGCGGGGTCTCCAAGAAACGGCCCGGCGAAGCTCAAATAATTCAATGCTTCGCCGATCAGGCGGACCCGCCACAAGGTCGCAAGCGAAATGCGTCCTCCATAGCTATCCAACACCCGGCCCCAGGCCACAGTCCTCATCAATTGGGCAACGAAAGTAGATATGAGCGCCAGGAGAAGCCACCAGCGCATTTGGAAAAGCGACAAAGCAATGGCGGCAGATCCCCCAACAGTGTTTATGGCGTACGCTAGGAACACCAGGCCAAGCACCAGCAAAATTGTTTTCAAACGTCGCATAGCACAGATTGAGATGGTAAGAAATGTGGATAAGATTCAGAGAATATGCCGGGTCACTTTTTGCGGCCGGGAGCCGTCCTGTTTGGTTGGATCTTGGATCTCAAGAAGATCTGCAGGCTGTCCGCCGCTTCAATGGGAATGTGTTCAGCCTTGAGGTTGCGAGTCCATTTGATGGTCGTCTTCAGTGAAGCCAGCAATGTCTTGCAGTTTCCGCACCCTTTAAGGTGGGCTCGAACTCCCGAAACGTCTTGCGCTGACAACTCATTCGCAAGATAGTCACTCAGAAGGTCGACGACTTCCTTGCAGTTCATCATCTTCCTGCTTCGATCCAATTCCGCATCATCCTGACTGTCACGGTCCGAGACACCTGTCTTACATCCGTGGCGTTCTCCCAAGCTTCTCACAATTCCGTTTGCGGTGGGAGATTCTCGCCGCGGCTAGAAATCGATCTTGAACTTCGCATGCAGGCGCCTGCCAATGCTGTTGGAGAACGCGCCAAAATCCGTCGCGGCCAGATTGTTTTGGATATCACGTGGATTGGAATGGCCGGTGATGTTGAAAAACTGGATGCCGATCTGCCCGCTTTTGTGGAGCATCGGTATCTTGATAGACCTCAGAACCTGGAGATCCAACGACGCGAACGTCGGAAACCGTCCTGCCCGGTTACGCTGACCGACGAAGTTCAGAGTCTCATCCACCGTCGAATACGGGAACCCACTCCGCACCTCGAGCAGCGGCGCCACCGTGATTTTGTGAGGCAGGCCGACCGTTCCCCAGAAAAGGAAACGCTGAGGCGCATCGAACGGAAGGAGGGAGCGCTGGTTGGTTCGGATGATGGCGCGAGGGTCATTTCCGAAGAACGTATTGAAATCGTTTAAATCCCCGATGGAACGCGACCGGACGTAGGAGAAGAGAAGCTCATGTTTGGAACTGACCCGATAAGAGGCAGTTGCGCTGAACTCGCGATACCTGGAACTGCCGCGGTTATCCAGCACCAGCGCGGCCGGCTGAACATCAACGGGCTCGACGATCAGGTCACGGCGGCCGTTTCGCTGCTGGACGCCGACCCGCAGCACGAGGTTCTCAATAATCTGGTGTCCAACTTCAACATTCCATGATGCGGCGTAAGGCGTGCGCAGGCCTGCCGGTCTCAGAGTATTTCGGTAGACAAGAGGGCCGCCGGCGTTTTCCCCGTCGATGTCGAATCTCGTGACGACACGCTGCTGCATTTGATCGAATACGGTGGCATTGATCGGAACGCGGCTGTAGAAAAGCCCCACGCCGCCCCGGATCACCGTTCGGCCATTATTCAAACGCGAGAAGGCAAATCCGAATCGTGGGGCGATGTTGTCATTCTCGTGGATTGCGCTATCGTGGTCGTATCGGACGCCGAGCTGAAGAGCGACGCCGGCAGTTGGTTCCCAATTATCCTGCGCGAACATCCCCGCATCTGTTTTCCTCTTGTACAGGCGGCCGTCGCCCGTGAAATCGATGCGCTCCAGCATTCTTCCACTGCTGGAGAGTATCTCCACGGGAGTGCTCACGGTGCGGCCGTTGAACGTGTTGTATTTAATTTCCGTGCCGATGCGAACGGCGTGCCGTCCCGCTGCCTGAATTGGGGCAAAACTGTAAGTCGAGCTCCACTGATGCTGCGTGCTCTCCCGATCCTGCCGATTGAAGAAACCGCCGGAATTGAAAGCCGGCGCAAGAAACATGATCCCGGAACCATTAGGCCTGACGTTAGCGTCGTACTTTTTGACGCTGTATGTTGTTTCCAACAACGAGCTGCCAAAAATCGCTCGTTCTGAAATAGCAAAGAACATGCCGCGCTGCCGGAAATCGTGGGTCGTCTCTTCCGCGTTGAATGCATTCAGCCCGATGAAGCCATTCTTTTCCGGGAAAAGGGAAAACGTCGTAGACAGGTGGTGATATGCATTGATCTCGTAGTCCAATTGAGTGAACGAGTCGAAACTTTCAAAGATGGTGTCATTCTTCAGCTCAGGCAGCCTTTGCACTGGGACACGCGTGCGATCAAACTTGTATTCAAACGACTGCAAGTAGAACAGCTTGTCTGGAATGATGGGACCACTAACAGTCATGCGCGGCGTGAAGGAATCCAGACCCACGATCGACCCACTTCTCGTGCGCGGACGGGGAAAGACATTCTGAATGCCGAAATGAAAGTTATTTTGTCCGGTGCGCGTGTGAATCTGAGTGACTCCGGAACTGAAGCTGCCGAATTCCGCCGAATAAGAATTCGTCGTGGTCTCGATGGAGTCGATGACGTCGACCGGAAGACGAAATCCATATTCTCCCGTGACCGGATCAGCGACCGCCGAGGAGTTGACGCGCAAATCGCTCTGGTTCGATCGAGCGCCCTTGACGTTAATATGACCATCCGGTCCGCGAACGACCCCCGGGACTAAAGGAAGCGTGTCGATAAATTGCTCGTCTTTCAACGGCACCGTTTCGATCTCCTGCCGTGACACAACACGGCTGATCGACGCACTGTCGGTCGGGAGCTGAGAACTTTCCGCAGTTACTTCCACATTCTCCGTCACTCCGGCCAAGGCAAGTCTGATCTGATGCGGGATAGATACGTCTCCGGAGACTTTGATGGGTTCTTCGAAAGTCCGAAACCCAGGCATCTCAGCCTTCAACGTGTAGTCGTTTGGCTCAACATCATTAAAACGGAAATCGCCTCGCCCATCGGTCACAGTGCTGGATACGACGCGACCGTCAAGTGTGGTGAGGCTGACTGTTGCTCCCGGCATCATATAGGGCGCGCCGTCAGAGCCCATTGATCCTACGGTGCCCAAAACCGTCGTCGAAGAAGCGAATAAGACAGCAAAAACAAAACTTAGAACCGGCATAAATTTTTCCTCCCGCGGAAATTGGGATGAAATGCGGCAGGAAAGGATTCAAAAAACTTCAACGCATAAAATCTTTGAATCTTTTTCACGCCCACCGCCATCCATACTCAGCGGAGAAGCGGAGTCGCATATTTGATGAGATGGGTTGGTCTTAGCGTCCTTGTATTTATGTCGGTGATGACCATGAAGCCGTTACGGCAGGACAACGGTATTTTACGCGGAAGCTTCTCCACGGAATTTGAGAGCGGCGGCTGGTTCAAGATCCTGAACTGGAACATCAACAAAGGCTTGCAGGGAGGAGCGATCGACAACGCCATCCGGCGCGAAAAGCCCGACGTCATTCTGCTCCAGGAAGCCGACGTGAATGCACGGCGGACCAAGCAGAGGAACGTCGCGGAAGAACTGGCCCGGAGCCTGTCCTTTAATTATGTGTTCGGCGTCGAGTTCGAAGAGCTGGCGCAGGGATCCGAGTCAAGTCCGGCGTTCCATGGGCAGGCAATCTTGAGTCGATTCCCGATTCGATCGTCGCGGATATTGCCGTTCACGCACCAGTCGAACCATTGGCAGCCGCGGGCCTACTTGCCCCGGTGGCCGGTATTCCAACCGCGGCTGGGAGGCCGTATGGCTTTGATCGCGACCGTCGCAGTAGGAAACGGTACCGTTGTCTTCTACGACCTTCACCTTGAAAGCCAGGGCTCGGAACAGCTGAGGCTGCAGCAACTCGACGAAGTATTGGCCGATGCAGCGCAATACCCGCCCGATAGCTGCCTGGTTCTCGCGGGCGACTTCAACAGCGATCTGCGCGTTTCCCAGTTGAAACAGAACGTCACTCACGCTGGCTTTCGCACCGTCATAGACGGCTTTCCTTCGACCAAGGCGGGAGGGGCGGCCAAAGACGGGGTGTTTGTGCGGGGGCTGGTTCAGTTTGATCGAGGCCAGGTGCATCCGGACACGGGTGCCTCCGACCATTTTGCAATTACGAGCTATTTATCAGTGAGCTGCCTCGAGCAGCAGGGGAGACAACAATGAAACGAACGATTCTTTTACTCATTTTCACGTTTTCTGCCATTCCGAACACGATAGTCGCACAAGGTACAAGCCAACTGGGGACTCCACATCCATCGCCCCAAACGTTCACTGGCGAGACGCTGTTTGCCGCTCTCCTCGAACACAACCTTTCAAGAGATAGCAGGCTGCACGACTTCTCGGTCCAGCGGACCTACGTCGTCAAGGACGACAAGAACAAACCGCGCGCAGAATCCGAAGTGTTGTTCTCATATCGAGCGCCAGACAGAAAAGAATTCAGCATCATCTCGGAGAAGGGTTCGGGATTTGTTCGCAAACGCGTGTTCAAAGCGATCCTCGAGAGTGAAGTTGAAACGGCGTCTGGAAAGAGCGACCGCGACAGCTCAATGTCACCGGCAAACTATAGTTTCGAGTTGCTGGGCGAGGAGGATGTGGATGGCTTCCATACTTTTGTGGTCCACGTAATCCCAAAGCGCAACGACAAGTACCTGTTTGAAGGAAAGGTGTGGATCGAAGCGACCGAATTCGCGATCCTCCGGATCGAGGGGCAGCCTGCGAAGAGCCCCTCGTTTTGGGTCAAGAAAGTCAATTGGGTGCGCCGGTACGAGAGAATTGATGGCTTCTGGCTACCGCTGAAGGATGAAACCGTCACGGAAGTGCGATTGATCGGCAAGAATACTTTCACAATCGACCACGGCAATTACGAAATCAACCGGACCAGCGCAGTCGACAACGAGACTATTCAGACCACAGCGCATGTGAGATAGGAGATCAGGCAAAATGCAAGTACTGGTGTCGCTGCCTCCTGTCGATGAGATAGCAGCCCTGGGCGAATTGGAAGATGTGCTGTTTCGAAAGATCTGCGGTGTACCTTTGCTTCAGCGGGTCATCCTTACCGCTTTGAGGAATGGAGCTACTTCGGTCGTTCTGCTGCATCCGAAGGGCGTGAGTGAATCGTGGTTGTCGTCCCGGCTGAAATCTTCGCTGGCTCCCGCGTCACACGTCGAGATGATTGCGCTGGAGGCTGCCTTTGATCCCGAGAGCCCGTCAGACTGGCGGGCCGTAGATGACCGGCTGGAGCCTACCTTTCTGTGGCTTCCTTGGAATTTTGTGGCGGATCGAAAGACACTTGGACGGATGATCGAGGCCGGAATAAGGTCCAGCGAAGGCGTTCGCTTGAGTGGTGATGCCGGTGCTGCTCTGCCGGTGGTCATTGTTAAAGAGAAGCTGCGAAAAGAGCCAGACGGATCCGGAGTATTGCAGAGATACGTTCGCGATGAAGAACTGGAGACGATTTCGATCGGCAACTTTACCGGCGTCGCCGTCTTATCGAACAAATCCGCGCGTCAAGCGGAACGTGAACTTGTCCGGCGTTCGGGCAAAGACTCCGATGGAATAAACTCGAAGTTCAATCGATGGATGGTAAGACCGGCTGTGCGGTGGCTCGCGAAAACTCCGATAACTCCCAACGCGGTCACTTTCGCCGGACTCGCGGCGGCTGCCTTCTCGGGGTACTGGTTCGCGCGCGGGTTCTGGACGGCATATCTCGTCGGCGCGTTTCTGTATTTTGGCAGCGTGTTGTGTGACGAAATCGACGGGATGCTGGCACGCGTTACATTCCGGGAATCGCCGTTCGGCTGCTGGTTGGAAACGTTCGTCGATTATGCCGGATACCTTTTCATTTTTACCGGCATGGCTGTAGGCCTGTATGCAGAGTACGGGATTCATGATGTGGTGGAAGGCGTCCTTCTGATGTTCGGTACACTGATGTCGTTTGCCCTTCTCATTCGGCAACGAAAGCTGGCAACGGATCCGGCACGGCCACAGGATTATCGCATGCAGTTGTATCGCGGCCTCGAGGCAACTTCAGGCAAATTGTCTTCACGCCTGGGCCGTCTTTTTGAACCGCTGATGCGCAATGGCGCGTTTTGCTATGTCGTCCTGATATTCTCCGCTCTCAACTCGGTTCACGCTTTCTTCCTCTCCGTCACGATAGGCTCGAACATCGTCTGGATGATGGTTCTTTACTACAATCGATTTTTTCGCCGGCCGCTGGCCGGACTACCGTTTGCTGCGCTACGATAAACAAGTCGGTCGCGCCTACGCAATTTGTTGGGATTGGGAAATGTACCACTCTTGATCCGGCCCTGCTGGGATGCGCAAGCTCATAGATCTTTCTTCCACCACGATCCTCGCGAATTTTGACGGCGCCGCCGCCAGATCTTCGTGATCATCGATTTCGCCCCAGGTGAGACCCTCAGTCGATATTGCGTGAATCGGCACGCGTGAGGCCAGTTCACTGATCGCCGACACATAGAAGTCTCTTACACGGCCTGCCCTCACCCAACCGCCGATTTCACTGCGCAGTAGTTCGGCAGTTCGCGTCGAAAAACGGTACATGCCGATGGCGTTGCCCGACGCGAAATGTTCGGGCAGGGTCTTTCCCAGGAACGTGACGCGCGATCCGTCGACGCGCGTCTTCATGGCGTCCAACGGCAACGGCCGCGTGAAATCGACCACCGCTGCAGTATCGGCGGAGGCATCCTTGAGAGCTTCCAGGATATGCACATTGAAGTAGTCGTCCGCGTTGAGGATTATGACCGGCCCGGTGTTGTCTCGAAGCGCAAGCCACAGCGAGTACAGGATGTTGGTCTCCGCAAAGCGATCGTTAACCACGAATTCGACGCGTAGATCACGGAGTCGCAATTGAGTCACATACCGCTCGATGCGATCCCCTTCAAAACCGGTGACGAGAACAACGTCCTTCAGCCCGCACCGTTGGATCCGGTGCAACATATGCTCGAGAACCGGCGCTCCTCCAATCGGTATCAAACATTTCGGAAAGTGATCGGTCAGAGGTCTTAACCGCTGCCCCTGTCCAGCCGCAAGAATGATTGCCTTCATCCAACCTCCGTACATTCATCGTCAATCGACTTCTACGGAAGTTGTGATGAAGGCGTGGGACAAAAGGATTCAAGAAAGTAATGTTTACTTCATTGGTATACGATGTCCGTCACTGCAGTGGGCGAGAGATCCCCAACTTCTGCATCTTGTATGCGAGCGACGTCCTCTTGAGGCCCAGGCGCGCTGCCGCTCCATGAACGCCTCCGACAACCCAATCGCATTCTTGGAGTGCTCGCACAATCTGCTCTCGCTCGGCCTGCTCCAGCGCATTGCCACTGCTAGCGGCGCTAACGTCTGAGTGAGTAAGAATTTCAGCCAACGGCACTCGCAGCGATGAACCGGTAGATAGCAGGACAGCTCGCTCCATAAGGTTCTGCAATTCCCGGATATTACCTGGCCAGGTATAGTGGGAGAGCGCATCCATCGTTTCTTTGGGAATACTCTTGATTTGTTTTCCCATGCGCCGAGCGTACTTGTTGGCGAAGTAGCGGATGAGAAGCGGAATGTCCTCACGGCGGTCTCGCAGCGGTGGGACATCAATCGGAAATACCTTCAAACGATAATAAAGATCACTGCGGAACTTTTTTTCGGCGACCATTTCGGTGAGGCTGACATTCGTAGCCGCTAACAAGCGAACATCAACGTGTTGGGTACGAGTACTGCCCAATCGCTCAAATTCCTGCTCCTGCAGGACTCTTAGCAGCTTGGGTTGCAATTCGAGCGGTATATCACCGACCTCATCCAGAAACAGCGTTCCCTTGTGCGCCAGTTCGAATCTTCCAGTCCTTCGGGCTATGGCGCCGGTGAACGAACCTTTCTCATGGCCAAACAATTCGCTTTCGAGAAGCCCCAGAGGAATGGCTGCGCAATTCACCTTTACAAACGCCTGACCCTTGCGAGAGCTCAGGTTGTGAATTGCACGAGCGATCACCTCCTTGCCGGTGCCCGTCTCGCCCTGGATGAGGACCGTCGAGTTCGCCGGCGCAACGATTCGAACGCTCTCGAGCACAGCTTTCAGCCTTGGACTATTTCCAATGATCTCTTCGAAATTGTGCTCAAGCCGGATTTCGTCTTCCAGGTAAAACTTTTGCTCCGCCAGTCGGTCCTTGGCCTCAGTTATCTGTCCATATTCCAAAGCGTTCTCTACCGCGATGGCGATCTGGCTCGCTACCTCTTTAAGGAACCCGATATCAACCTGGCTGAAGGCATTTTCCTCCCGTCTGCCGAGGCCCAGGAGACCGAGGACTCGGTTCTGGCTAACAAGTGGCAGCATGCAACCGGCTTTGAGACCCTCCGGGATGATCGGGTCTTCCTTCACGCCCAACTGAAGTACATCCGAGATATTGCCTGTCCAGGGCTTGCCCGTGCTGAAGACAAAACCACCAAGCGACCCTTCCATCGAACAGTACTCCTCTCGAATAAATCCTTTGCTCTCTGGAAAATCGAGCACGAAGGTCTGCAGTCTGTTTCCCTCCGAGTCCGGCAAGAAGACGCCCACCAGATCGCATTGCATGACGCGCCGGACGCTTGCCGAGATGGCCCGGAGGAGGTCACGAAGTTGCAAATTTGAGACAACCTGATTGGTGACGTCGAGGAGCAACTGCAACCGGTCTTCTGCTTGTTTCCGTTCGTCAATATCCGTAAACAAGATGTACCAGTTGATGATGCGACCTTCCGTGTCTCGCACGGGGAGAGCGCGAACCTGGAACCACCGATATACGCCATCGGCACGCCGGCAACGGTGCTCACTGTCGTAGGGATGACCGGATTCGATCGAACTCGTAAAGGCCGCGATCACGCGAGGGAGGTCATCCGGATGGACGAGGTCGCCGGTGGCCCAACTCTTCAATTCCGCAGGCGTCTTGCCGAAATATTCCAGGATTTGGCGGTTGAAGAGTTGAAATTCACCAGCCGCACTCATGGTACACACGAGCCCGGGAATGCTATCCACGACCAGGCGCAAATTGAGTTCGCGCTCGCGGAGGCCCTCCTCAGCGCGCTTCCAGTCTTCAATGTCAGTGGCAACACCATACCAGCGAATCACGCGACCAGTGTGATCCCGCATGGGCTGAGCAGTGGTACGAAACCAGCGATAGATGTTATCAAACCGGCGCACACGTTGGTCTACGTCACACGGCTCACCGGTTTCGACGGAATGCAACCAGGCCTTTTTCGTTCTCTCGACATCCTCGGAATGGAGTACATTAGCCCACCCAAAACCCACCAAGTTCTCCTGACGCTCGGCGGTGTAGTCCAGAATGCGCTGATTTAGATATTCGATCTTCCCATCTGCACTCGCATACCATGCGAACGCGGGAATGCTATCGACGATCTGGCGAAAACTCTGTTCGCTCGCGTGCAAGGCCTCCTTGGCTTCTTGTGACGCATCGAAGTTCAACGCGTCGTCCACCGCCAGCGCCACTTGGTTGGCGACGAGCGAGAGAAAGCTCACTTCCTCGCTGCTATAGGCATCGGCCTCCAGGCTGCCCACAGCGAGGCCCCCGAGGCGCCGGTGTACTGTCGTCAAAGGAAGCGCGCATACCGAACGAACCCCGCGGCTCTTGAGCATCTCGGCTACAGCTGGGAATCGAGTCTCCGCGTCTAAGAAGGGAATTATCAAGGGCTGTTGATGCTGGTACACCCACCAGCTGAAGGTTTCTTCCGGCGCGAATTTTGGAACCTGGAGAGGAACACCCGGCTCGCCGTACGACGTGGTACGCATCTCGTGCGCCTTGTCGTCGTAGATGCCGACGCCCATGACATAGAAGCTCAACACCGCGCGCAACTCGCGCGCGAGAATGCTGAAGAGTTCCTGTGAAGAGCGAATTGAAATGAGGGTTTGCGAAACGCGGAGGAGCGCTTCGTATCGCGCAGTTACCACTGTCTCAGCCGCTCTTTGGATGTCGCTCATCACTGTCCGGCGGCGACACGCACCTGATGTTCAGCGTTCGAGTACTCTCCACTCCCTGATCGAGAGACAGATTCCAATAATACGCATAAATCTCGAGGATCGATCACAAGATACACCAGGGCGGATGCCGAAGTCACCCAACAGCAAGAGGCAGTCCTCCCTCACTGCAGTGCCGGATCTCTGGCAAGCGCGCCAAACCTCCGTCGCCCGGATTTGTTCGTGCTCGCGATATTCGGTATCAGAGACCTTGGCTTAAATCTTTAGACCGAAGCATATATGACTGATTCGCCATGCTACGCACCCATTTGGATCATCACCTGCCATTCCGGCAAGCAATCAAAGGAAAGTAGTGTTGAAGATCGTTATAACCGATTTGTTCGATGAGCAGAGGTGGTCTTTGCAGGGTCAGTTGGTCGGCCAGTGGGCGGCCGAGCTTAAATCGACCTGGAGAGAAGCGCGCCACGCAGGGGACACGCGGAGACGAATCGTTGAACTGATCGAGATGACATCCATTGATGGAAATGGCGAAGCCGTTCTGGCGGAAATCATGAGTCAGGGCGCCGAGTTCATCGCCAGCGACGTTTACACAAAACATCTTCTGCGGAATCTGCGCAGCCAGTTGAAGCGAAGTCACATGAAGGAAAAACAAGATGGCGGTGGCAATCATTGATGAAGCTCCCTGGTCACAGAAACACTTTCAGCAACAGATCGGCAGAGCCTGGCGGCGGCCCTGCCCCAGTTTCCCCTCATTGGTCATACTCGCCGCTCTTATTCTTCTTCACGCCGGTCCAGTATCTGCACAACGCACATCCGCTTCTGTCAACGGCATCGTTACAGATCACATTGGGGCGGTAGTCGCGGGAGCGATGATCACTCTGACTGC